>Ga0129299_1001423_pt1 | contig 15975 bp, 14 predicted proteins | sample ConPoolayeCmetaG_FD_94477 | JGI IMG/M metagenome (GOLD analysis project Ga0129299, IMG submission 94477) | Hot spring microbial mat communities from California, USA to study Microbial Dark Matter (Phase II) - Cone Pool mat layer C metaG ... | reverse complement strand
GACATTGATGTCTTTCAGGTTTGATGAAAATCGAATTTTTCTGGGTGGATGGCGGACCATCGTAGTTGAACGGATAATCCAGCGATTGATAGCCCCGACCGGCAAGAGCATCGACGAACACCGCTTTTTGAACACCGGCGAATTCATGGTTTATGACCCAGATAGGAAAATAAACGACTGATATCTGGCCCCCGATCATGGCCTGACACAGCGGTTCCGCTTTGTCGTAATAAGATAGATTGGCTTCATGCTGTTTCAAGGCGAGTTCACGGGCTTGGCCGCCGGTCAGCGCCGACCCCACGATCACGCCGCCTTCCGGCAATACCGGTTGTTCGGCATATAGGGGTACGGCGGCAGGCCTTATTCCGAGCGAAACCAAGCCGAAATCCACCTCGTCGAACGCGGGAAAGGTTATATCGAAATCTTTGCCTTTCAGGATGAATTTTCGCCGTTTTTCCACAAGACCGTCGCCATCGGAGATTTCGATCACTTCTTCGGTGCGAAGATAATCGACGGCCAATCCCCGGAATCTATAGAAAGGCAGGTAATAGAAACGGATATTGACGACCGCGCCGGTGAGCCGCTGCTCATTGTCTTTCAGGAAGCGGTCGGCGGCCGAGCGGGCGCTTCGGGAATCCAATTTCGGCGCGTAAAAATATTTAAGGATAGTCCCCGGTTTGGCTATTCTGACTATCAAGCTGCAATATTCGCATCGATTGACCGTCGCACCTTCGGGTGCCCGCGACGAATTGCCACAACCGGGGCAATTGTAAATCAGATTGCTACTGGTCATCGCCGAGCTTATTGCCGCATTTCGGGCAGAATTTCGCCGCTGGCGACGGTTCGAATCCGCAATGACGGCAAACGGTCTTTTCGACGATTTTGCGGCCGCAGCTGGGGCAATAATTGGCAGCCGCCGGCAATTCGGCTTTACAGTCGGGGCAGGCTGTTACCGTCATGAGTTGATATCCACACTTGAAACAAAAACGCGAATTTTCCGGCGTTTCGGCGGCGCATTGGGGACAAATCAAGGCGGCGGGCGGCTCTTTTTGGGGCTCGGCTTGCTTCTGCCCCAAGGCATCCTGAAATATTCCCGGAACCATCAGCCCGACGCCCGCTCCCATGCCTATGCCGGTGCCGGTTTGGGCGGCGTTGCCCCCCGCGGACATGGCCTTGGCTAACGAGTATTTGAGGAAATTATTGAGGTCGCCGACGGCTTTCATGGAAGATTTTTCATCGATCATTTTTTGGACGTCGTCGGGCGGGGTGATCGAAGTGATGAAGAAATCGATCAATTCGAGACCGTATTTTCGGAAATCGGTTGAAATGCGGAGTCTTAGATCGCGGCCGAGTTCGTCGTAGTTGGCCGGCAGATCGAATATCGTATCGAGCCTTTCACCGAACATATCGTTGATCCTGGCCACGATGACATCTCTCAGATATTCGGATATATCGGAAGTCGTAAAGCGCGCCTCGCGGCCGACCAATGAGTTTATGAAAGCCAGCGGTTCGACTATCCGGCAGGTATAGGCGCCGTAGCCCCGCAGGCGGACAAGCCCCAATTCCCGGTCGCGGAAAGCAACAGGGTCTTTGGTTCCCCACTTGAGGTTGGTGAACACTTTATGGTTGATAAAATAGACCTCGCAGCGAAACGGCGATTTGAAACCCCAAGTCATCGAAAGGGCGCGGGTCAGCAAAGGCAGGTTGAGGCTGGTCAACGTGTGGCGGCCGGGACCCAGCACATCATAGGCGCGACCGCTACGGAAAAATACGGCCGATTGCGAGTCCCGCACTATAACCTGCGCGCCAAGCTTTATGTCCGCCGAGCCTTCGGGGGGATACCGATAGATCATATCCTCCCCCGTCATATCCATCCATTCGATTATTTCCATCACGATTGACATGGTTATGCTCCTTTCGGCCGCACCGGTCGAATTATAGAATTATTATCCGTGGGGCTTAAGCGCCCCTACAGCATTATCGGTTGTAAACGGCCGGGTCTAAAATGAGGTGTTATTCCGGGGCGGAATGTTATTCTGAAGATTGCAACAGGTATTATCTGTCAGCGGTCCGCCGTTTTTTTTCGTCCGGCCGGCCGATTCGGCCGGTTTGCGGCAGCATTCGCATTCAAGCTGCAACGTCGTATGACGAATGCCGTATTTTTCGGCAAGAACCGCATTGACCCGATCAAGGATTTTCCGGCCGAAATGCGGGCTGTCGCCGGCGATGGTGAGATTGGCCATAAGCATGTTATTACGCGAGGAAAGCGTCCAGATATGCAAATCGCTTATGGCCGAAACACCCGGCGTCGCCAGAATGTCGGCCGCCACCGCCCGCAAATCTATACCGATCGGCGAGCCTTCGAGAAGAATATGGACCGCATCGCGCAAAACCCCATAAGCCCCTCTTAGGATCATTAGGCCGATTAAAATGGATATGATCGGATCGACAAGGCGATTGCCGGTAAGAGTAATAATAACGGCCCCAGCTATCACTCCTATGGACGACAGCATGTCCCCAATTACATGTAGAAAAGCGGAGCGCACGTTCAGGTTGTGTCGGGCCATCGGGTGAAGCATCAGCAGAACCCATAGATTGATGGCCAGCCCGACAACGGCTACGACCAGCAAAGGGAGGCTTTTAACTTCCTCCGGTGCGCCGATCCTTTGATATGCCTCCCAGAATATCAGGGTCGAGATTACCAGAAGCGACAAGCCGTTCAGAATTGCGGCGAGAATTTCCACCCGATGATACCCGAACGTTTTGCGCGGATTGGCCGGCAAACCGGCCAGATACAGGGCTGCCAAAGAAAAGCCGATGGCCATCGAATCGGCGAACAGATGGCCGGCATCGGAAAGCAGCGCCAGCGAATTGGCAAGAATCCCGCCGGCGACCTCGATAATGAATATGAAGCCGGTCATGATCAGCGCCAGCCACATCTTCTTTATCGTTTTATATTGAATTGTGTCCAATCGGCTTTTCATCAATCGGGTCAACCAATATTTCTGCCGGAATTGTTTCAATAAAAAGCCCCGCATCAACGGGGCAAAAATGCGATAAACGCCGGTTCCGGTTTAGGGAGTATAGAGCGCGGTCTTGACTGCAAAATTCATCGGATTGACCGGCTGTCCGTTTTTTCTGACTTCGTAATGCAGGTGAGGGCCGGTCGATTGACCGGTCGAGCCCACAAAACCGATGACATCCATACGCTTGACGGTGTCACCGCGGCGGACTTTGATCAGGCTCAGATGACCATAGACCGTGACCATCCCGAAACCGTGATCGATCACTATTGAATTGCCGAGTCCTTGATCCCAGCCTGCGGAAACCACTCTGCCGGCGGCCGGGGCATGTATCGGCGTGCCGCGTTCGGCCGAAATGTCCACCCCGTTATGCATCTGGTAAAAACCGGTGACCGGATTGATTTGCATGCCGATCCCCCGGGTTATAAATCCCTCGACAGGCATGATCGACGGCGTATGGTCCAGCAGTTCACGTTTGTTTTGGAGCTTATCGTAGACGTCGGTGAAAGATGCGTTTTCCAATTTTATTTGCCTGAGGATCTTTTCGATATCGTTTTCGATGACGGTAACCTGATCCACCAGCGGTGAAAATATGTCGGCGGTTTCGAACGTGCGCCCGCCGATACCGACTTCGCGGATCGAGGGATCTATGCTCGGCAGATCGAACACCAGGCGGATGTTCTCGTCTTTCTTGATAATACCGGCCATCTGGCCTTTAATCAATTCAACCGATTCCTGCAAATCTTTTATTTTTTCGGCGAAGAAACGATTTTCCCTTTTCAACGTGGCCAATTTATGGTGATCCACGTTCCTCTTGAAAAAGCCGATTGTAAAACCAAATAGCGTAATGAACAGAAAAACGATCAGCGTGGCTGCGGCGATTATTTTCCAGCCGGTCAGGTGTTTCCGGATAACACGACCGGTGCTTTCCGGCACGATTAAGAGCGAAAATCTGGTTCCAAACATAACTCCCTCCCGGATACCAAAAAACCGTGGCAAATTTATACGAACCGCTCGAACCTGTCAAGATGATAATTGTTGTTTATTTGATCAGCAGGTAGTCGCGCTTGAGAATCTTGGTTACCACCTTGACAAATTTCTCAGGCTGCAGCGCCTGCAGGCTATAGAGGTGCCAGCAGTTTTTTTCCGGCAGTTTGAGGCCGGGTTTGCGTTTTTTGGACATCGCCAGACCCTTCCCCTGTCCTGCCGAAAACTTTACGTTTTCAATAAGTGCCTGCAAAATTTATCGGCAGGAAGTTGATTTCCTTAACGGCTGAGGTTTTAGAGAACCGCATGAACCAAATGCAATATCCGTTCCCCGGAGAAAGGCTCACGATAATTGCGCAGCCGTAGGCCAGTCGATTATCCTTACTCCACTTATCTAAACCACGGAATAGCTCAAGAAGTAACCAGCGGGCATGAAATATGGGGCTTTCCCCATAATCGGAGTCATGACACAATAAGCAATCCAGCGGCGAAAAAGCGCTGCCGGTGACGGAATTACCAGCGATCGGGTCGATCGGGGGGAGGTCGCTTTCCAACCGCCCGAATTATTACCCAGGCAACAGCCCCAAGCATCGGCAGGATCATCAAAATCAGGATAGTGACCGCCCAGAAAGGCTCATCGGCAAGAAAACGTTTCAGCTCGTCAGGCATATTTTCCTATCAAACCAGCCCGACAGTTCAAAATACTCGGCCGATACTTCCGGCGTACTCTTTGAGAGATTTATCTCTATAGTGTCCCTCACCTACATACCCGAGCACGACCTTGAAATCTTCGATAGAGGCATACCCCGGGTAATAATTGATCGGCGTGCCGTCGGATTCCAAAAACCATATTTGCGGGTATCCGGCAACTTGATAATTCGTCGCCAGCATCCGTCCGCTCAATTTCCCTCCGGGGGCGTCCATTGACTCGTCTGACCACCCGTTCACTTTTATCGGCACGAAATATTTCCGAATCTCAGCGGCCACGTCTTTATCGGCATAGGTATTGTTTTCCATCTTTCTGCACCAGCCGCAGCCGGGCCTCCAAAAATAAAGCATCACCCGTTTGCCGTCGGCGGCGGCCTCTGCCAGACCGGCCTGGTATTCCCTCCAGGCAATCGTATCGATCGCCGCGGATTTTCGGTTGCGGCAGGAATGCCCCGCCGATATCAACAGGCTCAATCCGATGATGAACGATAGTCTGACCACAAATCCAGTCATACGTTGACCCTCCTTTTTGCGTTCGGCGGTTGATTTCCTAAGTTCCATTTGCGGCGAGCCATTGATCGGGAACAAGCTTGACGTTATTTTCGCCGAATTTGTGCATCAGCAGTTCGACGAATTCTCGGCCGGTGTCAACGGCGTATTTTTTCGAGCGCGAAATCAGTTCGGCGCCGTCATCCCGCAGATGAACAACAAAATCAGCATCCCCCGAGTGTCTGCCGAGTTCGTTTTCAAGAAAATTCAATTTGTCTTCGGTCATTTCCACTTCATTTACATAAAGATGCAAACTACACTTGAAAACGTCGAATGCCTCGCCGAGCGGAATTATATCGTTGGCTTTGAGTTTGGGCTTTTCGCTTTCTTTCGTGCTTAAAATCCCCTGAATCAAAACCGCGTTGCCTTCGGCAAGCAAATTTTTCTTCTTGGCGATCAACGATTCGAACACCAGAACCTCGATCGAATCGTTGAAATCCTCGATCACCACTGTGGCGAAAGGTTTTTTGTTGCGGCTGATACTATGCCGGACGGCCTGAATCACGCCTCCGATTATAATCCGGCGCCCGTCCGGCAAACCCTCAAGCAAATCCAGTGACGTATCGGTGAAGGCTCGGTATTCGAGCAGATTGTCCTCAAGGGGGTGCGAGGACAAATAGAAGCCGAGCACCTTTTTTTCCATATCCCTTTTCCGGGAATCACTCCAGGGAGCGATCTCCTTAAGTTTAGGCGCCATCAACGTTGCGGATTCACCGGCGGCCGAACCGAATAAAGATGATTGCCCGATATCAGCCTGTTTGCGCTCGGCAGATCCGTGGCTTGCCAGAAGCTCTATATTGTCGAAGAGGGCCGCTCTATTCGGGTGCAGTGAATCGAACGCTCCGCAGGCGATAAGGCTTTCGAGAGCTTTTTTGTTCACCAGGCGAAGATCCACTCTCTGGCAGAAATCATATATGCTCGTGAACGGACCGCGTTCGGTGCGTTCTTTGACGATCGATTCGGCCGCGGCCACACCGACGTTCTTGACTCCGGCCAAACCGAAAAGAATGCGGTCGTTTTCCACGCAGAAATAGGCCCGGCTTCTATTCACGTCGGGGGGGGGCATCTCGATTCCCATTTCCCGGCATTCCTTGCGGAAAAGCATTATTCTCGAGGCATCGTTCATTTCGGAGGTCATAGACGCGGCCAAGAATTCATGGGGGAAATGGCATTTCAGCCAAGCGGTTTTATAGGCGATGATCGCATATCCGGTGGAATGCGCTTTGACGAAACCATAACGGCCGAATGTCTCGATCTGATCGAACACCTTCTCGGCCGTATCCCTGGGTATGCCGCGCTTAATCGCCCCCTCGATGAATTCCGCTTTTTGGGCCGCCATGACGTCGGCCTGCTTTTTCCCCATGGCCTTGCGCAGGATATCGGCCTTGCCCAGCGAATATCCTCCCAATTCTTGGGCTATTTTCAGCACCTGCTCCTGAAACACGATAACACCGTAGGTATCTTTCAGGATCGGTTCAAGCAGCGGATGCTCGTACTTGATTTTTTCATCGCCTCTTTTGCACCTGATATAGACATTAATCATGCCCGAATCGAGCGGTCCCGGCCGGTAGAGCGCATTCATGGCGATAAGGTCATCGATACAGGTCGGATTCAGCTTGCGAAGGTAATCGCGCATTCCGGCCGACTCGAATTGAAAGATCCCGACCGTACGGCCCGTGGCGAAAAGCCGATATACTTCCGGATCGTCCATCGGCACCGAATCCAGATCGATATCGACTCCCCTATTCCGCTTGATTTCCGCCAACGTGTCCTCGATAACGGTAAGCGTCCGCAAGCCAAGGAAATCCATTTTGACCAGGCCGATTTCCTCGATCCAACGCATGTCATACTGGGTGGTGATTTCATCCTTGTTCGATCTATAAAGCGGTACGAATTTGGTTAGGGGTGCAGGCGCGATAACGACTCCGGCAGCATGAGTCGAGGCGTGCCGGGCGAGTCCCTCGAGCACCATCGCATAGTCGATGACTCTGGCGATATCCGGATTCTTGGCTTTTTCATCGCGGAGATCGGCCGAAAGCTCAAGAGCGCGTTCGAGGCTCATGGCGTTTTCATCGGGAATCATCTTGGCCACGCGATCCATCTGCCCGTAAGGGACGCCCAGCACCCGGCCGACGTCGCGAACCGCCGCTCTGGCGGCCATTGTTCCGAATGTGATAATCTGGGCCACGTTTTCGCGACCGTATTTTTGAGTCACGTACTCGATCACCTGATCGCGCTTGCGGTCGGAGAAATCGATGTCGATATCGGGCATGGAAACGCGTTCGGGATTAAGAAACCGCTCGAACAACAGGCTGTAGCGGATCGGATCGATATCGGTGATACCCAGACAATAGGATACCAGCGAACCGGCGGCCGAACCTCTACCCGGCCCGACCGAAACACCGATTTTCCGGGCGTAATCGATGAAATCCTTGACTATCAGGAAATACCCCGAGTATCCCATCTGACGGATCACGCTCAGTTCGAATTCGAACCGTTTCTGCACCTCCGGGGTAATCGATTTATAACGTCGAGCAAGACCTTCGCCGGCGACGATTTCGAGGTATTGGTCGGGCGAATCATATCCGGCAGGCAGAGGAAATTTCGGCACCAGGTTCTGATGCAGGGCGATTTTCAGATTGCAGCGTTCGGCTATTTTCAGGGTATTTTCGATTGCCTCGGGAACATCGGAAAAAAGCTCTTTCATCTGGGCGGCCGACTTGAAATAAAGCTGATCGGTCGGATAACGCATCCGATCCTCATCGGCGACGACCTTGCCGGTCTGCAGGCACAAAAGGGCGTCGTGGGCAAGATGATGCTCCTGCCGGAGATAATGGCAATCGTTGGTGGCCACCAAACCCAAACCAAATTTGCGAGCCGCCCGTTTGAGGACCGACCTTACCGCCATCTCCTCGGCCAGACCGTGATCCTGTATTTCCAGATAGAAATCGTTCTTATCGAAAATTTTCAAATAACTTTCGATCACACCACCCAGTTTCTCCTCGTCGCCGTTCAGGGCGGCCGCGGCGACTTCGCCTTTCAGGCAGGCGCTGAGGCAAATCAAGCCTTCGGCATGTCTGGCCAGCTCATTTTTATCGATTCTGGGCTTGAAATAGAACCCCTCGAGGTAGGCAAGCGAAGACAATTCGAGCAAATTCTTGTACCCCTGCTCGTTTTTGGCCAGCAGGATCAGGTGATAACCGCTTTCAGGCACACCGGGGACCGGCTTTTTATGGCGGCAATCATCGGGGACGATATATGTTTCAATTCCGATAATCGGATTTATTCGATTCTTCAGCGCTTGTGTATAAAACTCGATGGCTCCGAATAAATTCCCGTGGTCGGTGATGGTCAGGGATTTCATCCCCATTTCCGCCGCCAGGGAGAGCATTTGCGGAATCTTTATGGCTCCATCGAGCAGCGAGTACATGGTGTGATTATGCAAATGCACAAAATCGGCACTATTCATCGCCTTCGGATCCTTTCAGAAAAGCCACTATCGAATTCCGGCATTCCAGACAGATTTTTTGGTCAAGACCATAGATAACCTGTTCTTCAAGCTCCTGTTCATTAAGCGGTGACTGCTCGATCTGTTCGATCAATTCCGCGGGCGATTCATGCAAAATCCGCGGATCAAGACAACCATCGAAATCCGATACGATCATCACTTTCAGCAGATAATTGTCTCCACCTTTCCGCAGCCGCCTGCCGCAGCGCTCACATCTGCTTTTGCGGTCATCGCTCATATCGATAAACATATGCCGCTTTCCGGCCGGTTCAATCTTTTTCCAAAATTTTGAAAAGAACCATGCCGGACAAGAAGCCGCCGATATGGGCGAAATAGGCCACCCCGCCGCCCGAATCGCCTATGGACGGCGCCCCTACAAGAAGCTGAAAAATAAACCAGAAACCCAAAAACACCAGGGCCGGAACACTCACGATTCTGACGAAGAAAAAGACGAAGATCAGGGTATAGATCCGAGCATGGGGAAACCTGATAAGGTATGCTCCCATCACGCCGGCGATCGCTCCCGATGCTCCGATAATCGGCACTTCGGCGCCCGGCGAGATAATCACCTGCGCAATAACCGCCAGAATGCCGCAGCAAACGTAGAACACCAAAAATCGGAAATGCCCGAGGCGATCCTCGACATTATCGCCGAAAATCCACAGAAAAAGCATGTTTCCGGCAAGGTGCATAAAACCGCCGTGCAAGAATTGAGCGGTAACCAATGTAAGCGGCGGGAAGAGGGTCGAATCGGGATGAATCGGATTGAAAGTTACGATCGATCTTGCCACGGCGCCGAACTTCCAGATAAAGCTTTCCTGGAACGGCCCAAGCATTTGCTGATAAACGAAAACGGCCACGTTGAGCAGTATCAATCCCACGGTGATAAGCGGAATGCGCCGGGAGGGAATATCGTCTTTGAGTGGAAGCATCAGTACTTTCCGAGAACGGTGAATTTCGCCGCGGCGGTTTTCGTGTTGCCTTGATTATCGGTGGCCTTGATAGATATCAGATGTTCGCCCGGGCTCAGCGGCGATTCTATCTGATAGGTGTAAGTTTCGGTGGTGATATCATAATCGGCCGGCACCCAGAGGCCGTCGATTTTCATTTCCAATTGAGATTCCCGGCTGAAACCGGAAAGGTCGTCCGAGATTCGGCACTGAATTAGGGGAGTGGTCGAACGCACGGCGTTCCCCCGCGCCGGACTCAGACCCGTAATCAGCGGCGGCCGCCGATCCTCGATAAGGGCGAAACTTCCTCCGGAACCGACAAAAAATTCCTTTTCCGAAGAGTCGAGTCGGGTCAGGAAAACGGGCTTGTCGTCGTTCGGCCTTATTCTGTAAATGCCCGTTTTATCAAACGATGAAATCGAATCGGGGATTTTGACGGTAACGCCGACATTATCGAGAAAAATCAGGTCTTCGGGTTCGATCCGAAAAATATGGCGCTCGCCTTTTTTGACCAGACCGGTCAAGCCGACCGGAGACCGACCGTATAAATTGCGCTCGGCGATCGATAGCCGGACAAGCGAATCCGTCGAATGAATGATCTCGTTTCCTCTAACCAAACGCGCCGAAAAAACAGTGTTGCCGCTTGCATCGGCAATATCGATCCTGTCGGTCCGGGGAGAAAGCGGTATCAAACCCTGAAGAAAGCGTCGGTTGACATCAAACAGGCCAAATATTTCGTCCGTAAGATCGGTTCCATTCAGGCGCAGTTCCTGCGCCCGGTCGGCCACAACCGCCAGGTAATCCGCAAAACAGACGAACTGGTTTTCCTTAGGATCGGCGGTGAAATAAATCCAGCGGCTGCTATTTCCACTATTGTCGCGAGTTCGTATTCGATAAGTTGCGGCCGAACCGCCGTCTGAAAACCGCACCTGACCCGTAGATCCGTCCAATCGCGCGTCGAGGTTCATATATCGCCCCGCCGCGTCGGCGCAAAACTCCAATTCGATATCCCGTTCCGGCGGCAATCGATCCATTTCAAGAGTGATCGCCGCGCCGCTTTTAATCAGCGTCCGCAGCAGCGGCGGCTCAAGTTCGGCCTTTTTCAGATAGAAAACCAACGAATCCGCATTGCCCGAAAAATCGCCGACGACGATGCGGCATTCATATGTCTTGCCGTCGAGCTTTTGTGCGTCGATGATTCCCGCCGGATAAACGTACGAGCCGTAAAACCGCTGCCTGTCCTTGGGCTGCGCATACAAACGATAAAAGGCGTTCTTATCCTGATCCGGCGATTGTCTGTCGGTTTTCCTCAACAGCGCGGTCATTTCCTGATCGTTTACATATTCGATCTGGCGGCCGGTCGTGTAATCGAGCGTGTCCCGTCTGAAAGAAAATATCTCTCGATCGTCCAGAAAAAGCTTCGCCCAATTTATTCCATAGTTGAATCCGTCGCCCGGGTCATAGGCACTAACCGAAAAGACGGTATGGCCGTAGATGATTACTGTATCGATATTCTTGGCATGGGCCGCTGAGGAAACATCGATTATCTCCTTGTCACGGTAATTGTAGAAGCCGTATTCGAAATATCTCTTTACGGCAAGGCGTCCGATCGTCGGCGGACGCTTATCGCCAAGCGGGGGAAGATAATAAAGCGGATTTATCGGATAATTGTCTGAGTTGCGGGTTTCCAGATGGAGATGGGGATAGCCGACCCCGCTTCGGCCGCTGTAGCCGATCAGCTCGCCTTTTTTCACCGGATATTCCGAAGGCGCAAACACCAATTCCTGAAAATATATCTGATCGATCATTTGCTTTTTTTTCAATCTTTTATTAATCGAGGGCTTAAATTTATCAAGATGACCATAGACCGCCATACCGCCGTCGTTAAGCTTAAGATAGAGCGCCTTGCCGTAGCCCCAGAACGATGTCCGCACTTTGAATATGTAGCCGTCGGCGATGGCATAAACCCCCAGACCGATTCTGCCCTGGGTTCTGAAATCGATTCCGGCATGCCAGTGGCTTCCCCGGTAGTCGCCAAACCGGGAGGTCAATTCAATCGGGATCTTCAGAGGCCAGGAGTATGGGGGACCCTGTCCCGGACAAACAGCCGCGAAGAACAAGAGGAACGAAATGACGAAAAGCCCCTGTTCCAATCTCATGCGTGCATAATATCGGGCGGGCTGCCCGCGGTCAAGCCTTTAAGCCATCGCCTGGCTCGAACAATCGATCTTGATTCGGCCGCCTTTCCGAGTCGGCGGCGATTTTGATTGATATGGTCCGAACTTTTTTTTATTTTGCAGGGTAATATTTAAGGAAATTTCGGTCGATTCATATATCGACGGCAACAAATGAGGAGGAGTTTACCTCGTATGATGAAATCAATGCGGAATGCGGCGAAGCCGATTTATCTGGTGGTGATCTTGGCATTCGTGGGCACGATCATTTTCGCTTGGGGCATGGAATTTACTCATAGACGCGACCGCCATCCGGGCGTGATCGGCAAGATCAATGACGACGAAGTAAGCGTTGACCAGTATTATCGCATATACGAGTCCAAGTATCAGGAGCTTCTGAAAACCAATTCCGATCCTTCGGAAGCCGATCTGGAAAAAGTGCGCAACGAGGCCTGGCAGTTTTTGGTGTCGCAGACTTTGCTTCAGCAGCAGATCGAAAAAAACAAGATCGTTCTCACCGATGCCGAACTGGCCGAATATGTGAAGTATGTTCCGCCTCAGGAGTTTTATCAGGTGGAGGAGTTGCAGACGAACGGGCAGTTCGATTTCAGCAAATATCAGAACTATATCCAGTCGCTGGCCGGGTCGCAGGATCCGCGCGCCGAACAGATGCTCATGATCATAGAGCAATCGGTGAGATCACAAATAATGGTTTCCAAGTTGCAGGAGTTGGTCGTGTCGACGGCAATTGTCTCACCGGCTGAGGTCGAGCAGGATTTCCGCGAACGAAACGAGAAAATGCAGGTAAACTTCGTCTTTCTTTCCGGAAACAATATCGACACGACCGATATCACCGTGAGCGAATCGGAAATCAAAGCCAGATATGAACAGGTAAAAGAGAAAGAATTCAAAACCGAACCGACGGCAACCCTCAAATATATCATGCTCAACAAGGCCGCCTCGGAGGCCGATGATTCCATGGTCAAGGCCGAAATCGATGATCTTTACAATCGGGCTATGGCCGGAGAGGATTTCGCGACTTTGGCGATGGAGAATTCCCAGGATCCGGGCAGCGGGAAAAACGGCGGCGACCTCGGCTGGTTCGGCAGAGGCAGGATGGTTAAACCGTTCGAAGAAGCCGCCTTCGCCTTGAAAAATATCGGGGATATCTCCGCCCCGGTGAAATCGCAGTTCGGCTGGCATATAATCAAACTTACCGGTCGGAAAACCGAAAAAAACGCCAAGGGCGACAGCGAAGAACAGATTCAGGCCAGCCACATATTATTGAAAGTGGAACCATCGCCGGCGACTATAACAAAATTGCAGGACCAAGCCCATGAATTAAAGCAACTGGCCGAGGCAAAAAACATCGATGAGGCCGCCAAATCCGCAAACCTCAGCGTGATGGAGACCAAACCTTTCGGAAAAGGGCAATACGTTCCCGGAATCGGCCAGGAACCGCAATTTGTCGAGTTCGCTTTTTCCGCCAAGCCGGGCGCGATAAGCGATATCAAAGAAACAAAACAGGCGTTCATAATCGCCACGCCCGGAACCAGAAAGCCCGCCGGTTATCGGAGTTTCGATGAGGTCAAAGACCAGCTCGAAAAGACGATAAAGGTCGAAAAGATGGTCGATCGGGCGTTCGCCAAAGCCGAACGGCTCTACGGCGAACTCGTCAGCGGCTCCGCCACCCTCAGGACGATCAGCGAAAGAGAAAATCTGCCGATTAAGGAAACCCGGCCGTTCGCCCGTCATGAGTTCGTGGATTTCGTCGGCAGCGAACCGGCGTTTATCGCGGCGGCTTTCCACCTTTCCGAGTCTAATCGTTACTCCAAACCGGTTCGGGTGAAAACCGGCGTGTATCTGCTTGAATTCGTGAATTTCTTCCCCGCCGATATGTCGAGATATTCGGCCATGTCCGATTCCCTGTACAAAGAGGCCGTTAACAAGAAACGAAATGATTTGTGGCAGACTTGGTTCAGGAATCTGACGAGCTCCGCAAAGATCGAGGATTACCGCAGCGATGCCGGCACATGAGTCGGCGAAAACCAAGTCGAATTCGAACGACCTGCCCCGCCGCCCGGGATATCATATAGGCGGGGCACTGTTGTTTGGGGCGATGTTGTTTTTTCTGATTGCCGGCTGTAATGAAAATCGCCCTTCCCCGGAAGAACTGAAATTCATCGAATCGTATTGCGAGATAATGCGCTTCAACGCCGGCGGGGTTTATGACTCAGTCCAATATCGATCCGGTATCGACAGCATCCTGGCAAGGAATGGCCTCGATCGGCAATTCATGAAAGATTTCGTGGATAACCTCTCCGGCAAGACGGAAATCCAAAGGCGCATTTTTGCGGAAATCTCCCGAATCAGCAATCTGTCCGATTCGACGTCGGCTAAGCCGGGAACCACCCGAGGCGCGGCATCTGAAATCCCCTGATGCAGACCGGCCGGCTGAAAACCAAGCGGAATCGACGACCTATAGACGGACTGCCAATTACAACCAGCGTCAAAACTGCCAATCGGCCGTTTTTCAAATCGGTTCATCCGGCGCCCTGAACGCGTCCTTGATATGATCGATTACGCAACCGCCCTCGGCCATATTCACGATCATGACGTCGAAACGGCAGGAACAATCGTCATGATCGATTTGGGAAAGATAGGCCTGCGCGGCACAGGCAAGGCGGCTTATCTTCCGCAGGTCAAGGCGATATTCGGGCTGATCAAATCCGCGGGAGGCGAAACTCTTGACCTCGACGAATACGATCGTTTTCCCGTCACGGGCGATTATATCGATCTCGGGCGAACGCAATTGACCCTTGCCGCGCCAGTTTCTGGCCAGAATTTCGTAACCGTTCTCAAGCAGAAAATCGGAAGCTAGATTTTCGCCCTTGGCGCCGCGATCTCTCATTTGGGTCGCCTCCCGATCGTTCGGGCGGCGATTCCGGTCAGGACGATCGCCAGCAGAAACCGCGGCAGCACCAATATCCACCAGACGGCGCCCTGAGCCACGAAAAGAAGAGTATCCTCGATTACGGCGTGGAACAACCCGAGAAACACGGCCACCAGAAAAGCCTGATCTCCGCTGATCCGCCCCTTCTTGGTTTCGCCGATCAACACCCCGGCGCCATACGATATTCCGAAAAGGATACCGGCGAGCAAAGGAAAAACGGAATCTTTTTTGAAGCCCACGATCTCGATCGCCGGAGCGATACGCTTCACTATCCTCTCGAGTATCCCGTAACCCCGCGAAACTTCCAGAGCAATCATTAAAGGCATAATTATGACGAAAACCAAACCGAGCAATTTGATCAGACCCAGCGAGGTATCTACCACAAAATCGATCATAGCGTTTCCGGCAACAACAGGTTCAAGAGAAAACCCATCGCCAGACCGACGATCATGCGCAGCGGGAAAATCACCCAGGGACGGGCGTTCATCCGCGCCACCACCGCCGTTTCCATGAAATGGGTGTGCGAGATGCCCAGCATGACTCCCAATATCGTAACCTGTCTGGCGGTCAATCCGAGGCCGGCGAAAGCGGCGATGGCGGCGTAGATGTTTATCGCCCAGCCTAAGACTATCGCCAAGGCCGTGCCGCCGGGAAGACCGAAATATTTCATATAAGGAGTGAGATGATCAGAAATCACTCCGAGAATTTCCAGATGCTTCAGCAAAGATACAAAAACATACACGGGAGCCATGATCTTCAGCAGGGCGAAAAAAGAATACATGCCCTGCCTGGCGCCCTCAAGAACAATCCGGAGAAGGGATCTTTCGGCGGGCCTGGCTGTGGACAATTGACAACCTATTTATATTCGACGATCGATTCGAGATCGTCCCAGAACGACGGATATGAGGTCGCCACGCACTCGGCGTCCTTTATCACAGTTTCCCCTTTGGCCACCAGTCCGGCTATGGCAAAGGCCATGGCCATGCGATGATCGCCGTAAGTCACGATTTCGGTTCCCTCGAGTTCATTGCCGCCGTCGATAGCCATGCCGTCTTCGAGTTCGCCGATCCGGGCACCCATTTTCCGCAGATTCGAAACCACCACCTTTATGCGATCGACCTCT
>Ga0129299_1001421_pt1 | contig 15981 bp, 18 predicted proteins | sample ConPoolayeCmetaG_FD_94477 | JGI IMG/M metagenome (GOLD analysis project Ga0129299, IMG submission 94477) | Hot spring microbial mat communities from California, USA to study Microbial Dark Matter (Phase II) - Cone Pool mat layer C metaG ... | reverse complement strand
GAATCGGCCGTGCCCACCGTAAAACTGTCGATCCGCACATACGCCGTGTTTGCGGTCATGTGGATGTAGACGACCGTTCCAGCCTGCCGCACACCCGCCGCCGCGGCGGCTTGCGGCGCCTGCGATCCGGCGGCGCTTTTCGAAAATCCCGGGCATGAAAAATCGTACGTACCGACACGGTAGGATTTTTCCTGTGACGTGCACGAATGGCAATAGAGCGTATCGGGAATCGAGCGCACCAGCGCGGCCGGATCGCCTATTTCCAGCGCACGCTGCCGGCTCGGCACCTGCGCGCTGTAGAGGCTGTAGGCTTTCATGTATTGCCACACGCGCTCGATTTCCAGCAGATCGCGCCTCTTTGAATCGGTCGGATAACCGCAGGTGAAGAGAATCATACAGCTGCACGTAAGCGGCACGAACAGGGGGATGCGAACAACGGGGTAATGCATTGTATGCAATCTCATCCGGCAGAGCCGGACATTCACATTGCGCCCTCCCGGCATTATTTCGCGCCACTCCGCATGAGTTCTTCCCGCCCCGCGAGCGCACCGTCCCGAACGCTTTTAATCCGGCCGGCATAATCGTTGCTGTTAAACACGTAACTGCCCGCCACCAGCACATTCGCGCCGTGCGCGGCGCACACGCGGGCGGTCTCGCCGTTCACCCCGCCGTCGACTTCTATATCAATGCATCGTCCAATCCGCTTCGCCGCATCGAACACGGCGCGCACTTTTTCAACGGCCGCAGGGATGAACTTCTGGCCGCCGTAGCCGGGGAACACGGTCATGATAAGCACGTGATCTATTTCGGAAAGATGCCGAAGAATTGTATCGGCGGGTGTATCGGGATTGACCGTCACGCCCACGCGGGCGCCCGACGCACGGATAAGCGGGATGGTTTGTTCGACGGAATTTTGGCTTTCAACGTGAACCGTTATGATATCGGCCCCCGCGTTTCTGAATGAAGAGATATGCTGTGCGGGCTCAGCGATCATCAGATGCACATCAAGCGGCACCGACACGCTCTTCTTCACCGCCTCGATCACCATGGGACCGAATGTGATCACCGGCACGAAATGCCCATCCATCACATCGCAGTGAATCATGTCGGCGCCGGCGTCCTCGGCCGCTTTGACCTCATATTCGAGACAGCGAAAATTCGCGGACAGAATCGACGGGACGATTTTTATTTCATACATCAGGCGGCCGCGGTCTCCTTAATAAGCTGAAGCGCGATTTCATTGCGCTGGATCTGGTTTGTCCCCTCGTAAATCTGCGTGATTTTGGCGTCGCGCATCCGTTTTTCCATCGGATACTCTCTCATATAGCCGTAGCCGCCCATGATCTGCACCGCATCCACCGTCACCCGCATCGCCACATCGGAGCAAAACAGCTTGCTCATGGCGGAATCCTTGGCAAAGGGGATTTTCTCGCCGTTTTTGGTGATGTCATCGATGGTCCGCGCGGTGGCATACAGAAGCGCCCGCGCGGCCTCCACCTGCGTGGCCATATCGGCGAGCATGTGCTGGATTGCCTGAAACGAGGATATTGCCTGGCCGAACTGTACGCGCTCGCGCGAATACTTTACCGCATCCTCGAGCGCGCCCGCGGCTATGCCAAGGGCCTGCGCGCCCACGCCCGGCCGCGAATAATTGAGCGTGTTTATGGCGACAATGGCGCCCATGCCTTCCCTGCCCAGAAGCGCGCTTGCGGGCACGCGGCAGTCCTGGAAAATAAGCTCCGTGGTGCTCGACGCCCTGATGCCCATTTTATCCTCGTGTTTGCCGAAGGTGAATCCCGGCATGCCTTTTTCGAGAATGAACGCCGAGAGGCCCCGCGCGCCTTTGTTCGGATTGGTCTTGGCGATGACCGTATACACCTCGGCGTTTTCGCCGTTGGTGATCCACTGCTTCGTGCCGTTGAGCACATAGCTGTCGCCGTCCTTTACCGCCGTGGTCTTCATGCCCAGCGCGTCGGATCCCGCGTTCGCTTCTGTCAGCCCGAACGCCGCCAGTTTCCGCCCTTTGGCGATAGGGGGCAGGTATTTCTTTTTCTGTTCCTCGCTTCCAAACAAAAGTATCGGAAACGTTCCCAGCGCGGTTGCCGCCATGGCGAGCGAAATGCCGCCGCAGGCTTTGGAGAGTTCCTCGACCGCCAGGCAGAGCTCGAATACTCCGCCGCCGAACCCGTCATACTCGGCCGGAATATACAACCCGCAGAGGTCGACTTCGGCCAGCGCCTTCACCACTTCCCATGGAAAAACGCCGTCGCGGTCATAGTGCTCCCGCACCGGGACTATCTTTTTCTGCGCTATCTCCCGTGCCGTCTCCACGATCATCGTCTGCTCTTCGGTCAGAAAGTACTTCATCGCTATCCTCTCCTTTGATTTTTGAAAGAATGAATTCCCTGTTATACGCCGCCAGCGCATGTTTCGCGGCGAGCTGCTGAGCTAATTTCTTGTTCGTCCCCTGCCCTTCACCCAGCCTCACTCCCGCGATATCGATCCCGACAGTGAAGCGTTTCGCGTGTTCAGGCCCGCTGGTCGACAGCACCGTATACCGCGGTATGCCGAACCCGTCGCGCTGCGACATCTCAAGGATGACGCTTTTGTAATTCACGTGCCGCTCATCGCCGAGGAATTCCTCAATCCGCTTTACCAGAAGCGGTTCGATACAGCGGCGCACGCTCTCCAATCCTCCATCAAGATATATCGCGCCCAGAACCGCCTCAAAAGCGTTGGACATGATCGACTTCCGCTTGTGCCCGCCGCTTTTTTTTTCCGAAACGCCCAGCGTCAGAAACGATCCCAGATTGATCGCCATGGCCACTTCCCCCAGTATTTTCCGGCTGACAATCAGCGACTTAATCTGGGACAGACGCCCCTCGTCCTGCGTGGGATAGGTATGAAACAAGTGCTCGGTGACGATGCAATTCAGCACGGCGTCGCCGAGAAACTCCAGCCGCTCATTTGAGAGCAGTCCCTTGGGATCGTTGCTGCCGATGGCGGACTTGTGGATGAGCGCATGGGCGAGAAGTGATGCGTCTTTGAACCGGTATCCCAACACCTGCTCGAGCCCGGCATGTGGCGTGCCGGCTCGGCTCTTGGATCGCACAAACGGCAGCCATGCGCTGAGCCGTCTAGCCGCCGTCCGAAGAAGGTTCATACTTTTTTACAATAAGGCTGACATTGTGGCCGCCAAAGCCGAACGAATTGCTCATGGCACAGGCGACAGGCGCCTGCACGGCCGTATTGGGCGTATAATTCAGCGGGCATTCGGGATCGGGATCTTCGTAATTAATGGTCGGGTGAATGACGCCCTCCCGTATCGTCATGACCGTGGCGATAAATTCCACGGCGCCGGACGCGCCGAGCATATGTCCAACCATCGATTTCGTCGAGCTTATCGGCACCGTATACGCGCGCTCTCCCAGAACGGCCATGATGGCCTGCGATTCACATTTGTCGTTGAGCGGAGTGGACGTTCCGTGGGCATTGATATAATCGATGCGCTCCGGCGTGATACCCGCGCTCTGAATCGCCATCTGCATCGAACGGCGCGCTCCTTCCCCTTCGGGCGCCGGCGCTGACAGATGGTGCGCATCGCCCGTTGCCCCGTAGCCGATAAACTCGGCGTATATCGTCGCATTGCGGGCGCGCGCGTGCTCCAGCGTCTCCAAGACAACAATGCCCGCCCCCTCGCCCATCACAAATCCGTCACGCTTCTTGTCGAACGGCGAACTCGCTTTCTGCGGCGTATCGTTTCGCGTCGACAGCGCCTTCATCGAACAGAAGCCGGCGAAACTGATCGGCGTGATGGCCGCCTCCGTGCCGCCCGTTATGGCCATGTCCATCATCCCCGCCTTCATCGCCATCATCGCATCGCCCAGCGCCTGGGCGCCTGATGCGCACGCGCTCACGCAGCAATAATTGGGCCCTTTGAAACCGTATTTGATGGAGATAATTCCCGCCGCCATGTCGGGGATCATCATGGGAATGAGAAATGGCGACACGCGGCCGGGGCCGCGCGACATAAGCTTGGCATGCTCGGCCTCCAAGGTGGCGATACCGCCGATACCGGAGCCGATAATGACTCCGCAGCGCGCCGGGTCAATCGCATTCATGTCAATGCCCGCATCCCGTATGGCCTCATCGGCGGCCGCGCAGGCCAGCAGAATGAAACGGTCGGTCCGCTTCACTTCCTTCGGCTCTAAAAATCGCGTGAAATCGAGGCCTTTCACCTCCCCTGCAATCTTGGAATCGAATCCGGAGGCGTCAAACAGCGTAATTCTGCCCAGCCCCGATTTGCCCGCCTTCAACGCGGCCCAAAAATCAGGCACGTTGTTGCCCACGCAACTGACAACGCCCATCCCTGTGACAACAATTCTTTTCGACATGGATTGCCGCCCCGTCCTTGCTATAAGGAAAAAGAAAATGCGAAAAGCATCACCCGCCTCCGCATCCTTGTGCCGCGGTCCATCCCGTCCGGCACCGGCGTGAACCGTACCAACGACCGCTAGAGTTTGCTGTTAAGATAATCCAGCGCGTCCTTGACCGTCTTCATCTTCTCAGCGTCCTCATCAGGTATCTCCACGCCGAACTCATCCTCGAGCGCCATGATAAGCTCGACCTGGTCAAGGGAATCCGCACCGAGGTCATCAACAAATGACGCCTGGGGCGTGACTTTGTCTTCTCCGACACCCAGTTTTTCGGCAATAATTTGTTTTACCTTTGCTTCTCTCTCGCTCACGGTTCACTCCTTTCAGCAGATATGGGAAACGTACATAAAATGGTTATTTGCACACTACATGACAAGCCCGCCGTCGACGGTCAGCACCTGCCCGGTGATATAATCTGCCAGGCCCGACGCAAGGAACAGCACCGCATGTGCCACATCCTCCGGCTGCCCCAGCCGCTGCAAGGGAATATAGGCCAGCAGTTTCTGTTTCTGTTCATCGGTCAGCTTGTCGGTCATGGGCGTTTGGATATAGCCGGGAGCAACCGCGTTGACCATGATGCCGCGCGAGGCGAACTCCTTTGCCAGCGTCTTGGTCAGTCCGATAAGCCCTGCTTTCGATGCGGAATAATTCACCTGCCCCGCATTGCCCATCAAGCCAACCACCGAGGCAATATTAATTATTTTTCCGCCCCGCGCTTTCATCATCGGACGCCCCGCCTCCCGGCAGCATAAAAAAGCGCTCTTGAGATTGATATTTATCACACGGTCCCAATCCTCGTCCTTCATCCGTACGATAAGGCCGTCACGAGTAATCCCGGCGTTATTCACAAGAATATCGATACGGTTGAATGCCTGCAGAAACGATTCGAACATGGCCGCCACGTCATCAGCGCTTGACACGTCGGCTTTTACCGCAAGAGCTTTGCGGCCCAATGCCTCGATTTCGCCGGCAGCCTGCTGCGCCGTGGCCAAATCGATATCACACACGCCCACGTCCGCCCCTGCCCGGGCCAGCTTCAGCGAAATTTCCCTGCCGATGCCGCGGCCGCCGCCCGTCACCAGCGCCGCCTTTCCCACCAAACTAATCATAGTTTCCATTTCCGCCTTTTCACGATAACTTCAAAAGGGAATATAAATTATCAACCGTCTCGCACGAAACAACATTCAATGCGGCATTGCACTTTCGCGCCAGACCTTTCAATACGTTGCCCGGGCCTATTTCAATGCACGTGATCGCTTCCTGCCTGCCGACATAGGCCATCGAATCCACCCACCGCACCGGCGACGTCAACTGCCGCACCAGAAGCTCGCGTATCACACCGGGATCGGTTTCCGGCTTTGCCGACACGTTCGACACAACGCCGCAGCGCGCGGAGGTGAACGGAAACGTTTTTAGAAAATCGCCGAACCGGTCCGCGGCCGGCTTCATGATCGGCGAGTGAAAGGCGCCGCTGACCGCAAGTTGAATCACCCGCTTGGCGCCAGCGGCCATAAGCTTCTCTCCCGCTTCCTTCACCGCTTCGGCCTGTCCTGAAATGACCGTCTGGTCAGGGCTGTTTTCGTTTGCGGGCACCACCACGCCGTTTACCGTCGACAGCACCTTCACTATATCGTCACGCGAAATCCCGATAACCGCAGCCATGGCTCCGTGTGCCGTTCGTCCGGCCTCTGCCATTAACTCTCCGCGTTTCGCCACTATCCTCAGCCCGTCGGCAAATGAAAATACACCGGCGGCATACAGCGCGCTGTATTCGCCCAGCGAATGGCCCAGCGCGAGCGACGGCGCGATGCCCTTGGCCTCCAGCACATCGCATATCGCGGCCTCAACCGTAAACAGCGCGGGCTGCGTGTTGTGCGTCGCGGTGAGTTCCTCGGCCGGCCCTTCGAAACATATCTTTTTCAGATCCCTGCCCAGTATCTCATTCGCTTCATCGAACCTGCGGCGCGCCTGCTCGAATGCGGCATAGATGTCGGCGCCCATACCGACCTTCTGCGAACCCTGACCGGGAAACAGATACGCAAACACCATGGAAATGCCTTTCAGGAAATGGTTGAGGTTATGGTTGAGGTTGAAGTATGAAAAAAATCAGAGGATATCCTCTCATCCTCAACCTTAGCCTCGACCTCTTTTGTTAAAACCGCACGACTGCGCTTCCGTACGCTACGCCGCCGCCAAGGGCGGTGAACGCCACGACACTGCCGTCGCGTATCCTGCCGCTTTTCCACGCATCCTCGAGCGCCAGAGGAATTGAGGCCGACGACGTATTGCCGTATTCGTCAAGATTCGTCACCACCTTCTCCAGGGGGATGCCCAGATGCGCGGCAAGCGAAATGATAATACGCATGTTGGCCTGGTGCGGAATGAAAACATCCACGTCGCCGCACGAAAGCCCGCTGTGCGCAAGCGCTTTTACCACCACATTACCCATCATGCGCACCGCATGCTTGAATACTTCGCTCCCTTTCATGCGCATAAACCGTTTCTCGCCCCACAGGGGAAGCGTGAGGATATCGCCCAGCGCCGCGTCGCTCATGCAGCAGGTCGATAAAATTCCTCTCCCGCCGTCATCGCTTTCTCCAATCACCACCGCTCCCGCGCCGTCGCCGAACAGAATGGCGGTCGACCGGTCGCTCCAGTCAAGCGTCCTGGAGATAATCTCGACGCCCACAAGAATGATCCGGCGGCACTGCCCCGACAAAATAAGCGACTGCGCCACCGATAATCCGTATACGAAACCGGCGCAGGCAGCCGACAGGTCAAACGCACACGCGCCCTTTATTCCCAGGCTCCGGGCGATGCAGCAGGCGGTCGACGGGAACAGATAGTCGGGAGTGAATGTCGCGCAGATTATTCCGTCGATATCCGATGGCGACAGCCGGGCGTTTGCCAGCGCCCGTGACGCGGCCCGGGCGCCCAGCTCAAAGGCCGGCTCGGCCTTGCCCGGTTCATACACATGGCGCCGCCTGATGCCGGTGCGTGTTGTAATCCATTCGTCGGTGGTGTCGAGAAACGACTCAAAATCCTTATTGGCAAGAATACGGTCCGGAACGGCGGTACCCACCGACAGGATATGCGATCGTTTGTGTGACATCGTCCTTCCGGAGTCCTTCTTTCGTTAAACATTGTGCATCACCGGCAGTCCCCGGTGAACTGCAGTAACGGCCGCGATCAGCGCATATGCGAATGCGGTTGCCGACGAGGAGCCGTGGGCCTTGAATACAACGCCGCGAATGCCCAAAAGCGGAACGGCGCCGTAGTTATCGGGATTCAATATGGACAGTTTCTCTCTGAGAACATCGGCAAGCTTCCGGTTGCCGGCAAGCACCGCGTCGGCAAGCGCATGAAAACTTTCGCATGCCTTGAGAAGCACGTTGCCGGTAAACCCGTCGCACACGATAACGTCTGCATCACCTGACAGCACCCTGCCGCCTTCGATAAAACCGCTGTATCCCGCGCACTCCCGCGCAAGCTTCATCCCCGCCTCCCGTACTGTCCGCGTGCCTTTCGACGGCTCATGGCCGATACTGAGCATGGCTACGCGCGGACATTCTATGCCGAAAAAGCGCCGGTAATAGGAAAACCCCATCTGCCCGAACGCGGCAAGGTGTTCGGTGCGGCATTCCAGGTTCGCCCCCGCGTCAAGCAGAAGCGCCGGACGCTTCGAGACGGTGGGAAGGAGCGCCGCAAGAGCGGGACGCGCCACGCCTTCGATCCGGCCAAGCAAAAATATCGCCGCCCCCATTAGGGTTCCCGTGTCCCCGGCCGACAGCGACGCGTCCACCACGCCGTCCTTCTGCAGCGAAATACACCGTACGATCGGCGACTGTTGCCTGGTTTTCCATACCCTCGAAGGCGCAAGATGCGGCTCAACAGTCTGGGAACAATGTTCGATAATAAAACCGCTCTCCGGTCCGCAGCCACTCCCCGCGATCTTCAGCTCCTTCTCAATGGTATCCTTGTCGCCGCACAGGTATGCCGTCAACGAATAGGGACACCGCCGCCGTGCCTCCAGCACGCCGCGCACAAGCACGCGCGAACCGTAATCGCCGCTGGAAATATCGACCGCCAGCCGAATGGGACGCATGCGTGATTCGTGTTCCTATTCCTTGGGTTGCATAAACTCCACGCCGCCGTAATACCCGCAGTTGGGACAGATTCTATGCGCCACTTTCGGCTGTTTGCAGTGAGAACAGACGGCCGGTTTTGATGCGTTAATCCGCTGGTGCGAACGCCGTTTGTCGCGCCGCGTGCTCGATAACCGTCGCTTGGGCAGTGCCATACATCCTTCTCCTTCCACAACTGTCAACTATTGTTTTGTTTCCTGTCCCTGTTTCAATTTTCTCAACGTCTCCCACCGCGGGTCGATCTCAGCCTCCCCTTTTCCGGCCGTTCCCCCGGCCAGGGGCTGCACGCCCCGGCACGACGGTGAACAGAGGGGCATCATCGGCGTCGATATCACGATCTCATCGTACAGCGCTTGCCGGGTGTCAACCTCGTCATCATCGGCGTCATACATAAAATCAGCTTCGTCATCCGCCCCGGCGCGCGGCGCGCGGCGATCCATGAGAACAAGGCGGTAGTGTCCGCTCAGCGGCAGCGATATCGGCGTACAGCACCGTGAACACTCCGCCCTCACCCGGCATGCAAACGATATATTCATATAAATGTGAAACTGAAGCGCATCCACCACCGCGCGGCACGACACCTCGCCCTCGATTCCCGCCTCCCGCGCCTGCTCCTCGCTCATCGTGACTTCCTGGCTGATAACCGAACGGCCTTTGGCGAGGGATTTTAAAAAAATACGCATACAAATAAACAGCCAAAATAAATCTTCATGGAAAATGCAGTCAAGCCCGCGCGCATCGGCTCCCCCGCCGTGTTCCCGCTGACGGTGAGGCTGTAGAAACGGAACAGGCCACTCACCGTGGCCCATCAAACGCTGCTCTGCCCAGGGTAAAGCAGGCTGCCGCGGGTCAGATCTCCGACGCGATCTGGGAGGCGGCCTTTTTAAACAACTCGTAAGCCCTGCGCGCCTTCTGTCGCATCATCCGCTCCCGCATCTCCTCCTGCGCGGTGTCTTCTGACTTGAAATACGAGGAATAATATGCCCCGGCGCCGGTCAGATGACCCAGCGCCTCGCGTATATCGAATTTGACTGCATCAAAATAATTCTGTTCCTGCTGAACCTTTTCGAATTTCTCCTGCAGCGCGTCGCACTTCCGCTTGGTCTCCGACGCCCGGTTCAACAACACGTCAAGTTCGACCGAGAAATCGCGCAGCTCAATATTCATCATGGTCGTCGCAAGCCCCGTTCCCTCGTTAATGATGTCGTTGAGTCTGGTGACAAATCCCATCTTCGTCTTGTTCTCCATCAGCTCCTGTTCCTGCGTTCGTACGCGTTCCTCGGCTTTCTGCTTCTCGAGCTCCAGCCGCTTGAATTCCTCCAGCTTCAATTTATCAAGACCGGTATTGACATACTGCACAATTGCCCACACGGTCCCGGCCAGCATCAGCGTCGCAATCAGGTAGGATACCGACAGCCGCGTCGGGCCATGCGCATTCATCGCAATCATATACCCCACCAGCGTCAACCCCACAAACATGCACAGGAGATAAACCTCGATAGCCATTGCCCTGTTCCTTCCTCGCGATCATGACTCCCGGTGCCGCCGCTGCCCGCGCGGCCGGGCCTGCATATCCGCCACAGATTTGTTTTATTATGGCGTCAATCTTTCTTTAAATTAATGTATTGAGCACATTCTATGCAAAATGTATCGCGCTTATCCTTCCAAGACGGCCGTAAAGAAAAATGCACACTAAAAAGGAAGATCGTCAGCCGGCATGCTGACGGCGCCGTTCTCCGCAACTGCATCGGGCATATCAAACTCGTCGGCGCCGGCCGCCGGAACGGCCGCCGCCGGCTCGGCCGTTTTTGCATCCACCCCACTGGCGCCCGGCATGCCCAGGAACTGTATCGTATGTGCGACTATCTCGGTGCGGTATTTCTTGTTGCCGTCGCGATCATCCCATGAGCGATTCGTTATTCGTCCCTCGATATATACCGTACGCCCTTTCTTAAGATACTGGCTGGCCAATTCGGCCTGCCGCCCCCACACCACAATGTTATGCCATTCGGTCCGTTCCTGGCGCTGTCCGTTTCGATCGGTGCGGCGCTCGGTGGTCGCCAACGAAAAGGTAGCCACTGACGTGCCGCCCGGCGTCCGTCGGACTTCGGGATCGCGTCCTAGGTTTCCGATAAGAATCGCTTTGTTTACTCCTGCCATACAGACCTCCGCTGTCGGGGTTAATGGTCATTAGTACGGGGGATGGGTGGGCGCTCTGCGGATGTACACATCCCCTTTTCCAAAATAATATCAGGGCGGCACCGATAAAACAGGCGCACGATATGGGCGGAATTTAGACTGTGTATCTGACGTATATACGTTTTTTGCGTATATATCTCTCGTAAATGTGATTCATATTGGGGGGGATAGGGGTTGGGTGGTTGAGGAAGTGGGTTTTGAGTTTTGATTTTCCGGCTCTGCCGGTTTAGCATTATCTATATCGCGAACATTAAACATACAAGGTTTAATTATCCACCCGGCCGATGAAGTAGATGAGTGCGAAGGTCACCGCAGAAGCCGCAGCGGCGGAAAAAATATAGAAAACCACCCGGCGTGTTGTTTTCGCCCCGGCCGCCGGCTTGGGCGCGGCAAGGGTCTTCCACGCTTTGATCTGCACTACGGTTCGGCTAACGGTTGACGCCTCGAAATGCCACCCCGGATCGGCCTTTAACAACAGCTTTGCCTGTACCCCTGACAGCGACATCGACGTCTCATTGTTGGAGGTATCTACGGATGAAAATATGTTGTTGCCCCCCAGGGAGATGTTTTTTGCGATCGATATCCGCCCGCCATAGATGTCCATTACCAGCGTGGAATCCCTGGCGTTATAATAAATCCAGAAATGTTCTGGAGCCGTACTGAAAACAAGGTCCGTTGTATATATCAGTTCCTTGTCGACAATCATCGGTGCGCCGGCCTGTTTGATATTCAGCAGACGGTATTGATCATCGTCAGCATGCGTCGCCTCCCCTGACACAAGTACGGCCATCAACGCTACAACATGGATGCCGGCAGCCCTCCGCCACATCATCCTGCCGGCATTATGGAATCCGTTCATCAAGCTGTGCCCCTCACCCTCCCGCCTCTTCCTGCCACAGGGGGGAAGGGGGTGTAAATATGGAATGCTTCGCGGTGCGCAGTGTATCGCGTTCATATGACTGCGTATATAATAAATAAAGGCATACGGAGTGTATCAATATATTTTAATGAGTGCGGCATTTTCTTCTGCTGCACGCACACAGGGCATGAAGATAACAATCCAGGAATTGATGCGGCGCAAGCACAGCGGTCCAAAGATAGTCATGCTGACCAGCTATGATTATCCGACCGCGCGGCTTGAGGACGCCTGCGGCGTCGACGTCCAGCTCATCGGCGACAGCGTGGGCACCAACGTGCTGGGGCTTGCGGACGTGTCGCAGGTGACCGTCAACGACATGGTGCACCACGTGAAGGCGGTAAGCCGCGGCGTGCAGCGTTCGTTCGTGCTCTGCGACATGCCGTTTCATTCATTCGACACGCCGGACGCGGCGCTTGATAACGCCCGGCGTTTGATCGACGCGGGTGCGGACGGCGTAAAAATGGAAGGCGAGGCTGAAGCGCTTGCACAGATTGGCCGCGTGGCCGGCGCCGGTATCGCCGTCTGCGCTCATATCGGCTACACCCCTCAGACCAATGGCGCCAAGGCGTCCGTGCAGGGAAAGGACATAGCCAGGGCGAAGGAACTGCTGACGGCGGCACGACAGCTTGAAGAGGCTGGCGCGCGCATGATGGTGCTGGAGCTTATCCCCGAGATGCTTGCGGCCGAAATAACCCGCCGGGCCGGCATCCCGACCATCGGCATCGGCGCCGGGCGTTTTTGCGACGGCCAGGTGCAGGTTATCTACGATATCGCCGGCATGAGCGAGCGCGTGTACCGCCATGCAAAAGCCTACGGCAATCTCGCCGGTGAAATGTCCCGTATTATTTCTTCGTATGCCGGCGACGTGCAGGCCGGAACGTTCCCTGCCGAATCGAATGTGTCAAAAATACCCGACGATGTGCTGCGACAAGTGCAGGTATGGCTTGCCAAGCAACCGTAAGGGGCGGAGAACTATGGTGAAATACACAAAGGAACTTGCGGCGGCGCGTGATGCTGCGATGCGGGCGGGCGCCATTCAGATGAAACGCCGCAGGCGCACTATTATAGACTGCAAGGCCGATCGATCGCCGGTCACCGACGTGGACAATCAATGCGAAGCCCTCATCAGAGACACGCTTGCCCGGCTGTATCCGGCCGACGGATTTCTGGGCGAAGAAACAGGAAGTAGCGAAGGAACAAGCGGCCGGACGTGGATTGTGGATCCGCTTGATGGAACCCGGCCCTATATCCGCGGCATTCCAACGCACAGTGTGCTGATCGCGCTTGAGGAGGGCGGCAGGCCGGTTGTCGGCGTCATGCACCTTCCCGGCCTGGGCGAGACCTACTGGGCGCGGGATGGCGGCGGCGCGTTTCTCAATGGCAAGCCGGTGAGAGTCTCAACGACGCGCGAGCTGTCGCGGGCCATGGGCAGCGCGCTTGGCTTTCTGGAGAAATCGGCGACGGCCGAGGCCGCAGCTACTCTTGACTGCATGAAACGATGCGAATACATGTACGGGTTTATGGACGCCTATTCCTACGGCGGCGTGGCGGCGGGCAGGCTTGACGTATGCGTTAATTTGCTCGATAAGCCGTGGGACTGCGCCGCGGCGGCCTGCATTGTCCGCGAGGCGGGCGGCAGGTTCTCCGATATCAACGGCAACGAGTGTATCCGCAACGGATCGATTGTATTTACCAACGGAATCCTGCATGACGCTGTTCTGGCGTTTTTCGGCCGGGCGGCGGTGCGGCGGCGAAAAAAATAACAACCAGAGGAGGAATGCGTGAGCGGACAGGCCGGAGGGAGGCGAAGCGAGAAGGCGGGCGTCATTAATTTCACCAAAGAGATGATATCGGCCCTCATCATGGCCTTCATCGCCATCGTCTACGTCATCCAGGCATTCAGGATTCCCACCGGCTCCATGGAGAACAGCCTCTTAGTGGGCGACTTCCTGCTCGGAATCAAGTTTCTGTACGGCGCGCCGGTGCTGCCGCTCAGCTACATGAAACTGCCCGGAGTCACGAAGCCCAAGCCCGGCGATGTCATCATTTTCAAATATCCGGGCACCGACCGCAAGGATTATATCAAGCGCTGCGTGGCCGGCCCGGGTCAGGTGGTGCAGGTGAAAGGGAAAAAGCTCACGGTCGACGGCGTCGAGATCGCCCCGCCGCCCAAGGGACGGTTCGATCGGGACGGGATGCTCGATCCGCTCATCAGCGACTTTTCCCCCCTGCGCATTCCGGCGCGCGGCGATACGATTTTCGCCGATACCCTGCCGGTACGGGAATTCCTGTTCCTCAAACATCTGGTCAGACAGGAACATCCGCGCGCACAAGTGACGGTCAGGTTCCAACTGTATATCAACGGCGAGTATGCCAACAACCGCCCCGTGCTGCCCTCGCCCATCGGCTCCCGTTATATCTCATTCGACCAGATAGATTTCAACAAGATCGACAACTGGACCATGCTCGCATCGCTGTACAACCACGTGCGCGGCATCGTACCCGACAGCCTGAGTGTGGAGCTTCGCAAGGAACTGCTGCTCGACGGCAAGCCGGTCAACCGTTATATCGTGAAAAAGGACAACTATTTTATGATGGGCGACAACCGGGACAACTCGATGGATTCGCGGTTCTGGGGCTATCTCAACGCCAATTTTATAAAGGCAAAGGCCTTCATCCTCTATTTCTCACTCGACAAGGAAACGCCCTACTGGCTGCTGCCGGCAAAAATCCGGTGGAACAGAATCGGCAAGCTGATCCGTTCGTGGGACGGGGCGGGGCACAGCCAGGGCTGAGAGTGTTCAGAAGTCAGCAGAACCGACGTTACAATCAACAAAGAGCCGTCGGGCTGGCGGTTGGGTTCGCTGCTGAAAGCGGGTTACAACGCCTTATTTTTCATCAGCATCGGCTGCCCGGTCGCATCGATGACGTCGCGCCACAGCGAACTCTCCGGATCGACCTTTTTGCGCGCCGCCACCGCCAGCCGCATCGGGATATGCACAAAATGGTTGTGCACCTTTCCAATAAGAACTTTTGTTTTTCCGCACATGGCCGCATGAACCGCGTTTGAACCGAGCCGCGCGCAATAGAGCGAATCGCCGGCGGTGGCCGGCGCGCTGCGTATCATGTAACTCGGATCGATATATTTCAAATTGATCTCGCGTCCTTTCCCCGCGAAATGCCGGGAAATGGCGTCCTTGAGCAGGTTGCCGATATCGCCCATCTTTTTATTGCCCGACGCATCGACGCCGGTCTCTGCCGCCATTAAATCCTGACCCGCGCCTTCGGCGGCAAGGATCACGGCGTGCCCGCGTTTGTCAAGACGGTTTTCGAGGTGGGCCAGAAGTCCGTTAGGGCCGTCGAGGTCGAACGGCACTTCAGGTATCAGCACAAAATTAACGTCGTTCATGGCAAGGGCGGTATGCGCCGCGATAAAGCCCGATTCCCTTCCCATCACCTTCACCAGCCCGATCCCGTTCACCGCATCATGCGCTTCCACATGCGCTGCCGACACCGCGTCAACGGCGCGTGCAACGGCCGTTTCAAAGCCGAACGACTGTTCGACGAAGCTGAAATCATTGTCGATTGTTTTCGGCACGCCGACCACCGCCAGCTTCAGTCCCCGCCTCAACGCCTCATCGGCAATGGCCATCGCCCCTTTCTGCGTCCCGTCACCGCCGATGGTGAACAGCACGCCCACATTCATCCGCTCAAGCTCATCGACCATCTCAACGGTCCGTGAACCGCCGCCGCGCGACGAGCCCAGCATGGTGCCGCCCTCGCGATGAATGTCCATGACCAGCTCAGGGGTCAAATCCACCAGCGGCAGGCGGTATTCGGGTATCAGTCCGCGGTAGCCATACCGGACGCCGTAAATGGTGCGTACGCCGTAGTTGTACCACAGGCACATCACAATCGCCCTGATCACGTCGTTGAGTCCCGGACACAATCCCCCGCAGGTCACGATTGCCGCGCGTACTTTCGCCGGATCGAAATAAATATGTTCCCGCGGGCCGGCCCTGCCGAGCAGCTCGGCCTCGGCGAATGTTTTTGTATACGGACATTCATTCACCAGAATATCATAGATTATCCGCTCATTATCGCTGACGTAGTTCGCGATAAAATCTCCCGAGGCCTTCGACAGCTTGACCGGCGAAGGAATCGAGCACCTGCCCAGCGACTCAACGGTGAAATCGTACGTTCCCATATCACCTTTTCCATATCAGGATAATTAAACCTACATTCCGCAGTTGGATGCGGCGCTACGGCCGCAAAGGGCAAT
>Ga0129299_1001418_pt1 | contig 15991 bp, 5 predicted proteins | sample ConPoolayeCmetaG_FD_94477 | JGI IMG/M metagenome (GOLD analysis project Ga0129299, IMG submission 94477) | Hot spring microbial mat communities from California, USA to study Microbial Dark Matter (Phase II) - Cone Pool mat layer C metaG ... | reverse complement strand
GGGGCGCTGGGCTCGGCGGGGCTGAAGGTGAAGTTTTTTGAGGTGGATCAGTATGAAGAGCAGGCGTACAAGATAGAGATTGGGCGTGGCGGGGTGATTGTGTGCGCACGGAATGCGCGCGGGCTGTGGTATGGGGCGCAGACACTGCGGCAGCTGTTGGAGCAGGCGGGGGCGGAAATGCCGTGTGGGGTGATTGAAGACGCGCCGCGCTGTGGCTGGCGTTGTGTGTATCTGGATTTGCGTGTGCACAAATATAAAACCGCGTATGTGAAGCAGGTGTGCACGGAACTTGGGCGGCTTAAGTACTCTGGGTTGCTGCTGAATTATCATGATACGTTTGCGTTCAAGAAAGAACCGTGCGTGCGGGGTGACATTTACATCAGCGCGGAGCACATCGCGGAGCTGAACAAAGCGGCGCGCGAAGCGGGGATCGAGCTGATCCCATACCAAGCGGTGCTGGGGGCGGTAGAGCAGCTCGTGGAGTTAGAGCGGTACCGGGGGATGCGCGCGGCGGATGGCACGCTGGATGTGGGGAATGCGCAGGCGGTGAAAGTGATGTGCGGGCTTTTGGACGAGCTGATGGCGGCGCATGATGCGGCGGTAATCGGGCTGGGGGTGCCTGCGCCGCATGAAGCGGGCGGGGAACTGAGCGAAGCGGCGATGGCGTACTTGGATGCGCTGGTGGCGCATGTGGAGAAGCGGGGGAAGACACCGCTGGTGTGCGCAGGAGGAGGCGCGGGGATGGCGGGGTGGCTGGAGCGGATGCCGAAGAACACGATTGTGGCGTACACGGCGCATGACGAGGGCGGGCTGGGGCAGCTGGCGAGTGCGTGTGCGCGGAACGGGCTGCGCATGGCGGGAGTTGTGCATGGGCGGGCGGCGCATGACAACGAGCTGTGCAGCGACCGGCGGGGGGCAGTGGCGCGAGTGCAAGCCGGGGTGGCGGCGTTGGGCAGGGCGGAAGTGACGCGGGCGATTGTGGCGCTGCCGTCGGGGTGTGCGTGTGTGCAGAGGGCGCGGCCGGCGTTGAGCGCGCTGTGCGGGGGGCGGCTGATGCATGTGGCGCTACAGTGGCCGGTGCTGGCGGCGGCGGCGGATGCGCTGTGGAGTGCTACGCCGGATGCGGCGCGTGTGGAGGCGGCGTGGCCGCAGTATTGGTGGGGCGTTGACGATGCGCGGGTAAATGAGCTGGCGGATGTGTGTGCGGTGGACCCATTGCGAGTAAAGCACACGGCCGAGATAATCAAACGTGGCAAGCGCATCAGCAAGCTGGCGGCGGAGCTCAAGCCGGCGCGGCATGCGGAACAACTGGCGTTGTATGATTTTTATGCGCGGCTGGCGGTGCACGCGGTGCATGTGCGGCAAACGTTTGCGCGCACGCCGCGTCTGCAGCAAGTGAATTTGCTGATGAACGAGTTGGCGCGGTTGAAAGACCTGCACAAAGATGTGATGAGCGAGACGATGTACCGGCGTGAGATTGTGGACGAGCAGGAGCATTTGTTTGGGCACACGGAGATGTTGCTTGAGCGCATCAAGGACGCGTGAAGGGGTGATGAGTCTGCGCGAGGTGTAGAGCACGGATGGGCAACTGATGGGCTCAGTTGAACGTCGGCAACAGGAGTGTTTGCATGAACATTTTTTATGATGCACTCACATATCCTGTGCGGAAGCATGGCTGGCAAATTCTTCTGGCAAGCACAGTGGTGTGGGCGCTGGTGCTTTTCACGCTGGCGATTCCGCTTGTCAATCTGGGGCTGCTGGTGGCGTATTGGGGCTATTTCGGTTCGTATTATCTGGCGATCATCAGTGACACGGCGAGTGGTAACGATACCATGCCGAACTGGCCTGATCTGACGAATGTGATTGATAGTGTAATCAAGCCGCTGGCGCGGCTGGCGGCGATACTAGTGAACGCGTGGCTGCCGTTGATGATTGTGCTGGCGCTGCAAAAATATGGTGTGCCGGTGCCGCGGGTGCTTGGGATAGCAGCGTGGGCGTACGGGGTGTTAAGCTGGCCGATGACGGCGCTGTTGGTGCAATTGTCGGGGCGGTGGCGGGCGGGGTTGCCGCACATTGTATTTCCAGCGATGGTGGAAATGGGCTGGACGTATGTGCTGGCGTCGCTGGTGTGTGTGGCAGCGTTGCTGGCGTATGTATATGTGCTGCCGTTGGTGTTTGGGCGGACGGTGGCGGGCGGGCTGGCGCGGATGGCAGGGTTAATTTATCTTTTGGCGTTTCAAGGGCGGCTGACGGGCTTGCTGTACCGAGTGGCGAAGGCGCGGGAAAAGCGCTCATCAGATAATGAGCAGGCTGAAATATAGCACGCTGCATGTGCCGCGGTTCTGGCTGGCGCTGTTGCTGTTTAGCGCGCTGGCGTGCTGGCATTTTTGGCCGCGGCTGCCCGAGATGCACCGCGCCACGCCGGCATATATGGACATGTGCAACAACACGGCCGAACTGCTGTCGGTTATGCGGGCTGTTGTGCGGCATCCGTGGACGTGGTGGCGCGGGCAGTACACGTATCCATATGCATATAACAACGCGTTGATCAATGCGAATTTTTTGTGCGGCGTGCCGTATTACATTGTGTACTCACTCACGGGCAATGCCTGCCTTGCCTACAATGTGCTGCTGCTGCTGATTTTTATTGCGAATGCCATGGCCGTGTATGTGTTAGTGAAGGAATGGAGCGGCTCATGGGCGGCGGGGGTGTTTGCAGGCGCGTTGTGTGCGTTTTTTCCGCACCGGTTTCACGACACAGTGGATTATCATTATCAAGTGACGTTTATGGCGGCGCTGGCGCTGTGGGCGTGGCTGCGGTTTTTGCGGCATGGAGGCACGCGGCGGCTCGTGCTCTTTTTTGTGATTGTGGCGGTGAAAGCGGTCAGTATTGATTATCAGACCGTGTATTTGGCGCTGGCGCTGGCGGTGCTGGTGCCGTGCGGGTTTTTGGCGTATCCGGAGCGGCTGCGGGAGGTATGGTGGCAGTTTGTGTTATGCAGCGGGATACTGCTGGCCGTGCTGGTGCCATTTTATTTTCCGTATTACATCAACATGACGCGGCTGCCGAGCATTGGCTGGGTGGCGCATTTGGCAGGCTGCACACGACTTGATTTTGTATCGTGGCGGCATGTGGGCGAACAATTTACGAATCTACCACACCATGTCATGCGGCTATGGGAGCGGGGCACGTATATTCCGGACGCGCCATTGCTGCCGGGCGCGGTGGCGTTGACGGTGAGCGCGCTGGGGGCGGGGTGGGTGGTGGCTGCGCCATGGTGCAAGGGGCGGAGAGCATGGCTGGACGCCGGTGTAGCTGGGCTGGCGGTACTCACGCTGTTGCTGGTCATCATGCCGGTGTACAAGTATGGGGAGACGCCGCGCGGGTTGAGTCCTCTTGCGCGCCTGATAGTTGATCCGCCGCTGCTGGCGTTTGTGCGGAACAGCCGCGCGTATATACACAATGTGATGTTGTGCGCGAGCATCCTTGGGGGGCTTGCACTCGGGCAGATCATTGGTGTAGCATGGCGGGCGCGGCGCGGGCTGGGGTGGTGTGCAAGCGGAGTGTGTGGTGTGCTGCTGATAGTAATGACACTTGAGCACACGGTGCGGGTTGACATGTACACGGGGATAGTGCCGTGGCGTTTAGAGGGAGTGTACGAGTGGCTGGCGCGCCAGCCGAAGCCGAGCCCGTTCGTAGAGTTTCCGTTTGCGCGTGATGTCAACAATTTCCGGCAGGCGATGTGCGGAGTGCTGGCGGATCAGCCAACGGGGGTGGCGATCGGGCGCAGTTGGCCGCAGATGGCATATTTTCTGATGGAGATTGGCAACCAGGGGTTACACGCTGACAAGCTGGCGCTGCTGGAAGCATCGCCCTACCGGTTTTGGGTGCAGCATGGCGTTGACGCGAACCATGCGCGGTTGGTGGAGGAGATGAGCTCACTGCGGTTTGTCACAAATTTTGGCGCGACGCATGTGTATGGCAATCCACGGATAGCGCGCGCACTGCCGGTGACGCTCTGTGTGACGCAATATTGGAATTTGTCACTTCCCAACATTTACACCATTGGATTGGAGTATACGTTTACCTCACGGTTTACGTTTGTGCCGCTGGGCGAGCGGCGGGTGCGGATCACGTGTGTATTCCGTGACGAGCGCCTGCAAGCGGTTGCCAAGATGGCGATCAAAGGCGAGCTGCCGTTTATGCTGGCCGGGCCGTGCAACACGGCTGCGGTGCAGCTGACGTACGATCCGGTGGCGCGGCGGCTGCGGGGGTTTTATCGGAATTCGGGACATTTCAATATGGAGCGCTGGCCGGTGAGCACGCGGCGGTGTGGCGATGAGGTCTACCGGACACGGTGGTTGGACGTGGAGGTGCGGCAAGAAGGCACGGGAGCGGGCGCGTGCGCACGGCTGCGTGTGGTGCCGATTACGCCGCGCTGGCCATATCAGTTTGGTGTTCCGGTGGCCATTCCGCATCAGGCTGCCGGGGTAGACCCGCTGGAGACGGTGGATGGGCGGCCGTGCCAGCGTTCGCGCGGGCGCTACTCGGTAGTGTGCAACGGCGTGGCGCCGGCTGGCGCGAACATGCTGGCGCTAACGGCCAAAGCGGCCGTCAAAACGGCGCCACGGCCGTTGAGCGTGGCCGTGGCGCTTAACGGCACGGCACTGGGTGTACTTACCTTGGCACAGGAATGGGTGACGTATCAGCTGCCAGTGCCGGCGGGAGCATGGCGCGAGCTGAACACGATTGTGCTGCGGTATCCGCGCACGTATTTTCCGTGCCTGCTGCGGGAGAGCTATGACATGGAGCGGCGCTGTGCGTTGCTGGGTACTCTTGAGGCAGTGGTGCAGACAGTTGAGCCGGCAGCGCAGCCTGAGCAGACACCTGCAAGAGCGGAACTAGTTATCGCGTCGAACGTGCTGCGGAACGGGTCGTTCGCGGCAGGGCTGGAGGGGTGGCAGCCATGGCGGCACGGAGTAGCGCACACGAATTTGCTCAGTGTGCGCCAAGAGGGAGGGCACACGTTTGCGCGCATAGAAAACCCGCTGGCGCAGTTGATCGGCCTGCAACAGACGGCTGCGCTGCGCTCGGGTACAGTGTACCGTGTGCGGGCCAGCGCGCGTGCGCCGCAGAATGACCCGCGCTGTTTATGGGGTGCGCGGGTGGCTGTGTATTTGCCGCCGCAACCTGAGCATGCCCTGGTGTGGATGTACCAAGACAACACGTTTACCACACGGGAAGTGGTCTTTACTAATCAGACCGATGGAATCGCCACGGTCTATGCGCACATGGGATTTGGCAATATCGCCGCGACGGGTGAGTTTACTGGGATTGCCGTGGAGCAGCTCACGAATGTGGAGGCGCCTACGAACACAATTATACGCAGCGATGCTGAGGGCAGGCGGCACACCTACAGGAGTGTGCTGGCGGCGCTGCGCAGTGCGCGCGATGGCGATGAGATTACGATATGCCCTGGCACGTACCGCGAGGAGAATGCGGGCGCGGAATGGGTGATGAGCCACCGCCGGGACGTGCGAGTACGCGGCATCGGCATGCCGGTGATCGAGGTTGATGCTGATGCGCCTGGCTATCAAATTAGTATGCAAGCACCGTACAATCAACGGCTGACATTCGAGGGCATCGTGCTGCACACGCGGGCGTATGCATGCAGCAACAATGTGCTGTATGGGCTGGTAGTGACGGGTTCGCGCGAGGTGCTGATTTCCAACTGCGTGTTGTGGGCGGACATTTACAGCACGAATGCCACGTTCAAGCATGTTGTGGCGGTGAACAACGCGACGAATGTGGTTGTGCAGGACAGCGTGATAGTGACGCGTGATGCGGGCGCGGGGAACGTGGCGTGGCATGCGGCCTCGCACGACGCGGCGCCGCTTGTCTTCGAGCGCTGCCGGCTGCGCGGCCTGCCGCGTGCGCGCGTCTCGATGGGCGGGTACGAGCTGCGTGAGTGTGAGGTGGAAGAGAACTGCCCGCCGGGCGAATATCAGCGTGTGACATGCGGGCATGAGTGAGAAGCGGCGGCCGTGTTTTGGCACGATGGACAACGGGCGCATGGCGTTGAGCGCTGCTGGGCGGATGATACAGAGCTTACGGTGATCGGTGGTGCAATTAGTATGTGCGGTACGTGGCGCAGAGTGTGGGTGTGGATGCGCTTACACCATGCGGGATACTGGCATGTGTATTGGCCGAAGTGGCGTGCGACAAGCCGGTGGCGATCCTGCAATATGATTAGAACTGCTCGAGGCGGATGGCGGTGAATTCGCCGGTGGAAGTGACGTTGCCATAGCCCATGTGGGCGAAGAGCACACCGGGCACGGTGCTGAAATTAGTAAAGACAAGGTGTTTGCGCCACCATTGATTGTGCTCGCTCATCCAGACCAGTTCGCGCTCCGGCTCGGGCGGGGCGTAGAGGGCGACGCGCGCGCCGAACAACGTCTTCGGATCGCTGCGCGCGCAGGAACGCACGGTTGCGGACAAGCAATAGACCGCGCCGGATTGCAGCAGCACCTGCTGTTGCACGCCGATCAAGGCGCCGAGTGGGTTTTCAATCCGCAAAAAATGTTGATTGCTGACGACAGAAATTGTCATCAGCTGAGGATGGTCTTTGCCGCGCTGCCACGGATACCAGTGCGCAAAGCCTGCGGAGAAGTCACCGTTGCTGATGAGGTTACTGAGCGCTGCGCGTGGCGCGATATTGGTGTGGACAGGAATAGGGCGCAGGCGCCGGACGGGCAGCGTGTGGAGCGGCGGGAATGCGTGCATGGTGAGCAAGGACGGCGGGGGCCAGGGCGGGTCGCGCGGTTTGTCGCGGTTGTAGTCCAGTGTTTCCCAGCGCAGCCAGAACTGCAGCCTGTCGTGCGTTTCGCCACGGCCGGCGCACCACTGCACGCGCAGGCCGGGGAAGCTGCCGGCCGGCGTCTCAAGTGCCAATGGGCGCATGGGTGCGTCGAGGAGGCCCTGCGGTTCAAAGCGCTCGTTGAACACAAGAATACTGCGGCCATAGATGACATGTTCATACCATTGTAGGAACATGCCGTTGGATGCGCGGACGAGCGGGCGGAATTTGATGTCCTGCTGAATCGTGCCCCAGCCGCTGAAGTCCCAACGATAGCGCCAATCCGTGCCGCGATAGATGCGCCAGCGGCCGTCTTCGAGGCGCGCGTAGTAGAGCTGTGTAAAGCCCTGTTCATCGAATTTGTGATAGGCAATGACCGGGCGGTGATGCGCATCAAACGAGAGCATGGTATTGCCGTTGAGCATGCCGCCATTGACGGGCACCGGATCAACAACTTCGGCGTGCGCGAAGGTGATAGGGAGCGAGAGCGGCGCGCCGGCGCTGGTTTCCCAGTGCACGAGATTGGTGCTGCGGGCATAACACAGATCATGATTGCTGGCGCAATCGGGCGAATCGCGCCATACCCAGACGAGATGGAAATAGCCGTCGGGGCCGGGCACCGGGCCAAAGGGATAGGCGCTGCGCAGGCCTTCACCAGACAGAAGCGGCACATCCAGCAGGCGGCGCCATGTCTGTGAAAGAGGATCGTAGATGTTGTAGAAATTGATGGCATCGCCGCTGCCGCCATAGCGGTAGGTGAAGATGAACTCACCATGCGGGCCATGGATGAAGCGCGGCTGGGTGCAGCGGCCTTCGCGGTCGCCAGTCATCTGCGGCACACGCACAAAACTGTGAATGTCCCACGCGTTGGTGGAGCGGAAATAGACGAGGGGATCGTTGTGCATGTTGCCGCTTACGTGGATGAATCCGGCGGATTCGATGGCAATGGTGATGTAATTGTGACTGTCCCAGCCGAGCTGGGAGGGGAGGCTGACGAAGTCCCATGTTGGCGACGAGAGGGAGCGCGCGGCGATGGTCATCCAGCGATCAGCGTCATAGAATGCTGCGAACTGGCGGCCGTTGATGGTAATGAGATCAAAATCCACGGGATGGCCGGCCCAAACATTGGTGATGGGGAGAGCGGCGGCTGGGCGCGGCAGGAAGCCGCGCTGGCATCCAGCCAGTGCGGTAGTGAGGGCGAGCCAAATAAGAATGGGAGCTGTCATGTCGCTAGTATACCAAAAGAATGAAGCGACCACGACGGCAGTGCAGGTCCGAGATGCTGCGACTAGCGACACAGGACTGTAGGGGCAGCGGCCTCGCTGCCCTTTTACCCGTGCGCACAAGGCCGCCGGGGCCGGCGGCCCTCCATGGGGATTCGCTGGCGATACCGATGGCGGGAACTGGAGGGGCAACGGCCGCGTTGCCCTCATGCTACGCGCGCACAAGGCCGCCGAGGCCGGCGGCCCTCCATGGGGATTCGCTGGCGATACCGATGGCGAGAACTGGAGGGGCAGCGGCCTCGCTGCCCTTTTACCCGTGCGCACAAGGCCGCCGGGGCCGGCGGCCCTCCATGGGGATTCGCTGGCGATACCGATGGCGGGAACTGGAGGGGCAACGGCCGCGTTGCCTGCATGCTACGCGTGCACAAGGCCGCCGGGGCCGGCGGCCGTGCTTAGTCGCCGGATTCAGGCAGGTTCTAGAGGGGACGAAGCACCTTGAGGGCAATAATTCAAGAAGTTCAGTTGCGAGGAGGTTTAACTTCTGATATAATGGTAAGTGAGAGTTAATGACCAACCAGGAGAAGAGCATATGAAGAGCAGCTGGATATGCTGCGGCGGCGCCGCGGCCGTGCTGTGTGGGGCAGTGGCGGCGCAGGCCGCGCCGTCGTATTATGGGTTTGGCTATCCGCACATCATCATGATGGAACATCAAGCGGCGTTGTACACGGCGCAGTATGCGCTGGTGGGATATGATACACCGATCCGGGCCAAAAGTAACGGTGAGTTTTTGTCGCGGTTTTTGTGGCAGGACATGTCGTTGGGCAACGTCATCACGGGAGGATTGGCGGTGGGGAATTTTTGGCCGGCGAACGACACGTGCGAATTTTTGATGATGTTCCGGCGTTACGGGGCGGCGCTATCGGGCGAAGTATACCGCGCACCGGGCGTATATTCAGTGCGTGGCTGGGACATGCAATCGAGCTGGTATTTCGGCGCTGCGCCGGCGGGCGGCTCGAACGACATTGTGTGTGTGACGGCTGGGGATGTGCTGTCTGCGTATGCGGGCGACGAGTTGATCATCGTACAAAGTCTGAGTGACGAGTATCGCAGCGCGCCGCGGCACCGGCTGCTGGTGTATTCACGGCCATCGGCAACCAATCAAAACAACTGGACACTGCGGGGGGCATCGGCGGCATTGCCCGAGCCGGGCATGGAAGTGATCGGCATGACGGCGGGAGACTTTGCGTGGGCTGGTCGTGCGTGGCTGGCGGTGATGTACCGGGCGAACTCGAGCAACGTGGTGCGTTACTACGACCTGAATGGGTTTCCTTCGTTTACGCAGAAGGGGCAGGATGCGGGTGTGTTTGACGCCGTGGCGCCGTTCAGTCTGGCGTGCGGGGATTACACGAAGGAGTATGGGCGGGAAGGGCAGAAATATCTGACGGCGGTAGTGTGGCAGGGCGGCGTGTACCGGCCGGTAGTGTACTCGAACCGTTTTGGCGCCGTACCCCATGCAGTGCCAATGATGGAGGGAACCTTTAATTATGGTGCGGCAGTGTATACCAACGCGCCGGTTGCCGTGACGGCGGGGCGTGTGTTTGGCTATTTGACGGAGCGGTATGATTACGCGACACAATATCGTGACGCGCTGCAAGGCCCCGGGCGGCGCGATCCTGGGGTGGCATGGATTGCGCGGCGGCCGCTTTACAGCAAGCGACGCAACCCGTTTCATCCGACATGGAGCACGCACTTTGGCTGGCCGCTGCCGGGAGAAGCGATAACCAACAGCGTGGTTCTCGAAAACACGGGCACGGCGGATACGCTGCCGGGGACGCTGCGAGTGAAAGCGTGGTTCAACACACCCTACCGGAACGCCGACACGGCGCCGTTTACGATGTACACGCCTGATACGCAATTCGTCATCAATGCGGCTATTCCAACGTTTGTGACACCAGTGGCAACGCAGTACGCGCTGTACACAGCGCTTGTGTATGGCACGAACTGGCCGTATCAATTTGACAATTTCACGCCGACGCGCCGCTTGATACTGAGCACGGAGTATTGGAATGTTGTTTCGATCGAGAACCTCGGTAGCGCCGATGCGGACGCAAGCGAGCGCAACAACCGGCATGAGATGGCGGTGCATGCGTGGACGCTGCATCCGGTGTTCTATCCGAAAACCGCGCTGACGAACGATTACCGCCCGAATGTAAAAAATGATCCGCACTCGATCCTCTACATTTTGCACAAACTAAACAATGCGATTCAGGCGATGTGGGAGCGGTCTGGCACGTCGGAAAATGATGATGTAAAGATACGTGTGACGTTAGATGGATTTGAGATAGACGATGTAAATAATGTCAACCGCAGCTGGGTGTTTAATGGCACAAATGTGTGGGATTATTATGAAGGCTGCCGGGGGCTGGATTACAACCCGCAGTTGGATACGTATGGCCAGCCGATCGGGGTATGGCCGGGGCACGGCGTGTGGCAGCGGTTTTATCGGGATGCAGAAGGTGATGAGGGGCATGAGACCACACATCTGTTTCATCAGTTGGGCGATTTGTATCAGTATCAGGTGTATCCGAAAGACGGCGCGGGCGCGGTGTTTGCGAACGGGCGGCCCTTACAAATCCGGACATGGTGCGCGAATCCGGATGTGTTTTCGTCAGAGGCGCGCATGCAGTTCTGCAAGGGCACGGCGGACATGCACCGCCACACGCCCGGGATGCGCAACATGGGCCATGACAACTGGGGTTGTGGGTCGCCGGCGACAAACATCGCGCGCATTCTCTCGCGCAGCGGCGTGCCGCTGGCCAATGCCGTTGTGAAATCGTATGTCTTGGAAAATTCACAAACGGTGTTGAAAAACACCGTGACTACCGGCGGGGATGGATTGGCTGACATCAAATGGCCGCCGCAGCCGCTGAGTTGGAGCGGTACCGACAGCATTTACGGGTACCGCAAGTATAACGGTCCTGGCTTGGGGCGCTACATTTTTATCACGGTGGATGTGCCGGGCTACAGTGATGGCTGGGTGTGGCGGCAGAACGACCGCGAGTACATGCATTCATCCAACCTTGCGCTGCCGGCGCGCGGCTTTGTCAATTGGGAGTGGGACGTGTGGGATGTTCCGACGTTATACGAACCTACGGCGCCGGCCTATCCGCATGCGGCGGAGATAGTGGTGGAAGGCACATCCGTACGCATTACGACGGCTGCCGTGCCCGGCAATCTGTACCGCGTGTACCGGCGCAACGTTCCAACCTATGCGTTTGAGCTTGTGGCAAGCGTCACTGCAGCGGGCACGACGCTGAATTTGACGCCGCCGATGGGCAGCGGGCAGAATCGCGCGATTTTCTACGTGACGGAAGAAGCTGGCGGTGTAGAATCCAACCCGCGTGTGTTCCAAGTGGTGGCGACGAGTGGGGCGCGCGCGATTACCGCGCGTGACAGCACGACGCTGTTTCTCACCCTTAACGCGGGCACGGCGGATCCGATCATGAGCATCTGCGAGGGCACCGAGCCGTTTGCTGAAGTGGCGACGCATTGGTTTTTTGGCCACCAGCCCATCAAAGCACAACCGGCCAGCAGCGGCGCGTATGTGCTGATGACGATCTCATCGTATAGTGAGTGGGGCATACCACCGGTGTACGTCACATGGGTGCCACGCGTGTCTGAGTTTAATTATGGCGTGTATGATGTGAATGGGAATTTCGCAGGCGGCTGGAATGCTACATTTGACGGGGCCGCGCAGCAATTACTGACCGACAATGGCAACAACTTCATTGCCAAGAATGTCAATGTCGGCGATGAAGTTGGCGTGGGGGCTGTACGCACCAGCATTGTGGAGATCGTCAGTGCGACGCAAGTGCGGCTGGCGGCGCAAGTGGTGCCGGGCGGCGGGACGGCCAACTACAGCGTGTATCGCACGATGGGGCGAGAAGGCAGTGGCACGACCAACCGCATGGTGTCGCGCTACGTGCGCGGGATAGGGCGAGTGTACGACGCGGCTGGCACGCCGTATGTGGGCATTGCCGACATGGGTAACAATCGTGTACTGGTGTGGGACGAAACGACCAAATACCGCGCGCACTATCAAGCCTCCGGCTTCGCCCCTACTGATGTTGATCCAGATTCATTTGTGACAGGGACGTTTTATGTCATATCACGGGGCACGGACAAAAGGCTCTACCGGTTTGCGTTCAACGGAGCAACCGTGGTGCTGCAGACGAATTGGAGTTTGGCTGCGCTTGCCACGGACAACGCCAGCAGCGGCGCGCGGCAGTGCGGGCTGGCCGTATTGCCGCAGCTGGGGGGGGCGCGCATGATTGCGCTGAGCGACTATGGCAACAACCGCGTGCTGGTGTACCAGCTGGCAAGCACCGATGTATTAACGCTGTCGCACACGATAACCGCGCCCTTACCGCCGTACATTGCTGCGGCGCTTTCACAACCGCTGGACGTCGAATTTCTGCATGACACGGGGCGCGGCACCGCGCGTCTGTTTGCTGTGGCGAATGGCAACCGGGTGGTCAAACTACTGGATGAAATTATTACGGCGATTGTGCCACCGTTTGTGGACATTACCAACGAACACAAGTGGGTGAGTTACAGTGTAGCGCACGTGGCGCTGGGGGGAACGAACGGCGGGCAGGTAGTGGGGACTATGCGGTGGACGAATGAGTTGAACGGTGCGGCGGGGACGTTCGCAGCCGCGCGAGCATGGGTGCTTACGAACGTACCGGTGGCAGTAGGCGCGAATGTGATTCGCGTGAGCGGGACGAATGCCGCGGGAACTGCCGCCAATGATGCACTGATCGTTACCCGTATGGACATGAGTGCGGAAACACCCTATGTGGACATCCTCACGACCAATGCGGTTGTCCCGTACGAAATCTCCCACATAACCATACACGGAACCAACAACCAGCATGTGGCAGGAGGGATGACATGTAGTAGTACAGCTGGAGACGTGTACTCTTTTCCAGCCTCGGCTACATGGGCAGTTTCGAACCTCTACGTAGCCGTGGGCGAGACCATTATTCAGGTAACGGGAACAAACGCTTATGGGATGCCATTTAGCGATTCTGTCACTTTTGTCCGTACGACGCATGCGGTACACAGCAGCAGTGCGGACGTGCATTGGGTGTCGAGCACGGCACCGGAAGCCAGCGGTGCGGGCTGCAAACTGGGCACGGACGGCCGTTATCTCTATTATTTGCCGGGCAACAATAATTCGACAACGTTTTGGAGGTACGATCCGCAGAGCAACGCATGGAGCACACTGGCGCCGCATCCCGGGCAGCAGCATCAAGACTACGATGAAATGAACAACGGGTTGGAATACCGAGATGGATTTTTCTTTTGTTCACTCAAGGCGCCGTGGACTAATCGCTTTGGCAGCACGGCGACGCTGGTGGCGCGCTACAGTGTAGAGCATGATCAATGGGTTGTGATCTGCAGTGATGTTGCTGTTGCAACGATCTATGCCCCGGTGAGCACGAACATACTGCATGGCAACGCGCCGGCGTGGAATTTGTGCCTGGTAACGCTGGGATTCATTGACACGGTGTGCACCTCGACACCGTCCTACGATCCCAATATTCCGACGGGGAATACGCATACACGTTTCGACTGCCAAGGGGCGGGGACGGAAGGGAACTGGACCAAACGGTTTGACGCGCATTGCGCGGCATTTGATGACTATGTGTACGGCGTGAAACAAGACTGGAATCCCGCGCCATATGACTCGACCAACGCCTCGGTTGGCGACGTCGTGTGGCGGGTGTTGAAAACCAACGTGGTGACGGGAGCGGCCGTGGCGGTGACGAATCTGCCATGGAATCCGGGCGCCGGGTTATGTGCGGTAACCATTCCACGCGGGCGCGCGCTGACGCGGCAGGATGAGATAGTCGTGGTGCGTGGTGCAGGCATTGGGGCGAATCAAGACGGCTGGGGGGACGCCACGCATGATGTCGCAGTGCTGGGGCTGGAAGATATGACGTGGCGTGTCGCAACGCCGCTGCCCGCGGCGACGGGCTTGGGTACAGACATCACAGAAATAGGCGGTGAACTATTCGTCAAACCCTCGAATAACACCATTCTGTACCGCGGCACGGGCATGGGCGCCAGCGACACTAATGCGCCGGATATTGATGCGGGAGCTCTTATCTTTCCACGGCACGGGGCGTGGCTGACAGCCGATATGCCAACAAACATTCTATGGAATCCGCGCCGCATCAGTGACGACTATGATGGCACCAACGTGATGATCACGCTGCTGCGGGTGCTGCGCAGCAATGATCTGGCGGTTGTTGCCACGATTACCACGGACGTGGCGAACACGGCCGCTTCAGCGGCCTGGGTGCCTGCTGGCACACTGACGAATGGCACCGCGTATGTAGTCGAAATTGCAGCACGGGACAGATCGTACAACGCGTCTGTGCGCGTATTTACGGACGAAGCATTTTTTGTCGTGCCGGAGGGCGGCGCGGGCTTGGCGGGCGTGCTAGTTCTGTTGGGGCTGCGGCGTTGTCTGCGTCACGGTTGAATCCACGCAACCGTCGGCGAATTGCGTGCGCAGCGCGGTGCCGGGTGTCACGGCAGCCGCAGAGCAGATGGGGCGTCCGGAATCAGCAAGCCGGGTAATGGTGTAGCCGCGGCGCAGCACGCCCAGTGGTCCAAGCGCTTCGACGCGGGCAAGCTGATGCAGCAAGGCATCGCGTTTGCGCGCCAGCAGATGTTGGAGAGCAGTTTCGAGCGCAGCACGCTGCAACTGCGCGACACGCTGGTGCTGGGCCAGCTGGCGAGAGAACAGCACGCGGGCGGAGCGCAGCACGTGCAAGGCAGCGGCCGTTCGTGCTTCTGCTGCCTGCATGTGCTCGCGCAGAGCCGTCTCCGCCGTAGCACGCAACTCGTCCAGGCGCTGGCTGTAGGCCATGATGATGCGGTGGGGCTCGCGCAAGGCATAGTGAGTGACGGCGCGGTCAAGGCGGCGCTGCACGGACTGCACGGTGCGGTCGAGCGCGGCGTGGATGCGGCGTTGGCATTCGGCGATGTGCGCAAGAAACGTCTCGCGCGGCTGCACGACAAGTTCGGCGGCGGCGCTGGGCGTGGGCGCGCGCAGGTCGGCCACAAAGTCAGCGATGGTGAAATCAGTTTCATGGCCAACGGCTGAAATGATGGGGATGGCCGAGCGGGCGATCGCGCGTGCAACTGGTTCTTCATTAAAGGCCCACAAGTCTTCAATGCTGCCGCCGCCGCGCCCGACAATCAGGACATCAAAAAACAAACGATGTCGCGCGGGATCGTGTTCATGCGCGCGGTTCAACGAGTTGCACAGATCAACGGCGTGGGCGATGCGCTGCGCCGCTCCTTCACCTTGCACGGGGACGGGCACCAGCACGATATGCATGGTGGGGAAGCGGCGCAGAATGACTTGCACAATGTCACGGATGGCCGCACCGCTGGGCGAGGTGATGACACCGATGGTGCGCGGCAGGAGCGGGAGCGGTTTTTTGCGCGCGGCATCAAACAGCCCTTCTGCCGCCAGAGTGCGCTTGAGCTGCTCGAAGGCGAGCTGCAGCGCGCCGATCCCGGCCGGCTCCATTGTCTCGCACACAATCTGGTATTTTCCCTGCGGTTCATAGAGCTGCACACTGCCGCTGACGATCACTTTGAGACCGTCCGCAGGTTTGAATTGCAGCCGCAGGTTCGCGCCGCGAAACATTACGGCGGGGATTTGCGCCTGGGCGTCTTTGAGGGTGAAGTAAAAATGCCCGGAGGGATGCGCGCGGAAATTGCTGATTTCGCCTTCGACCCAGACGGAGGCAAACGAGCCTTCAATGAGCAGGCGCAAGCGGCGCGTGAGCTGCGAAACGGATTCGGGCGCGCGGCGGGGGGCGGCGG
>Ga0129299_1001416_pt1 | contig 16012 bp, 10 predicted proteins | sample ConPoolayeCmetaG_FD_94477 | JGI IMG/M metagenome (GOLD analysis project Ga0129299, IMG submission 94477) | Hot spring microbial mat communities from California, USA to study Microbial Dark Matter (Phase II) - Cone Pool mat layer C metaG ... | reverse complement strand
GGTGGGGGCCTGGAACGATTGGCGCGATTCCTATGGCACGACCGAGATCATCCGCGTCGGCGTGGCGGTGAGTCTGGACGGCGGCGCGACCTGGACCGATTTCCACGTGCGCCCGCCCACGCAGAATCAGTCTTCGGTCGAAGGCGATCCGATGACCTGCTACGATCATCGGACCGGCACGCTGTGGGCGGGGGGCATCTCCTTCAGCGCCGGCAATAAGAGCGGCGTATTCGTGGCGCGGAAGAATCCGGGCGCGACGACGTTCCAGCCGTCGGTCATGGCCAAGACCTCGAGCTGGCCGGACAAGGGCTGGATGGCCGCGGGCATCGCCCCGGGCAACCCCAACCAGACCTACGTCTATTGCACGTACAACGAGGGCTGTTTGCGTTCAACCGACATGGGTACCACCTGGACCGGGCCGGTGTCGCTCGGCTATGGCTTGGGGTATCTCCCCCGCGTGGGACCCAACGGCGAGCTGTATGTGGCGTACTGGGACGTTGGCAGCGGGGTGAAGCTGGCCCGCAGTCTCGACGGTGGCCAGACGTTCACGACTCATCACATCGCCACGCGCATGGACGTCTGGAGCACGCAGGATGGTTCGCGCTTCCCCGGCGATTTCCGCGTGCCGTCGCTCACCTACCTGGCCGTCGACCCTAATAACGGCGCGCTTTACTGCGTCTATTTTGACACCACCGGCTGGGTGGGCGGCAACCGCAACGTCGATCTGTATTTCTGCAAGTCGGTGAACCAGGGAACTTCCTGGACCACGCCCGTGATCATCAACGGCGACGCCAACCCGCCGGGCGACCAGTTCTGGCCCTGGCTCGAGGTGGATGACAATGGGCGCATCCACATGGTCTTCTACGATTCGCGGCACACGGCGCAGAACGACAACGTGGTTCACGGCATGTTCGATGCATACTACTCGACCAGCAGCGACGGCGGCCAGAGCTGGTCCGAGTTCCGCCTGACGCCCGCCTCGTTCGACAGCTACTACGATGGACTGCCGCGCTCCAACCAGTTCCTGGGCGACTACAACGGTCTGGGGCTGGCGGGCAACCGCGTCTATCCGTGCTATCTGTCGACGCAGAACCTGGACTCGGACATCTTCGTGAACGTCATCACCGTCGGGCTGCTGGGCGATTTGAACTGCGACGGGGCGGTGGATGGTTTCGACATTCAGCCGTTCGTGCTGGCGCTGACGGATCCGGCCGGATACGCGGCCCAGTACCCCGACTGCAACCGGCTGCTGGCCGACTGCAACGGCGACGGCGTGGTGGACGGTTACGACATTCAGCCGTTCGTAGGCTTGCTGGTAGGGAGGTAACGGGCCGGCGCAGCCCCGGCGGCCCGGTATCGGGTCATGGATGTAAACTCCGTGGACGCGGCGGCTTACGCCTTGACGATGCGAGCCGCCGGGTGCTTCACGCGCGCCATCGCGTTGCGCGTATCGACCACGAGCTTCGCGTGCGCACCGACCAGTTCATAGTCCACGGCGGAGTGGTCGGTGGAGATCAGCACGCAATCGTACTTCTTTAGCTGGGCGGCGGTGAGCGGGACGCTGCGCATCCGGCCGAGGTTGTGCTCGCGCATCGGCTTGGCGACCGGAATGTGCGGGTCGTGGTAGTCCACCCGCGCGCCGTGGTCCCGTAGCAGCTCGATCAGCGTTGCCGACGGCGACTCGCGCACGTCGTCCACATCGCGCTTATAGGCCAACCCCAACACCAGAACCCGCGAGTCCTTCAGCGCCCGGCCCTGCTCGTTGAGCGCCTCGGCGACCCGCGTGACCACATGCTCGGGCATGAAGGTGTTGATCTCGGCGGCCAGCTCGATGAACCGCGTCGGCCGCCCGTACTGCCGGGCTTTCCAGGACAAATACAGCGGGTCGATCGGGATGCAGTGGCCGCCCAGCCCGGGGCCGGGGTAGAACGCCTGGAAGCCGAAGGGCTTGGTCTTGGCCGCCGCAATGACCTCCCAGATGTCGATCCCCATGCGGTCGAACAGGATTTTCAGCTCATTGACCAGGGCGATGTTGACCGAACGGTAGACATTTTCGAGGATCTTAGTGGCCTCGGCGATCTCGCAGGATGAGACCGGCACGACGCGGGTCATTACCTCCCCATACAGCGTGGTGGCCAGGCGGCTGCTCTCCCGCCCCGCGCCCCCGACCACCTTCGGAATATCGCGGGTCACGATGTCGCTGCGGCCGGGGTCCTCGCGCTCCGGCGAGAATGCCAAGAAGTAGTCGCGGTTCAGCTTCAGCCCCGTGCCGTCCAGGAGCGGCTGGACGACCTCTCGCGTAGTGCCCGGATAGGTGGTCGACTCCAGCACCACGAGCTGACCCCGCCGCAGACGCCGGGCAATCGCCTCGGCCGTCCCGCGCACGTAGGTCATGTCCGGTTCGCGCATCTTGTCCAGGGGGGTGGGCACGCAGATCAGGATGGCGTCCGGCTTGTTAAGCAGGTGCATGTCGGTGGTGGGCAGGAAGCGGCCGCTGCGAATGTGATCGGCAAACAGGCTGGCGGGCAGATGCTCGATATACGTCTTGCCCGCCTTTAGCATATTCACCTTTCGCGGGTCGATATCGAACCCGGTCACGGCGAATCCGGCCCGGCAGAACTCGCGCACCAGCGGCAGGCCCACGTAACCCAGCCCGATGACACCCACCAGCGCCTTGTGTTCCTTGATCTTCTTGTACAACTGCTCAGAGGTCTTCATGCGTCGTGCGATCCTCCCAGGGGAATACCGGCCGCGCCCGGTCGGGGACTCGGCTCAGGCAGACGGTCCGGTCGCAGGGGCAAGCATGCGGTGCCGTCAGCTTCCCGCGTCAGAGCTTCAGCTTTCGGCACCCTAGTCAGCCGGGTGATCCTCCCCGCGATCCGCCTCTGCGTTCGACTGCTCCGGCTCCGCCGGGCGCTCGCGGCTGGCGGCGTAAGCCTTGATCGGGTTCACAAACCCCTTCTTCTGGCATATCAGGTCGGCGATCTCGTCGAACTTGGCGATTTTCTGATTGTCGATGCGCAGCCGCTTCTGGCCGCGGTCGGTGCGGTAGTACAGGTCCACCCACCCTTTGGGGTTGTAGTCCTGTAGCGCTACCATGTCTTCGTAAGCGATGCGGGTCTTGCCGTAGGTCAGGCCCTGCTCGTCCATCACGGCCCGCAGCGTGGCCGCACGGTACCCCCGATACAGCATGTACGCCGCCAGCAGGCCGACCGCCGCAGCCATGTAGAACTGCATGCGGATATCGTGGGGTTTATGCTCCCAATCCGTCCAGGTCATCTCGTCCGGGCTCACGCGCCCGCCCGGCCCCAGCTTCACGGTGGCCATTCCGTACAGGCTGGCGAAGTACTCCGCCGTCGGCGGCGCCGACTCGCCTTTCTTCCGGGGCAACGGCGGACCGAGCTCCTGCCGCACCGTCTCGATGGTCGGAAGCGGGGCCTGTTTGAGCTTCTCTTTGGCGGCGAGGAATCTCTCCTTGGTCAGCTTAGTGTCCAGCTCGATGGGCAGATCCGTCCAGCGCTGCAAGTGGGCCTCGGCCTTCTTGCGGTTGTCCTCGTAGTAGCCGACCGTGCCGTCGTAAACGCACCAGCCGCCGTAGCCGAGAAACACCAGTCCGACGATCAACCAGTACAGGCGGTCAGTTTTGGCCGGGCCGGATTCGAGCAGGATCATCATCCTTCCCCTTCGCACCACCGTCGGGGTAAGCAGCCGGATTCAGCAGGCGACCTCACGTCCATCGCCACGTGTATTATGTTCGCGTCCACATACAATGTCCGCAAGGCCGCCCGCAAGAGCCGCCGCACCGGCACCGCCTGGCGACAAACCGGTCGCGGCCGGGCTTCAGGCGGCGGCAAGCAACCGACGGAGGCCACACCGGCAACATCCATGACGCCCCGCGAACGCTGGCTGGCCGTGCTGACTCGCCACAAGCCCGACCGGGTGCCGATGGACTATTGGGGCACGCGGGAGGCCACGGCCAGGCTGGTCCGCCATCTGCGCTGTGCCGACGAGTGGGAGGTCTTCCGCCGGCTGCGCATCGACCGGCCGGTGGTGGTCGCCCCCGCCTATGTCGGCCCGCCGCTCAAGCGCGGCTATGACTGCTTCGGCTGCCGGTGGACGCGCGTGCGCTACGAGACCGGGGTTTACCGCGAGTGCGTCGGCCACCCGCTGGCCGGCTTGGACACCATCGAGCAGGTTCGGCGGAACTACACCTGGCCCAGCCCCGACTGGTTCGACTTCTCCGCGGCTGCCGGGCAGATCGCGGGCAAGGAGGATTATCCAGTGCAGGGCGGTGGCTCCGAGCCATTCCTGACTTACTGCGAGCTCCGCGGTCGCGAGCAGGCTTTCCGCGACCTGCGCACCCGCCCTGACCTGGTTGCCTGGTGCCTGGACCGGCTGTTCGAATTGGAGTACGAGAAGACCCGCCGGCTGTATGAGGCCCTGCCGGGACGGGTAACGTTTTCTTACGTCGCCGAAGACTTCGGCTGGCAGCAGGGCCTTCTCTTTTCGCCGGACGTCATCCGCTCCGTCTTCATTCCCCGCATGAAGCGGATGATCGACCTGGCCCACCAGGCTGGGGTGTACGTCTTCTTTCACAGCGATGGTGCGGTTCGCCCGATCATTCCGGACATGATCGAGGCCGGCATCGACGTACTGAACCCCATTCAGTGGCGCTGCCCCGGGATGGACCGCGCCGAGCTCAAACGCGAATTCGGCGAGCTGATCGTGTTCCACGGCGGCGTGGACAACCAGCAAACGCTCCCCTTCGGCAGCGTAGAAGATGTGCGGGCCGAGGTCGCATACAACCTGGAGGTGCTCGGGGCGGGCGGCGGGTACATTCTCGCTCCGTGCCACAACATCCAGGCGGTTACTCCGCCGGAGAACGTCGTCGCCATGTACGAGGCCGGCCATGAGCTCGGCCGGCTGTAGCCGCGGAGGCGATTGCCAGTGGAAACGATCATCCTGGGCCTGGACATCGGTGGAACGAAGACGGCGGTGGTCGTGGGCGATCGCGCCGGTCGCGTATATGAGCGCGTTCAGTTCGCCACCCGCCCGGAGCGTGGCTTCGAGCCGACATTTGCCGAGCTGTGTGCGCACATCGGGCGGGTCGGTGAGCACGCCGCAGGCGCCGGCCGAGCCGCGCGAATGATCTCGGTCGCCATCGGCGGACCGCTGGAGATCGAGCGCGGCGTTATCCACTCGCCCCCCAATCTGCCGGGCTGGGACGATGTGCCGCTCAAAGCCCTGCTGGAAAAACGGCTCAACCTGCCGGTCTACGTGGAGCATGACGGCAACGCCGGCGCGCTGGCCGAGTGGTACTTCGGTGCCGCGCGCGGGGCTCGCAATGTGATTTTCCTGACGATGGGCACGGGTTTCGGCGGCGGGTTGATCCTGAACGGGCAGCTCTACCGCGGAACCTGCGATCTGGCCGGCGAGGTCGGGCACCTCCGGCTCGCCGAAGCCGGCCCGGTCGGGTTCGGCAAGACCGGGTCGTGGGAGGGGTTCTGCGCGGGGGCCGGAATCGCCCGACTGGCGGCCGAGCGCTTCCCGGGACGCTGGCGCGAAGGCGAGGTGACCGCCCGTCAGATCGCTGAGCTGGCCCGGTCCGGCGACGGCGATGCGCTGGTCGTGCTGCGTGAGGTCGCCCGATACCTGGGCCGCGGTCTGGCCATCCTGCTGGACGTCCTCAATCCGGAGGTGATCGTCATCGGCTCGCTGGCGGTACGCCTGGGAGAGCTCTTGCTGGCTCCGGCCCGCGAAGAGATGGCGCGCGAAGCGCTGCCGGCGGCAGTGGCGGCCTGCCGCGTAGTCCCCGCCGCCCTCGGCGAGCACCTGGGCGACGTCGCGTCCCTGTGCGCCGCGATTCAGGCGCTCGGCGGCCCGTAGCCCGGCGCCACTGTGTACGCGCGGCTCTTCTGCATGGTCGTGCGGGCTCGGCTCAGTCGGCGGCGGACTGACCGACGCCGCAGAAGCTGACCGCAGGGCCGCGAGGCACCGGGCGTCACTTTGCCCGCGCCCTCAGTTATAATCCGCAGCGGGAACGCATGACTGAGAACCTGCCAGGTAGTTTTGCCGAACCCTTGCACGAGCGGCTGAGCCGTGCCGCCGAGTGTTTTCGGGGTGCTCTCATTGCCGTCGTCGATCACCTGCCCGTCGGCACCAAGAGGCCGGCCACGTTTGAGCGCATGCTCAAGCTCGACCGGAATCTGTCGAGCCGGATTCTCCGGGCGATTCGCATGCAGGATCCACTGGCAACGCTTCATCGCATGCCGGGCGCGCAGGGCATTCGCCTGTTTCTGGCGGCGTCCGGCCGAGCAGGCGTGGATCGCCAGATCATCACCCGGGCAGAGCAATTGCTGACAGATCTGGAACGCCTGGTGGCGAACGAGGTTGGAACCTGGCAAGACTTGAACGCCGCCATTGCGGGCTGGCTGCCGGAAGCACGCGATGAGTTCGAGCTCGCGAATCGGCAGACGGCGTACCGGGCCTTAAGTAACCTGAAGGGAGTTACGGCGGACGTCGAATTGTCGGTGACACTGATTCACCCATCCGCGGAGCACCCGAGGTGGCTCGACCGCGCCGGTATCACCGGTCACCTGCGCTTGCGGCGGCTGCGGCCGGGCACGCCGATGAATCTGATACACGGTCGGTCGGTAACGCCGTTGCCCGCCAGCACCGCTCAGGACACGGGCGGACTCCAGTTCGGCTACGCTTCGATCGCGCCGCCGACCGGGGTGCAGCGGCTCTCCCTGGATGGCGAGCCGATCGACGCTGAGCATCCTGCGCCGCTGTTGGCGGAGTTTTCCTGCCAACCTGCGCCGCAGTTCGGCGTACGAGTCACCGCCGACTCGGTGTACTACGTACTTGGCGGCGACCGCGTGGGGATAGGCTCGGCCGTGGACCTGTTGTTTGCCGACGTGATGCGCCGGCGGTACGCGGCGTATTCGGATGCGGGCACGCGTCCGGCGGCTCCCGGGTCGTCGATTGAGATTCCGGTCAAAGTGCTGATCCTGGACGTACTCGTACACCGAGATGCCTGGGTTGGGGTTGAGCCGGAACTGCGCGCCTACGATATGATCGGGAATGGTCCGGCTGACCCGACCGACCCAGGCCGGGACCCGGACCGCATAGACCTTCCCGGTGGGATTCAGGAGATGGGCACGCGGCTGGAGGCATTCCGGACAAAGGACGTGGGGCGGTACGTGGATATGATCCGGTACCTTTGCACCCGGCTCGGCTGGGACGCGACTGCGTTCCGGGGGTACCGGTATCGACTCGAATACCCTGTGCGCGGCACACAAGTACACATGGTGTTCCGCCCGCCAAGCGGTTGAGGGGCAGCGGGCGCGATTGAACCGATAGCCCGATAACGTTTAGGGTTGCTGTCTATAGCGGCATATCCAGGAGATATCCTTGACATGCTTACCCCGTCAATGCTAGGCTGCCTCATGAACGGACTTAATCGCGAACTACGCCGGCCTGCGTTCAGCCGGCACAAGACCCGTCCCGTTCAGGAGGACCTGCAATGACCATGGGCATGATCAGGAGGCATCTCTTGCCGCTCGCCTGCATCCTTGGCGCAGCGGCCGGATCCAACGCGCAAACCGAGCGCGGTGCAATTCTGGGCTGGGGCCGCATCAAAGTGGGTGTAGACCTCAGCGGCGGTTTCTCCGCAGTGTCGGCCGGCGGCACATTCAGCATAGGTCTTAAGTCTGACGGTTCAGTTGTTGCATGGGGAGATACCGGTTCGGGGCAATGTAACCCGCCGCCCGGGATCACCTTCATCGCCGTTGCTACCGGGGACGAGCACGCCTTGGGCCTCAAGGAAAACGGCTCGATCGTGGCATGGGGACACAACGGGAGTGGGCAATGCAAAGTGCCCCAGCCCAACAGTGGTTTTATCGCCGTCGCGGCCGGCTACGACCACAGCCTTGGCTTGAAGGGCGATGGTTCCATCGTTGCCTGGGGATGGAATGCGCTTGGGCAGTGCAACGTACCCGCTCCGAACAGCGACTTCGTGGCCGTGGCCGGCGGCGGCGTTCACAGCGTCGGGTTGAAAGCTGATGGCTCAGTAGTCGCCTGGGGTTATAACGGCTCTGGCCAGTGCAATGTTCCCGCTCCCAACACCGACTTCGTGGCTGTTGCAGCCGGCGCTGAGCACACCCTGGGTCTCAAGGCGGATGGGTCGATCGTGGCGTGGGGGGACAACTCCTCCGGCCAATGCACGGTGCCGGAACCGAACACGGGATTCGTCGCGGTGGCGGCAGGTGGGTGGCATAGCCTGGGGCTGAAGGCGGACGGCTCGATCGTGGCTTGGGGATCTGATTGGAACGGCGAGTGCAGCGTGCCGGCGCCCAATGTCGGATTCGTCGCTATCGCCGGTGGCGGTGCGCATAGCCTGGGCTTGAAGAGCAACGGAGCCATTCTGGCCTGGGGGCGCAACAGTTTTGGGCAGTGCAATGTGACGCCCCCTAACGCCGGTTTCGTGCGCGTCGTGTCGGGCTACCTTCATTGTCTGGCATTAAGATCTGACGGTTCTCTGGTGGCCTGGGGGGACAACGATTACGGTCAATGTGACTTGCCGTCGCCGAACGCGGAATTCGTTTCGGTGGCGGCCGGTATCTACCACAGCCTCGGCGTGAAACGCGATCAGTCCATCGTGGCCTGGGGACGCAATTTCTTCGGGCAATGTGAGGTGCCGCCACCTAACGAGGGTTTTGTCGCCGCGGCCGGTGGCTGGGAACACAGCCTCGGCCTGAAGGCCGATGGTTCGGTTGTTGCATGGGGGGATAACTCTTACGGCCAGTGCGACGTGGTGGCTCCCAATGAGGGTTTCACGGCGATCGCGGCGGGAGCGTTCCACAGCCTGGGCCTGAAGGCGGACGGCTCGATCGTGGCTTGGGGGGACAATTCCGATGGGCAGTGCACGGTGCCGCAACCGAACACGGGGTTCGTCGCGGTGGCGGCAGGTGGGTGGCATAGCCTGGGCCTGAAGGCGGACGGCTCGATCGTGGCGTGGGGGTACAATTACGATGGGCAGTGCAATGTCCCTGCTCCCAACGCGGGCTTCATTCTGGTCGCCGGCGGCTCCTTCCACAGCCTCGGGCTGAAGGCCGACCGTTCAGTCGTACTGTGGGGATTCAATTCGTGGGGTCAGTGCAATCTACCCACGCCCAATAGCGGGTTTGTCGACGTGGCCGGCGGGTACATTCACAGCGTCGGTATTAGGGGCTTCGCCCACGGCGACATGAACTGCGACGGCGACGTGGACGGCTTCGACATCCAGCCCTTCATCCTGGCGCTAACGGACCCGGACGCCTACGAGCTGGCCTATCCGGACTGCGGCATCATAAGCGCCGACTGTAACGATGACGGCACCATCGACGGCTTCGACGTTCAGCCGTTCGTCGAGTTGCTGACCGGCGGATAGGGGTTCATCGGCGGTGCACCTCCCCATCCGAGCCGTCGGCGCAAGCCGACGGTCTTAAACATCCGCCCAGCGGGCAGGTCCGCGGCCTGGCGCCGACGGCTCGGACAGGGGCGCCTTCGGCGGTCGAGCCGTCGGTTCGCCCCGATAGTCAGGTAGCGTTCCTCCCACGTCGCGCCGTGGCTGCCGGCAAAGCCTATGCGTCCATGTCTTTCCACCGCCTGGCCATCTGGCCGAAGATCGCCAGCGCGATGGTGGCGGCGACGCCGACGGCGGCGATCGGAATCCACACCTTGTACTGCGGGCGATACTGCTGCCACAGCAACTTCGTTACGGCCAGCGGAGCATTGTTGACTTGGGCCCCCGCCAGCGCCCGGGCTTCGAACGGGTTCAGCTCCAGCAGGCGCGCGGCCTGGTCGGGGCTCCGTGTCCAGTCTTTGGCGGCCAAGGCCCGTTGAATCACGTCCGGCCTGCGCGCCAGGCGCTGATAGAGGTCCTGGTTGTCTGCGTTCGAGCCGAAAGTCCCGGCTATCCAGTCGCGGATGCCCGCGCCGACGCTTCTTCGGTCAACCAGCGATTCCACCAGGCTCTTCGCCGCCGCGTCCGACTCGACCAGCTCGCGCAGGAAGGACACATCGCGTGTCCAGTCCTTTTTCGCCACCGCCACGAACCGGATATGCTCGCACTGCGGGCCGGCCAGGTACGCGTAAGCGCGATCGGTGAACTCGCCGCTGGCGACGCCTATTCGGCTCAGCTCGCAATCCAGCGTCGGGTCATCCGCCCCCATCGCCATGCTGAGCGCCGCGAACGATTTGGTCCGGTCGATGCCCAGGATGTCAGGGATGTCACGCACCGGATCGTTGAAGCGGAGCTTGGCGACCGCGTCGTAGACGACCGCCGTAGACTGGGCCAGGTACTCCAAAGCCAGATTGTCGAGGACCCCGGGATCGCCGCCGAACTGTTCCCACAGCCAGGTGATAAGCTGTGATTCCTCCAGGGGGTGATCGGCCGGTCGTGCGGCGTTGATCTGCTGTCGGACGACTTCCAGCACTTCAGGCGGCTTGACCTTGGTCCAGCTCGGCAGCCGATGCGCGTAACGAGCCAAGACGGCTACTTCCGGGACCTGCCGTCCGGCCTCGATTTGTGCCGCCAGGTCGCGCAACGCCCGGGTGCTATCGGCCGGCTCGACCGGCCCGGACGCAGTTGCGGGCGCCGTCGTGTCTTCGTTCCCACCGGCAACACCGGCGGCCAGTGCGGCGGTAGCCACGCGGTCCGCCAGTTGCCGCAGCTCGCGGGCCAGCTCCACACGCACCGTCGGCAGATAGTCCGGCTGCAAAGCCAGGTGGCAATACGCCAGGTTGATCGCCTGCCCCCGGTCGTGCTGGAAGAGGCGGCGCAGCGTCTGTGCTGCACTGGCGGCATCGGCGGCCAGCCCGTGGGCGGCCAGATCGGCGCAGGCCAGGCCGAAGGCTCGATCGCGCTGAATGTCGATGAGCTCGGGGATTCGATGCAGCGCGTCGCTCCAGTCGGCAGATTGCGCGGCCCGCGCCAGCAGGGCGGGATTGCGACCGAGCTCCTTCAGCGCGAGCGTAGCTTTCTCGCCCCAATGGTTGTACAGCCAGCCCGCGAGCAGCGATCCCACCGCCAGCCCGATACCCACGGGAATGTTGACGTACCCGAGGTAGAGACCCTTCTTTCCCGGCGGCGCGATCAGGCCGAGGTACTCGTTCTTCTTCGGTCCGGTCCACATCTCGCCCAGCGAGAAGAACACGATGCCCAGCAGCAGGAACCAGGCATTGTCCGTCCAACCGGCCACCAATACGCCGCAGGTCGCCACCGACATCCCCACCAACATGGCGCTCAGGGTGCGCATCCGGCGGGCGAACCAGGACATTGGCACCACCAGCAGCACGATCAGAGCCGCGTTGAGATTAAGCAGTATCTGCTGCGGGACCTGGAGCAGACCGCGATCCCCGGGTTCGCGCCACGCCTCGGGCATATGTCGCGCCACGCCGGAGCTGTCCACCCAGTCGGTGATGAAATTGGGGTGGAGGTCCCAGAGCTGATACATCATGAGCCAGAAGCAAGACATGATGAGCAGCCAGGCGATGAGGCGCGCGTCCCAGATGTTGACGAACGTCCGCTTGAGAACCTGCCAGGCGGACTCGGTCTTCGAAGCCCCGGAAGGCACATCTTTGAAGGTGAGCAGAAGCAGCAGGTTGAGGATGGTGAAGGCCGCACAGGTGTAGAACAGGTTCTGCCAGCCGCGCAGGCTGTGCGGCTTGCCCAGAATCCACGTGGAAACGATGGGTGCCGCTACGGCCCCCACATTCACGACCCAGTAGAAGATCCCCCAGCCGACGGATGAGTTCGCTTTGGTGAGGTTCTGGGCGATCGATCCCTGGAGCGCGGGCTTGAAGAACGCCGTCCCCGTCGCCAGCACCAGCACCCCCGCAAAGAAGCCGGCGTAGCTGTGCAGGTTGGCCATCATCAGGTAGCCGATCACGTTCGCGCTGATGGCGAAGAACAGAACGCGCTTGTAGCCGTAGCGGTCGGCGTAGCCGCCGGTCACGATCGGCAGGAACGACTGAAAGAACGCCCAGACCGCATAGATGATGCCCTTGTCGGTTGCGCTGAGGTGCAGGCCCCCCGGCTCGGTGGCCTGCATGATGTACAGCGGCACGACCGCCCGGATGCCGAAGTAGGCCAGCCGCTCGAACATCTCGATGCAGTTGAGCATCCAGTAGGCACGACCGAAGCCCCGGCCGGCGTCGGCCCCGGAAGATCGAAGCGTCGTTGACGTTGCAGCGCTCATTCTCTTTCTTCCCGTGCTACCACCAGCGCGACCACGCCGGCCTGACCGGGCGGCGGGCCGCGGACCCCAGACGCTACCCGCTAATGTGCACGAGAAAAAGCCCCCCGCGCCCCTCACCAGCCGACTTTTCGCCTTTACGCTCACGTACCGGAACGTCTTTCATGACGGCGTACGCGATAGATGGCCAGCTTGGCCGCTACCCGGCGGCACGGACGCCCGCCGACCCGCCGATGCGCGGCGTGGATCTGGTGCCGGGGGAGGCGGTTGTCGGGCGGGGTCCCTGCCGCCGGCAGCGCGCATCGAGCAGTACCCGCAGCGTTGGCGAGGGGGTCTGCCGGCCGGCGACATCCGAGGTCGGCCCCTTGCCCGTTCTGCGGTGGACTTTACCGGCCCGGGGTGCGTAAACTGCTGCCGCTGACTGCCGGGTGAAGCCACCTGGCAAGGAGGGAATATGAGTGTCTCGGCCGAGTCCGACGCGGTCGTCGTTCCGACCGACGGAATGGTGATCCGCAGCTCTGTGCGGCTTAAGCCGGGGGTATACGTCCTGCCGCAGGGTCTGAGCGTAGCGGCCGACGGGGTGACGCTGGACGGCGAGGGGGTGACGCTGGTCGGATGCGGTCGTCGGGGTACGGGCGTGCGCGTCGAGGGTCGCCGCCAGGTGACGATCCGCAACCTCGCGCTTCGTGACTATTACCACGGGATTTCGGTGCGGAAGGCGAGCGGCCTGACGCTGGAACGCAACCAGATCGCGTCGACGGGCGAGGTTCCGGCGAACACCGTGTTTCTGAACATATGGCACGATGTCGAGCGGGCATACGGGGGGGCGATCCTGCTGGAACAGGTCGAGGACGCGGAGATTCGCGACAATGATCTTCAGCACCAGATGTGCGGCCTGCTCACGTACCACTGCCGTAAGCTGCGCGTCCGCGGCAATAACGCCAGTTACAACAGCGGCTTCGGCATACACCTGTACGAAACCTGCGACAGCGTGTTTGAGGAGAATTACGCGGACTACTGCTGCCGCTGGGAGCCGCGCGACAAGCCGCCCAGGCTCGGTGCCGGTTCGTACGGCCACATGGGGGCCGACGCCGCCGGATTCCTCATCGTCTACCGTTCGTGTCGCAACGTTTTTCGGCGGAATTTCGCCCGGCTGGGGGGCGACGGCTTCTTTCTGGCCGGGCGCAGCGCTGCGGGCGAGGCGGTGCCCTGCAACGACAATCTGTTCGAGGAGAACGACGGATCGCTGAGTCCGAACATCGCGTTCGAGGCGACGTTCAGCGAGGGGAATGTGTTCCGGAACAACTGGGCGGACCGCTGCAACTTCGGGTTCTGGCTGGGCTATTCGCGCCGCAACGTCCTGGAGGGGAACCGCATGCTGTTCAACCGTCAGGCGGGCATTGCGGTCGAGCATGGGGTCGGCTTCGAGGTCCGCCACAACGATTTTCAGAGCAACGGTCACGGCATTCTGCTGTGGACCAGTTACGTCGCGGAGTTCTTCGAAGCCGAGCCGGAGACGCGCACTGTGCGCGACTGGCTGATCGAACACAACAAGTTCTACCGCAACGGCACGGGCATTGCGATCCGGGCCGATCGTGACCACGGCATCCGGCCGCGCGCGCCGGAGGATTCGGGCCGACCCGAGCTGCGCCCGTGCGACAACATCATTCGCTGTAACGACATTCAGGACAACCGGATCGGGATCCACCTGGCCAACTGCGACCGCACGACCGTCGAGCGGAACAAGCTCAACAAGAACGTGGAGGCCGACCTGCGCCGCGAGGACGACCACGACACGCGCGTCGGCCACAACTTGGGCCAGCGCGGGGCGTACCTGTGATTTCGGCGGCCAGTGCCCCGCGACGCCTTGGGGGGCGATCATGAGCCCGCCGGGCAGTTGGCCGGCGGGTAGATAGTCCGGATGGCCATCAGAATCGTGCGGGTGGCGGGCGATTTGTTGAGTGTGTAGAAGTGGAGTCCCGGCGCCCCGCGCTGAAGCAGTTCCACGCACTGAGCGGTCGCGTGGGCGACGCCGAGCGACAGCACGGCGTGCGGATCGTCCTGCAAACGCCGCAGTTCCCCCAGCAGCGGCTCGGGAATGGTCGCGCCGCAGGTCCTGGTGAAGCGCTCGATCTGGGCGACGTTGGTGATCGGCATGATGCCCGGGAGGATGGGCACGCCGATTCCAACCGCCCGGGCGCGACCCACGAAGTCGAAGTACTTCCGGTTGTCGAAGAAGAGCTGCGTGATCAGGAATTCGCAGCCGGCGTCGACCTTCCGGCGGAGGTTCTCCAGGTCCACGTCCGGATTGGGCGCTTCGATGTGACCCTCGGGGTAGCACGCACCGCCGATGCAGAAATCGAAATGCTCGCGCGCCAAGGCGACGAGTTCGCTGGCGTGGCTGAAGCCGTCCGGGTGCGGCTGGAAGGCGGTCTGTCCGGGGGCGGGGTCGCCGCGAAGGGCCAGCAGATTCTCGACGCCGCGGTCCTGTAACCGCTGGAGGATGGCGCGCAGGGCCCGCGCCGAATAGCCGCTACAGGTCAGGTGCGCCAGGGGCAGCAGACCGTGCTGCTGGTGGAGGTGGCTGATAAGGTCGATGGTCTGGCGGCGTGTTCCGCCGGCGGTGCCGTAAGTGACCGAGACGAAGGTTGGCCGCAGCTCGCGCAGGGCGTCGAGGGTCTGTCGGAGCTGGGCGAAGCCGGACTGGTCGCGGGGCGGGAAGAACTCGAATGAGATGCACGGTCGCCCGGTGGATAAGAGCTCGCGGATGCGCATAGATCGACCCGACTGATGCTGAACCGGCCGCTTGGTCGAACGCGACCTCCTGCCTATCGTATCGGTTCAGCGCTTGGCCGGATACGGGGGGCAGGCCGGGCGGCGGGCGGCTGCCTTTGCGTCGTCGGCCCGGCGCGATAACATGCGGTTCTCGCCTGAGGCGTAGCAGGCGCAGTAGGCGTTTGTCCAGAGGAGAAGATGAAGATTCTGGTTGTACTCAAGCAGGTTCCGGACTCGACCACGGTCATCCGGATTCGTCCGGACAAAGCGGATATCGAGCGGGCCGGCATCAAGATGGTGGTCAACCCGTTCGATGAGTTCGCCATCGAGCAGGCGGTGCAGCTCAAGGAAAAGCGCTCCGACGTGCAGAGTGTTACCGCCCTCATCGTCGGACCGGCCCAGGCCGCCGAGGCCCTTCGAACAGCCCTGGCCGTCGGTTGCGACGACGGGCTGCACCTCCAGGACGATGCGTTCGAGAAGCTCGACGAGCTCCAGACGGCGGCGCTGATCGCGGCGGCGGTGAAGGCCGGCGGCTACGATCTGATTCTCACCGGGAAGCAGGAGATCGACCTGGACAGCGGGCAGGTCGGCCCGGCTCTGGCCGAGTGCCTGGGCATCCCGCACGTCGGCGCATGCGTGAAGCTGGAGATCGCCGCCGACGGCCGGTCGCTGGTGGCTCACCGGCGGATCGAGGGTGCCGAAGAGGTGGTGCAAGTGCCGCTGCCGGCGCTGGTGACCGCCGACAAGGGCCTGTGCGAAATGCGCTACCCGTCGCTGCCCAACCTGATGAAGGCGAAAAAGAAGCCGGTGCGGGTGGTCAAGGCGGCGGACGTGCCCGAGTTTCAGCAGGTGGTGGGGGGCGTGGGCGGAATGCGGCTGCATACCTTCGAGCCGCCGCCGGAGCGGCCGCCGGGACGAATCCTCGACGGCGAGCCGGAGCAGGCGGTGAAGGAGCTGGTGCGGCTGTTGCGTGAGGAGGCGAAGGTTCTGTAACGGCG
>Ga0129299_1001415_pt1 | contig 16023 bp, 11 predicted proteins | sample ConPoolayeCmetaG_FD_94477 | JGI IMG/M metagenome (GOLD analysis project Ga0129299, IMG submission 94477) | Hot spring microbial mat communities from California, USA to study Microbial Dark Matter (Phase II) - Cone Pool mat layer C metaG ... | reverse complement strand
ATCGGAAGGTCCGGCCGAAGAATGAGAACCAGAAAATGAGTCGAACCAGGCGGTCGCACGGTACGGCGCGAAGCGCGCCGCCCGTGAACCGCGACGTTCGACGGCGGAAGGAGACATGCATTGACGATACCCAACACCACACCTGCAACAGAGGCGGCGCTCCCGACTGGACAACCCCAGATCCGGTTCGATCGCAACGAATTCGCAGGCGCCTTCGGAGACCTGGGGACGGATGTGCCGCTCCTCATCGGAATGACGCTTGCGGCCGGCCTCGACGGAACCAGCGTTCTCGCGATGTTTGGCGCGATGCAAATCCTTGCTGGATTGGTCTACCGTATCCCGATGCCTGCTCAGCCGCTCAAGGCAATGGCGGCTCTCGTAATCGCGAAACAGGCGTCTGCCGCGACGCTCTACGGCGCCGGTCTTGCGATCGGAACCGTCATGTTGTTGCTTACCTTGACCGGTCTTCTCAACTGGCTGGCGCGAGTGGTCCCGAAATGCGTCGTGCGCGGTATCCAACTCGGTCTTGGGCTTCAGCTGGCTTCGGTGGCTCTAGCAAAGTTCGTGCAGGCAGACGGGCTCTCGGGGTATATTCTTGCGGCGAGCGCCTTTGTCATCACGGTACTGCTGCTAGGCAATCGAAGATTTCCTGCCGCAATTGCAGTGATAGCGCTTGGTCTTGCGTACGCAGCGGCGTTCCGCCTCGACGATGGTCTGGCGCAAAGCATGGCCTTCCGGTTGCCGGCGCTGCACGTCCCTCAAATCGCCGACATAGGAACCGGCTTTCTTGTTCTTGCGTTGCCGCAGATACCGTTGTCCCTCGGCAACTCCGTCCTTGCCACCCGGCAGCTCACGGAAGACCTCTTCCCCGGCAGCTCTGTAACTATTCGCAAGATTGGTTTGACCTATTCTCTCATGAACCTCGTCAGTCCCTGGTTCGGCGGCGTGCCCATCTGTCACGGTTCCGGCGGCATGGCCGGGCACTATGCGTTTGGCGGAAGAACCGGCGGATCGGTTATCATATACGGCGCGCTTTTGCTCGGGCTTGGTTTGTTTTTCGGCGGCGGGTTCGACCAAATTGTAAAGGTATTCCCGCTGCCCATGCTGGGGGTCATCCTCCTGTTTGAAGCTCTTGCACTGATCTGGCTTGTCCGCGACACGGCTCATTCGCGAAGGGAGTTTCCGATCGCGGCGCTGGTCGGACTCGTCGCCGTCGGGCTGCCTTACGGATACGTGATCGGTCTTGTTGTCGGGACTGTCCTTTTCTACCTCGGCCAGCGCATCCGGTTGGTGAGCCCCGATGCCGTCTAGCGTGCGCCTCCCGGGGACCCTCGAAGACTCGCGCCCCAGAGGCTTGTCGTTCGAGGGATTAGGATGAAATTCAGAACCGGAATAACCATTCTTGGAATTGGGATACCGGCCCTTGCGGGACTGAATTACGTTCTGCGAATTGCCGGCCCTGATGATTATCGTAGCCGGGGGGTGATTGAATATTACCTTGTCGGACGAGCGCATCCGGTTCCATTGGTGGCTTATGCGCCGTACGCGATTTTCTCCGTATTTCTCTTTTGCCAGACCATACATGCAAAAGAGTTCAGCGGAACATCTCAATTATTCGGGCTGATATTGAACATCGTTGGAGGCGCGTCCTTCCTTGAATGAACCGAAAACCTCGAGCAAGCGGGGGGAGCATATTTGAGCCGGCGTCGGGCCCAAAATCCGATCACCCGTAACGTTGGGCAGGCAGAAGGAGAAGACAAATGCTCGAGGCGCCACGAAGTGTCATGATTGCAGGGCGGCATGATCTGCGCCGACGGCATCCTGTACCTCGCCTTTCAGAACATGCGGGGCAACCCGAAGGCCCCGTACAGTCTGATTTCGCAGCACGACGGCAGCGATGCGCACATCGTCCATGCCGTGCGCGACAACACCGGCTATGGGGTCGGTTCGTGGGCGCCGTCGTTCGCGAACATCGCCGCGCCCATGTTTCCGGGGCACAAGTGCGGCGGCCCGGCCTTCATCAACTTCGGCAGGAACAACGCTAACGCCCGAGACGGCTACGTCTATGCGGTGTCGTCCGACCAGCGGGACAACGGCTCCAACCGCCGCCTCGGCCGGGTTCCGAAGGCGGACATTCTGCGCCGTGAGGCGGGGGAATGGGTGTGTGCTTTCGCCTTATCGGCTGAACCGGCATGGAGTCATGATCCCAATGAAGAGGTCGAACACGGTGTCGCACGGTACGGCTTCGCCGCCGGCGCGGAGGGCGGGACGGAGCGCCGGGCGCGAGCCGCGCGGCGTTGCGCCTCGGGCGGGATTCGCGTTGCGTCGGCCCCGGTACGGAGGTTCGCGCGAGCGCACGGAATCTTCGCCGCGCTTGCCAATTCGGGCGAGTGCGGGTTCAATGGGCGGGTGAAAGCGAAGCACCGCACCGTCCGGCCGAAGCCGCAGCGCAAGACGCCCGAACCCCCGACGCCGGCCGCGTCCGACGCGCCCGCCGCGCCGAAGGCGGCGCCGCCCGCGCCGAAGGCGCGCCGCAACGTCGTGGACGGCCCCGTCGTTCCGGCCTCGATGGTGCCGCCGGAAATCCTGCAGGAGGCCAACGGCAACGGCGGTTCCGCCGCCAGGCCCGCCGCCGTGCTGCCCGTGCTGCCGCTCGGCGATCTGGTGCTGTTCCCCTCGATGATCGCGCCGCTGATCGTGAACACCCAGCGCTCGATGCGGCTGGCGCAGGAGGTCGCGCGCGGCGACCGGCTCTTCATCGCCGTCCTCCAGCGGAAGGGCGAAATGCCCGACGACCAGGTCGGCGCGGCCGATCTCCACGAAGTCGGCTGCCTCGCCCGCCTCATCAAGCTGCTGAAGTTCCCCGACGACACGCTGCGCATCCTCGTGCAGGGCGAGGCCCGCTGCCAGATCGTCCGCTGCGCCGAACAGGACGGTTTCCTGCGCGCGGCGTACATCGGGTTGAAGGACAGCGCGACCAAGGATATCGAACTGGAGGCGCTGGCGCGGAGCGTTTCGCAGCGGTTCCAGGAGGTCATCACGCTGTCGCCGACGCTGCCGGAAGAGCTGAAGATCGCGCTGTTCAACACGGACGATCCCTCGAAGCTGGCCGACCTCGTCGCCTCGAACCTCAACCTCCCGCTGCCCGAGCGGCAGGCGCTGCTGGAGGAGCTCGACGTCCGGGCCCGCCTCCAGAAGATCATCGCGGCCCTTCACCGCGAGCGGGAGCTGCTCCGGCTCAGCAACGAAATCCAGACCAAGGTCAGCGAGACCTTCACGAAGGGCCAGCGCGAATACTTCCTGCGCGAGCAGCTCAAGACAATCCAGCGCGAGCTCGGCGAGGTCGAGCAGCCGCGGTCCGAGGTCGAGGAGATCCGCAAGAAGATCGAGGCCGCCGGCCTGCCGGCAGAGGCGCGTGAGGCGGCCGACAAGGAGCTCGAGCGCCTCGCGGTGGTGCCGCCGATGTCGCCGGAATACGGCGTCATCCGGACCTACCTCGACTGGCTCGCGGAGATGCCGTGGGCGAAGACCACGGAGGACCGGCTCGACATCGCGCACGCCCGCGGGGTGCTCGACCGCGACCACTATGATCTGGCCCGCGTCAAGGACCGCATCCTCGAGTTTCTGGCCGTGCTGAAGCTCAAGCAGAACCTCAAGGGCCCGATCCTGTGCTTCGCCGGGCCGCCGGGCGTCGGCAAGACCTCGCTGGGCCGCTCGATCGCCGCCGCGCTCGGCCGCGAGTTCGTCCGGCTGTCCCTCGGCGGCGTGCGCGACGAGGCCGAAATCCGCGGGCATCGCCGCACCTACATCGGCGCGCTGCCCGGCCGGATCGTCCAGGGCCTGCGCCGCGCCGGCTCGCGCAATCCCGTCTTCATGCTCGACGAGGTGGACAAGCTGGGCGCCGATTTCCGGGGCGATCCCGCCGCCGCGTTGCTCGAGGTGCTCGACCCCGAGCAGAACTTCGCGTTCTCCGACCACTACCTCGATGTGCCGTTCGACCTGTCCCGCGTGCTGTTCATCACGACGGCCAACACGCTGGACGGCATCCCGCCGGCGCTGCGGGACCGCATGGAAGTGCTCGATCTGCCCGGCTACACGCCGCGCGAGAAGCTCCACATCGCCCGCCGCCATCTCGTGCCCAAGCAGCTCGCCGCGCACGGGCTGACGCCCGGCCAGCTCCGGCTGCCGGCCGCGACGATCGAGGCCGTCATTGCCGGCTACACGCGCGAGGCCGGCGTCCGGAACCTCGAGCGCGAAATCGCCAACGTCTGCCGCAAGACCGCGCGCGCGGTCGCGGAGGGGCGGCGCCCTCCGGCCGCGGTGCCGCCGGAACGCCTCCGCGCGCTGCTCGGCCCGAAGCGGTTCGAGAGCGAGACCGCCGAAACCGCCGCGGAACCCGGCATCGCCGTCGGCCTGGCCTGGACGCCGACCGGCGGGGACATCCTGTTCATCGAGGTCGCGCGCATGCCCGGCAAGGGCAACGTCATTCTCACCGGCTCGCTGGGCGACGTCATGAAGGAGTCCGCGCAGGCCGCCGTCAGCTACGTGCGCGCGCGCGCCGCCCGCTACGGGCTGCCGGAGAACTTCATCGAGAAGACCGACCTGCACATCCACGTGCCCGCCGGCGCGATCCCCAAGGACGGCCCTTCGGCGGGTCTGGCGCTGGCCGCCGCGCTGGTCTCGCTCGTGACCGGGCGCGCGCTGCCCGCGGACCTGGCGATGACCGGCGAGATTACGCTGCGCGGGCGCGTGATGCCGGTCGGCGGCGTCAAGGAAAAGGTGCTGGCCGCCGCGCGCGCGGGCATCCGCCGCATCGTCCTGCCCGCGCGCAACCGGGACGCGCTGGCCGAGGTGCCGGCCGACATCCGCCGCGTCTTGAAATTCCGGTTCGTCAAAAGCATAGACGCCGCCCTCGACGCCGCGCTGAACGGCCGGCCCGCGCGGCGCGCCGCGCGGGCCGGCCGGGCGCGCGGCCCGTCGGCGTCCCATCGCGATGAGACGTGAAAGAACACCCCCGCGGCGGTCGCCGCCGCCGGCGGCGCGCGATCGGGAAACGACGCGCGCTCGGTTTGCCGCCGCGGGCCCCGGCCCCGCGTTTTTCCAAGGCTTGGAAAACCGCGGGCCTCGTCCTTCCAAGCCTTGGAAACCCCGCCGCGCGACCGGGACCGGGCGAACGCTGCGGGCGCTCGCGCTCGCGCTCGCCGTGGCCGGGCCGGCCTCCGCCCAGCGGGACCGCGACGCCGCCTGGCCGGAGCCGGAGCGCGAGGAACTGCCGCCGGCGGACGAGATCCTGCGCCGCGTACGCGAATCGTTCCCCGAGGCGCCGCTCCACGTGCGCGCGCAACTCCTCGTGCGCGATCGGCGCGGCGAGGTGGAGCGGACGCTGAACGCCGGACTGCGGCTCGACTGGCGGGCCGATCCGCCGCGCGCTGATTTTGTGATTCTGGACGCCTTCGGCGGAATGCTGGCGCGGGCGACGTTGCGCCGGCCGCCGGACGGCCCGCCGCAGTGGAGCATCGCCGAGGGCGATCCGCCGGCGGCGCAGGATCCGCCGCGCCCGGACGCGCCCGTGGCCGGCACGCAGTTCGCGTGGAGCGACCTGGGACTGGACCCCCTGTGGTGGCGCGGCGGAACGACGACCGGGACCGAAATGCGCAAGAGCCGCCGCTGCTTCATCGTCGAGGTCAACGCTCCGCCGGGCGCCGGGCGCGTTGCGCGCGCGCGGCTGCTCGTGGATTCCGGCGTGTATGCGCTGCTGGAGGCCGAGACGTTCGACGCGCAGGGCCGCCGGCTGCAGCGGCTGGAAGTGAAGAGCCTGAAGAAAGTGGACGACGTCTGGACGCTGCAAGACCTGGAGATCCGAGACTGGGCGACCGGTCGGCGCACGACGCTGCGCGTGATCGAGAGCCGGCTGGAGGGGGCGCCCGGCGGGCCGGCGCACGAATCGCGCGAGTAGCGGTCTTTTCGGAGCCGGGGGCGGAATCGGCATCGGTATCGAATCCCACGCCGGCGGACCCTGGCCGGCAGGCGAGCCGGAATCGCCATTCGATCCCGATACCGATCCCGATCCCGATGGGAATCGGAAGACAGGGTGCGACGGGGATTCCGTCAGCGACCGGTCAGGAAACGGCCGGCGTATGCGTCAGCGTCCAGCGCTCGACGTAACGCAGCGGCTCGATGTCGCCCTCGGCCGTGAACCGGAGCGGCTCCGACCAGAACTGGAGATCGGCGCCGCGGTTCCCGGCGCCGCCGGTCTGCCAGCGGTCGCCCATCCAGATGAAGACGTCGTCCCCGGCGGTGGGCAGGCGGGCCACGTACGTCTGCTGGGCCGGCACGATGATTTCGCCGGAAAAATCGCGGACGCCCTTCAGCGGTCCGGAGCGCCGGCGGTTGATGTTGCCGCGGTACTCCCAGGGGCCGAGCGGATGGGGCGCGCGATAGACGCGCGCGCCGGAGCCTTCGGGACAGAAGCAGCACAAGCGGTCGAACAGCGCGTAATACCACGCGCCGCGGCGAAAGAGCGCCGGCGCTTCGACCTCCTCGCCCAGCGGTTCGGTGCCTTCGCCCGTGGTGTCGAGAAAGTCGTCGCGCAGTCGCTCGATGGTGAGTTTGAAGCTCGCGCCCGGGGAGGTGTAGATGAGATAGCCCGCGCCGTCCTCGTCCACGAACAGGCTGTGGTCCCCCGTGTGCGCGTGGCGGGTGGCGGCCTGCCCGGTGACGGTCTCGAAGGGGCCGGCGGGATGGTCGGCCACCGCGACGCGATGCACGACCGGCAGGACGGGGCCGTCGCCGTTCTTGAAATCCTTCTCGCCCTTCCAATCCGAGAAGTAGTTGTACCACAGCACGTACTTTCCGGTGGTCGGGCAGCGCTTCACGTAGGGCCGAACGTGAAGTCCGTAGGGCGTGTATCGCAGCGCCTCGCCGTGGTAGGTCCACCCGTCCTGCGCGAGGTCGGCGGAACTGTAGATGCGGTAGCGATTCGTGACGCGGTAGCCGGTCGTCGCGCCATAGGCGGTCCCGTAGAGCCAGTATCGGCCCTCGAAGAACTCGAGACAGCCGTCGTGGGCGTCCACCGGATTGCCGGCGGTGTCGTACCGCAGTCGCGTGTTGTCTATCGTAACGGAAATGGTCATGGCGGGGAAATATTATGCACCATCGCGGCCCATCTGCAAGCGGCGGCGGGGATCGCGCGCGACCGGTCCCCGCGCGCGGCGTTGCGGCCGGGCTCGCCGGGGCGAGGCCACCGCGGCTCCAATTCCCGCCGCCGACAACGTGGGACGCGCCGCGCCGCGCGCTTCGCTCCGCGCTCGCGCGGGCGCCACAGCGCAAACGCCTTCGTTCCTCGCGGGAGAACCCCGGTTGCCACCGCCCGCGTACCCGTCGTATCGTTCGGCGCGTGAAAGCCCGACGTCCCGCGCCGATGCTGCGGTGCACCCGCCCGGAGACTCCGATCCTGGCGGGGATCAGCGTTCGCCACAGCTACTTCATCGAGGAGGTCATCCGCCACGAGGAGCACGAAATCAACGCGGCCTTCGCGGGCGAGGGGGTCTATCGGATGTCCGGCGGCCGGACGCTCCCGCTGCGGGCCGGCGAAATCCTGCTGCTGCCCGCCGGCGTGCGGCACGGCATCGAGGTGCCGCAAGGACTGCGCATGGCGGTCATTCACGTCCATCCCGACGCCTTCCGCGAGATCCGGCCCGCGACCGCCGCGGAGCGCGCCGCGCTGGCGAAGCTGCGGCGGCCGGACGCGGCATTGCCGTTGCGCCGGATGGCCGATGCCACCGCCCTGACCGCATGCCGGAGGATCGCCGAGGACGCCATGGTCGAGCAGCACCGCCCGAATCCCGGCCGCGCCGCGCTGCTTCGCGCCCTCGCGGCCGAGTCGGCCGTCCTCTTCCTGCGTCTGCTCCTGCGCGCGGACGAACCGGCGGCGGCCGACGAGGCGACCCGCCGGATTCTCGCCGTCCGCGACCGGATGGATCGCCGGTTTTCCGAACCCCTCTCGCTGGCGCAGCTCGCGCGCGAGGCCGGGCTTGCGCCCACCTACTTCGCCGAGCGGTTCCGGCGGATCGTCGGCGAACCCCCGATGACGTACCTGCGCGCGCGCCGCATCGAGCAGGCCCGCTTTCTCCTGCAACACACCGCCGAACCGGTCAAGGTGGTCGCCTGGAGCGCCGGTTTCCGCAGCCCCGAGCACTTCAACAACGCCTTCCGTCGGGCCGTCGGCCGGACCCCGCTCGGCTACCGCCGCGCGGCGGGACGCGCTCCGTCGTCGCCTTAAGAAAACGCAGTTATTTCGGAAGGCGGCGCAATGGCCATGACCCGGCCATCCGCCTATATTCGTCCGCGCACGCATGAAGCGTCGTCGTATTGGCGAAAGATATTGCAGGAGTCCGAATATGCACACCCTGGCGATACTGGGCGGCGAACCGGTGCGGCGGGCGCCGTGGCCGGCCTGGCCGCAGCACGGCGCGGCGGTGCGCGAGGCCATCGCGCGCGTCGCGGCGAGCGACCTGTACCACCCGCAGGTCGGCGGCGAAGTGGCCGCCTTCGAGCGGGCCTTCGCGGAATACCACGGCATGAAGCACGCCGTCGGCGTGTCGAGCGGCACGACCGCGCTGCAGCTCGCCTACGCGGCGCTGGAGATCGGGTGCGGCGACGAGATCGTATGCCCGGCCTACACCTACATCGCCACGGCCTCGGCCGCGGTGGACCAGAACGCCGTGCCGGTCTTCGCCGACAGCGAACCGCGCAGCCAGGGGATTGACCCGGCCGACGCGCGGCGTCGGATCGGGCCGCGCACGAAGGCCATCGCCGTCGTCCACGCCAACGGCTACCCGTGCGATATGGACGGCGTGCTCGCGCTGGCGCGCGAGCGCGGCCTGCGCGTGGTCGAGGACTGCTCCCATGCGCACGGGGCGCTCTATCGCGGCCGCAAGGTCGGCACGCTCGGCGATATCGGGGTCTTCAGCCTCCAGCACAAGAAGAACCTCAACGCCGGCATGGGCGGAGTCGCGATCACGAACGACGACGAACTCGCCCGGCGGATGCGGGAATGGCGCACCTTCACGTGGGAGCGGATCGGGCACAACTGGCTGATGAGCGAGTTCCATGCGGCCATCGCGCACGCGCAGATTCCGATGCTCGACGAGATGAACGAGCGGCGCCGCACCAACGCGCGGATCGTCGTGGAGGGCCTCCGGGCGGTGGACGGCATCGCCCCGCTGCCGGGGCTGCCCGACACGGTTCCCGTCCATTACAACCTGATCCTGCAATACGACGAGGCGGTCTGGGGCGCGCCGCGGCGCGCGTTCGTCGCCGCGCTGAAGGCCGAGGGGATTCCGGTCCACATGTTCTATGTCCCCTTGCAGCGCTGGCCGATCCTCGCGCAGCACGACGCGTACGGCCGCGGCTGCCCATTCGCCTGTCCGCTGCGCGAGGGCGGGCCGGAGGACTATCGCGGCACGCGCACGCCGGTGGCCGACGCGATCTGCGACCGGGTCAACATCGAGATCAAGGTGCAGCCGACGAGCGGCGAGCGGGAGATGAATCAGATCGCCGAGGCGATCCGCAAAATCGCGGACGTCCGGGAAGCGTTGAAAGACGTGGAACGCGGAATCGCGGAAAGGAAGATCGGGAAATGAACGGCACCATCGGATATCGGGCACGGAGGATCGGCATCATGGCGGCAACGTTGGCGATGCTGGCGGCGGGAACGGCGGGCGCGGCGACCTATTTCGTGGACGCCGGGCATCCGCGGGCGGCGGACACGAACGACGGCTCGGCGGCGGCGCCGTGGAAGACCGTTCAGCGCGGGGCCGACGCCGCCCGCGCGGGCGATACGGTCGTCGTGCGCGCCGGCGTCTATGACGAGAACGTCACGGTGCGGAACGGGGGCGCGGAGGAGGCGCCGGTCACACTGCGCGCCGATCCCGCGCGCGCGGCGCGCACGAAGGGCTTCGTCGTCGAGGCCGATTTCGTCGTCCTCGAGGGCTTTGAGATCGCGGATACCGAGAACGGCATCTTTGCGGGCGAGGCCCATCGGAACAACGCGCGAAAGGGCTGCCGGTTCGTCAACAACCTCATCCGCGACATCGCCGGCACGGGCATCACGACCGGCGAGCGCGCGATCGTCCGCGACAATCTGATGCGGAATGTCCATCGCGGCTTCTTCGTCAACAGCGGCACGCTCGTCGAAAACAACGAGGTGGACACGCTGGTCGCCCCGCTGGTCGAAAAGGATGGCGAACGCCGGCTCAAGAAAACCCAGTACGCTTTCTTCGCCGGCGAGGACATCGTCTTCCGCGGCAATTATTTCCACGGCAGCCCGATGGAGCAAATGCACAAGTGGGGCGTGGATTTCTTCGTCACGTGGGACGCCTGGATCATGGGTCCGAGCCGGCGGATCCTGATCGAAAACAACCGTTGCTTCAACGCGACGCACGCGAGCGAGCCGGAGGCGAATAATCTCAAGCAGTCCTCGCACATCACCTACCGCAACAACCTGTTCGTCAACACGGTCTTCGTCGGCGTGCTGCCGAAGGAGTGGACACACGTGACCGTGGAGAACAACACGTTCATCAACTGCGGCGCCTACCCGGTCTGGTTCCAGACGGCCCGCCAGTGCGAGGGCTCTTCCGTGCGGAACAACCTGATCGCCTACTGGAAGCACGACCAGCGCGTCCATGGCGGACCGCCGGCGGAGAGCGGAATCCTGAACCGGGCCGTGGCGCAGAATCCCGCCGCCACGATCGTCTCGGAAAACAATATGCTCTGGGGCTGCCGCAATCGGGAATACAGCCCCACAGATTTCGTCGCCGAGCCGCAGTTCGCGGACCCGGACAACGGCGACTTCCGGCTGAAGCCCGGATCGCCCGGCATTGACGCGGGCGTCGCGATCGAGGCGGTGAAGACCGACCTGCGCGGCGTCGCGCGGCCGCAGGGCGCCGCGTACGACATCGGGGCCTACGAGTTCGATCCGACACGGGACGGGAAATAAGGCGCAGGAACGGCGGAACCGGCGCAGGTTCAGCACATTCGCGCCGGCGTGAGGTCACGCCGGCTCCAATGCCTCGGAACGCTCGGCTTCCGATGTCGGAATGGAGTTGGAGACGGGGTGACCTCACCCCGTCGAGAGAGGCGCGATGGGCTTGAGGACAATGCGTTCATGAAGACCATGAATACGCTGAACTGGGGCATCGTCGGCTGCGGCGACGTGGTCGAGAAGAAGAGCGGTCCCTCGATTCTCGCAACCGGCGGCAGCCGGATCGTCGCCGTGATGCGGCGCGATGTCGAAAAAGCCCGCGCGTTCGCCGACGCGCACGGCATCCCGCTGTGCACGGACGACGCCGGCGCGGTGATCCGGCTTCCGGAGGTGGACATCGTGTATGTCGCCACACCGCCGGTCCACCACAAGGCGTACGTCCTCGCGGCCGCGGCGGCGGGCAAGCACGTCCTCGTCGAGAAGCCGATGGGGCTGAACGCGGCCGAGGACGAGGAGATGATCGCGGCCTGCGAGGCCGCCAGGGTCGAGCTGTTTGTCGCGTATTACCGGCGCTTCCATCCGCACGTGGAAAAGATGCGTCGGCTTATCGCCGAGGGGGTCATCGGCGAACCTCGCCTGGCCGCGATTGATTACGCGCAGCCGCCGGCGCCTGACACGTCGTGGGGCGGGGGCTGGCGTATCCGGCCCGAGGTGAGCGGCGGGGGACTGTTCGTGGACGTGGGGAGTCACCGCCTTGACGCGATGATCTCGCTACTGGGCGCGCCGGCAGAAGTGCGCGGCCTCGCGCGCGCCGCCGCGGGCGCGGTGGAGGATGTCGTATCGCTGACGATCCGCTTCGAGAGCGGCGCGCTTTGCGCCGTGACCGGCGATTTCGCGACCGGGCGTTCCGCCGACCGGTTCGTGGTCGCGGGTACGCTCGGCGTCATCGAGGCCGAGCGCCTCGACGCCCATGCCTTCACCCTGCGCGCCGGCGGTCGGACCGAGACCTTCACCTTCGAACGCTTCCGCGAACCGCACCTCGGGCTCGTGCGCCACATCGAGCGCGTGCTGGCCGGTCGGGAGGCGAACGCGTCGTCCGGCCGGGATGGCTTGTTGACGGACCGGGTGCTGGACGAGGCGCTGGGCCGGCGCGGACAGGGCGGCGGTAACCGCGGCCGGTAGCCCGGACGCGCCCGCTGTTCGATCGTTCGGAGTCTTCGCGGTTGTTAACTCTCCGGGTTGCAGGCTCGCCCGCGTTAATGGGAATTCGTGGTCGCCATTTTTTCGGGCTCGGTCTAATCATTGCCGGCGCAGGAATCCGCATGACACCGCGTGAACGAGTGCTGGAAACCTTTCGATTCGGCCCGACCGACCGGCCGGCCTGCGACCTGATGGAGGGCACGGTCTGGCCGGCGCTGGAGGACTATTTCCGCGAGCGCCGCGGCCTGCGGACGGTCGCCGAAATCCTGGCGCATCTCGGCGCGGACCTGCGCTGGACCGCCGTGCGCAACCGCAACGCGGAGCGCCCGGCCCCCGCGCCGCGCGCGGGGGCTCCGCCGCCGGCCAAACAACCGTTCGAGGTCGCCCACGGACCGCTGGCCGACGCCGAGTCCGTGGCCGAAGTCGAGGCCCACGCGTGGCCGGACCCCGCGGACTTCGTTCCGCCGGACTTCGCGTCGCTCCGCCGCGCGTATCCGGACCACGCGATCGCGTTCCTCTGCGGCTGGAAGCCGCTCTTCTGGGGCTCCTGCGACGCGTTCGGCGTCGAGGAGGCGCTGATCAAGATGAAGCTCAATCCCGCGGTGTACGAGGCGTTCCTCCGCATCCGCAGCGACTTCATGGCCGATGTGCTGGAGCGCTGCCTCGCGGCGGGCGAAGGGCTCTGCGACATCTGCTGGCTCGGCGACGACTTCGCCAGCCAGCAGGCGATGATGCTCTCGCCCGACGACTGGCGCCGCTTCATCAAGCCGCATGTCGCGCGGCAGGTCGCGATCGCGCACCGGCACGGCATGCTTGCGCTCCACCATTCCTGCGGCGCGATCCGGCCGGTGATCGGCGACTTCATTGACATCGGCTGCGACGGGCTGCTGGTCTTCCAGACGAGCGCGGCCGGCATGGATCCCGAATCCATCGCCCGCGAGTTCGGCGGTCGCATCCTTTTCTATGGCGGCATTGACGTGCAGCAACTGCTGTCCTTCGGCACGCCGGCGCAGGTTCGGGCGGAAGTGTGCCGCAACCTGCGCGCCTTTGCCGGGCGCGGCGGGTATATCGTGTCGAACAGCCACCACTGCGTGGATTCCATCCGCGGCGACCTGATCGAAGTCATGTTCGAGGCGGCGCGGGAGTTTCGAGGGTGAGCGGCTGCGCCGCCGCGGTTGAGGCGTTTGCGCCGTAAAGCCTGAGCGAGCGCGGCGCGGCGAGGCCGCCGCGCCCTGCCTTTTTTTCGTTGGGCCCGAGCGGCGCGCGGCGGTCATGGACAGCTTGAGCCGGGGGGCGGAATGCGTTATGTTGGGCCGTGTGCGCGGCCGGCGGGCCGGCGGGCGCAGACCATAACCCGGGCGGCTACATGAACCAACCGAGACGCAAGATAGATTACCGCAAGGAGCAGGAGGCCACGCTGGCGCGGCCGCACTTGCGCTATACCGGCATGGCGAAAACGCTTTTCAACGCGATGGACCTGGCCTATGGGCGCGGGACCGTACTGCCCAAGGTGCGGTTACTCGAAACGCTGGCCCGCATTCCGTACCAGGCGTGGGAAACCCGGCAGTACAGCCTGCTCTCGCATCGCTACCACAAGCTCGAGGACGTGCAGCGCGCGAAGGAAATCGTCGAATGGGGCCGCGAGGCGCAGGACAACGAGTTCTGGCATCTGCTGGTGATCGAGGAACGCATGCGCCTCGACGGCGTGCGCGAGGGCTGGTTGTGGCAGGACGTCGCTCCGCGAGTCGCGTGCTTCAAGTACGCCTGGTTCAGCCGGATGCTCGCGCGACTGGACATCCGCCGCGCGTTCTACATGAACGCCGAGTTCGAGGATCATGCCGAGCACGTGTATTTCCAGTTCGTGAAGGACCATCCGGAGCTCGAGACCCAGAAGGTCGAGAGCGACATCGTCCAGCAGCATCCCAACGGCCCGTTCGAGAGCTGGGCGGACGTTTTCCGCCAGATCGCGCTGGACGAGCGCGACCACATGAACAACAGCTTCAAGCACTGCGGGATGTCGGACCGGATCGTGCCCTATGTCCCGGCGGGCTGACGCCGGGATTCGAGGCGAAGGGGAGAGGGCTGGAGGCGCGGACCGGAATCGAACCGGTGAATACAGGTTTTGCAGACCCGTGCCTTACCACTTGGCTACCGCGCCCTGGTCCGGCGTCTGACGACGGCCGGCGGCTAATCTAACCCGAAACCCGTCGAGCGCCAGAGAAAAAAATGAATCCGCCCCCCTCGTCGCCGCTGGCCGACCGCGTCATCGCGGGTTTCGCCGATGCGTTCGGCGGTCCGCCTTCGGCCGTATGGTTCGCGCCCGGCCGGGTCGAGGTGCTCGGAAACCACACGGATTACAACGAGGGCTATGTGCTTTCGGCGGCGCTCGCCGAGGGGGTGGCCTTCGCCGTGCGCCCGGCGGACGGCGCGCGCGGGCGGATGCTCGCCCTCGATCTCGGCCGCCGGGTCGAGTTCGACGCCGCCCGTCCCGCGCCGCTGCCGGCCGCGGCGTGGGCGAACTACGCGTTGGGCGCGCTGCATTTCCTGCGCGAGCGGGCGGGCGCCGTCGCGCCCCGCGGTTTCGATGCGGCGTTCGGCGGCGATCTGCCGGCGGGCGCGGGCCTGTCGAGTTCCGCGGCGCTCTCGGTCTCGGCCGCGCTGGCGTTCGCCGAGCTACACGGCGTTGCGCTGCCGATGCTGGAACTGGCGCGCGTCGCGCAACGCGCCGAGCACGAATTCGCCGGCGTCCGGTGCGGCCTGCTGGATCAGATCAGCAGCCTGTTCGGCGCGGCGCGATCGCTCGTCTTCACCGATTTCCGGACGCTGGAGATCCGCCGCGTCGCGCTGCCGCCGGGCGTCGCGTTCCTGGTCTGCAACACCGGCGTGAAGCATCGGCTGGCGGATTCCGCCTACAACGAGCGCCGCGCCGCCTGCGAGCGCGCGGCCGCGCATTTCGCGGCGCGGTTGCCGCACCCGGTGCGCGCCCTGCGCGACGTCTCGATGGCCGAATGGCGCGCGGAACGCGCCGGCCTCGATGCGGCCGACGCGCGCCGGGCGGCGCATCCGATCGGCGAGAACGAACGGGTGCTGGCGGGCGTCGCCCGGCTGGCCGCGGGCGACGCCGCGGGCTTCGGGGCGCTGCTGCGCGAATCGCACCGAAGTTCCGCGGAGTATTTCGAGAACTCCTGCCGCGAACTGGACCTCGCGGTGGCGGCCTTCGAACGGCAGTCCGGCGTCTGGGGCGCGCGGCTGACCGGCGGCGGGTTCGGCGGCAGCGCGCTGGCGATCGCGGACGAGTCGCGCGCGGAGGCGATCGCGCGCGCGGTCGCCGGCGAGCTGACCCGGGAGTTCGGGCGTCCGACGGCGGTCCGCCGCGTCCGGCCCTCCGACGGCGCGCGCCGGCTCGCGGGCCCCGGGGATGCGTCCGCGAGGCCGACGGCGTCGTAGCGCAAAGCGCGCGGCGGGCCGCCGCGCCCTGCCAGCCGATTCCGTGGCGTAAGGGTAGGGGCCGGGCGGCCCGCCCGGCCGCGGTTCATCGGGGGTCGGGATCGCAAGCGACGTCGGGATCGAAGCCCGCTTGGCGCATGCGGCGCACGACGGGCGAGGGCGGAACGCGATGCCGGTCAAGATCGCGGGGAAAAGATTCGCGTTGGAGCCGAGGTGACCGCACCCCGACGGATCGGGGATCGCGCCAGTATCGCCGGCGCCGAGGCACGCCCGGCTTCGCCCTGCGGGCTTCGCCGAGGCACGCCCGGCTTCGCCCTGCGGGCTTCGCCGAGGCACGCCCGGCTTCGCCCTGCGGGCTTCGCCGAGGCACGCCCGGCTTCGCCCTGCGGGCT
>Ga0129299_1001414_pt1 | contig 16025 bp, 11 predicted proteins | sample ConPoolayeCmetaG_FD_94477 | JGI IMG/M metagenome (GOLD analysis project Ga0129299, IMG submission 94477) | Hot spring microbial mat communities from California, USA to study Microbial Dark Matter (Phase II) - Cone Pool mat layer C metaG ... | reverse complement strand
GAAGAACCCCTTGCCGTCGCGGTCGAGATCAGCAGTTGCCGAAATGACCCGGATGTCGGCATAGCCATTTTTCAAATAGAAACGGCGGAGAAGTTCGCGGTCAAGATTCAAACGGTCGGAGTCGAATACGTCTGTGGTGCTAAGAAACTTGTACCAGGCGGATTCGCTGGTGGAAATCACGTCGCGCAGCTGAGCGTCTGAAAATGCCTCGTTGCCGATGAAGTTGATGCTGAACACCTTGGTGCTGGAACCCTCCGCGATCTCGAACACGAGATCAACGCGGTTATGCTCCAACTCGATTATCTTTGGCTCGACGGAAACGGCATAATACCCCGAGCGCTGATAAACGTTCAGGATACGCTGAGTATCAGCCTGTACGCGCGCACGGGTATACACGGCGCGCTCTCTAAGCTGGATTTCTGCCTTCAGAACATCATCTTTAATTTGCTTGTTGCCTTCGAAGGAAACTCTGTTGATGACCGGGCTTTCAACGACGGTAACCACAACAACCGAACCGCTCAGGCTGATGTTCACATCCTGAAAGAGGCCGGTCGCAAAAAGAGCCTTGAAGCTCTCGTCAGCCTTGGCCGAACTGTAGCGTTCGCCCACGGAAAAGGTGAGGTAGGACTTGACCGTTTCGGGCTCGACACGCTTGTTGCCAACCACGCGGATATCGCGGATTACAGCTTCTTGCGCGAAGACACGGTTGAAACCGGGCCCATAGCCGGTTTCGGTTAAGGAGAAGAATGCGACGAAAGCTATGAGAAAGATAAACGCTTTGCCGGTCAAAAGTCGCAGCATTATGGTTTGCCCCTTAACAACGCCGGTTCCCTCAAAAGCTTAAACTTGAGATTGGTCATTGTTTATGACCGCAAAGTGTCGGGCATGAGATGCAACCAACACCAAGGCAGGTTTGTTGCCCCCCGGCAACGCACGAGCACCCCAAGATTGAGCCACTTGTATAGTCAACAACCCCAAAATCGTTATCCACTCATGAAAAATTTGGATAAACGACTCAGGTCATTCCAAGTCGCTAAAACCATTAACATAAGCAATAATGCCAGGCCAACCTTAAATCCGATCTCCTGCGCGGTTTGGCTCAATGGCCTGCCGAGTATGGCTTCTATGCCATAGTAGAGCAGGTGCCCGCCGTCTAAAATCGGTATGGGGAAAAGGTTTAGCAGTCCGATGCTGACAGAGATGATGGCTGTCAAGCGGATCAATTCGCTGAAACCGGACGAGGCGACCTGACCCGATAGCTGAGCGATGCCGATGGGCCCGCCGAGCTGCTTCGCATCGGCCCGGCCCGCGATCAGTTCGCGCACGAAGATGATCGGCTGTTTCATCCAGAAATAGGTTTCGGAAATGCCCAACGAGAGCGCCGAAATCAACCCGTGGCGTTCATGCCGGATATCGGATGGGGATGTGGAGCGGCTGATCCCGAGCAGTCCGATCTTGACGGTGTTGCCGAGCTGATCCTTGGTTTCGCGCAACTCCGGCCTCACGCGGATGGGCATGTTGATCCCGTTGCGCTCGACGAGCAGGAACAGTTCCTGCTCGGCGCTCAGCATCACGATGCGTTGCAATTCGTCGAAGCTCTGGATCGGGGTTCCGCCGACCTGCAGCACCTTATCGCCCGGCTTGAGGCCGGCGCGCTCGGCCGGGCTGCCCGCCTGAACGGCGTCGATGCGCGGCTCGACGATCACCTTGCCCACCGCCATGAACCAGACCGTGAACACCACGAACGCAAGAATAAAATTGGCCAGCGGCCCGGCGGCCACGATAAAGGCCCGATGACCCAGGGGCGCTGCGTGGAAATTCCCTTTCTTCGCCTCTGGCGACAGCGCTTCCACCTCCTCGGCGCTTGCCGGCATGCTGGCGGCGTTTTCGTCGCCCTTGAATTTCACATAGCCGCCAAGAGGGATGAAAGCGATGCGCCAGCGCGTGCCCTGGCCATCGACGAAACCGGCGATCTCGGGCCCGAAACCGATGGAAAAGGTCTCCACCGTGATGCCGCACCAGCGCGCGGCGAGAAAATGTCCCAATTCGTGCACGAACACAACAACGCCCAGAACGAACAGGAACGGCAGGATGTAGGAGAAGATGTTGGTCAGATCAGCCAGCAAGGGCATGGGTGGCTCCGCGTGGAAAACAGCACCAGTCAGGCGGCGGCAAATTTTTCGGACAAGCCTTTGCAAAGGCTGAGTGCGGTCCGCCGTGCCACCGCATCGGCTTCAAACACGTCATCTAGGGTGTGATTGTGTCCGGGGAAAGTCCCCGTGCAGGCTGCAAGCGTCGCCTCAACCAGGGCGGGGATGCCCTTGAAGGACAGCCTGCCGGCGAGGAAAGCCTCCACCGCGACTTCGTTTGCGGCATTCAGCTGCGCCGTCGCCAGGCCGCCCGCCTTCATGGCCTCCCTCGCGATTCGCAGAGCCGGGAAACGCTTTTCGTCCGGGGTTTCGAATGTCAGGGCGCCGATTTCCGCCAGATTGAGGCGCTTGACGGGCGAGACCATCCGCTGCGGCCAGGCGAGACTGTAGGCAATGGGCGTTCGCATGTCCGGCACGCTGAGCTGGGCCAAAACCGAGCCGTCGCAATATTGGACGAGGCAATGCACGATGGACTGGGGATGGATGACGACATCGAGCTGATCGATCGAGACCGGGAACAGATGGAACGCCTCGATCACCTCCAGCCCCTTGTTCATCAGCGTCGCGGAGTCCACGGTGATCTTCGGCCCCATCGACCAGTTGGGGTGCTTGAGCGCCTGTTCCGGCGTGACGGTGTCGAGCTGGGCTTCGCTCCAGGCGCGGAACGGTCCGCCCGATGCGGTCAGGGTGATGCTCTCGACGCCGTCGCAAGGCGCGTTGTCGATGGCCTGGAAGGCAGCGGAGTGCTCGGAGTCGACCGGAAGCAGCGTGGCCTTCGCCTTCGCCACCTCGGCCATGAACAGCTGACCGGCGCAGACGAGGCATTCCTTGGTGGCGAGCGCGACCGTCGTGCCCTGGCGCACCGCCGCCAGCGTGGGGCGCAAGCCAGCCGCCCCCACAATCGCCGCCATCACCCAGCCGGCCGGCCTGCTCGCCGCCTCGATGACTGCGGCTTCACCCGCGGCTGCTTCGATTCCCGTCCCAGCGAGCCGCTCCTTCAACTCGCCGTAAAGGCGTTCATCGGCAATAACCGCCACTTCGGCGCGGTGGGCAATGGCCTGCTCGGCAAGACACTCGACATTCGACCGCCCGGTGAGCGCGACGACCTGATAGCTGTCGCTGTTACGGCCGATGAGATCGAGCGTGCTTTTCCCGATCGAGCCGGTGGACCCGAGCACGGACACGCGGCGCGGTGCCGGCCAAGCCGCTTGCCGCTGGCTGTCGCCAGACGGTGTCGCTCCTACATAACGCATAGTCCTGCCCCTCTCCCGAATGCCCAGAACCGTCTGCGCTTCGTTTTACTACCAAATCAGCAGTCCTGCACCCGGATTTGCCGGATCCATGGCGCGGGCGATGAGCGCAGCCGCAACCGCTGCCGCCACCAGGCCATCGAGCCGGTCGAGCACGCCGCCGTGGCCCGGAATGAGGCCGCTTGAGTCCTTCAAGCCGAAAAAGCGCTTCAGCGCGGACTCGGCCAAGTCACCCATCTGCGCAATGAGGGCGAGTGCGAAACCCAGCGCTCCCAGCGCGAGCGGTGAAGTTCCCCCAAGTGCAACGGCGAAAAGCACACCGGCGATCAGTGCCATGACGGTTGCGCCGATGAGCCCGGCCCAAGTCTTTTTCGGCGATATCCTGGGGGCAAGTTTCGGGCCACCAATCAGGCGGCCGAACATGTAGGCGGCCGTATCCGTTGTCCATACGATGACGAACAGGAACAGGATTGCGTGCCAGCCATAGACGGCGTCAGTTCTGAGCCACACCAGCGAGATCGCCGGGAACCCCGCATAATAGACCCCCGCAGCGGACCACCACGCCTTGTCCGGCCCGTCGTCCAGCCTGCGCAGCGCGAACACGCCCGCCGTAACAACGATGACGACGAGCACAGCGCAGGACGGACAGTCATAAGCCGTCAGGAATGCCGCAACCACTCCTGCCAGCGCCTGCATCCAGAACGCCGCGTCGATGCCCTTCCCGCGAACCAGCCGGCCCCATTCCCAAGCCATAAGCGCCACGAAGACCGCAATCAGCGCTGCGAAGCTGTAGCGGCTCATATAGGCCGACAGCAAGCTGATGGTGGCCAGGATCAGCGCGGAGTTGATCCGCAGCATGATTTCGGAAGAAGTCCGCTTGACGTTTTCGCTCTTCCCGTTCGCAGCCAATGATGCCCGATCCGTCATGCGCTGACCCGCGCGGGCAGGCCGCCGAAACGGCGCTCGCGTGACAGGTATTCGTCGATCGCCGCCATTAGCGTTTCCTTCGTGAAATCAGGCCAGTAGGTGTCGACAAAGACGAATTCGCTGTAGGCGCACTGCCAAAGCAGGAAATTGCTGATGCGCATCTCACCGCTGGTGCGGATAAGGAGATCGGGATCGGGCAGATCGAAGGTGTCGAGGGCTTCGGCGAAACGTGTCGCGTCGATCTGCTCGGGGGCGATCTCGCCGGCAAGCGCGCGCCTTGCCAGCTTGCGCGCCGCCCGCACGATTTCGTCGCGGGCCCCGTAATTGAAGGCGACAGTGAGCTGAAGCCCCGCATTGCAACTCGTAAGCGCAACCGCCTCCGAAATCAGCGCGGCGATATCGTCCTCGAGACCCTCGAGCGTGCCGATGACGCGCACGCGCACATCGTTCTCGTGCAGGTCGGCCAGGTCGCGGCGGATGAAGCGGCGCAACAGGCCCATCAGATCGGAGATTTCATCGCGGGGGCGCTTCCAGTTTTCCGAGGAGAAGCTGAACAACGTCACATAACGCAGGCCCAGCTCGCGCGAACTCATCACCAGGTTGCGCAGCGCCTCGACACCCTTGCGGTGGCCTTCGGAGCGCGGCAGGCCGCGGCTTGCTGCCCAACGCCCGTTGCCGTCCATGATGATCGCGACATGCTGCGGCAGGGGCTTGGCGTCGGGTGTCCATGCCGGGGGGACATCGTGCTGCATAGAATGTCGTGACCTTTGCTCCAGAGTCCAATGACGCCCGCCGCGCGAGTTTTGCAAAACGACTTCGGTTATACCTGCATGATCTCTTGTTCTTTTGCCGCAAGCGTCGCGTCGATTTCCTTGATGTTCTTGTCGGTCAGATCCTGGATCTTGGCGGAGAGCGTACGGTGCTCGTCCTCGCTGATCTCGCCGTCCTTCTCCATTTTCTTGAGCGCTTCCATGCCGTCACGCCTGACGTTGCGCACCGCAATCCGTGCCTGTTCGGCATATTTCGCGGCGATTTTAGCCAATTCTTGACGACGTTCCTGGTTCAGCTCCGGTATGGGCAGACGCAAGGTCGTGCCGTCGGTGACGGGGTTCAGGCCGAGATCGGACTCGCGGATCGCCTTCTCGACCGCCGAGACCTGGCTCTTGTCCCAAACCTGAACCGTGATGAGCCGCGCCTCGGGCACGGAAACGGTTGCCACCTGGTTGAGCGGCATCTTGCTGCCATAAGCGTTGACCATGATCGGGTCGAGCAGGCTGGCGCTGGCGCGGCCGGTGCGCAGGCCGCCGAATTCGCTCTTCAGCACGCCGATGGTGTTTTTCATGCGCTTTTCGATTTCACCGAGATCGAATGCCCCGGACATGACGCCCCTCCTTTTTCTGATCTTCCCGGTGCATCTCCGCTGTGACGCGGCAGATCCGATGCAACGTGCGCATCAGCATCCGCTCACGACCGTCGCCCGGATTTCTCCCTGAAATAGCTTAAAGATATTACCGGGCAATAAAAGTGAAAACACAACTATGGGAATATTGTTGTCCCGGGCAATCGCGATGGCGGCCGCGTCCATGACTTCAAGCTTGAGCGTGAGCACGTCCGTGTAGGTCAGTCTGTCGAACCGTTTGGCCATGGCATCCGTTTTCGGATTGGCAGAATAGATGCCATCGACGCTTGTCGCCTTCAGGATCGCATCGCAGCCCATCTCTGCCGCGCGCAGGGCGGCGGCCGTGTCGGTGGTGAAATAGGGGTTGCCGGTGCCGCCCGCGAAAATCACCACATGGCCTGAATTGAGATCGCTCAAAGCCTCCTCCCGCTGATAGGGACGGCAGACGAGCGGCATGGGCACGCCTGAATAGATGCGGCTGCGCAGGCCAAGCGCGGTCAGCGCCTGATGCAGCGCCAGCGCGTTCATCACTGTCGCCAGCATGCCGCAATAATCCGCTGTGGCGCGATCCATGCCGCTTGCAGCTGCAGCAAGTCCGCGGAAAATATTGCCCCCGCCTACGACGACGGCCAGCTGAATGCCGAGCGCAACCGAGTCACTGATCTCGACGGCGAAGCGGTTCAGTGCGGTGGGCTCGATGCCGTAGGATGCGTCCCCCATCAGAGCCTCGCCGGAGAGCTTCAGCAGCGGTCTTCGATAGAGCGGCTGAGGGTGTGGATCGGTCATGGGAAGCCCCGGACGCGGGAAATGGCCGAGCCTATTTCTTCTTCGCCGATTTGGCTGGAGCCTTGGCCGGAGCGGCGGGTTTGGCCGAAGCGGAGGCCTTGGAGGACTTGGCCTTGGCAGCGCTCGCAGCCGGCCGGGCGGCTGGCTTCTCCGCGGCCGGGCGCGCCGCTGGCTTCTCCTTGGCGGAGGCTTTGGATGCCGACGGCTTGGGCTTGGCCTCCGCCTTGGCAGCGGGAGGGGCCGCAACGGGAGCCTTGGGCGCCGATGCCGCAACAGCGGCAGCCGCCACTTCGGCGGCGAAGTCGTCTTCCTTCTTCTCGATGCCTTCACCGAGGCCGAAACGCACATAACCGGCAAGTTTCACCGGCGCACCCGCCTCCTTCTCGAACGCCTTGACGGCTTCCTCGACGGTCTTGTCGGGGTCCATCACGAAGGACTGTTTCAGCAGCACGACCTCCTCGAAGAATTTCCGCAAGCGTCCCTCGACCATCTTCTCGACCACATTGGCGGGCTTGCCGCTTTCGCGCGCCTGTTCAGCATAAATGGCCCGTTCGCGCTCGACCACATCCTTGGAGACATCCTCCGCGGTCAGGGCGAGCGGGTTGTTGGCGGCGATGTGCATAGCGATTTTGCGGCCCATCTCCGCAAGCTTCGCCGGATCACCCTTCGATTCGAGAGCCACAAGCACGCCGATCTTGCCGAGACCAGGCTCGATCTGATTGTGGATGTAGCTGGCGACGACACCGTCCTTGACCTTGAGATGCGCGGTGCGGCGCAGGGTCATGTTCTCGCCTATGGTGCCGACGAGTTCCTTGATAACATCGGCAATCTTGGCCTTTTTCTTGGGATGCACCATATCCAGCAGCTTGTCCTTCTCGCCGCCTGCCTTGAGGGCAAGACCAACGATTTCGGTGACAAGCTTCTGGAACTCGGCATTGCGGGCGACGAAATCAGTCTCCGAATTCACCTCGACAAGCGCACCGGCCTTGCCGTCGGTGATGACGCCGACCAGCCCTTCCGCCGCCACCCTGTCGGATTTCTTGGCCGCTTTGGCCAGACCCTTGGTGCGCAGCCAGTCGATCGCCGCTTCGAAATCACCCTTCGTTTCGGTGAGCGCCGTCTTGCAATCCATCATGCCGGCGCCGGTTTTCTCTCGCAGTTCCTTGACGAGTTGAGCAGTGATCATGGCCATTTCGCCCTCGTTGTGCGAGCCGCCTCACAAAGAGCGGCCCATCGTCATCTCAAGCCGCCGGTCGCGAAACGGACGAAACGGCGCGCAAGCTGCGGAACCGCTTTACCCAGAATCGCTCGGGCAACATATCCGTGCCATTACCGATAAAACTCTTGGGCATTCAACTCTTTTTCGAACGCTTTGGCGCCTCGTCCGCTTTTTTCGGTGCAGAGGAACGCGGCTTGGCATCGACTTCTGTTGTGGCGGGCTCGCTGTCGCCCTCGCCCGGCGCCTCCAGCGTCATGGTTTCGCCCTGATCCTCGGCTGACTCAGCTTCAGTGGAAGCTTCGCGCCGGCTGCGGCCGCCCTTCGCTCCGCGTCCGCGCTTCGGCGCACCTTCGCCCAGATCCTCCCCGGCAGGGTTTTCGGAAGCCCCCGCATCCACACCGATCGCACCCTGCATCCGCTCGATGCCGTCGATCGCCGCCCTCGAGATCAAGTCGCAGTAGAGCGTGATGGCGCGGCCTGCATCGTCGTTGCCGGGGATCGGGAAATTGATGCCGTCCGGGTCGCAGTTGGTATCGACGACGGCGATGACCGGAATGTTGAGCTTCTTCGCCTCGGCAATGGCGATGGCTTCCTTGTTGGTGTCGATGACGAACAGCAGATCGGGCAGACCGCCCATGTCCTTGATGCCACCGAGCGCCCGTTCGAGCTTGTCGCGCTCGCGGGTGAGGTTGAGCACTTCCTTCTTGGTCAATCCTTGCGCGCCGCCGGAAATGGTCTCCTCCAGCGTGCGCAGATGGCGGATGGAGTTGGTGATCGTCTTCCAGTTGGTCAGCATGCCGCCAAGCCAGCGGTGATTGACATAATATTGGGCGCAGCGTTTCGCCGCCTCGGCAATCGCTTCGGAGGCCTGCCGCTTGGTGCCCACGAAAAGCACGCGTCCGCCGCGCGCCACCACGTCAGAGACGGTCACCAGTGCCTGGTGCAGAAGCGGCACGGTTTTCGCCAAGTCGATGATGTGGATGTTGTTGCGTTCGCCGAAGATGTAGTCGGCCATTTTGGGATTCCAGCGGTGGGTCTGGTGGCCGAAGTGAACGCCAGCCTCAAGCAGTTGGCGCATGGTGAAATGAGGCACAGGCATGGGCCTTGTCCTTTCTTTTCCGGTTGATCCGCCGCAAAGGGTAAGCAACGCCTGCCATCAGGCGCCACCGGAGCTGACATGCATTTCGGCACGCCGCATCCTTGCGTGTGTGATAAGTTTTGTATAATGCGCAGGCCCTGCTGTTGCAAGCGCGATGAAACCGCCGCTAGAGTGGTTCGACTGCCAGAACGCCGGGCAGCATCTTGAGGGCGCCGGCGCTTTTCGGGCTGAGGTCGAACCGTCCGCCGAGCGCCAGCTCCACCTCCTGCCCGGCATCCTCGAGACGAAGGCGCAGCCTCAGTTGCCCGTTGCCCTCGCTGCGCACGAGCTTGGCGAAATCATCAAGCGGCAGATTGGCATCCGCCATCACCCGAAAGCCCACGCTTGCGCGGCCCATCACCGCGTCGAGGCTCTGGATGGAGTGCACGCGCGTTTTCACGCTCTCCCCGTCCAGTTCGCCCTCGGCCACCATCAGCACGGCTCTGCCCGGCTCAAGCAGATCGCCCGCAAGCGACAGCGTGTCGGAGAAGATGACCGCCTCGAACTGGCCGGTCGGGTCGGAAAAGCCGGTGAACGAGAAACGGTTGCCCGACTTCGACTTGCGCTCCTGATGGCTGGCAACGGTTGCGGCGAGCCGCGCTTCCGCAGCGCCTTGCGCGCGCACCTTTGCCTCGAACTCGCTCCAGCGCAGCACGTTCAGCCGGGCGAGCGCATCGGCGTAATCGTCGAGTGGGTGGCCGGACAGATAGAAGCCGACCGCCGCCAGTTCCTGCGTGAGCGTTTCGATCAGGCCCCAGGCCGGCGCATGGCGCAGCTTGAGCGGCTCGCCGCGCTCGTTGCCCCGGAACAGGCTCGACTGGCCCATGGAGCGGTCCTCGGCAAGGCGGGACGCCGCGGCGAGGATGGCGTCGATGTTGGCAAAGAGCCTGGCGCGGTTCGGCTCCAGGGCATCGAAGGCGCCGGCCGCCACCAGCGTTTCGAGGCCCCGCTTGTTCACGGCTTTGGGGTCGATGCGCGCAGCAAAATCGGCAATGTCGGCGAACGGGCGCTTGCGCCGCTCCGCCGCGATCTGTTCGGCGGCGGCGCGCCCCATGTTCTTCAGCGCGGCAAGGCCATAGCGGATGGCGCCGCCATCGGGGGTGAAATCCGCCTGCGAAGCATTCACGCAAGGCGGCATCACCGCAATGCCGCGCTTCCTGGCGTCCTGGGCGAAGAGATAGAGCTTGTCGGTGTTGCCCATGTCGTAGGTCATGGACGCGGCGAAGAACTCCACCGGGTAATTCGCTTTCAGATAGGCGGTCTGGTAGGCGATGAGGGCATAGGCGGCCGCGTGGCTCTTGTTGAAGCCGTAGCCGGCGAATTTCGCAACCAGATCGAAGATCTGCGCGGCCTTCGCCTTGGGCACGCCGTTGTTGACGGCGCCTTCCACGAAGCGGGCCTGCTGCTTGTCCATTTCCGCCTTGATCTTCTTGCCCATTGCCCGGCGCAGCAGATCGGCCTCGCCGAGGCTGTAGCCGGAGAGCACCTGGGCAATCCGCATCACCTGCTCCTGATAGATGATCACGCCGTAGGTCTCCTTCAGGATCGGCTCGATCAGAGGATGCAGATAATCGGGCGTCTCGAGCCCGTATTTGCGGTTGATGTAAGGGTCGATGTTGTCCATCGGGCCGGGTCGGTAAAGCGACACCATGGCGATGATGTCCTCGAACCGGTCGGGTTTGAGCTTGCGCAGGGCATCGCGCATGCCGGTTGATTCCAGTTGGAACACCCCGACCGTATCGCCCTTCGAGATGAGCTCGTAGGTGGCCGGATCATCCAGGCCGATTTTGGCGAGGTCGATGTCGCGGCCCGAAGCGTGGATCATCGCCTCGGCTCTTGCCAGAACGGTCAGCGTCTTCAGGCCGAGGAAGTCGAACTTCACGAGACCTGCCGGTTCCACCCACTTCATGTTGAACTGGGTGACGAGCATGTCCGAGCGCGGATCGCGGTAAAGCGGAACGAGATCGACGAGCGGGCGATCGCCGATGACGATGCCGGCGGCATGGGTGGAGGCGTGGCGGTAGAGCCCCTCGAGCTTCAGGCCGATGTCGAGCATCTGCGCGACCACCGGTTCGGCCGCCCGCGCCTCCTGCAATTTCGGCTCGGCGGCGATGGCTTCGGCGAGCGTCACCGGATTGGCCGGGTTGTTGGGGACGAGCTTGCACAGCTTGTCCACCTGGCCGTAGGGGATCTGCAGCACGCGCCCCACGTCGCGCAGCACGGCGCGCGCCTGCAGCTTGCCGAAGGTGATGATCTGCGCCACGCGATCGCGGCCATATTTCTCGACGACGTAGCGGATCACTTCGTCGCGCCGGTCCTGGCAGAAGTCGATGTCGAAATCCGGCATCGAGACGCGCTCGGGGTTCAGGAAGCGTTCGAACAGCAGCCCGAAACGGATCGGGTCGAGATCGGTGATGGTGAGCGCCCAGGCGACGACCGAGCCGGCGCCGGAGCCGCGCCCCGGCCCGACCGGGATCCCCTGCCGTTTCGCCCACTGGATGAAATCCGCGACGATCAGGAAATATCCCTGGAATTTCATGCGGATGATGATATCGAGCTCGTAATCGAGGCGGGCGAAATAATCCTCGGCAGTCTTGCCGGGCGCAAGCGGTTGCGCCGCCAGCCGCCGTTCGAGCCCGGCGCGGGCCTCAGCGCGCAACGCCTCGGCTTCGGCGGCATCCGCATCGCTCGCGCCGGTTATGTAGCGCGGCAGGATGGGCGCGCGCGATACGGGGCGGAAAGCGCAGCGGCGGGCGATCTCCACGGTCGAGGCGAGCGCCTCGGGCAGATCGGCGAAAAGGGCCTGCATTTCGGCGCGCGATTTCAGGTAATGTTCGGGGGTGAGGCGGCGGCGGTCGTCCTCGCTCACATAACGCCCGCCCGCAATGCACAGAAGCGCGTCGTGAGCATCGAAATCGCCCCGCTCGGCGAAATAGGCCTGGTTGGTAGCAACCAGCGGCAGGCCGAGCCGATAGGCGAGCGAAACGAGCTGCGCCTCCGTCGCCTCCTCCTCCGGCGTGCCGTGGCGCTGCACCTCCACATAGAGCCTGTCGCCGAAGATCCGCGCAAGTTCGAGCGCCAACGCCTCGGCGGCGCTGTCGCGGCCGTCGGCGAGATGGCGGTTGAGTGGCCCCTCCGGCCCGCCGGTCAGCGCGATCAGCCCTTCGGCATGGCGCGCCAGCGTTTCGAGCCCGACATGGGGCGGCAGGTGGTCCGGCGCATCGACGAAGGCGCTGCTTGTGAGCCGGACCAGGTTGCGGTAGCCCGCCTCGTCCTTGGCGAACAGCGCGATCGAGCCGGCGAGCCCTCCCCCGCCCTCGCCGGCTGCGGGCTTGAGCCCAAGGCCGGCCCGCATCGCCGGCCCAGTGGCCAGCGCCAGGGTGCAGCCGATGATCGGCTGGATCCCCTCCTCGCTCAGGGCTTCGGAGAATTCGAGCGCGCCGAAGAGGTTGTTGCGGTCGGTAATGGCGAGCGCGGGCTGGGCGTCGGCCTTGGCGAGCTTGGCCAGGCGCTTCACCGGCAGCGCGCCCTCGAGCAGCGAATAAGATGAATGCACCCGCAGATGGACGAAACCGGGGTCGATGATTGGGGTGGTCATAAGCGATCACGCCGGCATGGTGAGTATCTCGTCGCCATTTTCGGATTATGGTCCGATTCCGTGTTTCAGCATTCCCGCCGCAAGGCGGTTTTCCACGCCTCAGGCGCCGGCGAGCTTGGGGTGGAAGGCCGGCCGCGCAAACGCTTCGTGCGCGGGGAAAGCGCCGGCCGCCTGATCGACGAGCAGGCCGTTCTCCAGGCGCAGTATGCGCGTCATGCGCTCGGCAAGTTCATAGTTGTGGGTGGCAATGAGGGCGGCAAGGCCCGTCTTGCTGATAAAGCCCATCAATTGTTCGAACACGCGGTCGGCCGTCGGCGGATCGAGATTGCCCGTCGGCTCGTCGGCGAGCAGCAGCTTCGGCGAATTGGCAACCGCGCGGGCAATGGCCACGCGCTGCTGCTCGCCGCCGGAAAGCTCGGGCGGGCGGTGATGCGCACGCTCGGCAAGGCCGAAGCCGTCGAGCAAGTCGAGCGCGCGGTGCTCTGCCTCATCGCGGGGAATGCCGGCGATCATCTGCGGCAGCACGACGTTCTCGAGCGCCGAAAACTCTGGGAGCAGATGATGGAACTGATAGACAAACCCGATCTCGTCGCGCCTCAGCCGGGTGCGCTCGCGGTCGGACAGGGCGGTGCAATCGCGCCCGTTCATCAGGACGGAGCCGGCTTGCGGGCGCTCCAGAAGGCCGATGATGTGTAGCAGAGAGGATTTCCCTGCCCCCGACGGCCCGACCAGGGCGACGGCCTCACCGGGATAGATCTCCGCGCTCGCGCCGCGCAGCACATGCAGTTCGCGCCCGCCCTGGTTGAAGGCGCGGCGCAATCCGATGAGGCTCACGACCGGTTTGACAACACGCTGTTCCAAGTGCCCTCACTCATATCGCAGTGCTTCGACGGGATCGAGACGCGCGGCCCGCCAGGACGGGTAAAGCGTGGCGAGCACCGAAAGGCTCAAGGCCATGATTACGACGGCTGCCACTTCGCCCCAGTCCAATTCGGCCGGCAGTTTCGACAGGAAATAGACATCGGGCGAGAACAGTTGCGTGTCGGTCAGATAGGAGACGAACTGGCGGATCGATTCGATGTTCACGCACACGAGCACGCCGAGCAGGAAGCCTGCAAGAGTGCCGACCACGCCGATGCTCGCCCCCGTGACGAAGAACACGCGCATGATGGCGCCGCTCGATGCCCCCATGGTGCGCAGGATGGCGATGTCGCGCCCCTTGTCCTTCACCAGCATGATCATACCGGAGATGATATTGAGCGCCGCCACCAGCACGATGAGCGTCAGGATCATGAACATCACGTTCCGCTCGATCTTGAGCGTGTTGTAGAAGGTGGCGTTGCGCTGGCGCCAGTCGTTGAGGATCATGTCCACACCGGCAGCCTGTTGCAGGGCGGGGCGCAGCCTCTCGATGCGGTCCGGATCGGCGACCATCACCTCCAGCACGCTCGCCTGGGCCTCAAGGTTAAAGAAGCGCTGCGCCTCGCTCAGGGAAATGAAGGCGATGGAGCTGTCATATTCGGACATGCCGATCTCGAAGATGGCGGCGACGCGGTAGCGTTTCTGTCGCGGCGCCGTGCCGAAGGGGGTGGAGGCGCCGCGCGGCGCAACGAGCGTGATCTCACCGCCAACCATGACATTGAGGGCGTTGGCGAGGCGCGAACCGATGACGATGCCTCCGCCGTCATCGAAGCCGTCGAGCGTGCCGAAGTAAATGGTGTTGGACACCGTTTCCAGGCTCTTGAGGTCCTTCTCGCGCATCCCGCGCACGATTGCACCTGTCGAGGTGGCGGGGCTCAGGATCAGCACCTGCCCTTCGATCAGAGGAATGGCATGGGTAACGCCCTGCACCTCGAGCAGACGTCTGGAGGCGTCGTCGAAATCGGTGAAAGGCCGCGCAAGGGGCCTAACGATGACATGGCCGTTGAGACCCAGGATCTTGTCGAACAGCTCCTTGCGGAAGCCGTTCATCACCGACATGACGATGATGAGTGTCGCCACGCCGAGCATGATGCCGATGAAGGAAAACCCGGCAATGACGGATATGAAACCTTCCCTGCGGCGCGCGCGCAGATAGCGCAGGGCAAGCATCCATTCGAAAGCTGCGAAAGGCCCCGTCTCCCGTGCTGTGCTGGCCGCTCCCGTCATGCCACCCTGCTCTTGCGTTTGCCTGATGCGGGCTTGATGGCCGGTTTGTGAAGCATTTTTATGACATCGGCGGGCGCGACCGTGACTTTTTCACCGCTTGCGCGTTTCTTGACCTCGACTTCGCCTGCGGCCAGCCCTTTCGGACCCACGATCACCTGCCACGGCAGGCCGATCAGATCCATGGTCTTGAATTTCGCTCCCGGCCGTTCGTCGGTGTCGTCATAGAGCGTGTCCAGCCCCGCCGCCTGCAGGCTGGCATAGAGCGTCTCGCAAGCGCGGTCGGTTTCGCTGTCGCCCGGCTTGAGATTGATGAGGCCGACGCGGAACGGCGCGACCGTCTCGGGCCAGATGATGCCGTTGGCGTCGTGGCTCGCCTCGATGATGGCGCCGACAAGGCGCGAGACGCCGATCCCGTAGGAGCCACCCTGCACATTCACCAGCGCGCCGTCCGGCCCCTGCACCTGGCATTTCATCGGCGCGGAATATTTCGTGCCGAAGTAGAAAATATGGCCGACCTCGATGCCGCGCGCCGAGACCTGCTTGGCCTTGGGCACCTCACGGTCGAACCGCCCGGGATCGTGCATGTCGCTGGTGGCGGCGTATTTCGAGGTCCACTGCGCCACGATGTCGTCGAGGGGGGCATCGTAATCCACGGTTTCGGGCGGGGCGGGCAGGTCGATCAGGTCCTTGTGGCAGAACACCTCGCTCTCGCCGGTTTGGGCGAGGATGATGAATTCGTGGCTCAGGTCGCCGCCGATGGGGCCGGTATCCGCCGCCATGGGGATGGATTTCAGCCCCAGCCGCTCGAAGGTCCGCAAGTAAGCGATGAACATGCGGTAATAGGACTGGCGCGCGGCTTCCGGCGTGAGGTCGAAGGAATAGGCGTCCTTCATGAGGAACTCGCGGCCGCGCATCACGCCAAAGCGCGGGCGGATCTCGTCGCGGAACTTCCACTGGATGTGATAGAGATTGCGCGGCAGGTCGCGGTAGGATTTTACCGCATCGCGGAAGATCTGCGTAATCTGTTCCTCGTTGGTAGGACCGTAGAGCATGTCGCGCTCGTGGCGGTCCTTGATGCGCAGCATCTCCGGGCCATAGGCATCGTAACGGCCGCTCTCCCGCCACAGTTCGGCGGGCTGGATCGTCGGCATGAGCATTTCGATGGCGCCGGCGCGGTTCTGCTCCTCCCGCACGATGCGCTCGATGTTGCGCAGCACGCGCAGGCCGAGCGGCAGCCAGCTATAGATCCCGGCGCTGGATTGGCGGATGAGGCCGGCGCGCAGCATAAGCCGGTGCGAGACGATTTCCGCCTCTTTCGGGTCGTCGCGCAGGATGGGCAGGAAGAAGCGGCTAAGTTTCATGTGGATGTGATCCGCGACTTGAGAGCCGGTGAGTGTTTGAATCCGTGTT
>Ga0129299_1001413_pt1 | contig 16028 bp, 16 predicted proteins | sample ConPoolayeCmetaG_FD_94477 | JGI IMG/M metagenome (GOLD analysis project Ga0129299, IMG submission 94477) | Hot spring microbial mat communities from California, USA to study Microbial Dark Matter (Phase II) - Cone Pool mat layer C metaG ... | reverse complement strand
ATGCAGGCTTTGGGCGCAGAGGGATTGGCTCAGCTTCCCAAAGGAGATGTATCGGGTGACCTTCCCCGCCCCCCCGCTGACCTGCCGCCTCCGCCGGCGGGCCGCACCGGCTGGCCGTGGACGGAGGGCAGTCCGCCCGCGCCGCAGGCGATTGTGCGAATTTCATGGTGTTGTTCCTCCCTCAAGATATGCTAAAATTATCGCTGCGCTTGGTGCGCAAGCGACGTTTGATTCAGTGATAAGTTTAGGAGAGGTCGTATTACCGAGCAGGGAGGACGCGGGAATTGATGCCAAAGACTATTACTGTGGAACTGGACCGTGAGCTTTGGGAGCTTTTTCGACCGTTCTATCAGCACCCGCAGCAAGCAGTGAAAGAGGTGGCTGTTCTGGAGCTGTATCGGCGGCGTGAAATCTCCAGCGGGAAAGCGGCGGAACTTCTGGGCCTGGAACGATTCGAGTTCATCCGCTATGCAAGTCGCCTGGGCATTCCTTACTTCGACATGGATGATCTGGAGCTGGCAGACGAGGTGAGCCAGGCATTGAAGTCAGAATGAACCAGCGGCCGGTAGTGGCAGATTCCAGTCCTTTGATCGCGCTGGAGCGGGTAGAGCACTTACATCTCCTACCGGCCCTCTTTGAGAGGGTTATGATTCCGTTCGCGGTGAAGCGCGAGGTTTTTGCCGATCGGCCGCTTCCAGAATGGGTAGAAGCAGTGGCCATCACGCAGACCGTCAGTACGCGGCTGGCTGCTATGCGACTGGGCCCCGGAGAGCGTGAAGCGATTGCCCTGGCTGTTGAGTTGAATGCGGCGGAGCTGCTCCTCGACGATTTAGCGGCCCGCCGCTTGGCCATCTCCCTGGAAATACCTGTTATTGGTACTTTGGGTTTGCTGCTTCGTGCCAAGCGCCGCGGCCTTATTCCACAGATCAAGCTTCTGTTGGATGCCTTGCAACAATCCGGCTTCCGTGTTTCGGAACGGGTACGTGAAGGTATTCTATCAGCAGCAGCGGAACTCGAATGACCCGGGTACGTAATTGACCTATTCTGGACAAGAATTGATTCACGGGCGCATTTTGGCTGAGAGAAATGGCTGTGAGTGTTCCCAAACTCCCTGACCTGCCGCCTCCGCCGGCGGGCCGCACCGGCGGGCCGCACCGGCTGGCCGTGGACGGAGGGCAGTCCGCCCGCGCCGCAGGCGATTGTGCCAAATTCATTGTGTTGATCCGCACATGTATTCTGTTGACTTGCCTTTACGCTTCAGGTGTGGTATAGTGTCCTTGATTGGTCTATCTCACAGACTCGTTTGTGTCAGGGGAGGTGTGCTATGGCGACAGAATTCCGGCGCATCGGCCAGGTGGACCGCGTCATCCATGAACCAGCGCGCCTGATGTTGATCACCATGCTTTACGCTATGGACAGTGCGGACTTTCTTTACCTGTTGGGCGAGTCCGGGCTGACCAAGGGAAATCTGTCGTCGCACCTGGCCCGGCTCGAAAAGGCAGGTTATGTGGAAATCGAAAAGACTTTCCGCGACAAAATGCCGTCCACCGTCTGCCGTCTGACCGAACGCGGACGCCAGGCGTTCAGGCTCTACCTGGAGAATCTGAGACGAGTGGCGCAGTGCATGCTTGAATAAGGGGTGCATCCGAAATTGAAGGGAACAGATGCTTACGCCGTTTTCGATAGCCGACGAATGGCTCTGGCCGTCATTCTGAGCCAAAGCCCTGAGCGCAGCGAAGGGGCAGCGAAGAATCTCGTTGTGCATCGTGAAATGTGATGCTTCGCTGCGCTCAGCATGACGTAGCCGTAGGTCGGGTTTCCATACCTGACCTACGGCGGCAGGTTTGGAAACCTGCCCTACGACTCTGAGACGAGTCGCGCTGTGTATGCTTGAATAAGCAGCGGTGTTTGTTCTGTGTGTGAAACATGCTATAATCGAAAGCCGATGTTGGGCGGCGCACGCTTGCCCGGAGGAGACGTGTCATGCTGTTGGCTGGCGATATTGGCGGCACCAAGACCACATTGGCAGTTTTCACTGGCGACGACGGTTTGAAGTCGCCTGTGCTGGAAAGGACTTTTCCCAGCCAGGACTACTTGTGCCTGGAAGACATCCTCAAAGAGTTTTTGGGGGAATGGGGCGAGCGGCCCGCCTACGCCGCTCTGGGAGTGGCCGGCCCGGTCGTGGAGGGGCGCGCCCGGGTCACCAACCTGACGTGGGTCATAGATGCCGCTCGTTTGAAGGCGCAGTTCGCGTTCTCCGCCGTCCACCTGTTAAATGACCTCCAGGCCATCGCCGAAGGCGTGACGATTCTGGACGCAGATGACCTGGAGGTTCTGCACACTGGGAAGCCAGTCCCAACGGGGACAATTGCCATCATTGCGCCTGGCACGGGCCTGGGCGAGGCGTTTCTGACCTGGAACGGGCATCGGTATGAGGCGCACCCGTCCGAGGGCGGACACACCAATTTCGGCCCGCTGGATGAGCTGCAACTGGATATGTTGCGCTACCTCATGAGACGTTTCGGCCATGTCAGCTACGAGCGAGTGTGTTCCGGCTCCGGCTTGCCCAACATCTACGCTTTTCTCAAGGACAGCGGCTACGGCCAGGAGCCAGAGTGGCTGGCCGAAAGGCTGGCAGCGACCAATGACCCGACGCCGGTCATTGTCACAGCCGCGCTGGACGAGGAGAGGCCTTGTGACCTCTGCCGCAGGACGCTGGAGATTTTCGTGTCCATCTTGGGCTCGGAGGCCGCCAACCTGGCGCTCAAAGTGATGGCTACCGGCGGCCTGTACCTCGGCGGCGGCATACCACCGCGCATCGTGCCTCTGCTCAAGACGGAGCGGTTCTCCCGTCCTTTTTTCAACAAAGGGCGTCTGTCGAGCGTGCTGAGCGACGTGCCCATTTATGTGATCTTGAACCCTCGAGTGGGGCTGCTGGGCGCAGCTCGCCACGCACTGCAACTACAGAGAGAACAAGCATGAATGTCGGACTTCAATTCCTGTCAGTGACTTGGACAGAGCGCGTCCCGGACAACGAAGTGGTCATGATTCTGCGGGAAATCCACAATGCCTTGCGCCAGGCCCTTAGATACATGCCCGACCCCGACCCGGTCAGCCTGGTCGGCTTACCGGAAGTCAAGCCATACGGCTACTGGGTCTTGCAGGATTCGCTGCCCGGGCAGGCCTACGGCAGCGTCAAGTGGTACATAGACCAGAGCTACGATGCCGAGAACCAACGGTTGCTGGCGTGGAGGTACCTGAACCTGGTCCGGAACGAGCCCTACCAGTTCTACACGCCACACTACGACCTGGCTTTTGTGCATTATCCGTTGTATGATGAACAGGCCCAACAGGAAGCAATTGGGATAGAGATACCGGGCCACGCCGCCATTGTTTCCACCGAACCTCTGAATCGGCTGCCGGTCCGCCACGAACGGCCGCTTGTCCTGCACCGCATCGTCGCCCATTATGTGGGGCGCGTCATGGGCATCCCGTACATTCGGCCTGGCGAGCCAGGCGGCTGTTCTGGTATATGCGCCATGCGCCCGGCCGAAACGCTGGATGAGTGGTTGGCGTTGGCCGAGGAGGAGAGCTTCGTCAACGTGACCTATTGCGAGCCCTGTCGCCGCCAGCTCGCTGCCAAAATCGCCAGCAACCAGTTGGGGGCGAATTGATCAGGCAACAGACCGACGGTTACACCGTCGCATGGGCCAACTCGGGCGTTGTTCTCTCCCACTGCCCGTTTGTCGTGATTTCGAGCAGCGCGCGGGCCGCCTCTTCGGGGCCTTTGGTCTCATAGCCAGGGATGGCCAGCCGGGTGCGCAGCTCGCCAATCCACACGCCCGACCGCAGCGCGGCGTCGAATGTCTTGATTGCCAGCGATTCGTGCAGCTCGCGGTACTGTGGCGGGCCGAAAATGTTGGCGAAATAGCTGTGGTTCAGGCCCGATGAGGTGGTCGTCCCTTTTCCCATAGCCGCGCCATCCCGAAACACCTTCAACGCACGCTCCAGTTCATCGAAACGCTCCAGGATGGGATGCTGATCATCAACTTCCTGGTAGTTGTTGGCATAGAGAATGAAATCAACCGGGTAACCGCGCAGCACCTCTTCAATGGTGGTCACCGGCAGCACCACACGGGCGTTCACTTTTTGCGGGCTCATGATGATGGCGCGGTCAATCTGGCCGAAGGCATAGCCCTGCTGCAGGTCATCCAGGCGCACGAACGCGCCGATCTCTGTGCCGTAAGCGATCACACGACCATCCGACGTGACTTCCAATGAGCCCATGTCGTCGGCGACGATGCGCAGCTCGCTGATGTCGTTGCTGCCCAGCACGCGGAACGCCTCCAGCGACTCCGACTTGCCCGCCGCTGTGTCGCCAATCAACAGGATATTGGCCTGGCGGCCGTTGCGCAACAACATGTGCACCATCGCGCCATGATAGGGCATCCGCCCGCGTTTCATCATCACGATATTGTGTAACGTCAGGATCATCTTCTTCAGATAGCCGAAATAGCCGTATTTGTCCTCACCCGGCACGGCCGCCACCAGTAAACCATTGGCCTCGTCGTCGTAGAACACGGTGGGCAGCTCACCGAATTTCGCCAATGCAGACGGCGGCGCGCCAAACACGTACAGGGCATCCGGCCCGGCGGCCACCTGTTCGTCCGTGGCCAGCTCGAACAGGTTCGCCAGCGCGCTGCCCAGGCCAATGAACCGCTGATGGAAGTAGACGAAGATGGTCAGCGGGCCGACGATCGCCGGGTAACACAGCCAGTCGCGCCGTGTCAATTTCAGGCCCTCGATCGGATTGTGCATCACCTTCTGAAACTGGCCGGTCCGCTTGTTCATCGGTGGATCAATGATCATTGGCGGAGTGATCCACACCTGGCGGATGAACGGCACGTCGTCGAGGATCAGCCGATAGGACGGCGGCAATTGGTTTTCGCGTGGGACGGCAATGAGGGCCACATTGCAGCCAGCGGCCACCTGCCGGTACACGCGCGGGTGGCTGCCGGTGATGTTCTCGCGCACGTCGCGATACGCCGAGCGGATGAGATGGGTTAACGCCTCGGCTGTCGCATTGAACGCGCGGTAGGGGCGGCTGTCCAGGCTGCTGGGGCCCGGCTCGCCATGCAGAACCAGGAAGCGGTCGAAAGACCGCCAAAAATCATACAGTCCGGCGACAAACTCATCGAGTGCCTGTCGGGCAGCAGGGGCCAAAATATCCTCGCCTTGCGGCAGAGATTGCGCCAATCGCTCCAACGGGAAATCGCACAGGCTGCGCAGCGTGCTGACCAACAGGTAGCGACCCTCCCTGGTTGTCGCATCGAACGGCAGGGCAGCCAGCTTCGGCGAGTCACACTTCTGCAATCGCTCGATGTACTGGTCAATAATGTGAAGAAAAATGTCGCTGTGGACCACTTCTTGTTTGGTGGAGCACACCGCTTCATTGGTGTGCATGATAATCTGATTGTTTTCTTGATTGAACCATTTCAGGGCCATAAAGCCTCCAAACGCATAACCTGAGATTGCCTTTGTCTCGGATGATAAAACACCCCAGTCGGCCAATAGTGACGCTGACCTGGCGAACCAAAAATAACAAAAGGCCACGACATGGTGTACCTCGCACCCGCGCGGCCAATTTGGCGACCAGGCCAGGCAATTCACTTGTTTCACATTATAGCCATATCAGCGGGAGATGTCAAAAAACGGCGGGGCTATCAATTTGCACTTGAGTGGAATTGTGGCAAAAGACGAGCTGGCGCAACGCCTGGTCCTGCACCTGCGCCTGCCGCGCGTCCTGCTTGCTTTCGCAATGGGCATGGTGCTGGCCTCGGCCGGCGCGGCGATGCAAATCATCTTCCGGAATCCGCTTGTCAGCTCCGGCTTCTTGGGCGTATCGCAGGGGGCCGCCTTCGGCGCGGCGCTGAGCATCCTGTTCATCGGCCGTGCGCCCATCGCCATTGAGCTGAGCGCCACAGCGTTTGCCCTCCTCGGCCTGGTCATGTGCTATTACCTCGCCTGGAATATCCGCTACGGCGACTGGGTGCTCCGCCTGGTCCTGGCCGGCATCGTGACTTCCGCCCTTTTTTCCTCCGGGGTCGGCATCCTGAAATATCTTGCCGACCCGCTGGGCCAATTGCCGGATATTGTCTTCTGGCTGATGGGTGGCCTGTGGTCGGTCACCTGGCGGGATGTGCTTTACACTCTCCCGGTAGTCATCCCGTGCCTCACTGTGCTCCTTTTGACGCGCTGGCGACTCAATCTGCTCGCGCTGCGCGATGAGACCGCTTTCTCGCTCGGCGCTTCACCCTACCGTGAACGGGGCCTCATCCTGCTGGTCGCCGTGGCCGCCACGGCCGTCATCGTCGCTGTCGCCGGTGTGGTCAGTTGGGTCGGCCTCATCGTGCCCCATATCGCCCGGCGCATTGTCGGCTCGGACGCACAAAAATTGCTGCTGGACGAGCCGACTTCGCACCTGGATCTGGCTAACACCCGTCACATCTTGCGCCTCTTGCGCGAACTGACACACGGAGGAGTCACCATCGTGTTCACAACTCACGACCCCAACGCCGCGGCCACCGCCGCCGATTACGCAGTGCTGATCAAAGGCGGACAGATTCCAGCAACGGGCCGAGTCGAAGAGGTCTTTACTGTCGAGAATCTATCTCAAACCTACGGCGTCCCGGTTGAGATCACCCAGATAAACGGAAGGCCATTTGTGCTTGCTCTCTAAACTAAAGCCGAGGCGGGAACAATCAAGCTCTGGCAGGCTACGGACGGCATCTTGCTACGCACCCTCACCGGCCATACGAGCGTCGTCACCGGACTTGCCTTCTCGCCGGGCGGCGCCGTCCTGGTCTCAAGCTCGTGGGACGGGACCGTCCGACTGTGGGGTTGACATTTGGCACAACCTTGTGTATAAATCAAATAACATGGAGGACATCCCCACAGCTCTTATCCGGTATGCGAACGAGGAGTACAGGAAGAAGATGAACCAGCCCAATCGCCGGCGACAGGTGCGCCAAATTGAAGCTGCCCCACGGTCTTATGAATCTTTTGCCCAACAGCCATTCTATCAGAAAATTGACAGCGACCTCCTGCAGCGAGCGCCGCAAGTGCAGAGAGCCGTTGATTTTGCCACGGGGACAGGCGCGGCCATCGAGCACCTGCTCGACCTCGGCAAGCTAAAGCCCGGCGCCATGGTCTACGGCATTGACATTGACTCTCACAGCTTATCTGTAGCGCAATGCAAATTTGCCGACTTCCAGGAAGAATCACCCACAGACGTTACCGTCCGCTTCCTGTTGGGCAGCGTGGAGGACGTCCCTCTGCCTGACAGCTCACAGGAGCTGGTCACATTCCTGAATTCCGCGCACCTGACCAATCTCGAACGTTCGCTGGCCGAAGCCAGTCGCCTGTTGCAGGCCGGGGGCGTTTTGTTGCTGAACAGCGCGTATGAAGCCTCGCATGCGTACCCGCCTGGCTCTGAGAGGCACTGGGGTCTTATGGTGGCCGGCGCCAGAAAACTGGCTAAAGAACGGGGACATACCGACGACATTCCCAATCCGGTCAATCTGCTGACCCTCACTGTGGATGATTATGTGCGCATCGCCCAGAACGCGGGGTTCAGTGAAATCAACATAGAACACCATACGGTTGATATGGACCTGCCAGCCATCTTAGCTATCTTCGGTTACGAAGGATTCGCCAGGGGTGCCCTGCCCGGCGTGGACATTGACCTGGCGATAAGCTGCTTGCAGGATGCCGCGGAAAGTTACTTTCAACGGATGAAAGCCAGGGGTCTGGAAGCCGTCCAGCGGACCTGGATGTACCTTGAAGCTCGAAAAACGTGAGGGGGACCAGGCGTGCAAATCCTTGGCATTGACATCGGCGGCAGCGGCATCAAGGGTGCGCCGGTAGACGTGACCAGCGGCGAATTGCTCGCCAGGCGCTATCGCCTGGCGACGCCGGAACCCGCCAGGCCCAAGGCCGTCGCCAATGTAGTGGCCGAAATCGCCCGACATTTCGATTGGCATGGCCCCATCGGCTGCACTGTGCCAGCGGTCGTCAAACAAGGTGTCGTACACACGGCGGCCAACATCCACAAGGATTGGATCGGCCTCGATGGTGCCGCGTTCCTGCGCGACAAAACCCATTGTCCAGTGAAACTGATCAACGATGCAGACGCCGCCGGCCTGGCCGAAATGGCGTTCGGCGCCGGCAAAGGCCGCGATGGGACGGTGATCATGATCACTCTCGGTACCGGCATCGGCGTGGCTCTGTTCACCCATGGCGTGTTGCTGCCCAATTGCGAGATGGGCCACATCGAGCTGCGGGGCCAGGACGCCGAGATGTTTGCCACAGACCGCGCACGCCGCGAACGGAAATGGAGCTGGAAGAAATGGGGGCGCTGGGTCAACCGCTACCTGTGCCGCCTGGAAGCCCTGCTGAATCCAGACCTCATCATCATCGGCGGCGGCGTCAGCGCAAGACACGACAAGTTCTTCCCCGAACTCCACACTCAAGCCGAATTGCTCCCGGCCAAGCTGCTCAACCAGGCTGGCATTGTCGGCGCAGCCCTGGCCGCGCAAGATTTGGCGTAAGGCTCAAATCGGCTTTACTTTTCTATCAAGTTGTGATATAATGCACCTATGGTACCAAACATGGAAGAAAGAGGTGTCAACTAACTATGAAACCAAGACAAATTGTGGACGGCGTCTCTTCGATAGGCGCGATTGATTGGGACAGAAGGCTGTTCGACGCGCTCATTCCCCTGCCAGACGGCACCAGCTACAACGCCTACCTGGTTCGGGGCAGCGAGAAAACCGCGCTGCTCGACACGGTTGACCCGGCCAAGCAACACATCTTGGCCGAGAATCTGGCCGACGTCAGTCAGATAGACTACATCGTCTCGCACCACGCCGAGCAAGACCACTCCGGCTCGATCCCATTCGTGTTGTCGAAATATCCGGAGGCCAGGGTGCTTTGCTCGAGCAAGGCCAAAGAAATGCTGATTGAACATCTGGACATCCCGCCGGATCGGATTGACCCGGTCGAGGACGGCGCTGTCATCTCTCTCGGTGGCAAGACGCTGAAGTTTATCTACACGCCCTGGGTGCACTGGCCTGAAACCATGAGCACCTATCTGCAGGAAGACCAGATTCTCTTCAGTTGCGACTTCTTCGGGTCGCACCTGGCGACCTCTGACCTGTATGTGACCAACGAAGGGCTGGTGGAAGAAGCGGCCAAACGCTATTACGCCGAGATCATGATGCCGTTCCGCACCATCATTCAGAGCAACTTGAAGGTCCTGAAGCAGTATCCCATCCGATACATCGCTCCCAGCCACGGGCCAGTCTACGACCGGCCGGAGTTCATCCTGAACGCCTACTGGGACTGGGTCGCAGGCCCGCCGAAGAACCTGGTGGTCATCCCGTTCACCTCGATGCATGACAGCACGCGCAGGATGGTCGAGCACCTGGTCGGCGCGCTGGCTGAACGTGGAGTCCGGGTGCAGCAGTTCGACCTGTCCGCCACAGACCTGGGCAAACTGGCTATCGCCCTGGTTGACGCGGCGACCATCGTTATCGGCACGCCCACGGTGTTGACCGGGCCGCATCCAAACACGGCCTTTGCCGTTTCGCTGGCCAACGCATTGCGGCCTAAGCTTCAGTTCGCGACCGTCATCGGTTCGTATGGCTGGGGCGGGAAGACTGTCGAGAAGATTACCGCAGCCATTCCCAATCTCAAGGCCGAGTTGCTGCCGCCCATTTTGTGCAAAGGTCTGCCCAAAGACGAAGACCTCCGCGCCCTGGAGGAGCTGGCCGAAACCATCGCCCAGAAACACCGGGCGCTCAATCTGGTATGAGCGACTGAATGACAATGGGGGCCGGCCCCATCATGAGGTTAAGATTCTTCGTCGCTGCCGCTGCCGTCATGCTGAGCTCTCCCACGGCGCGCGGGCGCGCCGCTCATCGGGGAAGAAACTTCAGTTGAACCACGAAGACCACGAAGAGCAACCGTAGGTCGGGTATGGAAACCCGACCTACGACTCTGAGCTGAGGCCCCCTCCCGTCATGCTGAGCCGCAGGCGAAGCATCTCGCTCCGCACGGGAAGCAGGGATTGTTCGTCGCTACCGCTCCTCAGGATGACGGAACGGTCGTGCTATCGCGCATCAGCATGACGGAGACAGCCCGTGCTATCCACGAGCCCCGCGTAGCCGTGGGTCGAGAATATCGCGCAGCGCATCGCCAATGAGATTCCAGGCCAGCACAAACAACAGAATCGCCATGCCGGGGAAGACCACAATGTGCCAGTGTTTGGCCAGGGCCGGTATCCAGTTGCGGGCAAAGCTGATGAGCTGCCCCCAATCGGCATAGCCGATTTCCGCCCCCAAGCCCAGAAAACTCAGGGCGGCAAAACTCAACACATAGGAGCCGATGTCCATCGAGGCTGCTACCATGGTCGGGAAAATCGCGTTGGGGATGATGTGGCGCAAGAGAATGCGGAGGTCGCCCGCCCCCATCGCCCGCGCGGCCAGCACAAAATCCCTCTCCTTGACCGTCAGGATGTCGGCGCGGATCAGGCGGGCATAGGTCGTCCAGCCAAACAGGATCAGGGCAATCATGCCGGTGATGATGCCCCGTCCCAACCTGGCCTGCAACACCGCCGACATGGTGAGCGCGGCCAGCAAGAACGGGAAAGCCATGAAAACCTCCACGACGCGCATGATAATCTCGTCTACCCAGCCACCGCGGTAGGCGGCGATAGACCCTACGCTCAAGCCAATCGCCACCGTGCAGAAGGTGATGATCACCCCAACTTTGAACGCCGTCCGCGTGCCCCACACCACACCGTAGAACAGGTCATATTGTCCCTCGGTTGTGCCGAATGGGTGCTTGGCGTTGGGCGGTTTGGGTTCGACGGCGAAGCCATCCTTCGGAATGAGGTACGGGTCGCGCTGGTTGGGCTTAGGTGGGGCGATGAGGGGCGCGAACAAGGCGACAACGATAAACATCAACAACAGGAGCAGGCCCAACAGCGAGGTAGGGTTGCGCACAAACTGGCGGGCGAGCTTCATGTCAACCTCACTCGCGGGTCAATGACTGCGTACAGCACGTCAACCGCCAGGTTGCCCAACACCAGGATGACGGCATTGAACAAGGTGAACCCCAAAATGGTGATCACGTCCAGGTGCAGCGCGGCATCGGCAAAAAACCAGCCCATGCCCCGATAATTGAAGATCGTCTCGGTGATGACCACGCCGTTGAGCAGCATGATCAGGTTCAGGCCGCCGATGGTGACCACCGGCAACAGCGCGTTCGGCTTGGCGTGGCGGTTGACCACTTCCCGTTCGCTCAGGCCTTTGGCTCGCGCCGTAGTCACATAGTCCTGGCGCAGCGTCTCCAGCATGGAAGAGCGGGTCACCCGCAGGATCAGGGCCCAACTCAGGTACGACAGAGTAATCGCTGGCAGGACGATGTGCCGCAGCGCATCAACAAAAACGTCCAGGCGGCCGTTCAGCAGCGCGTCCACCGTGTTCATGCCCGTATACGCGCGAAAGGCGTCCGACTGCACCACTTGCGCCGCCCACTCGGACAGCCGGCCGGCCGGAAACCAGCCCAGCTTGGCGTAGAAGATCATCAACAGCAGCAGGCCGAAGACAAAGGTCGGAAACGACCAGCCCACGATGGCAAAGACACGGGTCACCTGGTCAATCCACCTGTTCTGGTGCACGGCCGACAGCACGCCCAACGAAATGCCGATCCAGATGATGGGGATACCGCTCCACAGGGTCAGCTCCAGGGTCGCCGGAAACAGGTGGGCGATGGCCTCAGATACCGGCCGCTTGCCGCGCTTGGAGAAGCCCAGGTCGCCCTTCACCACGTTGCCAACCCAGCGGAGGTATTGTTCGTAGAGCGGCCGGTCGAGGCCATATTTGCGGATCAGCGCCTCCATGTCGCCCTGCCGTTTGGGAATATCCGAGACGTAGAGCGAAGCGCGCTCATACGGGCTCAGAAATTGCAGCATGGCAAAGATGAGAAGAGAGATGCCAAACAGAAGGATGGGCAGAGCCAACAGCCGGCGAACGATGTATCGCCACATAATTGCGCCTCATAATTGGAGACCTGCCAGGCCGTCAAGACCTGGCAGGTCTCCGGGTTGCTTACATTTCTTTGCTCAGCGAGTAGATGTCGGCGTATGGTTCGGGCATGAGCGGGTTGTAGTACCAGCCCTTGACCCATTCCTGGAAATAATGGCGATCATATGGCTGGTATAAGAAAATGGTAATCGCGTTCTCATAGGCCAGGTTCTGCAGCTTCTCATAGATGGGCGCCCGTTCCTTCGGGTCAGTGAGCTTCACGCCCTGGTTGATGAGCTCCAGGAACTGGTCGCCCAGCTCTTTCGGGAAGTTCTGCATACGCGAATAAGACCCGTTCGGATGCATAAACGGCTGAACCCAGTTCGACGGGTCGTGGTAGTCCTCCAGCCAGCCGCTGATCATGATGGGCAATTTGCCCTGCGTCCGCACTTCCAGGAAGTTCGCCCAGGGCAGGCTGACCACGTCGATCTTGAACTTGGGGTTGAGCGCTTCCACGTTGGCCTTGATCAGCTCGGCTGCAATGCGGCGTACATCGTTGCCGGTGTTGTAAACAAGCTGCATGGCGAAGCCCGTTTCCCAGAGCTTGCCGCCCCAGGCCGCCTTGAACTCCGCCTCAGCCTTGGCCGGGTCGTAGGAATAGGTCGGCTGGTCTGCGCGGTAGCCCAGCATATCCATCGGGATTGGGCCTTTAGGCTGCACCGCCTCGCCCTGGGAAGCGTCGTTAATGAACGTATCCCAATCGAACGAATAGCAGAATGCCTTGCGCACGTGAATGTCGGAGAAGAAATCTGGCGGGATGCCCTGGCCGTCCAGCTTGCCGCTGAGGATGAACGGGTTGCCACCCTCGGTGTTGACCTTGAAGTTCATCATGGCGCCGGTCTGAGCCGGGCGGGCTAGGTTGCGGAAGGCAATCAACTGGCCGTCCGGGTTCACTTCCTCCGATTGGCCATTTTCATCGCCCTCCCAGTAGATGGTCTTCACCATGGGGTCAACCTGCGAATAGAAGGCCGCATCCACATCGCCATAGTCAATGTCGCCGGCCTGGAACATGGCCAGGCGGGTGCCCCATTCCTCCACCAGCTTGAGATTGACGCGCTTGATGCGCGCCGGGCCGGTGGGTCCACCCTGCCACTTCGGCTCGGTGCGCCAGTAGTTTTCATTGGCGACCAGGACAATTTCCTCGCCGGGCGTCCAGTGATCGAATTTGTAGGGCCCGGTGCCGTTCATCTTGTTGAACAGCACGCTCGCCTCGGCCGCCGGGTTATGCCATTTCGTCCAGGTGGCGCAATCGCCGTCCCAGTCGCCCTGCTTAACCTGCCACTCCATGTCGAGCGCGGCGCCCCACTGTTGGGCCAGAATCTGCAGCAGCCATGGCGTCGGCTGGGCCAGCTTGAGGGTGACTGTGCCAGCCTTGTCATCGGCGCTGACCGCTTCCTTCAGCTTTTTGCAGGCATCCTCGGCCGCTTTGACGTTGACCGTCAGGTCTATTGTGCTGGAGTCTTCAACTTTCAAATCGCCGACCTGATTCACCACGTCCAGGATGGTGGATGTGCCTACGCCGAAGAACGGCTCCAGGAACAGAATCTGCGGCCCGTCCACACGGTCCTGCAACATACCGCGCTGGAGAGAGTAGGCAATATCGTGTGGCTCCAACGTACCGCCCTCATGGAACTTGACCCCCTCGCGGATCTTGAAGGTCCAGGTCAGGCCATCGTCAGAGAGGTTCCATTCCGTGGCCAACGCCGGCACAAACTCGTCGGCTTTCATGCGATTGAAAGCCACAACGGATTCGTAGACGTTGTAGGCCACTGCCGCACTGGACGTGTCATACATCCAGGCCGGGTCCAACGACTCCGGCTCACCGTAGTGCGCCACTACAAACGTATCCGGGTTTTTGACCTCCCGAGCCAGAACCCCAGGCGTAATCAACAGCGACAACACAACGACCACCGAGAAAACAACCGACCACCTCTTCATCGTTTTCGAGCCTCCTTTGCTTATCATGATATTCTGCTTACCACACCACGCCTCTGTTTATATCAGACAATTCGGCTTATGGCAAATTACGTATCCGCCGGCAGGTGCTTTTCCAGCAATGAGACAAGGGGCGGCAGATCATACTCCACTGTGCGCCACAGGATATCCAGGTCAATGTCAAAATAGGCGTGCACCAAACGGTGCCGCATGCCGATAATGTCATCCCAAGGAATATCCGGCAATTGTCGGCGGGTGGCATCGGAAACCTGGTAGCCAGCTTCGCCGATGATTTCCATGTCCTTCACCAGCGCCAACACAAGCATTCGGTCTGAATCAAGGTCATAGCGATTCCGTGTTTTGGCAAATCCCAGTGCCTCTTTAGCCGCGTCCAGCATGTGCTGAAGGCGGACTCTATCATCCCTCCGCATATTTCACCTGCGCTTCGTTCAAGACTTCTTCCCGAAAGTAGCGGCTCAGGTCGCTCGGTGTACGTAAATCAACCTTCCTTCCGCCGAACAATGCAGAAAGTTCACGTTCCAATCGCGCCATGGTGAAAAGTCCGGGAATATGCCGCGGGTCAAACTCTACCAGTATGTCAATATCGCTGTCCCGGCAAAAGTCGCCACGCAGCGCCGAGCCAAAGATGGCAAGGCGCCGAATATGATGCTCCTTGCAAAATGCCCTTAACTTTTCCTCCGAAACGCTGATCGTCATCTGAAACCCCAACGATTCTCAAACCAGACCAGGACCGCTTACGTCGCCCCGAGATGGTCTGTCCTCAGCGCAGGAAATTCCATTCGTCCGTGTGGTACTTGTCGCGATACAGTTCCTCCGCCAATTGACGTTCATGGGCGGTCAACTCGCCGGTGGTCAATTCCAGGTTGAGGCGGCGAGCGAACCCTACTGCCAGGGCCGCGGCCACTTCGTCGAACGGCGCGGCCCGCCCCAGTGCTTCTGCCAGCGTCGTCGCCCGCCCACGCAAGTCGGCCCGCAGACGGCGCCGGGTGTCCTCGTCGGGCATACGCAGGTAGTCAATGATACGGGTGATGTCGCCGCACAGTGGCAGCGAACCATGCTGCAACACCATACCTTTGCGCCGCATCTGCGCACTGCCGACCAGCTTGCGGCCGTTGACCGTGATTTCATAGTGGGAGGGCGCATCAAAGCAGGCCGCCGATTTTTCCTCCAGCTTGCCGGTCAGCGCATCCGATTGCAGGGCCTGCACACCCAAGAGGTGCAGCCCCTCCACCAGGCCCAGGCTCAAGCGGCGATAGGATTCCACGATGCTGCCAGCCACCCGCGGCTCGGTCTGCGGGGCCAACACGCTGTACGTCAGTTCATCGCCATGCAGGATGGCCCGACCGCCGGTCGGCCGCCGCACATAATCGAAGCCGGCCGACCGCACGGCGTCCAGGTCCACTTCCTTCGCCATGGACTGGGCATAGCCTATCGAGAGGCAAAACGGCGCCCAGCCGTAGAAACGCAACGTCGGCGGCGATCTGCCCTCCAGCACCGAGAGCATAATCGCCTCGTCCACAGCCATATTCATCTGACCGGGCAGATGCCCGGTGTTGAGAACTCGCCACCTTGCGCGCTCGTAAGTGTCCATAACCGCCTGCTGTTACTTCGTCTTGCCGCGCATCAGGAAGATCTGTGTCTGTTTTGTTTCGGAATCCTCGAAGGCGAAGATGAACAGGTTGTAATCAGCCGACGAGAAAATCAACATACCGCCCGCTCCGGTCGCCTCCCCGAAACCAGGCGTGGCCGTCCAGCCGTTGAGGGGCATCTGCGTCTGATACCACTGCGTCACCTGAGAGACGCTGTCAGGTGTAACGTACAGCCCAAACTCGACGCCCTCACTGGCCAGACTCGCCTTGAACTGACCCAGAAACGCGCCAGCCAGGCCGGGCAACTTGACCTTCTGCTTCAACGGCTGCGCGT
>Ga0129299_1001412_pt1 | contig 16033 bp, 14 predicted proteins | sample ConPoolayeCmetaG_FD_94477 | JGI IMG/M metagenome (GOLD analysis project Ga0129299, IMG submission 94477) | Hot spring microbial mat communities from California, USA to study Microbial Dark Matter (Phase II) - Cone Pool mat layer C metaG ... | reverse complement strand
GGCGCGCTGTACTTCAGCGAGTTACTGGGCGTGTTATTGATGTTCGCCGGCTTTCTCCGCGCGACCACACCGATGGAGGTGAAAGAAGCGGCTGCCCGTCCTGCGCGGGTTTAATCGCTTGCATCCTGACCATTTTTTGAAAGCCCTTGTGAGAAGGATTAGCCAGGATACGGAAACGCTTGCTCCTTTGCAACATCGTCGTTACCTTTTCTAGTCCACAGCGACTTCGCTCGTGAAGGATAGCTGTGCTGTTGGTACTTAACGCATTCGTTCTTGCGATGGGCTAAGCCTTGCCAATCGAGAGGGGTGTTTTTCACTTACTTTGCACGTCTTTGCAGGTAAACCGTTTCCGAGCGGACACTTGGACACACGAAGAACGACCTCCTTCGTGTATTCGTGATGTATTGGCGGATGATTTCCACTTGAACGCACTATGACGGGTAGCTGTGGCCATTTTGGCGATCATCTGCGAACCTCTGAGGGCATACTGAATAGTTTAGAAAAAACTTGACAAAGCCAGATATATTTGTTATTATTTCACGTAGTAAACAAAAATTTCATTACATGAATTGATGGCAATATAATGAGTAGATAAATTGTGCACAATAGAAAGGTATCCCCCATGATTAAATTGGTGGATGCAATCGAAGATTGCGGTATTATAGCGATTATGCGGGCGAAAACATCGGATCAATTGCTAGAGGCAGCTAAGGCGATTTTGGCAGGGGGAGTAAATGCAATTGAGGTGACGATGACGACACCAGGGGCTTTAGATGTCATACGGCAGGCGGTGCAAACGTTTGGCGGAGAAGTCATCTTCGGGGCAGGTTCAGTATTAGACCCGGAGACGGCGCGGGCAGCTATCATGGCAGGGGCCCAATTTGTGGTTTGTCCCACCCTTAACTTGAAAACCATAGAGATGTGTCATCGCTATTCAATTCCGGTGATACCTGGGGCTTATACTCCCACTGAGGTGCTCACTGCTTGGGAAGCTGGCGCGACTCTTGTCAAAGTGTTCCCCGCCAGCGTTGGGGGACCCGCCTATCTTAAGGCGATCAAAGCTCCTTTGCCCCAGGTGAAGCTCGTTGCCGTTGGCGGGGTGGATTTGAGTAATACAGCTGATTTTATCCGTGCTGGTTGTGAAATGGTAGGGGTTGGCGGAGAGTTGGTGAATCAAAAATTGTTAGAGACTAGAGATTTTGCCGCGTTGACCCAAAGGGCACGTGATTTCCGCACTGAAGTAGAGAAAGGCCGCCAACGTTGAAATCACCCATCTATTGCCGAAGAGGAGAGGTGTATGATCGAAAGACATGTTTTATTCTATGTTTTACCCGATAAAACAAAAGAGTTTGAGACCTTTTTTCAATCTCAATATAAACCGGCTATGTCGAGCATGCCCGGTTTTGTCAAGGTGGAATTGCTCCGGCGACAAGGGACAATTGATCAATACATGATGGTTATCGGTTTTGAGAGCGCTGAAGCGGCAGCCGGTTGGCGCAACTCGGATTTACATAAATCTCTATCCCCAAGTTTGAAAGCACTTTACACTGAGAGTAAGCTGGATGTTTTTGATGTAATTGTTTGATTGAATTATGGAAAAACAAAGCGATGCCCGTTATAACATTCGAGTATTAGATCGAGCTTTTCGGATTCTCTCGTTACTTTCTGATGGAAAACCTCGTACACCCATTGAGATCAGCGAAGAAATAGGGTTAAATCACAGCACTACCTTTCGATTGCTTTCTACCATGGCATACTATAGGTACGTAAAAAAGATAGAACGTACCAACCAATATCAACTTGGGTTGGCATGTTTGGAGCTGGCATCTGCTTACCAAGCTAGCAACAGCTTACGGCAGGTAGCATTGCCTGAACTCGAAGCTCTACGCGATGATGTGAAAGAAACCGTCCATCTCTGCGTATTGGTCAATATGGAAGTGGTTTATATTGAGAAACTTCCTGGCCTTCACGCGGTGGGAATCATGTCTTCCCGTGTTGGGGGTCGTGCACCTTCGTACTGCACTGGAGTGGGGAAAGTTCTGCTAGCTTACCAGAAGCCTGAAGTCGTGCGCCAATATTTGGCCAGCCATCCCCTCACTCAATATACGCACAACACTATAACCGATGTTCAGCTACTGATGCAGGAGCTCGAAATTATACGTCAGAGGGGTTATTCCTTTGATCAGGGTGAACATGAGATTGAAGTGCGTTGTATTGCAGCGCCGATATTTGATAATTCTGGCAAAACGGTGGCTGCGTTGAGTATCTCCGGCCCAGAAGCGCGGATGGAGCCGCTCGAAAAGAACGAAGAAATGATTCAGAAAGCCCTGAAGACTGCGGCGAACATCTCGCGTCAATTGGGATACCAGCCAGGCAAACAAAAAACCGAATCATCTTAATTTTGGATCGAGGTGCTGATATGAGAAAAATTATCCTGAAAAGAGAAAACCAGCCTTCCCCTGAGATCCTTCAAGGGTTCAAAGACTTATTGAAGATTTATTCACCTTCCTGCGTAGTAGCTGATGCCCAAGAGAGAGCTGGGGTGATGCGCTCCTACTTGCGCCCGCTCATTCGCGAAGGGCGGTTTGTAGGCCCGGCATTGACGGTCCGGCTTGAGCCGGGAAATCAGGTGGATTGTCTGGACGCGCTTTCTGAGGCGCAGGAAGGGGATGTCATTGTGGTGGATGCGGGCGGCGAAACAGAGACATCCATTTGGGGTGGATTAATGGCAGGCTTATGCAAGATGAAAGGTGTGGTGGGGGCAGTAGTTGATGGCGCCATCCGAGATACGGATGAAATTCGAGATTTGGGTTTTTTCATCTTCTCTAAAGCAATTGTTCCGCGTTCGACACACACTCCATATTCTGGAAGGATGGAGCCAATCGAGATCAACGTTCCGATTCAGTGTGCCGGCATCCTTGTTAGACCTGGTGATTTGGTCTTAGCGGATGAAATTGGTGTGGTGGTTATTCCAATAGAGAATGCGGCGGATGTTTTGGCAAAAGCTCGTGAGCAAGCGATAAAAGAGGAACTAACCCGCGCAAAAATCCGCGAGGGCAAAACGGTAGAGCAGTTATTGGCAGAATTTGGCAGATTGTAATGTTCCAATACGGAAACAAAAATAGTCTGTTAGTAAGGAAAGGTGAATGATATGAGCGAAGCGAAGAAGTTCCGGATAAAAAGAATACAGGAGATGATGGCGCAAGAAGGCTTTGCGGCGATTGTTTGCAGGTTGTCCGAAAATGTTGTGTATCTCACTGACTACTGGCCACACCACGGTTTTTCGGTGGCAATTTTGGCACAGGAAGGGGATCCCTATGTTTTCGTGCCCGAGGTAGAAACGGAATATGCCAAAGCAGGCTGGGCGGTGGTTGATGAATTTGGTTGGGGGTTGTTAAAAGATGGCGACTTATATGCTAACTACCGCCAATGGCTGACAAAGATGCACGACAAGTTGGGATTGAAAGGTAAGAATGTGGGAATAGAGAAAAGCTTTGAAGTGACAGCCCCAACCTATCGAGCAGCCGAACCGGTTGTCCCTGCAGGACCTTGGAACATACTACTGGCAGATGTGTTTGCGGATGCAACCTTAGTGGATGTCTTTAACCTCGTTTCCACAGCCCGGGCAATTAAAGGCGAGTATGAGCTAGAAAAGCTACGCCTGGCAAATGAGATCTCGGAAATGGGTATCAATTATGCCATTGAGAAACTTGAGCCGGGGATGTCCGAGGCGGAAATTGGAGCACAGATCGAATATAAAATCCGCTCCGATGGTCCCGGTTATAAAGGTGCACGGCTGGTGCGGGCAAACGCAGAGGTAGCGGCTGGTCCAGTTGGAAGCACAAAAGCGACCTTGTTGATCCCCTCCACCAGCTACCGAACGAAAGAAGGTGATCTGGTGATGATTGAACTAGCGACTATTGTGGATGGTTACTGGTCAGATTTGACGTATATGGCTGTTGTAGGGAAACCCAGTGACCGCCAGCGTGAGGTTTATAACCATCTTTTGGAGGCGCAGCAGGCTGCTGCTCAGGAGATGCGAGCTGGAGCATCGTATGCAGATCCAGACCGAGCAGCGCGGGAGGTCTTGAAAAAAGCCGGTTTAGCTGATTATTTTGTGCATATCACCGGTCATGGTGTAGGCTTTCGGTATCACGAGTTTGTGCCGTTCCTTATGCCGGGAGCCCAAGGCGTTTTGGAGAAAGGGATGGTCAGCAGTGTTGAACCGGGGATTTATATCCCGGATTTTGGCGGGATTCGGATTGAAGACAATGTGGCAGTTGGCGAAAAGGGGCCGATTTTCCTGTCAACTCCCAGGAATCCCTGGTAAAGGAAGCGATAATTTTGTAAAAAACAGGAGGATACTATGAATTTCCAAGATCAAATTGTCATTGTCACTGGCGCAGCCAAAGGAATTGGCAAAGGTATCGCCAAGGTGTTCAGTGAGAAAGGTGCCAAAGTGGTCATTGTAGATTGGGATGCTCAGAGCGGCGACGCCACTGCCCAAGAATTACGATCGCAAGGCAGGGAGAGTCTCTTTGTCCAATGTGATGTTTCTCAAGAAGACCAGGTAATTGCGATGATCAATACGGTCATCAGTACATTCGGCCGAATTGATGTATTGGTGAACAACGCCGGCATTGGGGTATATAAACCGGTTCTAGAAGCCACCAGTGAGGATTGGGACCGTTGCCTGGCGGTGAATCTGAAGGGTGTGTTCCTTTGTTCAAAGTATGCCATTCCGCACATGCAAAAACAAGGAAAAGGTGCGATTGTCAATATTTCCTCGGTGCATTCCCATGCCACAGTAAATGGCGTGGCGCCGTATGCAGCTTCAAAAGGCGGGATTACGGCCTTGACCCGCAATATGGCGATTGATTATGGCCCGACCATCCGGGTGAACTCGATTGCACCGGGGTGGGTGTTGACGCCGCTTATCCAAAGTATTTTTGACAGCTATCCTGATCCAGCTGAGCAACAGCGACAGGTTGAAAACCGCCAGGTGATGAAGCGCATTGGGCGTCCAGAAGATATTGGTTATGCGGCTGCCTTTTTAGCCAGCGATGAAGCTTCGTTCATTACCGGGACACAGCTCTTTGTGGATGGCGGTTTAACCGCTCAGCTCGAGAGCTGGTAGAGGAGACAGAAGAGGATGATCGCCATCGGCATAAAATTTGACATCACAAAAGATGACTTGAGCTCATTCTCTAAAGACGGGGCGACATTTGTCACCTTCGGTGAGACAATGGTTCGGGATATGCCGAACGATTTCCAAAGATTAGAAATGACGCGTAATGTACTGATTTCTTTAGCAGGCAGTGAGCTTACTTTGGCAATGGTTCTGGCTCGCTTTGGCATTCCCAGCGCTTATATCACCCGCGTGCCGAACAACCCTTACGGCTGGATGATTCGGGATATTGCCCGCAGTCAAGGGATTAATACAGATTATTTTGTTTGGGCGCCGAAAACAGAACCGGTGGGACGATTGTTGTATGAGCTAGGAAGAACACCGCGCAAGAGCGTTGCATATTATCAACGGATGTATTCTGCGGCCAGTAAACTGGGGGCTGGAATGGTGGACTGGAAATCGGCATTAAAGCACTGTAAGCTTTTCCATACCTCTGGAATCACTTTTGGGCTGGCATATCACAGCAAATACGAGAAGAATTATTTGCTGGAGGCTTTCCATGAGGCAATAGCTGCCAAGCCGTCTGATTGTTTGGTAGGGATGGACTTCAACTATCGTGCCACCCTGTGGAGCCCTGACCAATGCCGGGATGTGACGACGGGTTTGATTCGAGATCATGTGGATATCTTGATCACCACCATCGAAGACATGGCACAGTTGTTTAATATCAGTTGTGGTCAATATAGTGCTGAACAGATCGAGAAAGGAGATATCGGCGAGTTAACGGACAATGATATTAAGGCGTTTGCTGCGCAGGTAGGTGAAAAATTCAACACGAAAATTGTTGCCATCACTATCCGTTACCCCGACAATTTTGAACAACATCGCTGGGAGACAGCAGCGATGGACAGCCAGGGAAACTTTTTCCGCTCGCCAACTGTAAAACCTATCGTATTGATGGACCGCTTGGGCGGCGGAGATACGTGGAACGGAGGTTTTTATTACGGCTTGTTAACCGCCGGTTTCAACGCTACCGGCATCGAAAAAGGCGTTTTGGTGGGAGACGCTGCCACACGCATCAAACAAACGATGATGTTTGATCTGCCAATTGTCACAAAAAGCGAAGTTCAGGATTTACTCAAAGCAGATATCGAAGGCGGAGGTAAAAGAGTTTCTCGATAATTAAGCAGAGGAGGTGAATGGAAATTTTTAGGAGCGCTTGAGTTTCCTTACCCGTCTTGAATCAATAATTATTCTTGAATCAATAATTATTCTAATGAGAGAAGGAGAAAAAAGATGAAACACTTGTGTTTATTGGTCAGCCTTTTGGTGATCGGCAGTTTACTGGTTGTGGCTTGCGGCGGGCAAAAGCCAGCCGAGACCACCACTGAACAGCAAACCAGCCAGCAACCAGCAGTGAGCGCAGATGAAGAATATATTTATGTATCTTCGATGGGAAACCTGGAGTTTTTCAACGCTCACAAATACGGATGGAAATGGGCGGGAGAAGTTTTGGGTGTCAAGACCACTTACGTTGGGCCACCGGATTATGACATGAACGCCATGGTGGCAGCTTTTGATCAGGCAATTGCCAAACAACCCAAAGGTATTTGTGTCTTTGCAGTTGAGCCGGTCTTAACCCCCTCTATAAATAAGGCGGTTGACAGTGGAATTCCGGTTGTCACAATCTTGGGCGACCTGCCTGAATCAAAACGCCTGGCGTTTGTGGGTTCTTACCAACATGATTTGGGCTACACAGGCGGAAAAGCCATTGCTGAAGCTTTGAACGGCAAGGGTAAAGTGGCTATCCTCAGCATCCCAGGTGTTAAGATGTTTGACGATCGCGAAGCCGGTTACCGTGACGCTTTCAAAGAATACCCCGGCATTGAGGTTGTTCAGGTGGGTGACACCAAGGCAGATACCGTTACTTCCATCAACGTAGCTAAAGATATTCTCCAGCGTTATCCAGACCTGGCGGCTTTTGTCGGTACAGACTCTACCGGCGGTATTGGCGCAGCAACAGCCGTTGAAGAAGCCGGGAAAGTGGGGCAGGTCAAAGTGGTAGCTATGGATCGCAACTCAGATGTCCTGCAAAAGATTAAAAACGGCACACTGACCGGCACCGTAGCGCAAGACGACGCCGCAATGGCCTATTGGTGCGCTTTGGTATTGTACAACTATGTCCATCACCAAGCGCCGTTGACCTCCGACAATGCTGCTGCTGGTGTTCGAACCGGCCCCACGAACGTCTTTATGTGGGTGAACTATATTGATAAAAGCAACGTGGATTACTTCTTGAAAGCCAACGAAATCTACGCTCAATAGGGTAGTTTGGAGGGGATGCAATAATGTAGTTTTATCCCCTCCTTCTTCCGAGAAGGTGAGAGATGACGGTTGTGCTTCGGGCTGAAAATATCACGAAAAGATTTCCTGGTGTTCTGGCTGTTGATAATATTAGTCTGGAACTTCACCAGGGTGAAATCCTGGCCCTGGTGGGTGAAAATGGAGCGGGTAAAAGCACTTTGATGCAGATATTGGGTGGCGCTCAAAAACAAGACAGTGGACGGATTTTCGTGGAGGGTCAAGAGGTCTCTTTCAATTCTCCCGAAGATGCTATTCGGGCGGGTGTATGCATGGTGTTTCAAGAGCTTTCGCTGGTAAAAAGTATATCGGTAGCAGAAAACCTGTTTGCAAACCGACAACCAGTAGGCAAATGCAATAACATTCAATGGGGAAAACTTTACCAAGAGACTGAGAATTTTCTCCGCAGTTTTGATTTGTACATTGACCCCCGTACTCTGGTCAAACACTTGCCTATGGGTCAGCAACAGATCCTGGAGATTTTGAAAGCCATCTCGGCATCTCCTAAAATATTGATTTTGGACGAACCGACATCATCGTTGACAGAAGGTGAAATAGCCTATTTGTTTCAGAACATCCGTAGGTTGCAAGCAAAAGGTATGGCATTTATTTATATCACCCATAAGCTGTCGGAGATTTTTCAGATTGCCAGCCGGGTTATTGTAATGCGGGATGGAAAGCATATTGGCGAAAGGGTGGTAAAAGACGTTACAGAAAACGAATTGGTTTCCATGATGGTAGGAAGGCAAATTGTCAACCTTTATGGCACCGCCTCTCGCCAGGTGAACGGTAAAGCATATTTTGTGATTGAAAATTTTACCCGCCGAGGCACTTTCCAAAACGTTTCCTTTGGCCTGAGAAAGGGTGAAATCTTAGGCATGGCCGGTTTAGTCGGGGCAGGCCGCACAGAATTAGCCCTGGCCATTGTCGGGATGACTCCGAAGGATGGCGGAAAGGTTTATCTGCATGGCAAGGAAATTAAGATCGAGAGCCCGAAAGATGCCATTGAAAAACGCATTGCCTATCTGACCGAAGATCGCAAGGAATTGGGTTTATTCATCAGTATGTCGGTGCGGGAAAATTTAATCGCCCCTTCTTTACGAAAGTATGTTTCTATCCTGGGTTTTTTGGATCACTCACGGGTGGAAAAGTTCGCCGAAGAGTCGGTGCGGCGGTTTTCAATTTCAACGCCTTCGATTTCCAAAAAAGTGATAAATCTCTCGGGTGGCAATCAACAAAAATGCCTGGTAGGGATGTGGATGGGAATTACGCCGGAAGTGATCATTTTCGATGAACCCACCCGAGGTGTAGATGTAGGAGCGCGGGCAGAGATTTATAAGAAGCTGCGAGAGTTCGCCGAATCCGGCGTGGGAATTATCCTGATATCATCTGACTTGCCTGAATTGATCGGGATGTGCGACCGTATTTTGGTGATGCATCGTGGCCGGATTCAAGGAGAGGTACGAAGGGAGGAGTTCTCTGAAGAGTTAATCCTTTCCTACGCCGCTGGCTTAACCAGTATCCAAAACCAAAGCCAGGAGAACATATAATGAAACTCAAAGAGGGAGTGTTTGATATCTTTCGCGTTATTGCATCGTTTCGAGAATTTTCTTTGATCGCGGTGCTGATCATTTTCGGACTTTTTATGACCGTCCGCTCAAATGTTTTCTTAACCAAGGCGAATCTAGAGGCGATTCTCCTGGGATTATCGGTGGAGGGGATAATTGCTGTGGGTATGGCTATTTTGTTGATTTCGGGAGGGTTAGACCTCTCTGTTGGCTCAACCATGGCTTTTACCGGAGTAGTTACCGGCCTGGCTTTGATATCGTTAAAGCTAGCCACTGTGCCTGCGATTTTATTAGGATTGTTGGCGGCATTAAGTGTGGGTTTGGTGAATGGATTGTTGGTAGCAAAACTCAAGATCAACCCCTTTATTACTACCTTGGGAATGTTAATTACGGTACGAGGGTTGCTGTTGGTTTTGGCACAGGGAAAAGCGGTACTAAACCTGCCTGAGTCCTTCACCGTCGTGGGACAAGGACGTTTATTCGGGATTCAGTTCCCCATTTATGTTATGCTGTTTCTGGTTATTGTGGGAGATATTCTACTTCGCTACTCGCGTTTCTTCCGCCAATCCTATTACATTGGTGGCAACGAGAAAGCAGCGCGGCTTTCGGGAATTAATGTAGATTTCGTTAAGATCTTTAATTACTGCCTCGTGTCCGTGTTAGCTGGGATTGCGGGAGTGATGATTACCGCTCGTTTTGGTTCGTCCTCGGTGACAGTGGGAACTAACGTTGAACTACGGGTGATTACAGCAGCCATTATCGGTGGGGCAAGCCTGAGCGGAGGCGAAGGCTCGGTGTTCGGAGCTTTCCTTGGAGCGCTTTTTATGGCAGTTTTGGCCAACGCTCTGAACTTACTGGGTGTGGACGTATATTGGCAAAACCTGGTAACGGGTTTGATCCTCATCGTTGCCGTCGTTGTGGATGTAGTCAATGAACGACGTAAGGCAAATCAGAAATGAATACAGAAAGGAGGTGGTACGCGAATATAAAAGTACAAAGTTGATTTTCTAATTTGGGAGACTATTTTAGACTTTATGATTTGGAGGCAAAAAGATGAAAAAGATAATTTACTTATTGGTCTTACTAGCTCTGGTGTTGGCAGCATGCGCGCCGAAAGCAACTGAACCGGCGTCGCAAGCCACCGAAGCACCAGCGCAAGCCACTCAACCGGAGGCAAAGCCGACCAAACCCCCAGAAGAGCCTACTCAGGCTCCTCCTGCTGAGGCTGAATATCAGCTTCCCGAAGGTGCGCTCTCGATCACGCCCCTGAAAGAGGGCTCCCAATCTACAGCACCGGTTGCCTATAAGCCTGGCGACTCCATTCGCGTTGCTTACATGCCCCCCGCCACAGAGTACAACTATTACATGGCGATCGGTGAAGGCGTGAAAACGTTAGCGAAAGAGAAAGGTGTGGAGACATTCATGCTGGCGCCACAGAGCGGCGCAGACATTGCCGCCCAAATGAAGATGCTCCTTGATGTGATGACCCAGGAAGTGGATGCCATTATCCTCTCGACGCATGACGAGAACGCCGCAGCGCCGTTGGTGAAGCAGGCGATTGACAAAGGGATTGTTGTAGTCATCGTTAACTCTGATATTGCTTCCTTCCCGACTCCGGTGAATGCGGTTGTAGGTTATGGTCAGCGTAAAGGCACGTTCAACTTGGGAGAATATGCGGCCAAGATGGTTAACTATAAGGCTAACGTGGGCGTGCTGGAAGGTTTGCCCGGCTACCACTCGACCGAACGAATCGGCGGCTTCCTGGATGCGTTCGCCAAATATCCTGACATGAAGATTGTTGCCAGTCTGCCAACCGAGTGGAATGTCGAAACCGGCAATAAGGCAATGATGGACTTGATTCAGGCACATCCGGAGATCAACCTGGTCGTTTGTGCAAATGATTATATTGCCATCGGTGCCGCCAAAGCCGCCGAAGCCTTGGGGAGAACAGACATCCTCATCTTCGGTAATGACGGCGACACAACCGGACTGGAAGACATTGCAGCTGGACGTTGGACGGCTACTCAGAATACCACTCCCTTCATCATGGGAAAGGTTGCCCTCCAGGTAGCCCTGGATGTGTTAAATGGCGTATTCCCAGGCGGTTGGGTGGAGACTCCTTCTATCACGACCGATAAGGATAATGTCCTTTCGTTCCTTTGCCGCCCCGAAACGCTCTATCCGAAACCATCGAAGGAATACACTTGTCCGTAAGATGAATCCTAAATAAGCCGGTCAGCTCCCAGCCCCAGGAAAAATTGCCCAGTTTCCCCTCCTGGGGCTGGGAAGCCATAACGATTCTAGAATAGTTAGTAAAATAGGTCAAGGAATTTCGGGAGCAGGAAATGAATATTGAGTTTCAGGCAGAATCAGTGAGTATTCCGGCCCAACAGAAATTGCCAATCTTAGAACTGCGGCATATTTACAAAGCTTTTCCTGGGGTTCAGGCTCTTAACGATGTTTCTATGGAAGTCTATGCGGGTGAAGTTCATGCCCTTGTGGGGGAAAATGGATCAGGAAAATCAACGCTAGCAAAGTGCCTGGCAGGCGTTCATCAGCCAGAAAGCGGTCAGATTATCTTTAATAGTGAAGTTGTCTCTTTTCATTCCCCTTTAGATGCGCGCTCGGCAGGGATTTCTACCATTTACCAGGAGTTCTCCCTGGTGCCAACTTTGACGGTGGCGGAGAATATTTACTTAGGCCGTTATCCACTCACTCCAGCAGGATTAATTGACTGGGCAGCAATGTACAAAAGCACAGTATCAGTGCTGGAACAGTTATCTTTAACGATTGCCCCCGATTCGATTGTAAAAAATCTTTCCATTGCAGAACAGCAACTGGTGGAAATTGCCAAGGCGATCTCGCTCGAATCGAAAGTGCTTATTATGGATGAACCGACGGCTGCATTGGGTCTGGTGGAAACAGAGCGTCTGATGGAATTAATTCGGCGGCTGACACAACAGCAAAAAGCAATCATTTATATTTCTCATCGTCTGGATGAAGTGTTTCAAATTGCCGACCGGGTTACCATCCTCAAAGATGGCAGACGCATGGTCACTGCCCCAATTACAGAGCTAAAAATGGGTGAGATGGTGCGTCTAATGATCGGTTTTGATATCGAACAACATTATCCCAAAGAACATAACGCCAAAACCGAGACGCTATTACAGATTCGCCATATCAGCACCGAAAACGGTGTGCACGATGTCAGTTTCGATATAAGAGTAGGAGAAGTATTGGGTCTGGGTGGAATGTTGGGTTCAGGCCGAAGCGAAATAGCCCGTGCGATCTATGGGGTGGATCGGATAGTTTCAGGCGAGATTTTGCTGGAAGGAAGACCGATCTATTGTCAATCACCGAAGGATGCAGTTGCCTTAGGTATCGGAATGATCCCTGAAAACCGCAAGACGGATGGCTGTTTCTTTAACTTCGAGGCAACAAAGAATATCACCATTTCTCGGCTTCAAGATATTTTACGAGGTCCTTTTTTAAGTTTGTCCATCGAACGGAATTTGGGCGAGTCTTACATTCAACGGATGAATATCTCCCGCATGGCGCTGGAACGCTCAGTACAGTACCTGTCCGGGGGAAATCAACAAAAAGTGATTATTGCCCGCTGGTTGTTTTCCAAGGCGAGATTGTTAATCATGGACGAACCCACCCAGGGGATTGACATAGGCGCAAAGCTGGAGATTTATAAAGTCATCAACGAGTTGACGACGAACGGAATCAGCATTCTTTTGATCAGCTCGGATTTTCCGGAGTTACTGGCGATGAGCGATCGTATCGCGATTGTGCGGGATGGGCGCGTTTTACACATTACGGAAGCCAATATGCTGACGGAGTATCAATTAATTGCGATTGCTTCTGGAGCGGGTGTAACAGAAGATGAGCAAAAACCCTGATCGAGGCAGATAATCAACTTTAGGAGTATCATAATGGAACTCTTTCGAAAATTTTCTCGAACCACCGTGGCTGGTCCCTTGGTAGCATTTTTGGTGGTTGCCATTATCGTTAGTCTGGCTACCCCTCGTTTTTTGCAAGCGCAAAATCTGGCAAACGTTTCTTTGCAGGTGGCGACGGTAGCGGTGGTAGCGATTGGGGCTACGTTGGTCATTCTCACCGGAGGCATTGACCTTTCTCCCGGCTCCACCGTGGCTTTGGTCACCTGCTCTCTGGCAATTCTGGTGAAAAATATGGGATTGCCATTACCGGTTGGGATTCTTCTGGTTCTGCTTTTGGGATTGGTCTGCGGCGCCATCAATGGTTTCTTCAGCACCTACGGGAAGATTCCATCGTTTATCGTGACCTTAGCGACGATGAGCATCTTCCGCGGGTTTGCCTTCTTGATTACCAGGGGAACTCCAATTTTTTCAGTTTCACCAGATTTGGAACCGCTTTTCTACAGTAAGCTATTGCGTATACCTCTGCCATTTTATTATGTCATTATTCTTTACTCTCTTGGTGCTTTGTTCTTGCGGTATACGATTCCCGGCCGAGCGATTTATGCAGTGGGAGGAAATGAATCGGCGGCGCGGCTCACCGGTCTCTCAGTGAATGGGATCCGCATGTTGGCATTTGTTCTTTCGGGGCTTACCGCTGCCATTGGCGGGGTGTTGCTTGCAGCATGGTTGAATTCTGGCTCACCGAACTATGGACAGGAGCTGGGGTTGCAGTCTATTGCTGCAGCGGTCATTGGCGGCGCCAGCCTAGTGGGCGGGTATGGCAGTATGTTTGCCACACTGGTGGGGGCATTGACGGTGGCCATTGTTCAAAACGGTTTGAACCTGTTGGCGGTGCCAGCCTCCTGGCAGGAGATTACCTTAGGGATTGTGATTATGCTAGCGGTAGGGCTGGATATGTGGCGGCCAACCATTGCGCGGGGTCTCAGCCATTTATTTGACAAACTCAGGTAAAGGCTTATGAAACAGAGCATGAGATAAGAATAGAAAAAACTGGAGGAAAATTATGTACACCTATGGACGGAAAACCAACTGTCGCATTAGCCTTGATTATACATATCGGGGAATGAGGGTAGCGTTTCTTGAGAACGAACTCATCCGAGTTGGCATTCTCTTAGATAAAGGGGCTGATATTTTTGAATTTACTTATAAACCACTGGATCTTGATTTTATGTGGCAATCGCCTATTGAACTACGCAAACCCTTTGTTGCCACCAGCGTTTTGCCCGAAGGTGCCTTCCATGATTATTTTTACGGCGGCTGGCAGGAAGTCTTACCCTCGGCGGGATGGGCGACGGATGCGTATTTGGGAACGTATCAGGGATTGCACGGCGAAGTATCGCTAATTCCTTTTGAGGCAGTGGTTTTGGAAGACGCGCCAGACAAAGTCTCCCTCCGTGTCTGGACGCGCACCTACCGATCGCCATTAAAACTCGAACGAATCATGACGCTGAAGCGAGACACCGGGGCATTGTTTATCACCGAACGATTACACAACGAATCGCCGGTGGAGTTTGCTGTCATGTGGGGGCATCACCCGGCGTTTGGCGAGCCCTTCTTGGATGAGAATTGTGTAGTGCATGCACCGGCAAAGAAGGTAGAGGTGCTGGCTTTCCATCGCAATGGACTCTGGCAGCCGGGCGGTGATTATGAGTTCCCAATGGTACCAAATCGCAGAACGGGTGAATTGCAAGATATTCGCAAGGTTTTACCGCGCTCCACCCGGTCGGTTGATGTTGTGTTTTTCAAGGAATTGGAGGATGGTTGGTACAGCTTGACAAACCTAAAGAAAGGAGTGGGAATTGGCATGGCGTGGGATCACAAGCTGTTTCGATTTCTTTGGATGTGGCAGGTGTATAACGGGCATGATGATTATCCCTGGTACGGTCGTACCTATAATTGCGCCTTGGAGCCATTTACCGGTTATCCACCAGCAGGGATTCAAAACGCTATCAAGAATGGGACGGCGTTGTTCCTCAAACCGCAAGAGACCATCGAGACGGAATTGGTGGCAGTCGCCTATCAAAGCAAGCAGGTGGTAAGGGTCAAGAAAGACGGTAGCGTGGAATAACTCGGTTTCCTGGTGGGGCACTATTGTGCAGATAAGGGAAGTGAAGCCAATGTATCGCACTCAAAAGGACAGCCTAGAGGGGGAGGCTGTCTTTTAAAGCCCTCTGGAAAGTGGAAGTACGGGGTATAGGCAAGAAAGTGTCGTAGTTCAGGTTTTTGACCCGAGTTTCTTGATGGTCTCGTGTTGGAAGCGTGAGCTACTTGGAGAGGGGTGTCAAAAGGTGGAAAAACGGGAATATTCCAAAGTCGGTAAATGAGGGGTGAACTGACAAGGTTCGAGTCAACCCGGCTAGCTTTTTTCCGTCTACCCCATCAAATTCCCAGGCGCAACTTTCGAGTCAGGTTGTTCCCGGCAAAGACGATCAGGCGACTGGTGCCTGGAGCAGTCTGCTCCTGTTCATAGGCGTGCATCGAGTGGTAGGGTTTTTTGATCCATAAGCCAGCGGCGTGTCTACAATGGTTGTTGCTTCTGTCCAAGCTATCATTTCCTACTAAGGAATGAACCCGATCCCTGACTGTCCATGCTGGAGGCATTTCTTATAGATTTCATATTGGGTTGTTCAACTTTGGGTAAAATCAGGTTTAGATGTATGTCAGTAAACCTCTTTATTCGTTGGTTTTGGGGCAGGATTCGGCTTGCCTCACGACCATTTAAACACGTTTTTACCAACCGTGAAACAATCAGAAAGGGACGCGGTATAATCTCACCCGGTTCTCCCCTCCAGGGTGAGATACGACAATTTTTACCTCAGGTTATGCGTTGATTGCCGAGTCCCTTTTGATTGCGCTTGGATTAGCCATGGATGCCTTTGCCGTTTCGCTTGGCGTGGGGACAGGTTCAATCTCGTACAGCACCCGCTCGAAAGTGCGGCTTGCCTTTCACTTTGGGGTTTTCCAGGCCGGCATGACCCTCTTTGGCTGGTTGGGTGGCACCACCATTGAGC
>Ga0129299_1001411_pt1 | contig 16035 bp, 10 predicted proteins | sample ConPoolayeCmetaG_FD_94477 | JGI IMG/M metagenome (GOLD analysis project Ga0129299, IMG submission 94477) | Hot spring microbial mat communities from California, USA to study Microbial Dark Matter (Phase II) - Cone Pool mat layer C metaG ... | reverse complement strand
TGTACCCCCTTTCGCAGGTTGGCTCAATCCATTATGGGCAGACGGAGGCGGCTTTTTGAACCCTTTTACGGAGCGCCATGCCCCGTTTTGCCTACCTGTATGTCCCCAGCGTGATACGCTCACACTGCCGCTTGCCGGGTGCATTTCAGCTTGGGAGCAAGCTCGTTGTGGCCAGTCTCCAGGCCGCGCCACTCTGTAGGATCAGGCGATGCTCAGGGCCCGAGCATCGTCCGGACGGCCAAGTCGCCCCCATTCTGAAATACGCGCTGCTTGCTCTTGCAATTGACATTTTTCATTCTCTGTGTTATCATACGGGCCATCCTGAGGAGATTGATATGGCAAGACCATTTCGAGCCTGTCTGAAAACTGTAACCGACGCATCCCTATGCGTCGGTACAAGCGGCATAGGGATACCACGTGTATTTTTCGGACCGGTTCTTAATGTAAAACGAGGTATATTCTTGTATCATAATGGCTATTATGTCGATGTGCATCATCATTCCTTGGGGGTGAGGCGCGCCTGATTTTGGCGATGCTGGCCTCATTTTGCACGTCTCACCCCGGCTGGTTTCACAACGAAACCAGCCTTTTTATTTATCCAAGAACCCGGCAGGGGAAATTGAACAAGGTGAACGGTGGTCAATCAATCAACGCTAGATAAGCAAATTCCCATCGGTTTTTCCGACCTTTTTCTCGACGAAGCCGCACGGTTGCTTTGGCTGGCCGAGACGCTGCGCACGCTTTTTGCACGTTGGGGATACGCGCCGGTCATCCCGCCAACGGTGGTCTATGCCGAGAACCTGGCCGTTGAATTGGGGACGCAAATTGCCCAAGACATGTACCGCTTTTTTGACCGTCAGGGCCACACGCTGGCCTTGCGCGCCGATCTGACCGTGCCCGTGGCGCGCATCGTCGGCACCCGCTTGTACGACCGACCGATGCCGTTGCGTTTGTGCTATGTGGAGCGCGTTTTTCGCCAGATTGCGCCACAGGTAGGACAGCGACGCGAGTTTACCCAGGCCGGCGTCGAATTGGTCGGCGCAGACACCGCCCAGGCCGATGCTGAGGTGGTAGCTCTGGCAGCCGAAGCGCTGCGCGCGATCGGCATTGGCAATTTTCGTCTGACCATCGGTCAGATGGGCTTTTTCCGGGCGTTGGTCAACGCCGTTTACCTGAACGATGACGAAATCCGGCGATTGGAACAGGCCGTCGACCGTCGCAATGACGCCCAATTGTGTGCCCTTCTCGATGAACTGGACTTGCCGGCGGCGATCTATGCCCTGCTGCGCGCACTGCCCACTTTGTCGGGCGGACGGGAAGTGATCGACCGGGCGCGGCAGATTTTGCCGCGGCAAAATTTGCCGCGGCAGATTTTGCCGCGGCAGGTTCTGCCCGTTGAATTGATCGAAGCCGAACTGGATCGCCTGGAGGCGGTCTATGACCTTTTACTGGCCTACGGCCTGAATGATACGGTGCTGATCGACCTGGGCGAAGTACGTGGCATGGAGTATTACACCGGTTTGGTCTTTCAAGGCTATGCGGCCGGCGTCGGCACAGCAGTATGTGGTGGAGGACGCTACAATGACTTGATCGGCCACTTTGGCCCGTCGTTGCCGGCAGTTGGCTTTGGCCTCAACCTCGACCTGGCCCGTCAGGCCGTCACGCCGACGGTGAACCTTTGCCCTGACGCCCTTGTTCAGGGCTGCGCCCATCCCGAATGTCTGGCTGCCGTACAAACGATGCGCACACACGGGGCAACGGTCATCGTGGACACGCTGGAACTCGACGACGCCGAATTGATCCGCCGGGCACAAACGTGCGGCGCGCGAGCCATTCTGTGCCGTCATCCGCAGGGCTGGCAGATCATCGCAGCCGACGGCTCAAGCCGAATCGTAAATCCAGATAAAATGATAGAGGAAATTGAAACGTGGCGTACACAATGTTGACCATTGCCCTACCTAAAGGGCGTTTACTTGATCCAACACAAGCGTTGCTTGCACAACTTGGCTATACCCCGACGGTGGTCGGCAACGGCACACGCAAACTGGTTGCGCCAGACCCGCATCACGCGGTGCGTTATTTGCTGGTCAAGCCGGTGGATGTGCCAACCTATGTTGAGCATGGCGCGGCCGATGTCGGGATCGTCGGACAGGACACGCTGCGCGAGGCAGAAAGCGATGTGCTGGAACCGCTGGCGCTGGGTTTTGCGCGCTGTCGGCTGGTGGTTGCCGGACGACCGGATCAACGCGGGTTGAATCTGCGATTGGCCCCCCACCTGCGCATCGCCAGCAAGTACCCCAATTTGACCCAGACCTACTTTCAACGCCGTGGCCTTTCGGTCGAGGTGATCCCACTACAAGGTTCGGTGGAATTGGCCCCATTGGTGGATCTGGCCGACTTGTTGGTGGACATTGTGGAAAGCGGCAATACGCTGCGTGAGAACGGGCTGATCGAATTGGAAGAAATTGCCCGCTTTGAGGCCGCTCTGATCGTCAACCGCGCCAGCCGATGGACAAAACGAGAGCAAATCGACACGCTGGTTGCTCAGCTCGAACAGCTCATCCGTCCGGCTCAGAATGGGATGTAAACATGAAAAATATTGTCGATATTTACGATGTTCAAACTGCTCAGCAGGCCATCCTTCGTCGGAAAGCGTGGGATGCGGTGGAGGTTACACCGGCCTTGCGAGCCGGCATTGAAAGAATTTTCGGTGCTCCGCTAACCCCCGATCAGGCCGTCGAGAGCATCCTGGCCGATGTGCGCAGCCGGGGTGATGCTGCGTTGTTCGACTATACCCGACGCATCGAGGGGGTGGAAATAGACAACCTGCGCGTTTCCGAGGCCGAAATAGAAGCCGCCTGGCAGGCCACGCCGGTTGAATTGCGCGAAGCCTTGCAGATCGCCGCCGGACGCATTCGCGCTTTTCATGAAAAACAATACAAACAATCGTGGATTGACTGGGATGACGAGGGCGGCGCACTGGGACAGCTCATCCGTCCGCTGGAACGGGTCGGCATCTATGCGCCGGGCGGACGTGTTCCCTATCCGTCGTCTTTGTTGATGGCGGCCGTGCCGGCGCAGGTGGCCGGTGTGGCCGAGGTGGTAGTGGTCAGCCCGCCGCGAAAGGACGGACGGATCGCCGAGGTCATCTTGGCTGCGGCGCGCATTGCCGGCGTGAGCGCGGTGTACAAAGTGGGCGGCGCGCAGGCAATCGGTGCGCTGGCCTACGGCACACAGAGCATTCCGCGCGTGGACAAAATCTTGGGGCCCGGCAACCTCTTTGTGGTGCTGGCCAAGCGGCGCGTGTTCGGCCAGGTAGGTATCGATGGGTTGCCCGGCCCCACCGAGACGCTGATCCTTGCCGATGAGAGCGCCAATCCGGCACTGGTCGCCGCCGATTTGCTGGCTCAGGCCGAGCATGATGTGCTGGCTTCGCCGATCTGCCTGACGCCGTCGCGGGAGCTGGCCGTGCGTGTGCAGGGCGAGGTCGCCCGTCAGATCACCTCACTCGACCGCGCCGCGGTGATCGCTGAGGCATTTGCCGGCCAGGGAGGGATTGTCATCACCGACAGCATGGCCCAGGCAATGGACCTGGCCAACGAGTATGCGCCGGAGCACCTCTGCCTGCTGGTGCGCGATCCGTGGGCCTGGGTAGGACGTGTGCGCAATGCCGGCGGGGTATTCGTCGGCGAAGATGCGTCGGAGGCGCTGGGCGATTACGTCGTTGGGCCAACACACATTATGCCAACCGGCGGCACGGCACGCTTTGGATCGCCGTGCACGGTGTGGGATTTTCTCAAGATCACCAGCGTCTTTGCCCCGGCCGCCTCTACCGTCGCCCGGATTGCCCCGGCCGCGATCACGATTGCCGATGCCGAGGGGCTAAGTGCACACGCCGCCGCGATCGCCATCCGTCAACACAAAAGACCCTAAAGGTCTTAAAGACCTTTAGGGTCTTTTTCCTTACAACGCCAGGTAGATTGTCCTGATGCTGAGGGCGACGATCAACACCCCCACAATCGCCATCAAGGCGCGCGTCGGTATCTTTTTGCAGATAAACGCCGCCATCGGCGCAGCAATTGCCCCGCCGATCAGCAAGCCGACAACAGGAAGCCACTCCAGAGTCCCCAGGGTCAGCACAAAAGTGGCCACCTGAGCGACGGTCACAAAGAATTCGGCCAGATTGACCGACCCGATGGCAAAACGCGGGTTGTGCCCACGGGCGATGATGGTGGTGGTGACGATCGGCCCCCATCCACCGCCGCCGATGGCGTCAAAAAAGCCACCGACAACGGCCAGCAGGCCCAGGTACGAGTCGACATGCCTTTCTCGCAGCTTTTTGGCAGTGGCCCTGTACAGGATAACCAGCCCCATAATCAGCAGATAAGCCGAGACAAAAGGCTTGATCACTTCGCCGGGGACGGCTGTCAGGATATAAGCGCCGACAATCCCCCCTGACACGCCTGGAATGACCAGCTTTTTGAACATTTTGAGGTCGACATTGCCCAATTTGAGGTGAGATAACCCGGAAATCAACGTGACAAACGTTTCGGCGGTGTGCACGCTCATACTGGCCGATGCCGGCGAAATGCCCAGGCTGAGCAGAAAGGCATTGGAACTGACCCCATAGGCCATGCCCAACGCGCCATCGATCAATTGCGCCAAAAAACCGACGACGATAAACCAAACGATCTTGAAATCCATCCCATACCCTCCCTGGATGCCGAATAAGGGCCTATCCAAAAACCGTAACATCCCGATGCGTCGGTATAAGCGGCATAGGGATGCCGCTTGTACGGCTTTCGAATAGGTTTCTGGCCCGCTCAAGATTTTAATTGATTTGTCAATTACCTGTCATTGACAAATCATATATCAGCATTCTGGAAAAGTCAAATTGAATGTGAACCGGGCACCGGCTCAAATCGCAGAAACGGTGATGATGTAGACTTGTGGATAAACTGTGGAAATTGTGGATAACTGTGTGGAAATTCGGCATTCTCCTGTTAACAACAGGTTAATAAGGTCGGCAAGCCGGCCCCGTTTGTGTCGACGGAGGAGCGGCAAAACACCGTATTCAATCCAAGTTGGGGAAAAGTTGTTGATAAATTGGGATATCTGAGGATAACCAGGGAGGAAAAGGATGAAAAAACCCGTTGTACATATGATCGGCAATGCACACATCGATCCGGTCTGGCTCTGGCGATTGGCGGAGGGTCGCCGCGAAGTGTTGTCGACCTATCGCTCGGCGATTGCGTTGATGGATGAAACGGAAGGTTTTGTGTTCAGCAGTGGCGGCGCGCTCACCTATCGCTGGGTGCAACAAGACGACCCGGTGTTGTTTGCCCAAATTCGGCGGCGTGTCGCCGAAGGGCGCTGGGAAATCGTCAACGGCTGGCTGATTCAGCCCGACTGCAACATCCCGTGCGGTGAGTCCTTTGTCCGGCATGGGCTGTACGGTCAACGGGCCTTTGAAGCGATGTTCGGCTGCCGGGCCGTCACCGGTTATAATGTCGATTCTTTTGGACACGCCGGCAGTTTGCCGCAAATTCTGCGCGGCTGTGGATTGATCAACTATGTCTTTTTCCGGCCGGAGCCGGGACGGGAAAAAGAATTGCCCGGCACGCTCTTTTGGTGGGCCGGTGCTGACGGTTCGCGCGTGCTGGCCAGCCGCCCACCGCTGCACTATCCCAGCCACGGCGGTGACCTCAGCGCACGCATCGATGAGGCGGCCACCCAGACCCCACCCGAGGTAGGGCATGTGATGTGCTTTTACGGCATCGGCAATCACGGTGGCGGCCCAACCCGTGCCAATCTGGCCTCGATCCAGGCAGCTCAGCAACGCATTGACGGCCCAGAAGTGCGCTGGGGACGCACCGACCGCTTTTTCGAGCTGGTTAGGGCTGCCGGGGTCGACCTGCCGGTTGTGCACGACGAACTTCAGCATCACGCGCGTGGCTGCTACACGGCGGTTTCGCCGATCAAGCGCTACAACCGTCGCTGTGAGCATGCCCTGCTGACAGCCGAAAAGTTGGCTGCATTGGCGTGTCGCTATGGTGGGCTTGATTATCCTCAAATATCGTTGAATGCGGCATGGGAAAAAGTGCTTTTCAATCAATTCCACGACATATTGGCCGGCACCAGCCTGCGGGAAGCATGCCAGGATGCATACGAGGACTATGAAGCCGCCCTGCGCACCGCTCAAGCGATTATCGACCGGTCGCTGGCAACACTGAGCGCGCAGATCGATCTCGATCCTGACACGCGCGTGCTTTTGGTTGTTAATCCTCACCCGTGGACACAAACCGTGCCGGTCGAAGCGACGATCATCCCCACCGAACACTGGAATAAGGATTGGCGCGGCGTGTTCCGTCCCGGCGTAGTTCGATTGACCGATGAGACAGGCCAACAGGTATCATGCCAGATCACCGAAATCGAACACAGCGGCGGCCATTACCTGCTCCATTTGACCTTCCGTGATGCGCTGCCGGCCTTGGGCTATCGCTGCTACACCATCCAGGTGCCTTCGGACGCCCCCACCTGGACGGAGACACGCCGGGAAGCGGTTTACGAGATGGAAAACGAATGCCTGCACGTGCGTTTTGACGCGGTGAGCGGTCGGATGATCGGCTTGCGTGACAAACGGAACAGGGTCGAACTGTTGCGCGCGCCGCTGGCCTTTCAGGTGATCGAGGATCCAAGTGATACATGGAGCCATGATGTCGTCTCGTTCGACCAGATCATCGGCGAATTTGAGGCCGACGGCGAAATCGCACGGCTGGAAAATGGGCCGGTACGCCGGCGGATGCGTGCCGTCTATCGGTGGGGCTGCTCGACCCTTGCCGCCGATTACATTCTTTACAGCGGCGACGATCAAATTTACCTCGACCTGCACATCGACTGGCACGAACGGCTTAAAATGCTCAAACTGGCCCTTCCTCTGGCCCTGGACGAGGCGCAAAGCACCGCATCAATTCCCTACGGGCATATTCAGCGTGTCGACGACGGCGGTGAGGAGCCATGTCAGGACTGGGTTGACCTGAGCGGGGTGTGCGGCGGACAACGCTTCGGCCTGACGCTGCTCAACGATAGCAAATATGGCTATGATGCGCTCGGCAGCACATTGCGGATGAGCCTGCTGCGCAGCCCGGTGTTCGCCTTTCATGCGCCTCGCCAGATCGAACAAGGGGTGACCTATCATTACACCGACCAGGGCGAACAACACGTGCGTCTGGCGCTGGTGCCCCACGCCGGCGATTGGATGTGCGCCGACCCTGTACGTCGGGCGGCGACGCTCAATGCACCGCCGTTAGCACGAGAAATTGCCGCGCATCGGGGCAATTGGCCTCGTACGGCCTCCTTTGTGTGTTGTTCGGCTTCCAACGTTGTGCTGACCGTGCTCAAGCAGGCCGAAGTAGGTCAAGACTGGATCTTGCGCGGCTATGAAACAGAAGGCAAAGCGACGGAGGCGATCATCCGGCTCGGAATGGAAGGAAAATCATGGCCGATCCTGTGGCAACCTTACGAGATCAAGACCATAAGAATTGCCCAAGATGGCGTACCGATGATCGTGAACATGCTTGAAGAAGAGGCGCAGCGCGCTGTACCTTGAAGAAGAGCGCAGCACGCTGCGCCCCTGGGTGATCCGTTGCGGTCTGCTGAGACTTGTGGTATCATCATTTTATGACCGTTTGCTCCTTTCGCAGATTGGGGCACAAACCCGGCAGACGCTGATCGCATTGTCGAGTCGAGGTTTGAGCCAGAGCGTTCTGTCTAAACGCCACCTGGCTTATCCGAAAAGCCGTCCAGGCGGCATCCCTATGCCGCCTATGCCGACACATCGGGATGTGTCGGTTACGGTTTCCGGTAGGCTCTTGGAGCGATCCCTTATCATCTACCGAGAATTGAGAGAACGATGCCACCCTACCTTCAATATCCACCGGCACAACGCCCGCAGCCCGGCCCATTTGATACGCCCGGCCCGCGGATTTTGATCTCGGCATTCAACGGCCATCGTATTGCATTGCCAGAAGATGGCGAGCTGGTCTTGGGGCGCTTTGATCCCGACAGTGAAGAACGTCCCGATGTTGATCTGACCGCCGAAGACCAGGCCGCATGGGGCATTTCCCGTTGGCATGCCAAAGTGATCGGCTGGCGGGGGCAATATGAAATTCAAGACCTGGGAAGCAGCAACGGCACATGGGTAAACCAGGAAATCGTCGAACCGCAAACGCGCAAACATATCCAGACCGGCAACGAGATTCGCCTGGGCGGATGCGTCTTTTATTTGGGCTATCCCCCATCGATCTGGCGCACACCGATCACCGAACTGCAGCCTTTTCTTTATGTCACCTTTACCGGGCATTACTATTCGGTGCCTATCCAGGAAAGTGTGCTCATTGGCCGCAGCGACCCGCGACTCGAACTGTATCCGGATATCGACTTGAGCGATGAAGAAGCCGCCATCGCTGCCGTCTCACGGCGGCATGTGCGGCTGACCCTTACCCATCAACAATTCATGGTTGAGGATTTAGGAAGCAGTTTTGGCACACGGCTGAACGGCGAAAAAGTTTACAGCGGGATCAAAGTGCCGCTTTATCCCGGCCAGCATCTTTGGTTGGGTGGTTATACGGTTGCTTTTGATGTGCTTCCCAAACCCTGATCGGGGTGTTGGCAGCCGGGTGGGCGACGGTCTGGAGATTGTCGCAAGCGGAGTTGAGGCTTTAGCCGGAGGTTCCGCCTGAAAGCTCCACTCCGGGTGATCCTTCGACGGGATCCGACCTGGCAACGGAGATGAGAACGGTTCAACTTGCCTTGACGCCGCTTTGTTTTGTGAGTATACTTTGGGTATCGGCCTCTCACAACCGTTTGTTCTCTTGACTTGCGGGTAGGTATGAACGGGCAATCACAGTCGATCACAGCTTGATGGGTGTGCATGCGTTTCCAACTGTTGGGCGAATGGGGGATGATATACTTCGAAGAGCCGCAGCGATCGCTGGGCTTTTTGCTTTTGGCGATCTATGGCATGCTCATCGTTGCCCTGTTCGTCCGCATCATCTTGGGGTATGTTCAGCGTCGTCAAGAATTTCGTGGCACCTGGACCCACAAGATACTCTGGTTGATCGCCTGGCTGGTGTTGAGCATTGTCCTGGCCAACACGCTGATTGTGGAGCGACCGGCCGATGGCATCTCTAAAGGGTTGACCCCCGGCAGAGAAGCACTGGCTTTGCTGGCTTTTGTGCCGATCGTTTTTGCGGCCGCACAACTCGGCGCAGCCGGTGCACTGGTGACCGGCCTGGCCAGCGGTTGGGTCAGCGGCGCGTATGATACCGCCCGGTTGACCCAGAGTTTCGAGATCGGTGTATTTGGGCTGCTCGCCACATTGCTCCTCTACCAGGATTACAAAGGCCGCCTCGGCACGCTCCTCCGCCAACCGTTGATTGCGATCCCATGGGCCGGGCTGACCGTCTGGGCGTTGAGCGTTTTCTCCATCTATGCCTACACCAACGCCGAATTGTCTATGCTCTCGGCAATCAACAACAGCCTCACCGTTGCCGTTGCCAACCTGCCCGGCATCCTGGTCAAGTCGCTGATCGCCGGTGGAGGTTTGCAAATTGCCTATGCCCTGCTGCCTCAACTGCGTGCCGTACCCAACCCAACCCGCATTCCCCCTTATGCGCGCAGCATCAGCCTGCGTTTTCTCTTTTTCTTTCTTCCGGCCGCCGCGCTAACCCTGGTGGTCATCCTTTATGCGATGATGGCCCAGTCGCTGCGCATCGCCACCGACCAGACCATCAACCAAATCGCCCATGTCGCCCGAAATGTATCGATCGAACTGCCCTTTTTCCCGTGGACCGGACAATCGTTGCTGAGTTGGATTTCAACCGATACCCGCCTGCAAAGTCCCGAATACGCCGAGCAGGAAAAGGCTCTCCGTGAAGGCATGACCACCATGCCTTTTTTCAATCAGATTGCGCTGGTGGCCAAAGACGAGCTGTTGCCCAACGGCGAGAGCAAGCAATTAACATTACGCATCGTCGGTACACCTCCTGAATCGCAAATGGAACTGATGGTCACCGATGAAGAGATGGAGCGGCTCAAGTTGACTTTGCGCGATGGCTCAACCCAGATCACGCCGGTGCATAAGAACTGGAACGGCGAGCCGATCATCTCGTTTATCGTGCCGGTAGAAAGCCAAATCATCGAAGGGGAAATTGTCGGCGCGTTGATCGGGCGGGTGCGCATTGCCGACAATTTCCAGTTGCAAAGCATGATCAACAACCTGCAACCCCCCGGCAATGCCAAACGCAACAACCAGGGCATCGGCTTTTTGATCGATGAACGTGATCGGATTGTCGCTCATCCGGACACGGCACACATCCTCGAATCGTGGGCGGTCAACCCGGATCCACTGTTGATCCATGAGAGCGAAAATCCGCTGGCCACGGTTTACGAGGACCGCGACGGCACGGATGGCGCGCGACGGCTGGTCTATGTGTTGCGCACCGAAGGTGTACAATGGCGCATCGTGGTGATTCGCCCTTATGAGAACGTGCTCACCCAGGCCACCGAAATTTCGTCTCCTTTGTTGTTCCTGTTCTTGATCGCCGGCATCATCGGCTCGATCAGCGTGCCGATCTTTACCGCGCGACTTACCCGTCCGCTGCAACGCCTTTCACAAGCGGCCCGCGAAATCGCCGACAACCGGCTTGACATCCCGGTCGACGTGAGCGGCGAAGACGAAGTAGGTCAGTTAGGTCGTTCTTTTGAGCAAATGCGCCAGCGCCTCCAAGAGCGAATGTCCGAACTCTCGATGTTGCTCGAAATCAGCCAGCAGGTCTCGGCCAGCATCGGGCTGGAACCTTCTCTGCTGCCCATTCTCAAAGGAGCCATCCAGGCCACCGACGGGGTCGCTGCCCGTATGATCTTGCTCGATGCACACGGCATGCGAGACAAGGTAATCAACCACGGCCCACTTCAGGTTCAGCAAGCCTTGAGCCGTCTCGATGCGGTCATCGATACGGTGGTCAAGCGCAACAAAGAGCTGGTGATCAACGATATCACCCACACCGGTCCTTCGACATTGGTCGAATTGTTGCGGGTGGGCATTCGCGCGGTGATCGGCCTGCCGCTGCGCCTGCAAGACCGGGTCAGCGGCGTGTTGTGGGTGTGTTATCGACAGACACGCACCTTTGACGAGTCGGATATACACTTTTTGTACACCCTGGCCGGACAGGCCGCCGTCGTCGCCGAGAATGCTCGTCTCTTTGAAGACGTCCAGGAAGAACAAAGTCGCCTCAAAGCAGTTCTCAACGGCACCAATGATATAGTCATTGTGGTGGACGGACAAGGGCGGGTTATGCTTTCCAATCCGGCCGCGCGTCAAACCTACGGGCTGGTCGACCAAGATGTGATCGGCAAACCGGCCCAACAAGTGATCACCGATTTGGCGCTGCGCTCGCTGCTCACCCGGCCGATGGAGCAGGAGAGCGCCTTAACCGACGAAATTCATGCCCCCGACGGGCGCACTTTTTCGGCCAGCGTCTCCTCACTCTCGACCGGCGGACGGGTGGTCACCCTGCGTGACATCACCTACCTCAAAGAACTCGATCAAATGAAATCGGACTTTGTCAATACCGTCTCGCATGATCTGCGTTCACCGCTTACCTACATGCGCGGCTATGCGACCATGATCCCGATGGTTGGCGAAATCAATGAAAAACAACAGGGCTTTATCGACAAGATCATCAGCGGCATCGAGCAGATGACCGTGCTGATCGACGACCTGCTCGACATCGGCAAGATCGAAGCCGGCGTCGGCTTTGAACTCGAACGCTGCTGGCTGCCCGGTGTGATTCAAGCCGTGCTCGACGACCTGAGCGCGCGCGCCGCCGAAAAGCAAATTCAGCTCAACGCCTCCCTGCCGATGGATATCCCGCCGACGCTGGCCGACAACACGCTGATCCGCCAGGCAATCCATAACCTGGTCGACAACGCAATCAAGTACACCACCGGCCCCGGCCAGGTGGATGTTTCCCTGCAACAAAACAACGATTTTCTCATCATTCGCGTGCGCGATACCGGCATCGGCATTGCCGCCGAACACCAGCGTCACCTTTTTGAAAAGTTTTACCGCATCAAACGGCGCGACACCGTACACATCAAAGGCACCGGCCTGGGCCTGGCCATCGTCAAATCGATCGCCGAACGACACAAAGGCCGGGTGTGGGTTGAGAGCAAACTGGGCGAAGGCAGCGTTTTTTATCTGGCCATTCCGCTCATTCCACCGGACGAAGGACACCCAAGAAAACCGAAAACGGCACGCCCTGCCGATGCCTGACATCCGTCATTGGGCATTTGACGCTTCACGACACGGAGTACGTTCATGATCCCCCAGCGGCTTTATATGCGCAACTTTATGTGCTACCGTGAACAGTCGCTTGACCTGCGCGGTATCACTCTGGCCTGCCTCACCGGCAACAACGGGCATGGCAAGTCGGCAATTCTCGATGCGATTACCTGGGCCTTGTGGGGTTATTCACGGCTCGGCGCGCGCCGCGATGATGAACTGATCCACCTCGGCCAAACCGAAATGGAAGTCGATTTCGAGTTCATCCTCGGCACACAGCGTTACCGCGTGTTGCGCAAACGTGACAGCCGCAGACGGGGCAGTACCACCCTCGAATTGCAAGGATGGGATCCCACCACGGCGCGCTTTCGTCCGCTCACCGAGCCGACGGTAGCCAAAACACAACAGGCGATTACCACCCTGCTGCGGATGGACTATGAAACCTTTATCAACTCGGCCTTTTTGCTGCAGGGCCGTGCCGACGAGTTTACCGTCAAGGCCCCCGGCGAGCGCAAGCGCGTACTGAGCAGCATCCTCGGCCTGGACATCTATGCCGGGTACGAGCAGGCTGCCCGCCAGGCCGCCCGCGATAAAAAAGCCCGTGCCGACCAGCTTGTTGCCACCATTGAACAGATCGATCAAGAGTTGGCCCATGAACCGGAATACCAGGCCGCCGTGCAAGCCGCCGAAGCCGAATTGGCCCGTTTGCAAAAAGAACGGCAAACCCTCGAACAACATTACGAACAGGCCCGTGCCGAACTGCAACAAGCCGAACTGGCCGCCCAACAGCTTGCCGATCTGCAACGACGCATCCACCAGACCCGTGCCGAAATCGAGCGTATGGAAACAGAACAGGCCACCCAACAGGCCCACCTCGAAGCCCTTCAGGATGCCCTGGCCCATGCCGCGGCCATCGAACAAGGGTTTGCCGCGTACGAACAAGCGGTCGCCCAAAATGAGATCCTCAACACCATGCTGGGCCAGATGGTTGCTCTGCGCGACCGGCATAGCAAACTGGAAAAAGCATTCGACGAAGCCCGCCACGCCCTCGATGCCCAACGCATCACCATCGCCGAACAGGTGCGCCGATTGGCCGAAACTGCTGCCAGCCTGAGCCGTGAACCGGAATGGGATGCCCTGCGCGTCGAATTGGCCCGCCTGGATGACCAAGAAGCCGAACGCGCCCAGGCTACACAAGACCTGCAAACCCTCAGCGCACGCATCGCCACCTTCCAGACCGAGAACAAACAAACCGAACAGGAAGCCGAGCAGATCAAAGACAAGATTGCTCTGTTGCAGGCCGGTGCTGCTGCCGACAAGGCCGTCTGTCCCTTGTGCGGTCAACCGCTAGGCGCCGACGGATGCGGCCGCCTGATCGTCACCCTGGAAGCCGAACTGGAACAAAAACGCGAAGAATATCGCAACCGCAACATCGAGATCAACCTTGCCAACCAGCAGAGCAAGGCCGTTCAAGAGCGCATCAAAGCACTTGAACAGGCCCTGCGCGGACGAACTGCCTTGCAGCGCAAAGAAGCTGCCCTGGCCCACATCATCGAAGAAGCGCGCACTGCCCAGACCCACCTCGAACAAGCCCAAAAAGAACTCGCTCAGCTCGAATGTCGGCTCAAAAACCGGGATTTTGCCCCCGAAATTCAAGCCGAATTGGCCCAAGTCGAAGCACAGCTCGCCACCCTGGGCTATAATGCCGACGCCCATGCGCGCGTCAAAGCCGAGATCGAACGCCTGCGTCCTTTTCAAGCTCAAATGCAAACCCTTCAGGAAGCCCGTGCCAACCTCGATACGGTGCGTCTGGCTTTGAAGCAGATCGACACCCAACTGACCGCCGGCCGTCAACGCCTTGATGCAGACCAAAAGCAGGCCGATCAACTGTCCCCCATCGCCGCCAACCTGCCTCGTCTGCGCGAACAGGCGATCGCGGCCCAACGAACCCTGGAAACCGCCCACAACCGGGAACAAGAAGCCAATCTGCGCCTCGGCGCGGCGCGCAGCAAGGTCGATTACTGTGCCAGCCTGCGCCATCAACGCGCCAAACGCAAAGAAGAAGAAAAACGCCTGCGCGAAGAACAAGGTATTTACCAGGAGCTGCAAGAAGCATTCGGCAAAAACGGCGTGCAAGCCATGTTGATCGAGACCGCTATCCCCGACCTGGAAGAAGAAGCCAATCGCCTGCTGGCGCGAATGACCGCCGGTCGCATGCAGGTGCGCCTGGAAACACAGCGCGACACCAAAAAAGGAGAAACCATCGAAACGCTGGACATCCACATCACCGATGAGGTAGGCACGCGCAGCTATGAGAGCTATTCCGGCGGCGAGCGTTACCGCGTCGATTTCGCCATCCGTGTCGCCCTCAGCAAATTGCTCACCCGTCGTGCCGGCGCCCGCCTGGAAATGTTGGTCATCGATGAAGGCTTTGGCACCCAAGATGCACAGGGCCGCGAAGGGATTCTCGATGCGATCAACGCCGTCCGCGACGATTTCGGCTGTATCCTGGTGATCACCCACATTGACGAACTCAAAGATGCTTTTAACACGCGGATCGAAGTCAAAAAGACGGCTCAAGGCTCCGAGATCATGATGACCTGATCGGCACACCGGTCATCTTGAGAGCCTATCCGAAAAACCGTACGAGCGGCATCCCTACGCCGCTTATACCGACGCATAGGGATGCGTCGGCTGCGTTTTTCGGATAGGCCCCAAGTTGGGTTGGAGGAGATTGCTATGGGCAAACAAGGCAAAACCGCATTGATTACCGGTGCCTCGAGCGGCATCGGCTACGAGTTGAGCAAACTTTTCGCCGCCGACGGATACGATCTGATCCCGGTTGCCCGCAACGAGCGGCAATTGCACGAGTTGGCCACCACATTGCAGCAGGCCCACGATGTCCGCGTGACCCCCATCGCCCTCGACTTGAGCGAACCCGGCGTGGACGAGGTGCTTTGGTCGGCAACAAAACGGCAAAACCTCACCGTTGATGTGCTGGTCAACAATGCCGGCTATGGCCTGCTCGGACGTTTTGTCGATCTGGACGGCACCGAAATGCTCAACATGCTCAACCTGAACGTATTGACACTGACTGCCTTGACCCGTCGGTTTCTGCCGCCGATGATCGCACGCGGCTGGGGGCGGGTGCTCAACATCGGCTCGACGGGGTCTTTTCAGCCGGTTCCCTCGATGGCCGTGTACGCAGCCAGCAAGGCCTACGTGCTCAGCTTTTCCGAAGCGTTGGCCCAAGAAGTACGTGGAACAGGGGTACGGGTCACCGCGCTCTGCCCTGGCATGACCCGTACCGGCTTTCAGGCGCGAGCACGGATGGAAGGCGTCCCATCGCGTTTGAACATGCTCGGCAGCATGAGCGCAGAACGAGTAGCCCGTATCGGCTACCGGGCCTTGATGCGCGGACAGACCGTTGTCGTGCCGGGGCTGCTGAACCAACTGCTCATCCAGGCGCAGCGATTGGCTCCGCGCGCGCTGATCCGCCAAGTCAGTGAATGGATGATGAAAAGTGTAAAATAACGTAATTATTCAGGCAGTGTAATTGCCTACCCATGCCCCAAGTCGCCCTTTTTGGGCCTTTGGCCTGCGGCGGCACAGGCCGACGCCTGGCGCCGCATGCGCCCACAAAGGCCGATTTCTAATCGGCGCAAGGCGGCGGGCAGCCGGGTAATTAC
>Ga0129299_1001410_pt1 | contig 16049 bp, 12 predicted proteins | sample ConPoolayeCmetaG_FD_94477 | JGI IMG/M metagenome (GOLD analysis project Ga0129299, IMG submission 94477) | Hot spring microbial mat communities from California, USA to study Microbial Dark Matter (Phase II) - Cone Pool mat layer C metaG ... | reverse complement strand
GATTGCTTGCCTGGCGCTATTGGCGATCATCCAGTTTGCCACGCCTGCCCCGGTCGGCACGGACGGCTACTATCACATGCGGATGGCGGCGCTGATCCGCGAGCGCGGACTCAAGCCGGAGTTCGTGTGGCTGCCGCTGACTATCCTCAACCCAGACGAGTATTACAACCACCACCTGCTATACCATGTGACGCTGGCGGCACTCGTCCCCGCCCTGCCCGGCACGCCCCCCAGCGATGCAGCCCTGATCGCCGGGGCCAAAGCCGCCAGCGTCATCATCCCAGCGCTGGCCTTCTGGGCGATCTGGCAGTTGCTGCGCGATCAGGGCGTGACCTGGGCGTGGCTGTGGACGTGGGGATTGTTCGCCGTCTCGGACGCCTTCCTGTTCCGCATGAGCATGGTGCGGGCACAGGCCGCCTCGCTGTTGATCCTGGCCCTAGCGCTTGGCTGGCTGCTGCAGGGCCGGCACTGGCCGCTGATCCCGCTGGGGTTCGCCTACGTGTGGACCTACGACGCCTTCCCGCTACTGCTGGTGGTCGGCGGGGCGGTGGCCGGGGCGATCCTGCTGGCCGAAGGGCGCCTCGAGTGGCGGGCGGTCGTCTTCCCGCTGATCGGCATCGCCCTGGGGCTGGTGTTCAACCTATACTTCCCCCGCAACCTGGCCTTCATCGTCCAGCACCTGCTACCGAAGGTCGGGGGCACGGAGACCGGGCTGGGCAACGAGTGGTTCCCTTATGAGACGTGGACGCTGGTCGAGAACTCGGCGGGGGCGCTGGCGGCGTTCGCCCTGGCGACCTTCGCGCTGGGCTGGCGCGGTCAGCGGATGAACACCGCCACGTTGGCCGCGCTGGCCCTGGCGGTGATCTTCGGCCTGCTGCTGTTCAAGGCGCGGCGCTTCGTGGAATACTACCCCGCCTTCGCGCTGATCTTCCTGGCGCTGAGCGCCGGGCCGTTGCTGGCGGGCTGGGTCGAGCGAGCGGGCCATGCTCGGTGGCTGGGGCCGGCGATCCTGGCCCTGCTGATGACCGCCCCGCTAGCCTACACCGTGATCCGCGCCCGCGCTACGCTGGCCGATCAGCGCCCCGCCTCCGATCTGGCCGAGGCGGCCCGCTGGCTGCGCGACCATACCCCGCCTGGCTCGTTGGTCTTCCAGACCGACTGGGATGACTTCCCGCGGTTGTTCTTTTACAACACCGCCAACGTCTACACCCTGGGCCTGGACGTGACCTACATGTCACAGTACGACCCGGCGCTGTATGACGAGTGGGTGGACATCACGCGGGGCCGGGTGGAGCAACCCAGCCGTCTGATCCGCGCGGACTTTGGCGCGAGCTACGTAGTCACTGACCTAGCACACGGGCCGTTCCTGGCCCGCGCCGCCGACGACCCCGGCCTGCGCGAGGTGTACCGCGACCAGGACGCCGCGATCTTCGAGGTGCTGCCCGCCGCGCCATAAGAGAGCACGCCGCTCCCCATCCCCATGCCGGGCGCACTAACCACCACGCTCTGAAAAAAAGCGAAGCCCGCACCGGGTGGCGCGGGCTTCGTAGACCATATGAAGCAGACTTACGGCTTCTCCTCCGGAACGTTCATCTTGTCCCAATCGGCCTTGGAGCAGAACTTGGTCAGCTTGCGGCCATCGGAAGTGTAGCCCCGGAAGGCATAGCGAACCTGCCCGTTCTTCTGGGTGTACTTCACCTTCTTGATCTGGCTGTCGGCGACGTTGACCTTCTTGCGAGTCTTGACATCGTAGAAATCCATGTGTCTCTCTCCTTGATATCTCTAACGGCGCTGGATTACGCTCTAGCATACCGTTAGGAAGGTACACTAGAAGACATCGTACTTGCACAGGCACAATTTGTCAACCGGCGAGCACGGTTTTTCCCTCAAAAGGGGGAAACTCTAACGCTTTCCTAACCCTTGGGCTGCATGGCTGGGCCTGAAGCGGTCCGATCCAGGCGGAGGATGACAGGGCAGCAGGCCGCCCCCCTGCATTGACCCCCATCCGGGGCGATGCTATGATGATACGCGGAGTGGGGGTTGGAAGGCGCTGCCGGGTCGCGCTGAGACGCAGACCGCCCATGTCAGGGCAGACGGGCAAGGCCGGCTCCCTCACTCGGTACTCGGTACTGACCAAGCGAGGCACGGGTATGGCGGAAGGCTACGATTATCACTTCATGGTGCTGGCTCCCGGCCTGCAGAGCGCGTGGTTCTTCCAGGCGGCGCGACGCTTCTGGCAGCGCTTCCAGCCGATTGTCACCGATCAGGTCGAGCTGATCGGCTACGTGCCGCCCGATGAAACCGTCGCTGTGACGCTGCTGGCCCGGCCCGATACGGCTCGCTACGTCCAGCGGCAGATCGAGGCGCAGCGGCCTGGTGTGACCCTCGACATGGTCGTGGTGGACGACCTGCCGTTGATGGAATCGATCCTGAATGCGCGGGCGGAGTCCGGGTTACCGTTTGGCTAAGCGTTTCGCGGCCAGGCTTTCCGTGACACCAGCGGTTGGGCCGCAAGAATTTTCGGCCAATCACCAAGGCCCCCACTCTGAACCCCGCGACTACGCCGGGCCGTAGCCTGCCTGGGAGGGAGCGTTGGCGATCAGCAGCCCACCCAGGACGGGCGGAGATCGTGAGCCTTTGACCCAACACTCAGCACCTATTGCTCAGCACTGTTTTCAAGGGATGCTGCCATGAACTTCCGCGATTATGTGTGGTATCGCAACCCGCGCGGGCTGCACAACATGGGCGTGATCCAGCCCTTCCGGCTGGAACGTTGGGTACAGCCGCGAATGGGCTGGGCCAAGCTGGTCGTCGGCGGCAACGAGCACGTCGAGGGCGTGGCTCAGCTTGCGGCCAACAATTGCATGGCCATCATCCGCACCTTCCTGGCGAACATGGGCGCTGCCCCCGCCCCGGATGTGTGGTACGACAACTACCGCCAGTACATCGCCGCCGGGGCGCGGTGGTTTGAGCTGTACAACGAGCCAAACCTGGAAGGCGAGTGGCCGCAGGGGCGGACCGGGCCGCATGTGGACGTGAACTGGGAGAACGAGGATGAAGTCATCGCACCGCTGATGGATAACTGGATCGTGTGGGCCGAGCGGGTGATCGACCTGGGCGGCTACCCGGCCTTCCCCGCGCTGGCCGATAGCGCCGAGCGTCGCCACGCCACCGTCTACTGGATGGATGCCATGCTGAAGTACCTGCGCCGGAACCATGCCAATCGCTTCAGCCAGGTGCTCGCCAACGGCCTGTGGTGCGCCACCCATCCCTACCTGCATAACCACTTCTACCAGGAGCCACCTGGCGGCCCCTCCTACGCGGCCCGGCCCCACTACCAGGAACGGGCCGACGAGCCGGGCTGGCACTTCGAGTATCCCTACGACCCCCTCCAGCAACGCCACGATCCGGGCCGCACGGTCTTTGGCGGGACGCGGCTCACCCCCTGGGGCGACCCCAATGGGCTGATCGCCAGCGGGCAGGCGTTCCAGGATTTGCTCAAGAAGTACTTTGACGCCGGGCCGGTGCCGGTGGTCGGCACAGAGGGTGGCATCTGGCGCGTGCCGCGCCGGGGCGACGATCCACACCTGATCGACGACCGCTACCCCCCCTACGACTACGATAGCCACCCCGAGGCCACCATGGCCATGTGGCGCTGGATCGTGGAGAAGGGGCCGCCCTGGTTCTGGGGCGTGACCCTGTGGAATGAGTCGGACTACTTCGACCTCCAGGGCACAGTCCCGGCCATCCAGCGCATGATCGCCGAGCCGCCGCTGCTCAAGAGCGTGCCCAACATCAGCACCGGCGGCGGGAGCGTTTACCAGAGCGTGCCCGACCTGCCCCAAGAGCCTGCCACGCCCTCCGCGCCGGAGGAGCCGCGCCCCACCCCTCGCCCGACCGAGGTGGCCATCGGGCCGGGGGCGGTGCGAGGCGAACCGGACTACCACTGGCTGATCCTCGCGCCCGGCCTCCAGGCCGACTGGTTCTTCCAGGCGGCGCGGAGCTATTGGCAGACCTTCCGCCCGACCGTCATGCCGACCTGGAACCTGATCGGTTTGATCCCCAGCAACAAGAGTCTGGCCGTGACCGTGCTAGCCCGCAGCGACACGGTGGACTACGTCAACCAGCGCATTCGTGATACCTACCCCAACGTGATCTACGATCCGGTGGTGTTCGATACGCTTCACGAGATGCAGGCCGAGCTGGATCGGCGGGCGGCGGAGAACAAGCGGTTCGGGTAGCCCTCACCTCCTCCCCTACGGCGGACAGCATGTGACTCAAACGCCTGTGTTTCACATCACCAGCCGCGCAGCGTGGGAGGCGGCACAGGCCGCCGGGGTCTACCGCGCCGACTCGCTGGACACCGAGGGGTTCATCCACTGCTCGGCGGCGGATCAGGTGGTGCGGGTTGCCAACGCCTTCTTTCGCGGCCAGGCCGGGCTAGTACTGCTGGTGATCGACCCCGCGCGGCTGCGCGCCCAGCTCCGCTACGAGCCGCCCGCCGACCCGACCGGCGCATTTGATGCGGGCGGGGAGCGCTTCCCCCACCTGTACGGCCCGCTAAACCTCGATGCGGTGGCCCGCGCCCTGGACTTCTCGCCGGGGCCGGATGGGACATTTGTACTGCCGGGGTAGGGCAGTCAGCCCTGCGGTGGGCGGCGGAGACCCATGCCCCAACAAAGGTACTATAACCCTCGCTCCCACTTTCCGTTAAGATAGAGAATAGGGGCTGCCCCGCTAACCAGGTATCGTAAGGATCGCTGCCATGCAAAGGTCCATCTTCCTCGTCGCCCTGGCCGTTCCTGTGCTTATTGTGGGGGCACTGCTCAGCCCGCCCCCCCAGCTCGCCGATGCCGCTTCCGGCAAGCAGGTGTGGGTGTATTACATGGGTTTCTGGGGCGGTGGCCCCTCGTGGGATGCGCAGGTGGATACGCTAACCGACCACCCCCTGATCGGCCACTACGATTCGCGCGATCCGGGTGTGGCGGGCACGCAGATCGATCAGGCGATGGGGGCCGGGATCGATGCCTTCCTGGTGAGCTGGTTCGGGCTGGCGGATGGCGCCCAGACGACGGCGGTGCTCAACAACCTGCTCGACCGCGCCGCCGAGCGCGGCTTTCACGTCGCGGCGGTGGTGGACGTATTTAACCCGGCCTTCAACCGCGACCGGGCCGGGTTGGTGCGTTCGCTCAACTACCTGGTGTACGACCGGGCCAACCACCCCGGCTACCTGCGCTACGACGGCAGGCCGGTGATCTTCTTTGCCTTCCAGAGCAGCGCCGGGTTCAGCACGGCGGAGTGGCAGTCGATCCGCAACGAGGTCGATCCCAACCACGCCACGCTGTGGATCGCCGAGGGGCTGAGCGGCTGTTGCTTGTACGGCGGGGCGATGGACGGCATGTACGCCTTCAACCTGGCCTGGGCTAATGGCAGCAGCACCCGCTTCGCCAGCGAGCGCAACGCCGTCACCAGCCGGGGCGGGATGTACATCCCGACGGTGCATCCGGGCTGGGACGAAGATCGGATCGCCGCCAAGGAGGGCCGTCCCAACCCCACCTCGCGCCGCGACCGGGCCGGCGGCCAGTTCCTCCGCAATAGCTGGAACGGGGCCGTCACTGCCGGGACGAACGTGATCCTGATCGTGAGCTGGAACGAGTTCCTGGAAAACTCGCATATCGAGCCAAGCCAGGTCTACGGGACGCAATCGCTGGATGTTCTGCGCCCGCTGATCGCGGCCTGGAAGGGCGGGGGATCGTCCGCGCCGCCCGCCGCCCCGCCGACCTCCGGCGGGCAGGCCCTCGAAGCGACCACCGGCCTGAACGTCCGCAGCGGCCCCGGCACGACCTACGCCATCATCGGGCGGATCGCGCCCGGCGCGACCTATGCCATCACCGGGCAGCAGGGCGGCTGGTACGCCATCAGCTATGGCGGGCGGACGGGCTGGGTCTCCGGGGCCTACGTGCGCCTGACGGGGGGCGCGCCCACCGGTGGTGGCCCCGCGCCCGCGCCTCCGGCCAGCCCCACCGGCCAGACGCTCCAGGCGACCACCACCGTCAACGTGCGGGGCGGCCCTGGCACGACCTACGCTATCATCGGGCGGATCACGCCCGGCGCGACCTATGCCATCACCGGGCAGCAGGGCAACTGGTATGCAATCGATTACGGCGGGCGGACGGGCTACGTCTACGCGCCGCTGGTGCGGGTCTCTGCCGCACCGCCACCGCTGCCCGGCGGGGCGACGATCAGCTTTGTCGCCAGCCCTAGCGCGATCCGCGCTGGGCAGTGCGCCACGCCGCGCTGGGACGTGGAAGGCGTGCAGGCGATCTACTTCATGGGCCAGGGCGTCACCGGCCATGAGACCCGGCAGGTGTGCCCCTCGACCACGACTACCTATACCCTGGATGTCACCCTCTCTGATGGCTCGGCGGTACGGCGGCAGGTGACCGTCACTGTGACGGGGTAGCGATTCAACACACCGCACGGGCCGCGAAGGGGCAAGGGACACAGGCGCACCTTGCCCCTTCGTTGTCTTCGCAGCACCAACGGCGGACCCTAGAATCAGCGTGGCGAGCTGGTTTTCATCGCGCGCCCCCGCCCACATGCTCCGAGACCAACCGGACGAACAGCCGCGCTTCCTCGCTGCGCAGCAACAGCGCCAGCCCGCCGTAGATCGCCCCACCCACCGCGATGCCCCCCAGCGTCCCAGCGATCACGCCGAGGCGGCCCATCCATGGCAGCAGCCCTCCCAATGCCAGTCCCATCCCGGCGCTGGCAGCCCCGGAGCGCAGCGCGGCCCCCGCCAGGCGCCGCCCCTCCAGCCCGCCGAGGCGCGCCCGCAGCAGGATCAGCAATGCCAGGGTTTCCAGCGTGGTCGCCAGGGTGTTCGCCAGCGCCAGCCCGCCGAACGGGCCGCGCTCCAGGCTCCCCGGCTGACCGATGACCCGCATCAGCGCCAGGCTGAGGGCGACGTTCAGCAGCATCGCCCCGCCGCCCACGACCACCGGTGTGCGCGTGTCGTGCAGCGCGTAGAAGGCCCGCGTCACCACCTCCAACAGCGAGTGGAAGGCCAGCCCCAGGCTGTAGAACAGCAGCGCCCAGGCCACTGCCTGACTATCCTGCGGCTGGAACGCCCCTCGCTCGTAGATCAGGCGGGCTAGCGGCAGGCGCAGCAACAGCAGGCCCACACTGGCCGGGAGCGACAGGAACAGCACCGAGCGGAGCACCTGCCCCAGCGTGCGGCGCAGCGCGTCCAGGTCGTCCCGCGCAGCCTGCACAGCGAAGGTCGGGAAGACGGCGTTGGCGACCGACTGGGCGATCACGCCCTGGGGCAGCAACAGAATCACCCACGCCCGTTGAAGCGCCGCCACGCTCCCCTCGACCATCCCCGACGCCAGCGCGATGTTCACCCAGAAGTTGACCTGCACAATCGCCAGGCCCAGCACGCGCGGCCCCATCAGGCGCAGCACCTCCCGCACGCCCGGATGCCGCGCGTCCAACAGGGGGGCGTAGGCGGGGCGCAGCGCGATCAGGCCGGGGAGCTGCACCAGCAGATGCAGCGCCGACCCGATCACCGCCCCCCACGCCGCCCCGAAGATGCCCAGCGACGGAGCCAGGGCAACGGCCCCGAAGATGATCCCCAGGTTGTATAGCGCCGGGGCCAGCGCGGGCAGCAGAAAGCGCTGGTGCGCGTTGAGGATGCCCATCAGCAGGCCGCTGATCCCGAAGATCACCGGCGAGATCAGCATCACCTGCATCAGCCGGGCGGTGAGCGCCTGAGTCGGGGCGTCGAAGCCCTGCCCCAACGTCCAGGCCACAATGGGCCGCGCGAAGATAGCCCCCAGCGCGGCCAGACCCACCAGGAACAACGTGATCAGGTTGACGACCGCGCTCGCCAGCCGCCAGGCTTCGCCGCGCTCGCCCCGCACCAGGTACGCCGCGAAGGTGGGGATGAAGGCCGAGCCGAGCGCCCCGCCCGCCACGATCAGGAACAGCGTCTCCGGCGGGCGTGCGGCAGCCACGTAGGCGTCGTAGACGCGGCCCGCCCCGAAGACGTGGGCCAGGACGACCTCGCGGACCAGCCCCAGCAGGCGGCTCAGCACGAAACCGGTCACTACCAGCCCCGCCGCCTGCGCGATCCCCCGCCCGCTGAGCGCTGCCGCGCCCGGCGCACCGTCTGCCCTATTCGATGACTGTGTCATGCAGGAGAGTATAGGTGGAGGGCGCGAATTGCGATAGTGAGGGGCAGCCCGGCGGTCAACCGCCGGGCTAGCCAAGCCAAGCCGGGTGAACCGGGCTGAATAGGGATCGGGGTCGGCAGGCGGCAGGCCGCCCGGCGGTCAACCGCCGGGCTATCTTAGCCAAGCCCGGTGAACCGGGCTGGATGGGGATCGGGGTCGGCAGGCGGCAGCAGCCGGGCTAGCCAAGCCAAGCCCGGTGAACCGGGCTGAATAGGGGTCGAGGTCGGCAGGCGGCTTGCAGCCGCCTTGTCTGAGATAGCCGGGGCGTTGACGCCCCGGCGCTGGCTGGATGCTGGATGCGGGTCGGGGTTGGGATGGGCAGGCGGCTTACAGCCGCCTTGTCTGGGATAGCCGGGGCGTTGACGCCCCGGCTATTGGCTGGATGCGAGTCGGGGTCGGGATGGGCAGGCGGCTTGCAGCCGCCTTGTCTGAGGTAGCCGGGGCGTTGACGCCCCGGCTGGACTCCCCGCCGGGGGCGAGGGCCTACGGCACGGCCCGCACGATCACCGTCTCGATGGCGTCCCCCGGCTGGTCGGGCGGCGCGGTCTGGGGGTCGCGGGCGGCCAGGCGTTGCGCCGCCTCCAGCCCGCCCACCACCTCCCCGAAGATGGTGAACGCCCCATTGAGGTGCTCCGCCGGGCCGAGGGTGATGAAGAACTGGCCGCCCGCCGAGTTCGGCGCGCTGGTGTGGGCCATCGATAGCCAGCCCGCCCGGTCGAAGGTCAGGCCGATCCCCTCGAACTCGTCGGGGATGGTGTAACCCGGCCCGCCCAGGCCGGTCGCGGTCGGGTCGCCGGCTTGGGCCACAAAGCCCGGCACAACGCGGTGGAACGTCAGGCCATCGTAGTAACCCACGCAGGCCAGGTAGGCGAAGTTGTTGACCGTCGCCGGCGCGAGATCGGCGAACAGGTCAATGGCGATGGTTCCCCGCTCGGTGACGATCCACGCAGCGTAGTCCTTCTGCGGGTCGATGACCATCGGCGGGGCCTCGGCGTAGCGGGTACGCAGCCCCACCACCTGCACGATCAGCCGCAGCTCGTCCAACGTCGTGGGCGGGTCGGGGACGTTCAATTCGTTCACGATCAGGGTGGGTTGGCTGATGCCGCTCTGCCCGGCGGTGAAGGTGGCGGCCTCCATCAGCGGCGTGAAGCGCCCGGATTCCAGGTCGGCGCTGAGCTGATCCCCATCCAGGCCCGCCTCCTCGGCGTAGCCCGGCAGTACGTCGCGGAACGAGAACGCGGCCAGCAGCCGCCATTCGGAGTGGTGCTCGTTCAGCACATCCACCATGCGCCAGAAGCCTTCATTGCCCGCTTGCGCGTAGGCGGCCTCGACGGCCTCCCCGGCCAGCGCCGAGTTGCCCGTCCCCGGCAGGTGGCGGTAGACCACCCGCACCTCGTCCGGTCTCTCCTCGACCAGCGCCTCCAGGCTGGCGATCAGCTCCGGGCTGGCCTCGCTGGCCAGGTCGTGATACAGCAGCATGGTGATGAGCGCGTCCTCCGACCCCAGGACGTGTTCGCCAGGCAGGATGTTCAGGATGCTGCCCGGCCCCGGATCGAAGGGTTCGGCATGGGGCCGGGGGTACTGGTCGCAGAAATCCGTGCCCTCCCCGACCTCCAGATCGGCGGCGCTGATGGCGTGCTGGCGGGGCAGGCGGCCCGGCCCGCCCCCGGCAGGCGTTTCGGCGGGCGCTCTGCCGCAGCCTGCCAGCGCAGCGGCCATGATAACGGCGGGAATGAGCCACAGGCTCCGAGATCGCATGGCTGATGTACTCCACAGGTGGTCGATCAGACGACGCGGGGGATTATACGCCCCGGCAGGAGGTGATTCAATAACAGGTTGTTCATGTGCCCGGTCATGGGCGGGCCGGCGGGCGGTACACGCGCAGGGCAAACCCGGTCTTCAACTCCACCTGCGTCGCCAGATCGGCGAAGTGGCGGGGAATCTCCGCCCGCACGGCGGCCAGGCCGCGCGCCAGTTGCTCCTCTGTCACCCGCCAGGTGCTCGAATAGCGGCGTTGCTCCAGCCGGGCGATGAACTCCGCGGGTGAGAGCCATACGGAGAAGGGGATCATCTGCTCCTCGCCGATCTGCTCCCAGCCTGCCGACTCGAAGGCCGCCGCTTCTTCGCCGCGCGGCATCCCCACCCCGCGGTCGATCTCTGGCGGCACGGCCTGCCGCCACGCTTCATTGAGGGCGTCGATGCCGGGGTGGCCGCCCCACCGATTGTTGCCGTAGATCAGCACCCCACCGATCCGCAGGGCGCGCGCCAGCTCGGCCAGGGCCTCCCGCCACGCCGGGATCAGATGGAAGACGTGCACCGATAGCGCCGCATCAAACACCCTTGCCCGAAAGGGAAGATGCACCGCATCCCCCCGCACGAGCCACACCGGCTCATCCGTCCGCTTGGCGCGCAGCCGATCCAGCATCGGGCGGGCCAGGTCAATCCCGACGACCTGCCGGACGTGGCGGGCCAGCGGCAGGGCGATCCGCCCCGTGCCGACGCCAACCTCCAGCACCCGGCTCGAGCCATCCAGCCCGGCGGCACGGGCGATCAACGCCGCCACCTGCTGATCCACGCCGGGCGGAAACCCGCGCGTGGCATCGTAGTAGTCGGCGGCGTGGTCGAAGGGGATGGAATCGGAGGGCATCTATCCCTGGCGCTTGGGCCTGGCCCACAGCCCGATCCGGCTGCCGAGCGGATCGACCAGGATGGCGATCTGGCCGACGCCGGGCACATCGGCCTTGCCCTTGATCACCGTCGCGCCGAGGCTTTGCGCGTGCTTCAGGTCAGCATCCAGGTCCTCGCTCTCGACGAACACTGTCAGATCGCCATGGCTGAACAGCGGCCCATCCACCGGCGGGAAGTGCCCACCGACCTCGCCCGCGTCGAAGATCAAGGTGGGTGGGGGGCCAGGAACTGGCTCGATCTTCCAGCCAAACAGGTCGTGGTAGAAGCGGGCCAGCGCCTCGCGGTTGCGGGCGGGGATGGCGATGCGGGCGATGGAATGCCGGGACATGAGCGCCGAGTCGTCAGCGTCCGGGGATCGAGAGGAGGCCGATGCGATTCCCCTCCGGGTCAGCGAACACGCCATACCAGCCGACGCCAGGGATGGGGGTCTTGGGCACCACGATCTCGCCACCCAACGCCTCGGCCCGCTGGAGGTCGCTCTCCACGTCCTGGCTGCTGACGTAGATCAGCGGCTGACCGGGCCGGGTCAGCGCGTCCTCCAGCAGGTTCAACGCCCCGCTGACCGCGCCCGTATCGAACGTGCTGTATGCTTGATCCGGGTAGTGGGTGAACTGCCAGCCGAACAGTTGGCCGTAGAACTGTTCAGCGGTCCCCCGGTCGGTGACCGGAAACTCGATGTGGATAATAATGTGACGGGCCACAGTTCTCCTCCCACGGCGTATTGTAGACATTCGGCAGCCAGTGGCAAACAGGGGGGGCCAGTGCCCGCATCTGCCCATCGCGCTGGCCCGTTGGCGCTACAGCGTCAGGGGCAGAGGCGCGGCTAGCCATTCCCCGATCAGGTCACTGGAATCCCACCCTCGTAGACCCGCACTGCTCCTCTCCCTCCTGGCGGTGAGCGCCGGACCAGACGGTGGCGGCTCGGCAGGCGCTGATTGTAGCGCAGGCTCGCCTTCCCTCCCACTTGACGCCCCCCAGCCCGGCGAGTACACTACCCGCACAGGCTCCACCTCAGGAGAAGGTAACCCGCATGGATCAATACGCTGGCAGGCGGCTCGGCAACTACGACCTCCTCGAGCTGATCGGCAAGGGGGGCATGGCGGCGGTCTACCGCGCCCACCAGCCCTCGATGAACCGCAACGTCGCCATCAAGATCATGGCCAAGACGTTGACGACCGATGAGTCGTTCGTCACCCGCTTTAAGAACGAGGCGTACCTGATCGCCCAGCTTGAGCACGCCCACATCCTGCCTGTGTACGACTTCGGGGAAGAGGAGGGGCTGTTGTATATCGTGATGCGCTACCTGCCCGCCGGGACGTTGGAGGATCGCATCGGCGAGCGCGGGATGCCCATCCGCGAGGCCCTGGCCCTGTTCAAACAGCTTGCCTCGGCGCTGGACTATGCGCACCAGCGCGGCGTGATCCACCGCGACCTCAAGCCGACCAATGTGCTGGTGGATGCCCAGGGCAACGCCTTCCTGACCGACTTCGGCATCGCTAAGTCGCTGGAGGATCAGACCCGGCTGACCGGCACGGGCGGGGTGGTCGGCACGCCCATCTACATGTCCCCGGAGCAGGGCCTCGGCGACCCGCTGGACGCCCGCAGCGACATCTACGCGCTGGGCGTGATCCTGTATGAGATGCTGGCCGGGCAGCCGCCCTTCACCGCTGACAACCCGATGGCGGTGATGCTCAAGCACATCAACGACGCGCCGCCGCCCCCCAGCGAGTTCAACCCCGATATCCCCAAGGCAGTGGAAGCGGTGGTGATGCGCGCGCTGGCTAAGGACCCGGCGGAGCGCTACGAAACTGCCCAACAGATGGCCGACGCCTTCGAGGAGGCGGTGCTGACCGGCAGCGTGCCGGCCTTGGCGGCGGGGTTCACCAGCCCCGCCGCGACGCTGTCCCTCGGCGAGGGCGCCCGGCTCACGCAGGCAGCGGTCGGCGCGCCCGGCACGACCGCTGCCCCACAGGCGACGGGGCCAGCCATCGCCGCCCCGCTGGTTCCTGCTGCGCCTGCCGTGCCCCCGGTTCCCTTTGAGGCCAACGCCCTCTCCAGTTGGCTGGCGAAGAACGAATGGCTAGGCCAGTGGGCGCAGGCGGGCCTGTTGAGCCTGGCCACCTTCATCCTACTGGATCGCCTCACCATCGCCTCGGCCACCGAGCTGGCGCTGCTGGCCCTCGTGCCGGGGCTGCTGTACGGCCTACTCCACGCCCCGACCCTGGGGGCGCTGATCAGCTACGCCCTGATCCTGGTGCCGCTGGCGGCCCGCACGCCGGGCCTGGCGGTGATCTGGGGCCTTCTGACCATCATCGCCGGGGCGCGGTTGAACTCGCGGGAGATCATGCTGACCCTGGTGACCCTCGTGGCGGCGGGCCACCCGCTGGGCTGGGTCGTGCCGCTGTTGGCCCCCTGGTGGATCAAGCTGCGGCGGGTTACGCTGCCGATGGCGCTCGGCGTGACCTTCGCCATCCTGTTCGCGCTGCTGCTCGGCTGGCCGGACGCAGGCGGGCTGCTGCCCGTCCCGACTCACGTGAGTCGGGAGGCGCTGGCCGCGACGCGCCTGGGCGAGTTCGATACCAGTTTCCTGGGCCTGCTGGAACCGGGCGCGTGGGCTGCCCTGCGCGGCGACCCGGGGCGGGCGGTCGGCGCGCTGCGGGCCACGCTGGATGCCCTCAGCGTGGCCTTTGGCCAGACCGGCGGCCTGCTGCTGATCCTAGCGACGCTGTGGTCGCTGGCCTCGGTGCTGAGCGTCTCCCACCGCCGCTCCGAGGAGCTGTTCCTGCGGGCGATGGGGCCGGCCCTGGGGTTGGTGATGCTGGTGATCGCCCATCTGCTGATCGCCCGCGCGCCGGGGATCGCCGCGCCCGGCGGCAGGGCCATCCTGGTGGGGCTGGCGGGCGCGCCGATCGCCTTCCTGCTCAGCCAGTGGCCGATCCAGGCCGACCCCAACGCCGGGAACCTGCCCGGCACGGTGCTGCGGCAGCTCCGCCAGTCAATGGGGGCGGTCTTCATGGCGCTGGGCGTGGCCTATTTCATGCGCTTGCTGATCGATTCGCCGCTGTACCCCGCCCTGTGGATCGGGGGGGTGGTCGGCACGCTGACGATGGTTGCCAACCCGGCCATCGGCGCGGCGCTGGTCTTTGCTGCGCTGGTGGCGACCTTCGTGCCCCCCTCGCCGGGGATGGCTGTGCTGATGGGGATCATGTTCGCCGGTTACCTGGTCGTCAACCTGCTGTTCGATCAGCGCCGCCCGCGCCACTGGAACCCGCTGGGGGCGGGCTTCATCATTGGTGCGCCGGGCATGTCGGTAGCGGGGCTGCTGCCGCTCGGCCCGCTGAGCCTGGGTGCGCTGGAGGCGCAGGTTCCGGCGGCGCTGATGGCGGTGATGGGCCAGATCGTGCTGATCGGCACGGCGCGGGGCGCCAGCCCGGTGGCGATCCTCATCCAAGTGTTCACCACCCTGATCGGCGTGCTGACGATTGAGCGGCTGATGGCCTCCGGCCTGCTGACGGGCCTCGATCACAAGCTGCGCCGCCTGCTGTTCACCGTGCCGCTGGCGGCGCTGATGGCGGTCAGTTACTTCGCTGTGGGCCGCGTGGATACCAGCGCGGGCACGACCGCGCCGCTGGGGGTGGGCATCGTGGTGAGCGCGGTGGCGGCGGGTGCGCTGGTGTTCGGGATGGGCGAACGGGCGAGGTTCTGGCGGCTGTTCATCGAGCGCGAGGAGGCCGAGGAAGGCATGGCCGAGGACGCAGACCTGACCACCGGCGAGGTCGGCAAGGCACGGACGTAGAGACGGGCCGGGGAGGGAAGAAGCGGGGCGATCTCACGCCCGCTTCAACTTCTCCGCCACCCGGAAGCCCTTGATGAACACCGGCAGATATTCGGCGAAGGTCGCCACCTTGCCCCGCTCTTGCGCCTCCAAGTAGTTCTCCAACACCTCCACCACCGTCGGCAGCGCGTCGAAGCCGTGCGCCTTGTGGATCATCATTGAGTAGGCAGCGGCCTCAGCCTCCCCGAACATCTGGCGCAGGTACAGCGCCGTGACCCCGCTAACGACCAGCACGGCGAACTGATCGAACCAGTCCGGGTGGCGGGCCAGGAAGGTGTTGGGCACGGGTAGCTTCGTCCGGCGGGCGGCCTGCGTCTGGGCGGGGTGCGCGGCCAGGTGCTCGGCCAGCAGCAGCCGGGCGTAGGCGCTGAACGCCTCGCGGGCGGTCTCGGCGGGGCGGTCGTCGTAAGGCCAGGGGGGGTTGTTACCCCAGGCGACGGGGGGTGGGCTGATGCACACCAGCCGATCCCCATCGCGGAAGCACAGCGTCTCCGCGGTCGGGTAGCCCAGGTTAGGGACGAAGATCAGCGTCACCCTCAGTGGGCCGAACAACCGCGCCAGCAGATCGCGCGGGTCGCCGCCCAGGGCCAACGCCCGCTCCGCCGCTGCGGCGGCCTCCTCCCAGGCGGCAGCATCGCGCTCCCACAGGGCGGTGATGCGCTGCTGGTGGGCGAAGTTGCGAAGCTGGGCCGACCATTCGCGGGGCGCCCAGGCCGGCGGCTCCTTGCCCCGGATGCGCAGCCCCGGCCAGTTGAGATACGCCGCATAGCTGAAGATCGCGTCGAGGGTCAGGCTGGATTCCAGCAATTCCTGCATCGCCAGCACGGCGGGGTGTTCCTCAGCGGCGGCCAGGGCGGCTCGCGTCGCCCGCGCGTGGGCGTGGACGCCGTGCGGCCTATACGCTTGTTCCTGCTCTGGCCAGGTGGTCAGCGCCAGGATAGCCGACAGCAGCCGGATGCGGTTGTCGATCTCCACGCGGATCGCGGGTGTGCTCATTCACCCCCCCCGGCGCGATCTACTCCAGCTCCAGCGTGCACAACTGAAGCAGTTGGCGGGCGGTCTCCTGTGGCTCGCTCAGCGGCAGCGTCTCGATCCGCACCCGGCTGTGGGCCAGCTCGATCTCCAGTAGCCCTACCAGCCCGATCACGCCAAGCTGCGAGGCGGCGTAGGCGGATTGGCCCGCGCCCAGCGTATCCAGCGGCCTGACCGGGATGGCGATCAGCCCGCCGTCCTCGTCCGACATCACCCGCGCGGCAAGCTGGGCGCAGAAGAACGTGCCAGTCAGGTTC
>Ga0129299_1001409_pt1 | contig 16057 bp, 6 predicted proteins | sample ConPoolayeCmetaG_FD_94477 | JGI IMG/M metagenome (GOLD analysis project Ga0129299, IMG submission 94477) | Hot spring microbial mat communities from California, USA to study Microbial Dark Matter (Phase II) - Cone Pool mat layer C metaG ... | reverse complement strand
GAGCTTGTGCCCCCCGATCTCGATGGACGCCTCGCGCAACCCCTCGACGGCGCGGACCTCGGTGAACTCCAACCGATCCATCCGTTGCCCGGTGAGGGTTTCCCCTGCCGTGCGGAGCGTCGCCTCCATCACCCCCCCGGTGGTTCCGAAGAGATCGGCCGCCCCGCTGGAAAGACCCAACGGGGCATCAAACTCGTCGGGCGGCAGGGCGGTAAACTCGATCCCGTACGACTTGACCATCCAGATCAGCTCGCGGGTGGTCAGGACGGCATCCGTATAGGGAATTCCCTCCTTGAGGTAATGCTCCGGTCGACGGGCCTCGTACTTCTTGGCCACGCACGGCATGACGGCGACGACGTAGATCCGCTCGGGATCGATGCCCGCCTTGGTCGCGTAGTAAGTCTTGAGAAGGACCGAGAGCATCGTCATGGGGGAGCGACACGTCGAGGCGTGGGGAATCGCTTCGGGGTAGAACTTCTCCAGGAAGTTGATCCACGCGGACGAGCAGGAGGTCAACAAGGGGAGCGGTCCGTCGCCCCGGAGTCGTCGCAGGAATTCATGGGCCTCTTCGACGATCGTCAGGTCCGCCCCCAGGTTGGTGTCGAAGACCTTCTCGAACCCTAAGCGGCGGAGGGCCGTGATCATCCGCCCCGTCTCGGGCGTGCCGGGCGGCAGCCCGAACCCCTCTCCGATGGCCGCCCGAATCGAGGGCGCCGTCTGCACGACCACGTGCTTGGCGGGATCGGCCAGGGCAGCCCAGACGTCCTCGGTGGCGTCTTTCTCCAGGAACGCCGCCGTCGGACAGACGTTCACGCACTGTCCACACTGGATGCAGACCGAATCGTCCATGTTCGCCCCGTGGGCGGGCGTGACGACCGTGTGGAACCCGCGGGAGTGCTGACTCAGGTTAAAAACGCCCTGGATCTCGGCACACACGCGGACGCATCGCCCGCACAGCACGCACTTGTCGGGGTCGCGCACGACGGACCGGCCGGAGTCCTCGATCGGAAAGTGCTTGCGCCGCCCCTCGAACAACCGCTCGCGGACGCCCATCGCGTAGGCGAGGTCTTGCAACTCGCAGTTCCCGTCCCGCTCACACGTCTGGCAGTCTTTCGGATGGTTGTCGAGCAGCAACTCGACGATGTCCCGCCGGGCCTGGCGGATTTCCGGCGAGTTCGTGCGGACCTCCATTCCCTCCCAGACCACCACCGAGCAGGCGGTCATGTAGTGCCCCATTTCCTTGACGTCCACGACGCACACGCGGCAGGACCCCATCAGGCTCAGGTCGGGGTGATAGCACAACCGGGGGATCCGGATGCCGAGCGTCTCGGCGGCCTCCATGATGGTTGTGCCCTCGGGCACGTGGACCTTCTGATCATCGATCGTCAACGTGATCATCTTGGCGTTCACGGTTCCACCCGAGGCGCCCGCGGCGCGGTTACAACCGATCGACGGCTCCGAACCGACACGTCTGGAAGCATTGCCCGCACTTGATGCACCGCGACTGGTCGATCACGTGAGTCATCTTGGGCTTGCCCGAGATGCACTGCACCGGGCAGGCGCGGGCGCAGGCGGTGCACCCGACGCACCGGTCCTCGTTGATCTCATAGTGGATCAGCGCCGTGCATTTCTTGGCCGGGCAGCGCCTGTGGACGACGTGCGCGACGTATTCGTCTCGGAAGTGCGTCAACGTGCTCAACACGGGGTTCGGGGCGACGCGCCCCAGCCCGCAGAGCGAGGCCTTGCGAACCAGGCGGGCGAGTCGCTCGAGCTTGGCGAGGTCCTCCGGCTCCGCCTGGCCACCGGTGATCCGCTCCAGGATCTCGAGCATCCGCATCGTGCCCTCGCGGCACGGGGTGCACTTCCCGCAGGACTCCGCTCGGCTGAAGGCGAGGAAGTACTTGGCGACGTCCACCATGCAGTCGTCCTCGTCCATGACGATCATGCCGCCCGACCCCATGATCGCCCCGACGGCGTGAAGGCTGTCGAAGTCCACGCTCGTGTCGATTAGCTTCTCCGGGATCACCCCGCCCGCCGGTCCGCCGGTCTGAACGGCCTTGACCTGCTTGCCGTCGGAAGGACCTCCGCCGATCTCGTAAACGATCTCCCGGAGTGTGGTACCCATCGGCACCTCGACCAGCCCCGTGTGCTTGACCTTGCCCGTCAGCGCGAAGACCTTGGTCCCCCCGCTGCGTTCCGTGCCGATCCGGCTGAACCAGTCCGCTCCGTAACGGAGGATCACAGGCACGTTCGCCCAGGTCTCGACGTTGTTGATCACCGTGGGCTTGCCCCACAATCCCCTCTCGGACGGATACGGCGGGCGGATGGTCGGCTGACCTCGTAACCCTTCGATGGAGTGGATCAGCGCGGTCTCTTCCCCGCAGACGTAGGCCCCCGCACCCAGTCGGATCTCCAGGTCGAAGTCGAACCCGGACCCCAGGAGGTTCTTACCGAGCGCGCCGATTTGCCGGCTCTGCTCGATGGCGTTCTGGACGCGTTCGATCGCCATCGGGTATTCGGCCCGGACGTACAAAAACCCCCAATGCGCACCGATCGCGAATCCCCCGATGATCATCCCCTCGAGAACCGAGAACGGGTCGCCCTCAAGCATGCTCCGGTCCATGAAGGCTCCGGGGTCCCCTTCGTCCGCGTTGCAGATGACGTACTTGACCGGGTCGGGTTGGTCGGCGGCCAGCGCCCACTTGGTGCCCGTCGGATACCCCCCGCCGCCTCGTCCGCGGAGGCGCGACTCCGCGATCGTCTCGATGACCCGACGGGGGGCGTTTTCCTCGAGGACCTTGGCCAACGACTCGAATCCGCCGAAATGGATGTACTCGTACACGTTCTCGGGATCGACGACCCCGCTGTTCCGAAGGGCGACGCGGCTCTGACGGTTGAAAAACGCCACGTCCCCGTACAGGTCGAAGAACTGCTGGCCGATCGGGTGGTCCTCGACCACCAGCCGACGGACGACCCGCCCCTTCAGGAGATGCTCGGCAATGATCTCGTCGAGGTCCGTCTCCGCCGTCACCCGGTAAATCACCTTCGTCGGGCGGATGAGCACGTGGGTGGCCTTGCCCAGATGTTCCTGCCGGCAGAGTCCGAAGCAGTTCGCCGTGACGAGGTGAACCTGCCGCTCGCCCAGACCCGCCTGTCGCATCTTCTGCTCGAACTTCTCCCGGAAGTCCTGCTCGACCTGTCGCCCGCACCGCATGCCCGAGCAGAACAGCAGCTCGTACTGGGAGAGCGTCCCGATGCTGCTGTCCAGGATGTGGTCGTACACCGGTTGCCCGTTCAGGACGTGCGAGGTGAAGATGGTACTGGTCAGCTCCCGGTCGACCCGCTCGTATTTCACCGGCATCTGACCCGGAATGAGGATCCCCACGATGGGTTCGCAACTGCACCGCCCCGTGCAACCGGTCTGTCGGAGCAGGATGTCGGTCCGCCCCGACGCCTTGATGTGCTTGCGGAACTCCGCCGCGACCTCCTGAGCCCCTGCGGCGTTTTCACAGGTCGCCGACCCGACCTGGATGCGAATCCTGTTCACATCGTTCCGATCGCGAAGGACCGCCTGGGCCCGTGCCACCAGCCGGGCGTAATTCTCCGCGACGGGGGTGCTCATGCGAAGTCCCCTTCTTGACTTGCGGCAACGATACGAACCGGCGGTCCATCCCATTCAACCGAGGGTGCGCAGGGTAATCCGAGAAACGCCTTTCCACAAGTGGGCGATCCCCAATCCGTCCCCCCGCGGTTGAAGGGAAACTCAGAAGTGCCGCTCATGACGGACCAGCGTTTCGCCGGAAGACGCCGGGGTAGGATGCCCCCTTTCGTTTCCCCCGTGCCGGAGGTGCGGAGCGGTTTCCCCGCCGATAATGCCCTTTGCCACGCAGATCTATCTCAACCCACCCCCCAGGTGGGTCGATGAGAGCATGTGATCGGTCCCGCAGCAGGAGCCGGGGATTCGATGACCGCAGTGGCCATACCTCATCGTATTGAGCGGACGGAAGCCACCTCCGCTCCCGTGTTGCTCTCCATCGTCATCCCGGCTTACAATGAGAGTCTACGGATCGCCGAGTCTATTAGACGCATTGTATATTATTTACTTCATAGGCCCTATCGCAGTGAAATCATCCTGGTAGACGATGGCAGCAGGGACGATACGGTTTCCACCTGCCTCGCCGTGTGGGGGCGCCTCGCGGGGCAAACCGACGGGATCGAGCTGCGGGTTGTCCGTAACGAATGGAACCGCGGCAAAGGGTACAGTGTCCGCCAAGGGATTCTGATGGCACGGGGAGAGTACATCCTATTTACAGATGCCGACCTTTCATCTCCAATTGATCAATTGGACCGTCTTTTTGCGGCTGCACGCGACGGTGCCGACATCGCCATCGGGTCCCGTCGCGTCGATTCGGGCGAGGTGGAGCAGCCTTCACGACGCAGGGCTCTGATGAGTACCGCCTTCTCCTGGGTCGTCCGGGCAATCGCCCTTCGCGGCTACGACGACACGCAGTGCGGTTTCAAGCTTTACCACCGGTCCGCGGCGAGGACCATTGCTTCACTTCAACGGACTTCTCGTTGGAGTTTCGACGTAGAACACCTCCTGCTCGCCGAGCGATTGGGTTATCACGTCGCGCAAGTCGGTGTCCGCTGGGTGCATCAGGACGGTAGCAAGGTCCCGCCCTTCTCCGCCGCCCTCGGGATGGTATGGGACGTTCTGCGAATCCGCTGGTTTCACCGCAAGCTGGGCTATCCGAGCGGGGCGGCGGGTGCTCCACGCTCAGTCCGCGCCGTTCGCATCGGCGACCTGGTCTATCAGGCCCACCTTCCGTGGTGGGAACCGGTCCGGAAGTAGGCATGGTTCAAAAACGGGGACAGGCACCTCGCCGGAACCCGTTTTCTGGGTCGTGGTCGAGGGTGGGCTCGGAGGTGAGTCCCCGTTTTTGAACCATGCCCGGAAGTAGTCCTCGGGATTCCCTTCAATAGGCCTTCACCAGGACGCACCCGGGATAGTAGTACTCGAGGATCTGTCCGGCGTTGTAGTTCTGCCGGACCATCGCGTCGGCCCCGTGCTGGCACAATCCGATGCCGTGTCCGTAACCGCGGCCGTTCACGAAACGGATGACGTTCGGCTCGATCTGGACGTCGAACTGCGCGCTCTTGATCGACCGCCCGTTGTCGATGAGCAGGCGGAAGTCCTCCGCCCGCATATCGACGACCATCCCATTTCGGTCAATCAGGCGCAGCGTGACGGCCCGACCGCTGGGCGTTTTACTCAGGACCTGGATGTCCTCGATCTGTGCGAGCTTGTCGGCGTGGGTGTACCCGCTCTTGACGAGGAAGGGCTTGACGGTGGAGGTGATGCGTTCCTTGCTAATCGTCTGCGTCGGCCAGGTGTACCACTCGGCCTGGGTACAATAGGGGCATTTCACATTCCCGGCGAGCGGTCCGATGGGCGGACCCCCCTTGACGTTCCGAACGTCCTGGTTCATTCCTCCGCACGTGCTACTGAAGTAGGTGCAGAAGATCTTGCGCCCCTGCGGCGAGTCCCACGCACACACGATGCCGGTGGTGGATTCGACGGCTTGGTCGCTCTTGGAGCTCTCCCCCTCGATTCCCCGGTAGACCTGGCTGGAGGTATCGGCGGTCACGTCCCAGGGGCGTTGCCCACCATTGACGAGCCGCTGATAGAGGGCGTAGGTCCGCGAAACGATCGCCTGCACCACGTAGGTCTCGGAATGGAAGTATCGCGGTAACTCGCCCCGAAGCACGCCGCGGAGGTACGATTCGATGTCGACGACGTTGATGACCAGAAAACCGTCGCCGAGGCGCCTGGCCACGAGATACCCCCGGTATCTGCGGTCGTTGTACGACAGCGCCCCGTCGGTGTCGGGCAGGACGCGAACGACCGGGTTCGACAGTCGCCTCGTCCCAAGCATCACGCCGTTCGGATCACCGGGGTCGGGTCGGACATCGCAGCGGTCCAATCTGGAAAGGGGTTCGAGCAGGGGGCGGCCCACGTCATCGTCGATCAGGCACCCCGATTCCACAGCCAAGGTGAAAACGGGCACATCGACGTCCAAGCGGACCCGGATGCGGCGGTCGTCCGTGCTGACGACCTGCGGGGCGGGATGCCCCGAATGAGACGACCACGAGCGGCACCCCATCAGGTGCAAGACGGACAGCGCAAGCACCCCGCAGGCGAGTCGTGGACCGCGCGGGCGAAAGGCCGAACACCGGTTGGGGAAGGGACCCACCGGGCGATCAGGTCTCCAGCTTGCGCAGTTGGATGCCATATTCAGCGAGGCGCTCTTTGATTTCGGTGAGGGACGTTTGACCGAAGTTCCGCATGCCCAACAGTTCGGCTTCGGTCCGCGAGGCCAATTCGCCCAACGTCGTGATGTTCAACCGCTGCAGGCACTTTCGAGAACGAACGGACAGGTCCAGTTCGCTGACCGGCTTGTTGAGGATCTCATGGCTGATCCGGGGCGACGCGGAGGGAAGCTCGTTTCGACGGACCTGCCGCTGTTCCTCGACCAATTGCCCCAGACGCAACCCCTTCTGGGCCAGCATGGCCTTGATTTCGGTCAGGGAGGTCTCCCCGAAGTTCTTGTATGCCAGCAGGTCGGCCTCGGTGATCCTGAGCAGATCGCCCAGACACGTGATGTTCATCTTCTTAAGGCAATTCCGGCTTCGCACCGACAGCTCGAAGTCCGTCACCGGGATGTCCAACACGGCACTGCGTCGCTCACGAACGCGCTCCTGGTCTTCGTCGATGTACATCCGCTGACTCGCCTGGACATCCTTCAGAAACATCCGCGCCCGAGCGTGGTTGGGGTTGGTGGCCAACACCTGCTTCAAACAGGCCAACGCATCGTCGTACCGGCCGAGATCCTCGTAGATCACCGCCAGGTTCATGAGGGCATTCAGGTGGACCGGCGGGCGGGAGACGCATCGCTGGTAGAGCTCGATCGCTCGTTCGTCCTCTCCTCGAAGGTCCAGTGCGTAGGCCAGGCGGAAGATGGCGGCCGTGTGGTTCTCGTCGATCGTGATCGCGCGGTCGAACTCGGAAATGGCGTCAAGATTCTGCCCCTGCTTTTCCAGGAGGCACCCGTACTGGTAATGCCATTCCGCGCTGTTGGCGCCCTGGCCGGCCAGCGCCGACAGCAGCTTCTCCGCCCTGGTCAGGTCACCGGCCAAGCGACAACACTCCACCTGGCGAAGCTGACTGTCGAGTGCGTCCCAACCGCGGTTCGCGGCGCGCTCGTACTCGACCATTGCCTCTTCGACCCTGCCCAGAGCGCGGAGGCACTCGGCGGCGTAGTATCGTCGCTCCTTGACGTCCCGACCTCGGGGGAACCATTCCAGGGCCTCTTCGTGGCGACCCAGCAGACAGTAACTCATCGCCAGCTTGAGCGCCTCGGCCGCATCGGGGCTGTCCTGCGCCCGAAGCTTGGCCTCCAACGCACCGGCGAATTGCACGAACTGTTCGCGAGTCTGCGGTGAGCTGTAGACCATGGCGAGGAGCCTGTTGAAGGTGGACCGATCGAACGTCTCCGCCTGAAGGAGGCCTGCAAGGTCGGCGTCGCCATCCATGTCATCGTACTCCCGTGTGGTCGTCGAAACGAGTGTCTGCCGGACCCCGGTACGGGTACGGGATGCACCGGGTGGGTTCCGCACCTACGCGAACCCCTCATTCTACCCATAGCGCCCCGGCATTCAAGCGGCGCCTCCTGGAGTTTTTCCGTCTTTCTGAACACCCCGTAGGTGCAACGGAGTGTTCCACGGCACCCCGATCGGTGAGGCCAGGTCCCGGCAACCCGTGCCCCTTCCACCGTTGAAATAGCCTCAGGGGTGCCGCTTTGACTTTGTCAGCGTCAGCGTGCCGTGGTGAAGCTCCATGGGACCGATAGTGACCGGAGGAACTATACCATCTACTGGATCGTCGGGGCCATACGCGTCAGGACACCCGAACCCATCGGCCTCTTACCTCTCCCCCCGAACTTCGAGCACGTTTCCGAACTCAACCTCCTCAAATGCTGTGGACTGGCTGGACGACGCCGCCGACACCGGTGAAGATGAGGTCATGGGAAACCTGTCCTTTGTGCATCCGTGGATTGCCCTGTCCGGCTTGGCCTTGGCCGCCGTGCCCATCCTCATCCACATCCTGAATCGCAGGCGGTTTCGGCGTGTCGTCTGGGCCGCCATGAGGTTCCTGGAGGCGGCGTACCGCCGCAACACCAGGCGGATCCGGATCGAACAAATGGTGTTGTTGGCCACCCGTGTCCTGATCATGGTGTTGATGGCCTTGGCGGTCGCCAGACCGTTGGCGGGTCCAGGGGTCTCGGGGACCATCGGTCGGCTCACACACCACCGCGTCCTTGTGCTGGATGATTCCTACTCCATGGGGATGCTCGCGGCCGACGGGACGCGGACCTTCGATACCGCCGGTTCGGCCGCTCGCAGACTGCTCGACGGCTTCGACCGGGACGACGCCGTCACGTTGATCACGTCCTCCAAACCGGCCCGGCGGTTGACGAACCGCCCCAGTTACGATCGGACGGAGGTGCTCCGACTCCTGCAAGGCAGCGGACTGTCAGACGCCACCACCGACATGGCGGGGGCCCTTGCGCTGGCCGCCGAAACGTTGGCCAAGTCCCCCTTTCCATCGTCCAACCGAATCGTCTACGTGCTGACGGATGGAACGGCGGTGGCCTGGTCCGGGGGACATCCGGAGCGGGTTCAGGCCGTCCGCGAAGCAAGCCAACGGGTGGGTGCGCTGGGCCGACTGGTCCTGATCGACCTGGGTCCGGACGACCGCGATAACGTAGCGGTCACCTCCGTCCGCCTCGCAGTACCCGCCTTGTCTGCGGATTGGCCTGCAACCATCGATGCGGACGTCACGAACTACGGGCGGTCCGAGGCGGCGCGTTTGCACTTGCAGGTGGTTCTGAACGGAGACCCGGTGCGAACCGAACCCGTCGAAACGGTGCCGCCCTTCACGACGAAGACCACGAGGTTTCGAGTTCAACTGCCCGGTCCGGGGAGTCATCAACTTGCCGTCGGATGGGTGGGGGAACCGGCGGATGTCCTTCCACTGGACAACGTGCGTCGGCTCTGTTTGGACTGCCGTAAAGAGATCCCCGTGCTGATCGTGGACGGGCGCCCGGGTCTGGACCGCTTTTCCGGACAGGCCGGCTACCTCGCCGCCGCGCTGGCCCCCGGGACCGGACCGGCCGATCGCAGCCCGATCAAGCCGCGGGTCGTCACCCTCCCGGAGCTGCCTGACGAACCCCTGGCCGACTACGCCGCCGTGGTCCTGTGCAATGTCCGGCAGCTACCCGAGCAGACATGGTCGCGGATTGACCGCTTCGTTCGTCAGGGCGGCGGTCTCATGGTGTTCATGGGTGACCTGGTAAACCAGGAAGAGTACAACCGCTTTGCCTTCGCCGAGGGACGAGGGATCCTGCCCGCCCGCCTGAGCGGACTGGTTGGCAGTCCGGACGACCGAGCCAAGTTCGTCCAAATCCGCTCGGACGATCTGTCCCACCCTGCCGTGGCCGATTTTGTCGGGCAATCCCGCAGCGGGCTGTTCCTCGCCCGTTTCTTTCGCCATACCCGGCTGGTCGTGCCGGCCGAAATGGTCGGGGCCTCCGTGGCGCTCCGTTACGACAACGGCGACCCGGCCCTGGTCGTCAGGAACGTCGACCGCGGACGGGTGGTGCTAGCCGGCTTCACCGCCAATATGGACTGGACGAACTTGCCGGCGAAGGGGGACTACGTCTCCCTGGTGATGGGTCTGATGGCGTGGATGGTCGGGGATCCGGCGGCGAATCGGAACCTGACCGTGGACGAGTCCTTGGTGGAAGTGCTGGGGGCTCGTGCCGCCTCGCTCCCGGTGGAGGTCCTGTGTCCCGACGGGCGGCGGGTTGTGCCGGTTTTGGGGAGTCAACCGACCTCGGACGGCGTTCAAGTGCGATTCGACCGGACCGACCGCGTCGGCGGCTACCGGTTGATGGTCGGGTCGCAGTCCATCGATTTCGTCGTGAACCCCGATCCCACGGAGGGTGATCTGCGGCGCATTTCGGCGCAGGAGCTTCGGGAGGCGCTTGGAACGGCGTTTGAATATGAGCGCGACGTGGCCTCCCTGGTGGCGGAGGTCTCCAGCGGGGCCAAACGGGAAATCGCCCAGGTCCTGTTCTGGATTGTCTTGGGTTTGGTCGTGCTCGAAACGGCACTGGCCATGTGGTTCGGTCATCATCGAAGATGAGCGCTCGACGCATTGTGGAATGGCTACTGGACTTGGAGGCGACCCATACGGAGGGCGGGGTCTCCGTGGCGCTGAAGTGGGATACACCGTTTCCCGTATGGGCGATCGTCCTGATCCTCGGCGCCCTGGTGGTGTGGGTGGTGCTGATCTACCGCCGGGAGGGCGGACCCCGATGGGGTCGGATCGTCTGCGGCGGATTGCGGTTGGTGCTGCTTTTGTTGACGTTCGCATTGCTTCTACACCCCGTTCTGGTCCGACATCGAGTGCGTGTGGAGCCCTCCCAGGTCGTGCTGCTGGTGGACGACTCGGCCAGTATGGCCACCTGCGACCGCGACGGCGCGCCGAAGGCCCCCTCGACGCAAACCGCACCAATGAATCCGACGCCCGCTGCAAGTCCCTCGAGCTTCCCCGTCGGTTCGACCCAGACCCATCGGACCTCCGCGTCCGCCGGACGATCCCGCGCGGACCAGCTCAAGGATGCCCTGTCGGCCGATGGGTGGGCCGCGCTCCGAGCGATGGCGGCAAGGAACCGATTGGCGCTTTACTCCTTCGCGCACCAGGCCCACCTGCAAGCGCCCCCGGCCGGACCGGATCGGCTCGGTCCGGCCAAGACGTGGCTGGCGGGGTTCCAGCCGACCGGTTTGCAGACGAATCTGAGCGGCGCGCTTCGAGACGTCTTGGCCGAACCCCGGGTGGGTCGCCTGTCGGCGATTGTTCTCGCCTCCGACGGGCGGCGCACCATGGGACCAGACCTTGCCGAGGCTGCACGGGAGGCCGCCGACAGAGGGGTCCCCGTCCACACCGTCCTGCTCGGCTCGACCGAAAGGCGGCGGGACATCCTTGTCGGTCCGGTGCTGACCGAGGACACGGTGTTCGTGCGGGACCCGATGGCCGTCCGAACCGACGTGAGTGTGGAGGGTTTCGACGCGCCGATCACGTTGACCGTCGAGTTGCTGGGTCCCGATGACAAGGTCCTTGATCAACGGGTCGTCTCCGTCGGACCGCCCGATGATGCCGCGACCGTCGAACTCCGGTACCGGCCGGAGCAACCCGGGCGGTTGACGATGCGCGTCCGCGTGCCCCCCCGGGCCGATGAGGTCAACGCAGGCAACAACACGGAAGTGGTCGAGGTCGACGTCGTGGATGAAAAGATTCGCGTCTTGTACGTGGAAGGGTACCCTCGCTACGAATACCGCTACCTCAAGAACATGCTGATCCGGGAACAGACGATCGTATCCAGTTGCCTGCTCCTATCGGCCGACGAGGGGTTCGTCCAGGAAGGAACCGAACCCGTCCGGCGATTCCCCGGAACGGCGAAGGAGCTTCAACCCTTCGACGTGATCATCTTCGGCGACGTGGATCCCCGCGGTGATTGGCTGCCCGACCCTCAGGCCGAGCAACTGGTCAAGTGGGTGGGCGATCGGGGCGGCGGGTTCGTGATGATCGCCGGTCCGCGATGGTCCCCGCAGGCCTTTCTGGGAACGGCGCTGGAACCGATCATTCCGGTTCGCATCGACCCGCAGGCGACACCGGACGGCCAGCGCCCCATCACGACCGTGTTTCGGCCGGAGCTCACTGCGGAAGGGAGGCGATCGGCCGTCTTCCGTTTCGAGGCGGACCCCAACTCCAACGAGACCGTACTGGCCAACCTGCCGGGAATGTACTGGTTCGCCCGAACCCGGGGCCCCCGTCCGGGCGCCGAGGTTCTGGCGGAGCACCCGACGGTCCGGACGGTAGACGGTCCCATGCCGCTGGTGGTCACGGGACGATACGGGGCGGGGACGACCGCGCTGGTGGCCGTCGAAGAGACGTGGCGATGGCGGCGGGACGTCGGGGGCGTCTGGTTCGAGGCGTTCTGGCTTCAACTGATTCGGCACGTGACGCGACACCAGTTGCTCGGGCGCGATCGGCGGTTTGTTTTGCAGAGCGATCGACCGCGTTACGAGTTGGGCGAGTCCGTCACCCTGTTGCTTACCGGGCTCGATGCCTCCGAGGTCGCCACCTGGCCGGACCGGCTCTACGTCGAGGTGACCGACATGGCGGCGCGACCGGTGGCCAGGGTGCCGCTCGTCCGAGTGGGCCAGGGCGCCAACCTCTACGAGGGGACGTTCGTTCCGCCCCGGGCGGGAGGATTCGTGGCCCGGGTCGAACCGGCGTTCGCATCACCCGGGCGGACTCCTCCCGCCTTGGCCATCCGCGTCGAGGCAGGCGGACCGGAACTCCGCCGCCTGGAACCCGACCACGAGGCGCTCCGACAACTCGCCAAGCAGACGGGCGGAGTGGCGGTGGAACCGGCGGATCTTCACCGCATCGCCGAACGATTGGACGATCGCTGCATCCAGATCCCGGACGACGTGTCCGAACCGCTGTGGGACACGAAGTTGGTGCTGGCGATCTTCGTGCTTATAATTGGGTCGGAATGGCTGCTACGAAAAATGCTGGGCATGGTGTGAATGCCCTGGCGGACCGCCCCCCACAACCGACCGACGGCACACCGGGACGTTCGGCTCCAGCCGCACCGATGAACGAGAGACTTCTTCTGGACCGGCTGGATCGACTCTGCAGGCGAATCCGGTTCCTGCTCGTGGTGGACGGCGTCGGACAAACCACCGCCGGGATACTGGGCGGAGTCGTCCTGTCTGTTGCCGTCGATTACATGGTCGTCCTGCCCAGTGTGGCCCGACTGCTGCTGGCGTCGGCGATGGGGGTCACCCTGGTGGTCGCGTTGTGGCGGCGGGTTCTCCGCCCGATGATCACACCCATCGAACGGGGAGAGATTGCCGCACTGCTGGACCGCCGGTTCGGAGAGCTGGAGGATCGCCTGGCCAGCGCGGTGGGGTTCCTTGCGTCGCCGCCGCCCGGCAGCCTTCTGATGGTGCGGCGCGTCGTCGGTCAGGCCACGGAGGCCGCCGGACGGTTGCCGATGGAGTCGATCTTACGCCCCCGCCGGTCCCTCCTGACCGCCTCGGCGGCCGTGATCCTCTGCCTCGCGCTGACGGGACTGGCCTGGGCGGCTCCCTGGTGGTTGAAGACCGGTGCCCGACGCTACTTGATGCCGTTCACACCGACCGAGTGGCCGCGTCGCGTCCATATCGAGCCGATCACGGGAGACGCCAAGCGCCCGATCGGCGAGTGGTTCGAGGTCCGCGCCCGCGTCCTTCGCGGGCAGACCCCCTCGCTGCGGGTCCATGTGGTGACCGAAGGGCCCGGTGGGCTGCGTGATCGGCACCCCATGACGTACGACACCAAGGCGGACGAGTACGCCCACGCGTTCAATGCGATTCAGCAGGGCTTCGACTACTGGTTCGAGGCGGGTGACGATTCGACGGCCGACCGCGGCGGGCGCTTTCGCGTGAACGTGCTTCCGCGCCCTGTCGTGCTGCAGGCTGATATCGAGCTGTACGACCCGCCCTACGTTACGGGCAGCTCATCCAGGAGATGCGTGCTTGAGGAATCGCCCGTGACGGCAGTCGAAGGGAGCAAGGCCCGTCTGACGGTGCGGATCAGCAAGACCGTTGCGCGTGATCCGGAAGGCCGGCCGCTTGTGAATCTCGCCTTGCCCGATGGTTCGAACCTGTTCATGGATCCGATCGACGCATCGCGTCGGAGGTTCGCCGCCGTGTTCGACGTCCAACGGAGCGGCACGTTGACCGTTCGCGTGGTCGACGAGGACGGGTTCGACAACCGCGGGGGCACACCCTACGGGCTGACGGTCCGGCAGGATGAACTGCCGCACGTGGTGGTGGTCGAGCCCCAGGCCGTCGTGGAGGCGACTCCATCGGCCGCGGTGGGCGTGTCGATTTCGGCGGATGACGACTTCGGACTGCGCACGTTGACCCTCCGGGCGGTCGTGGACCGCATCGGGTCCGACCGTCCCACCGTGTTTGATCTGACGGACCGCCTGCGACCCTCGCGGGTCGGCGGGCGATGTGTTGCAGCGGTGGAGTGGGTCTGGGAACTGGACCCGATGAGACTTCAGGCGGGGGACGTTGTGACCTACCGCGCCTCCGTGACGGACAACTACGATCTGTCCGGTCGGCGACACTCCCCCGTCGAGTCCGCCGAGATGCGGATCAAGGTGATTTCTCCGGATCAGTTTGCCGACCGCGTTCGAGAGGATCTGCGGGTGCTCAATGAGGCCGTCCGGCAGGTGCTCTCCGTCCAGGAGGCGGTGCGGGATCAGACGGAGGTCCTTCTGGGCGAACTGGAGCGGAACCGCCGCTTGACCGATGCGGACGGGGAGGCATCTGTGCTGGCCGCTTCACGACAGACCCAACTGGCCGGCAGGACAAGCCATCTTGCCGGACGGTTCAGGCAACTCGTGCAGCGATTGCAGGCCAATCGCAGTCCCGATACCGACGTACACCAACGAAGCACCGAGGCCTCCAAGATCCTGTCCGGGTTGGCGGCGGGACCGATGGTTCAAGCGGCTGAGAACCTGCAACAGGCCGGGCAGGCCAAAGCTCCCGACCACCGGTACAAGGCCTTGGTCGCCGCAAAGACCCTTCAGCAGACCGTTGCGGATCGGCTCCGATCCCTTCTGGCCGGCATGGAACGATCGGGAGATTTCCAAGACATCGTTCGTCACACCCAGTACCTCCTCGATCAGCAGCAAGCGCAAACGGAATCGACCCACCGATTGAGTCAGCGAACCCTAGGGCGCAGGCTGGAGGAGCTTCCCGCCCCGCTGATCGCCGAGCTGAAGCAACAGGCCCGACAGCAGCGTCACCTGGCCGAAGAACAACTCCGACTGAATCAGAACATGGTCCGATTGGCCGAGGCGCTTCGCACGTCGGACCCCACTGCGGCGGCAGCACTCGACGATGCCCGCACGATCGCGGAGGTCGGTCGGCTTCAACACCGCCTGAGCGACGCCGCCGATGCCGTTGCGGACAATCGCATGGCCCAGGCCCAAGACCGGCAGCGAGCCGCGGAGGACCTCTTGCACCAGATGATCGCCGCGTTGGAGCGCCGACGGTCGCAAGAGTTGGAAACCCTGAACAAGCAGCTTCATGACGCCGCCGAGAAGGTTCGGGCCATCCTTGATGAACAGCGTGCGCTGCACGATCAGACGAGGCAAACTGCTGCGGGCGATGCGTCCCGTCGGGAGCAACTCGCTCAACGGCAGGAAGGGTTAAGCCGCTCAACCGGTGCCGTGGCGGACGAGGTCGGCAAACTGGATCGGGCCGATCGCCCGGCCCGGGACCTCCGTCGAGCAACCGGTCAGATGCATCGCGCGGCAGGTCACCTCCGGCAAGGCCAAGCGGACCGCGCGGTCTCCGAACAAGGCGAGGTCCTCCGCCAGCTTCAAGACGCCCTTGAAGAGCTCCGCAAGCTCCGTGCGCAGAGCGAGGTCGAAATGGCCGCCAGGACGCTCCTGGCCGTGGCGGAAGAGATCAAGAAGCTCCGCGACGAGCAGCAGCAGATCAACGAGCAGCTCGACGGATTGGTCCGGGCGGCCTCCGAAGGGCAAGACCTCTCCCGCGCCGACCTCCGCCGCTTGGACAAGATGGCCGAGCGGGAACGGCAGGTGGCGGCCGCTCTGGAGATCGTCCGCGGGCGATTGGGGGACGCCCCGGTGTACGATTGGGTCATGCGCCGGGTCGGTGCCGACATGGGGCGACTAGCGGGTCGATTCGATCAGCGGCTGGTCGACGGCACCAGCCAAGCGGAGGCACGCCGCATTCTTGAGCGGCTGGATCACCTCCGGATGGGCCTGGAGCAACGACCGCCGGACACCCAGGACGCGACGTTCGCCGATGGAGGCGGTGGCGGACGGGGCGGCGGGTC
>Ga0129299_1001408_pt1 | contig 16058 bp, 10 predicted proteins | sample ConPoolayeCmetaG_FD_94477 | JGI IMG/M metagenome (GOLD analysis project Ga0129299, IMG submission 94477) | Hot spring microbial mat communities from California, USA to study Microbial Dark Matter (Phase II) - Cone Pool mat layer C metaG ... | reverse complement strand
TCCTTGTAGCGCAACCCACCGGGTGGCCTCTTTGGGGACCGGGCCCTTGCGCTCCTCGGCTCGGGACGACGGACGACGTCACAAAAGTTGTCAGGTGGAAATCGAGGAGCAAATTCCCCCCGCACTTATGGGGCGCTGCTTACAGTCCGGTGGGGCAGGACGACGCCCGACAGAAAGAGGGGCAACGGGATCACAAGCCGTCGCCCCTCTTGCCGATGTAGAACCGCTTTTTGCCGACCGGGCCCCTGTGACAGAGGCATCTTACCGGAAGGTTCACGGACGGAACGCCGGGCGCTACGACCGCGTTTTCGGTGCGACACGCCTCAGGATATTCTGCCCATCACGAAGAATCGCATCCGCCCGATGAAGTCAAGTCGCATCCGCGACACCGGTTAGAACCGATCTCAGGTATCAGGGCTTCGGTTCCGCACTCCTCTTTCGCTCTTGCCGTGGCCGGGACGTCGGCCGCCACTTCATCAGTTGGTCCTTCTGGTCTTGATCGAGAAGATTGAACACGTCGTTGGCCAACTTCTGGTTGAGCTCGATCAAGGCTTTCGGTTGGTCCTTGGGAACGGACTGTCGATCCGTCCTGTATCGCTCGAAGAGGGCGTTGATGTTGGCTTGCTGGTCCGGTCTGAGTTGGATCGTCTTGAGGGCTTCCTCCAAGTGCCTCGGGTTCTGGAACAGCGGACCCTTGGCGCTGAAATGCTTGCGGAATTCCTGCTTCTGGTCTTCGCGGAGGATCTTCTCGATCTCGGCGACGAGTTGGGTCCGAAGCCTGATTCTCTCCTGGGCCTGCGGATCCGTCTTGGCCAGTTCGGCCATTTGCTTGGCCAGTTCGGCGGCCTTTTGCTTGTCTTTGTTCCTCCGCGCCTCTCGCATCTGCTGCTCCAGGTCGCGGCGACGATCCCGGATGTCCTGAGGGGTCTTATTCTTGAGGTCCTTGAGGGCCTGCTCGTATTCCGTCAGGAGCTGTTTGAGCTGGGTCTCCTGCCCGGCATCCAACTTGAGCATCTCGGTCAGGCGGGTCTGATCCGTGAGCGGGTCCCCGCCCCTTGCCGCCTTTCGCGCCCCCCTTCCGGAGGGGGCTTGGCCTTCGGTCTTTTCCTCCGCCCAGGCTGCCGGTGTGAACAATGCCCCGGTCAGCATCAGCGACAACCACCTCGACGTCATGATTCTATCTCCTTTTCTATGCAGCCCTTACAACATGGCCTTTCCTTGGAAGGGGGGGGGTCGGCCACGACCCCGCTTTATCCGGTTAACGTGGCACGGTCGTTTTTATTGCCCCCGGTAGACATTTCGTGTTGCCGCTCAAGCCGACGGGGACATGGCGACCCGGACCTACCCGGTGAACCGACGCCCCGTGAAGGCGGCCCTGTTGCCAAGGGAATAACGAACGAGTAGGGTGGGTCCCGACAGCGTGGTCGTTCGTGAGAACGTCGATGATGCCGGAACGTCATCCCAACCGTGTCGCTCTGGTGACGGGCGGGTCGAGGGGGATCGGGCGGGGAATCGCCATCGAGCTGGCCCGGGCAGGGCTTGACGTGGCCATCGTCAGCGTGAGCGCCGATCCGAGCGTCACCGACCGGGGTGCCTATCACGTCCAGGCGGAGGTCGAGCGGCTTGGACGGCGGGCAGTGGTGATCAAGGCGGATGTCGGATGCGACGGCGACTGGCCGAGAATCCTTGACGAAGCATTGGAGGCCTTCGGTGCCGTCGATCTGTTCGTCAGCAACGCCGGTGTGGCACCGCTCCGGCGGCTCGACATTCTTGAGACGACGACGGAAAGCTTCGACCGCGTGATGCGAATCAACCTCCGCGGGCCGTTCTTCCTGACTCAGCGGGTCGCCAGGCAGATGATCGCCCAGGTCGAGGGCGGTCGGACCGGACCGATGAGCATCGTCCTGGTTTCCTCCATCAGTGCCTACGCGAGTTCAACCAACCGGGCTGACTACTGCATCAGCAAGGCGGGGCTGAGCATGGTTACGGCCCTGTTTGCGGACCGACTGGCGGCGCACGGGATCGGCGTGTATGAGATCCGCCCTGGCATCATTGACACGGACATGACCGCCCCGGCCAAGACCAAGTACGACACGCTGATCTTCGAGGGAAACCTCCTGCCGCAGAAACGCTGGGGCACCCCCGAAGACGTCGGTCGGGTGGTGGCCGCGATCGCCCGCGGCGATTTGGCCTACTCCACGGGTCAGGTCATCAACGTGGACGGCGGCTTTCACCTCCGCCGGTTGTGAAACGGACCGTTGACCGGTCGGTCACCCTGTCGCGCCGAACGCCGAACCTCCCGATCCCCCGCCGCACGAACGGGAGGCCGATTTCCGCCGGTCGATGACGCGGGGATGAAAAACAGGTGCGCCCCGCACCGAGCACGACAGTCGCTCGCGCCGAACCCGTGGACGAGGATCTGCCCGCCTTCGGCGCGCGTTTGTTTCGCCCAACGGCATTCCTCTCCGCGCCGCCAAGGCCGGACCTCGATCCGCTCGATGCGGACGTGCGGCAGGTCGAGCAGGTAGTCCACGTGCCACCGCACGGTCTTCGCGCGGGACCGATGACGTGCCAGGCGGGCGCGCAGCCCGACCTTGGCACTGCCCACGTAAACGTAGGTGCCGGTTGGAAGATCGTACCGGCCCAACGCGCCGACCCGGACGGCGGCCCGCTTGCTCAGGCGAATCCACAAGCGGTACACACCCGCGCCTTCAGACGTCGCCCACCGAACCGGATGGGAATGACCGACCACGCGACCTCCCGGGCGGTCTTCCAAGGCCGCCCGCTCATCGCACCGCGGACGGCTTGGGCGAGACCCGCGACAAGGTGATGTAGCCTGCCGCCATCGCCGTCAGCAACCAGAGGCTTCCAGGGAGCGTGCGGGCAAGGCAGAGGTTTCCGACGCCGAACAGGCAGGCGGTCAGGCAGACCGAACCCGCCACGACGCCCACCCATCCCCGCCGTGGATGTTCGATTACCACGTCGGGACACCGCCGGGCGATGTGAGACCACCAGCCCCCCGGTCGGACGCGCCGGTAGAACCGCTCAAGGTGCTCGTCGGAGACGGGGGCCGTGAGATGTGTCACGACGATCCAGATCAGCGTGCAAACGACCAGAATGCAAACGAATCGTATGGCATAGGTGTCGCTGGCGTAGAACCAGTCGACCGGTTCCATCACGGACGCCGGCAGCATCCCGAGCCGGAGGAGACCTTTGACGATGAGGTTCCCGTTGGCCAGGAGCGGGGAGCTGATCAGCACGCTGATCTCCGCCCAGGCGTTGATCCGCCACCAATACCACCGCAGCAATCCGAGGATCCCGCCGCCCGCCGTGATGGTCATCAAATAGATCCAGACGTGCGCGATGTTCTCAGCCTGCCAAGCCGCGAACGCCCCACCGGCGGTGATGAGGAGCGTGGCGACGCGGGACGCGCTCACGTAGTGGCGCTCGGAGGCGTGGGGCACGATGAACCGCTTGTACAGATCGCTCACCAGGTACGACGCGCCCCAGTTGAGCTGCGTGCTGACCGTGCTCATGAAGGCCGCCAGAAGCGAGGCGACCGTCAACCCGCGCAGACCCGTGGGCAGGAATCGGACGATCATCTTGGGGTAGGCCATCTCGTGGTCCTCACCGGCAGACAGCGGGAAGAAGACGATCGAGGCCAGCCCGACGAGAATCCACGGCCAGCTTCGCAGGGCGTAATGGGCGACGTTGAACCACAAGGCCGCCAAGACGGCGTCCTTCTCGGTCCGGGTCGAGAAGAGTCGCTGGGCAAGGTAGCCGCCACCCTGCCCACCGAGCCAGCCCTGGATGCCGATCTGGACCGCGAAGGTGATCAAGGCCAAGTGTCCCGCCGTTTTCAGGTCGGGTACGAAGTGCAGGACCTTGGGATCGACCCCGGAGGAGGGATCGGAAAGCCGCGTCACCAGACTCGCGGGTCCGCCAACCTTCCAAACCGAGATCACCGCCAGGGCGATCGCGCCGCCCATGGCGAAGATGAACTGGACGAAGTCGGTCATCACCACGCCCCAATACCCCGACAGGGCCGTGTACCCGAGCGTCATGAGCACGAGGACGGAGAGGAGGATCAGCTTGCCCCACTCGATGTGGATGCCCGTCAGACCGGTCGCCCAAGCCGTCACTCCGCTCAGATCGAACAACGCGGCGCAGATTTTGACCATGGCCAGCATGACCCAGCCCAGGATGATGCAGTTCGTGAAGAGCCCGCCATAGACCGCGCCGTATCCGCGGAGGACGGAGGCGGACCGCCCCTCATAGCGCAGCTCGTTGAACTCGTTGTCGGTGATCAATCCGGCCCGCCGCCACAACCGCGCGTAGAAGAAGACCATGAGCATCCCGCCGATCAGGGCGTTCCACCACAGCCAGTTTTCGTAGATGCCGCCCTTGCGGACCAGGCCGGACACGACGAGCGGGGTGTCGGAGGCGAACGTCGTGGCGACCATCGACGTGCCGGCCAGCCACCACGGAATGGACTTTCCGGCAACGAAAAACTCGCTGATGCTCCGGCTGGCCCGTTTGGAATAGTAAAGTCCGACGATCAACGAGAAGAGGCAGTAGCCGACGACGATCAGCCAGTCCACGACGTGCAGACGCATCAGGGATGTTCCTCTTGCCCGTAGCTCGACCCGCCTCCGAAGAATGCTGCGGGCGCCGCGTCCGGCCGTCATTCGCCCGCGGTACCGCTTGCGCGGGCAAACAAGCCGTCCGCGGCCCCCACGCGTGGAGGCATCTCAGGACTTGGTCCCGGAGAGTTCCTGAACCGGAAGAGCAGCGACTTCGATCCGACTGAGGTCGACGATCCGGCCGGCACGGTCGATGTCAATTCCGACCAGCCGGTCCTGATCGTCGAAGTCCAACACAACGCCGTCGGTTATCTCTTCGGAACGCGAACCGGGTTTGCTCGAAAGGTCGATGTAAAGTGAATCCGTTTCCGGATAGTAGTGGAACTTCATGCCTACCCTCCCTTGAAGCGACGGTCGAAGAAAGCGTTGTGCACCGTTACCCCCGTCGTTCAGGGTTACGATCCGCAGGTACTTACGCGATTCCTCGACGAAGACCCAGGAGCGCACTCGCCCATTCGGTTGCACCTCCTGTCGGATGGGCTGCGGAGGGCCTCCTCCAGCCATTCGCGGCGGATATACGGTCGCTTCCGCAAGACCTGCTCTTCGAAGTACCGTGTTGTCCGCACGTCGGTATCTTACCCCCCGTCGGCAAGGTCCGTCGAGTTGGGTCTCCGTTGGAGCCGCACCGAAACCCGCAGCACGATACGATCGGATCGCCTCTCCAACTTCCGTGCTGACCCTCATTTGCCCCCGGTCAATTCGGCCTTGAGGTCGTCGAACCGCGCCGTCAGGGCGTCGCCTTTCCGGCGCGCCTGGCCGGTGATCGCGATGTGAATGCCCTCGCGCCAACCGACCGGGACTTTTTTGAGCTCCTTGCCGTCGAGGACCAGGTGGACGGACCCGCCGTCATGAACCAGCTTCATGGTGTGCGGTCCGTTGTCGGTCGCCTTGGCCACCTCCACGCCGTTGCCCGTGGTGCCGTCGAGGTTGTAGGACCAGGTGCCCGTTTCCGTGTCCTGGGAGAACATGATGTAGTTCTGGGGATCCACCCACAACCACAGACTGGTCCGCGTGCCCGACCCCTTGGGTTCCAGCGCCACCCGATGGATCTGAACTTCGAGCCGCTTGCCGTTGTCCACTGAAAAGACCCCACGCGACAGGAGCGTGCGCCCCGCCCAGTAGTCCACATCCGTGGTGCCCGTAAAGACCAGCGCCCCGCCCTCTTGTTTCGCGGAGATGCCGGAGGCCGCTTGGCTCTCCAGCCCCATGTCCACCACGTCCCACTTCTTGTCGTCCACCGCCTCGCCGTTGAAGTCGTCGGACAGCTCGCTGAGGACGGGTGGAACCGGCGGCGCGTCGTACGTCGGGGTCGCGGGTCCGCCCACACCGTAGGCCACGAGGCGGTATTGACCCGCCCCGGCCCGAAAGACCGCAAACTCCCCCTCCATGCCGACAAAGGTGATGCCCTTGATGCTCCCGCTCCTCTGACCGTTCTCGACGATGGGCCTACCCCCTTCGGTGATCCGGAACCGCGACTTGCCGAAGGTCGGCACGAAGATCCGCGCCCGGGTGTTCGCCGGGATCGTCACCTGCATGTGGAGATGGCCGTCGCGGAGCTCCCACGCGCTGCCGATCGGACCACGAACCGATCGGAGACGGGCCTTGACCCACGTCAACTCGCCCACCGGTCGCGGCTGGATGCGAATCGTGCGGAACCCCGGTTCCTCCGGCACGATTCCCGCCAGCGATTCGTAGAACCACTCGCCGACGGCACCCAGACAGAAGTGATTCCGCGAGTTCATCTCCGGTCCGGCCTTGTCGCTGTTCCACAGCTCCCAAATCGTCGTGGCGTCCTGTTTGACCATGTATCCCCATGACGGGTAGGTGGTTTGGGCCGCGAGCCGCCAGGCTACGTCGTGATGTCCCGTGCGAGTCAGAACCGGGTTGATGTACCCGGTCCCCAGGAAGCCCGTCGAAAGGTGGAAGCGGCGGGACACGATGTTCTTGACCACGTTGTCCGCCACGCGGTCGATCCGATGCTCGGGCACGATGCCGAAATACAACGGCAGCAGGTTGGCCGTCTGCGTATGGCCCGGATATTGGTTGACCTGCCGGTTCAGGAACTTGGCGTTGAAGGCGTTCCGAATCGCATGCGCCATGTCGGCGTATCTGGCCGACTCGTCGTGCCTGCCGATCGCCTTGGCCATCTCCGACATCAACGCACAGTCGTAGTAGTAGTAGGCGGCGCTGATGGGCGTCTTCGGCGAGGGAATGACCGCAATCCAATCTCCGTATCCGTCTCGCTCGTACAGATGGTCCCTACTGTGCCGCGTCATGTACCCGATCCAGCGGGTCATGCAATCCCAGTTTTCTTCGATGATCCGCGTGTCGCCGTAGTGCCGGTAGACCTGCCAGGGGACGATGATGCAGGCGTCGCCCCACGCGGGCGAGGCGGGTCCGCCGCCGTTGCACGGGTTGACGTCGCGGACCGCCCCGTCGGAACCCTGGCAATCGCGGATGTCCCGCATCCACTTGGTGAAGAACCGGGCCATGTCCAGATTCCAGCACGACGTGTTGGCGAACATCTGGGTGTCGCCCGTCCAACCCAGGCGCTCGTCGCGCTGGGGGCAGTCCGTCGGGACGCTGTACATGTTGCCCCGCTGTCCCCACAGGATGTTGTGTTGGATCCGATTGAGCAGTTCAACGGAACATTGGAACTCCCCGGTCTGCGGCGCGGCCGAACAGACCATCCGCGCCACCAGGGCGGACGGGGCGGGCCGACCAGGATACCCGGTGACTTCGACGTAGCGGAACCCGTGGTAGGTGAACCGCGGTTCCCACACCTCGGTGCCCTGCCCCTTCAGGATGTAGGTGTCGGTCGCCTTGGCGCTCCGCAGGTTGGCCGTGTAGATCGTCCCGTCACGGTTCAGCACCTCGGCGTGGCGAAGGACGACCTTGTCGCCCGGCTTGCCCTTGACCGTCAGGCGGACCCACCCGGTGAGGTTCTGCCCGAAATCGAAGACGAACGCGCCCGGTTTGGGCTCGGTCACCTTCACCGCGGGCAAGTCCTGAATGGCCTGGATCGTCTCCTTGGCCTGGGGGACGAGCGTTTCGATCGGCTGGTCGACCGGTGTCACATGGAGCCACCCCTCGTCGTTGAAGCGCGGTGTGTCCCAACCGGGTTTTTCCGCGCGGGCGTCGTACGTCTCGCCGTCGTAGATGCAGTCGTGATAGATCGGACTGATGTGAGCCTTCCAGGTCGGGTCGGTGACCACTCGCGTCCGCGAGCCGTCTGGATGGTCCACGTCGAGCTGGAGGATCAGCCGCAGCGACTCCCGTCCGGGTTCCTTGTTTTCGCCGCCGATCCGACCGTGCCACCAGCCGTTACCGAGAACGGCGCCCACGGCGTTCGCGCCGGTTCGCAGCATCCCCGTCACGTCGTAGGTCTGATACTGAACCCGCTTGTGGAACTGCGTCCAACCGGGCGTGAGCTGATCGCCCCCGACGCGTCGCCCGTTGATCCGGAGCTCGTAGGCACCCAGACCACAGACCCGCACGCGGGCCTGGGTGACGTTCTTGTCGATCGGAAACTCCTTGCGGACCATCATCGATCGCAGGAAGGGCTTGCTTGTCGAACTGGGTTTGCCGCCCCAAGGCTGGCACCCGTAATCACCGATCACGCCCGCCTTGGGCCACTTCGAGTCGTCGAAATCCACCGTCTGCCATGCGGGCGGCTCCGCCTCGGCGGCCCTCCATTCACCGTCCGAGAGGACCCAGACAGACGGAGCGCCCTCCGGATCGACGCGCATCGAAAAGACGAACCCGCACGCGGACGACGCGTTCTTCGCCGCCACCGCGACGACGTTCTTGCCCGGGCGCAGCTTGTCGGCGACCTGGAAATCATAGATCTCCTGCCAGCTCGTCCCCGTCCCCACGTGTTGACCGTTGACGAACAGGTCAAACCCGTCGTCGCAGGTGCAGCGAATTCGAGCCCGCCGGATCTTGGTGGAAGGGTCCAGGTCGAAGGACCGCCGGATCCACACCGTCTTATTCTCGGCCTTGTTCGTCGGATGCCAGATCCACTTTCCGTCTTTCCACCCGGCCAAGTCGGCGTGTTCGTCACTGACGGCCGACCCCGCACCGATCCACCGGGCCTGCCAGTCGCTCGGCTTGAGCAACCCCATTTCCCAGGAGGCAGGCTGGCTGTACCCCGATGCAACGCCTTGCCCGTCCCACGTGCGAACCTTCCAGAAGTAGGCCTTGCCGCTCTCCAAGGGCTTGCCCGCATAGACGATATGGGGCGACTCCGAACCCGCTGTTTTGCCGGTGTCCCACATGTCGCCCTGGTCGGCCTTCAGCTTCTCCAGGCTGGAGGCGACGAGGACCTGATACGCGGACTGAATCGCATCCCGACGGTCGTCGTTCACCTGCCACGACAGGCGTGGGGCAGACGTATCCACGCACAGGGGGTTGACCTGATACTCGCATCGGAGGTGGATCGGCGGTCCCGGAGCGACCGCAGAGCGGGCCGCCGACGGGGCAACCAGCACGATAACCACCGTGGCACGAAGGATCATCGTCTTGCCAGGCTCGAAAGAACGGGTCGCGCTCATCATGGGTTCGCCTCCTCTGCTCTTCGGTTTCAGTGGTTGTGTTCCGCAGGGGCTTGAAATCTGCGGGTCGAAATCCCGACTGGCCCGACACCAACCACCCGCGGTGGACAGTGGGTTGGGTTCAAAGGACCTCGAACCTCCACCCGTGCGTAGCAGCGTATCCCGATACCTGAGTCCGTGCAACAGAAACACCCCCGCCCGAACCGATCGGGTCCGGCGCCCATCGAACCGCAGGAGGGTATGCCGTGTTCCGCTGTGGGTCTCGGTTGACGTCGATTCGTGCCATGCGATATAGAGGGCACATCTTTCCACACCGGGGTCATGATCAATGGTCAGGAAAACGAAGACGCTCGTGGGGTCCGTTGGGGTTGCCCTTGTGGCGGCGGTCGTGTTTCCGGCCGCAGCCGGTGCGGCGGAGGCGCTCGCGGGTTTCACAGAAATCGATATCACGCCCCCTTTGGGCATCGCCCTGGGGGGACGGGGGTGTACCATTACCCACGCGGACGGCGTCCTTCATCCCCTGGGCGCGGGCGTGACGGTGCTGAAAGACGCGGACGGGAACACGGTGGTTCTCGTATCGTTCGATCTGCCCGGGGTGTCGTGCCGGCTCGGGGAGGAGATCCGCTCCGGCGTGGCCGCGAAGCTCGGCATCGCGTCCGAATACGTGCTCCTGAACTGCTCGCATACCCACAGCGGTCCCATGATGTACCGGGAGATCATGGCCGGTTGCGGGGAGGCCGCACCGGACGAACGGGACTACATGAAGGCACTCGCTCGCCGGATCGTCGAGGCGGCCTCGGCGGCGGCGGGCAACCTTCGACCGGTGGTCGTTCGTTTCCACGAAGGCCGATGCGACGTCGGCATCAACCGCCGCGGCAAACTGCCGTCGGGCGAAATGGGCATGGTGCCCAGTCCGGAGGCCCCGTACGATCCGAGGGTGTGGATCATGCATCTGACCTCACCCGGCGGTCAGACGCGCGCGGTGATCTTTTCGTACGCGTGCCATCCCGTCATCGTTTACGGCTACGCCCTGTCCAAGATCTCGGCGGAATATCCCGGGGTGGCCCGGCGCGAGATCCGCGCCGCCCTTGGGCAGGACGTTCACGTCCAATTCATCCAAGGTGCAGCCGGGAACATACGACCGCGCGTCTTGGCCGACCTCAAGGAACGTCGATTTCGCAAGTCCACACCGCAAGACGTGGAGCATGCCGGAAAGGAGCTGGCTTCCGCGGTTCTCAAGGCGTTGTCTTCCGACGGTAGAACGGGGACGCTCCGACTCGCCGCGAGCATGGATCAGGTGTCCCTCCGGCGCGGGACGCCGCCCCCTCGGAAGTTCTACGAAGACCTCTTAAAGACGGACCAGGGCCGTGCCGCCGCTGCCGCACGATACTGGCTGGATCGGTATGACAAAGGCGGTCCATTCGAGAAGGGGGACCGGTGGCCCGTGGGTGTGATCCGACTGACCCAGGACCAATGGGTCCTTTATTTCGCCGGGGAACCGGTGATCGAATGGGCCAAGCACGCCGCCGAGTGGTTCCGGGACCGATCGGTCGTCGTCTGGGGTTACTCTCAGCAGGTGTCCGGCTACCTGCCCGTGGACGAGATTCTCGACGAAGGCGGGTACGAGGTCGTCACGTCGAACCTGTACCGGGTGGGGACTCCCGCCCCGCTCGCTCCGGGGTTGAACGAGGCGATCCGCGGGTCGGTCCTTCGCCAAATCGCGAAGATCGAAGGTGCCGCCACGTCCCGCGCGCAGGGACGATTGTAGTCGGTCACGATGTGACGCCGTCGGCGCGAATCGCTTCGTTCATGGCGAAAAGGGCCAAAGAACATGACATCGAGAACGCGCATCGCAACGAACACGATCGGGATCGCCGGCGTGTGCGCCATCGCCGCGTCCGCCTGGGCGGCGGAACCGCGCGAGTTCTGGCCCGCCGACGGTCTGACGAAAGTCCTCCGCTCGGCCACGGCGGGGTCCGCGCCGCCGGTCCTCGAAGCGGCGGGGGCACGCGGTGAGATCGTCAGCGCCCAGGCCGTCCTGCGCGCTTCAAGGAACCTGCCCGGTGCGACCGCCGCCCTCAGCGAGCTGCACCGCAAAGGTGCCTCGGGAACGATTGGCCCCGCCGCCGTCAAGCTTCAGTGGGTTCGATACATCGACATCAACCGCAACACCGAGGGCATTCCGGCAGACGAACTGGTGGCCAAGGCCCCGTCGAGCCTCCCAGACCCGTATTGGGAAGACCCCACGATTCCGGTCAAAGCCGACCACGCCCAACCCGTCTGGATCGAGTTCCACATCCCGCGCGATGCCGCACCGGGGGATTACGAGGGGCGGTTGTCCGTCACGGGCGAGGGGTTTGCGGCAGAGCTTCCGGTGCGGCTGCACGTGTGGGACTTTGAGATGCCGCAGGAACGGCACCTGTCCGTGGTGAATTGGTGGAACTTTCCCGGGTTGGGCTTTGCCGACAAGGTCAAGTCCTACAGCCCGGAGTACTGGCAACTGCTGTCGCGGTTCTGCGCGTTCCTCGTGGAACATCGGCAGACCGACATCAACACCTCCGTCGGTCTGATCGAGGAGACCGGGAATGCCCAACAAGGCTTCGTTCACGACACGGCTCGGCTGGAGCGGTACGCCGAGACCGCCTTCGCCGCCGGTATCCGGCAGATCCAACTCCATTCGGTGGGTCGGGCGACGGCAGGGCTCACGGAACCGCACAGCCGGATCGAACCGGTCGAAAGTCATCTGCGACGGTTGGCCGCCCTCGAGCAGGTCATCCGGCGCCGCGGGTGGACGCGTCGATTCGCCGTCAGCATCAGCGACGAGCCGTTCATCTACCACGAGGAGACGTACGCGGCGATGGTCGACCGCGTGCACAAGACCGCCCCGAGCGTGCGGTGCATCGAGGCCGTCGAGGCGGAGTACCTCGGCCAGTTGGACATCTACGTCCCCAAGCTCAGCCACCTGAACCTTTGGTACCCGAGGTTCGACCAGGTCCGCCGCGAGGGGGCGGAGCTGTGGTTCTACACGTGTTGCCATCCGACCGGGCGATACCCCAACCGCTTTCTGGACCAGCCGCTGATCAAGACGCGGGTTCTGCACTGGATCAACTACCTGTACGACATGGACGGCTACCTGCACTGGGGCCTGAACCATTTCGCCGGAGACGACCCCTACACACAGGAGGGCATCAGCCAAAAGCTGCCGTTGGGAGACCGCGCCATCGCCTATCCGGGTCGAACGGGGTTGTTGGGTTCCCTGCGATTCAGTGCCCAGCGGGACGGGTTGCAGGACTTCGAGTACCTCTGGGTGCTCGAAGACCGCCTGCGGTCGGTCAAGGAGAAGGTCGGGCGGGAGGCCTTCTGGCTCGACCCGCGGCAACGACCGGTGGAACTCTGTCGGCGCGTGGTCCGGTCGTTCCACGATCACACGCGGGACGCCAAGACGCTCCTGGAGACGCGACGGGCGATCGCCGAGGAGATCGAGGCCCTTCAGACCGAACCGTTGCTGGTGGTGCAGACCTCACCGCCCGAAGGGACTGTCATTCCAGCCGGTCCCCGCGTGGTCAACGTCCGGGGGCTGGTCGCGCCGGGGGCGAAGGTCACGGTGAACGGCCGTGCGGTCAAGACCCTCCGCCCGAGCGGGTATTTCCTCCTGGCCCACTTCATGGGCGACAAACAACCCACGATCACCGTACGGGTTGAGCACAACGGTCGAGCGCGAACGGTCCGGCGATCGTTTCATCTCACGGACTGATTTCCGCCCCCTGCGCGGAGGGAATAGAAAGGGACGGAGAGCGCTTGGGATCTACCGGGGCTCGTCCATTGCGGACGGACCGGCCGGGTTCAGGGCGCGTTTGAGGATCTTGCCGATCGGACTTCGCGGCAGGTCCTTGGCAATCCAGACGACCCGGGGGATCTTGTATTGGGGCAGGTGGTCCCGGCAGAAGTCGCGGAGCTCGGCGTCGGTGGTGGTCATGCCCTCCTTGAGGACGACGAAGCCGACCGGCACCTCCCCTCGAGTTCCGCCGACCTTTTCGGGAATGACGGCGGATTCCGCTACGGCGGGATGCTGGTTCAGCACCGACTCGATCTCCCGCGGATAGACGTTTTCTCCGCTGACGATGATCATTTCCTTCTTGCGGCCCGTGATGGCGATGTAGCGCTCCGCATCGACCCATCCCATGTCACCGGTCTTGAACCAGCCGTCCTCGTCGATGACCTCGGCCGTCTCCTTCGGTTTGTTGTAGTACCCCTTCATGATCAGGTCGCCTCGAATGACGATCTCACCGACTTGTCCCGGTGGGAGCGGGCGGCCCTGGTCGTCGATCGTCCGCGCCTCGACGCCCGGCAGGAGCTTGCCGGCCGTCCCGCCGCGATTGGCCCAGGGTTGGTTGGTCGAGACGACCGGCGAGGTCTCCGTCAGTCCGTACCCTTCCAGCAGGGGAAACCCGAAGCGCTCCAACCAGGCCTTGTACAAAGCCGGCGGCAGGGCCTCGCCGCCGCTGATGCACGCCTCGATGCTCTTGAAATCCTCCGGGGTGGCGCTTTTGACGTGCAGCAAGGCCGAGTACATGCTCGCAATCGCGTAGACCATCGTGCTCCGCCGTTGGGCGATGGTTCGGACGACCTGCGCCGGCACGAACCTCGGCAGGTAATAGACGGAGGACCCCAGGGTAAGCGGCACGATCATCATGGTGGTCATGCCGAAGCTGTGAAACAACGGCAGCAGTCCGAGAAACCTCTGATCGGGATCGGGCTTGAGATGCTCGATGCATGCGTGGGCGTTTCCGTCGAGGTTCTTGTGGGTCAGCATCACCCCTTTGGGATCGCCCGATGTGCCGGACGTGTACAGGAGGGCGGCCACATCATCCGGTTGGACGCGCGGTGGGCGCGGCAGGCGCCACACGTACGACGTCACGAACTTCCGCTTGAGCGGCAGATCGCCCAGGTAGACCTTCTTGGGCACGGGGAGTTGATCGACCGTGTGGTTCAGCTGGGCCACGGCCTCCGGGAAGCGAAGGGTGACCACCAGATCGATCCCGGCGTCTGCGACGATTCGTTTCAGCTCGTGGGGGTGAAGCAGGAGGTTGAGCGGTACGGCAGTCCGCCCCGCCCAGACGATTCCGTAGTACGTCATCACGAACCCCACCGAACTGGGCAGGAAGATCCCGACCCGGGGGCAATTCGTGTTCTTCTCGATGATCCCCTTCATCACCGCCGCCATGCGAATCAGGCGGGAATAGGTCAGCTCCATCCCGATCTGATCGGACACGGCGATCCGATCCGGGTACCGTTCCGCGGACGTCAGAAGACTCTCAATCAACATGCTCGCACCTACTCCTACACCCGAACTTGGGAACCGAAACCGGTCCCGAATGAATTCGGGGCATCATAGCGACCGGCCCTTCATGAGTCCAGTTCCTCTGCCGGCTCGATGCCGACTCATCCGCCTTCGGGTTGTGGATGGGCTACGTGACGCGTTCCGCCGGCGCGGGGCATCGGATGCGGTTGGATGCCCGGCGCGACGGGGGTCGTGGATGCAACGCCACCGCCGCGGTATACTGCGCGCCCGATGCGGGGGCACGGGGACTCCCGTGCACAAGCGGACCTCGTTGCCTCCCACCGGCGGGTAGGAAACGCCGATGACCAAGGTTTCGATGCGAGATGTCGGATGGGTCTGGGAGGGTCAGGGGCTCGACCCGGGTGTGCACCCGTCGATCTTCGGCGTGGGTGAAGGGGCGAAGTGGTTCGGCGTCCGACGTGTGCACCACATGTTCCACCCCAACGACGAGCTGGCGATGGACAAGCTCCGGGGGCTGGACGAGGTCGTTTGCGACATCTCCAAGTGGAAGTTCAAGCACGCGGAAAAGGGGGTCGGGTCGATCTGCTACTGCGATGGGGCGCTCGAGACCGTTCGCAGCGAGGCGACCAAGGTCAGCCGCCTGTCGCGGAAGTACCCGAACATCACCGGGGCGATCCACGACGACATGAAGGGTCTGGTCGAGCGAGAGAAGATCTCCGCCGAGCGCTACGGGGAGATCCACACCGCGCTGAAACACGACAACCCCAAACTGAAGCTCTGGGCGGTGGTCTACACGCACGAGCTCGATTCGGCCGCGTGGGCGGGATTCCTCCCGTACATCGACGTGGTCAACCTGTGGGTCTGGAACGCCAAGGACCTGTCCAAACTGGATGGGGACCTCGAGCGGTGCCGCGAGTTCTTCGCCCCTCGGCCCATCGTGATCGGCTGCTACCTCCGCGACTACCCGACGGCGTCACCCGTCCCGATGGACCGCCTGAAGTACCAGTGGGAACGGGTCGCCGCCTACCTGGACGAGGGGCGAATCGTCGGATACGCCATTCTGGCAGCCGTTCTGATCGACGGGCACCAGGAGCAGGCTCGGTGGGTCCGCGATTTCATCGCGGCGCACTGAGGGCGTCGGTGTGCGACGGGAGGAATACCCATGCAGAACGGAGCGGCCTACGAAAAGGCCGGAAAGAAGGTTGCGGCGAAGATGGCGTTCTACATTCATCTGACGATGTGCGTCGCGGCGAACGTCGTCCTGCTGATCATCAATCTGGCCACCTCGAGCGGGTACCTGTGGTTCAAATGGGTGCTGTTGGGGTGGGGAATTGGGATCGTCTTTCATGGCTTGGCGGTCTTTGCCCTGCCCGCCCTGTCCTCCATGAAGGCGCAGATGATCGAAAAGGAGATGCGGAGGGCGCCTTGAGTCCGGCGCGTCAAGAGACGTAGGACGTGCCTTGCCGGGCGGTTCGTATGGCAGATGCGGGAACGAGGAAAACGCCCGCACCCCGTCGCGAAGGAGACGACAACCCACATGTCCAACAACGACACGAAGGG
>Ga0129299_1001407_pt1 | contig 16065 bp, 12 predicted proteins | sample ConPoolayeCmetaG_FD_94477 | JGI IMG/M metagenome (GOLD analysis project Ga0129299, IMG submission 94477) | Hot spring microbial mat communities from California, USA to study Microbial Dark Matter (Phase II) - Cone Pool mat layer C metaG ... | reverse complement strand
GCCCCCATCTCCCCCCTTCCCTCCCCGCCACGCGGGGAGAGAAGGGGGCAGGGGGAGGAATGGGGTCAAGCCTGTAACTGAGCAAACCAAAATGAAAGTTTGCGACCGTTGAAGGTATATCATTGGTCATCAGGAAAAGCGCGCTCGGTTACTGTGCATAGTCCGATTCACCGCAACGTATTCGCGCGGTGGTGTTTTATAGATCGAAAACTTGATCAGGAGGAATCTGTGGCAAAACAAAAAAGTCGCAAAGTACGCGTGGCGATTATTGGCGTGGGCAACTGCGCGAGTAGTTTTGTGCAAGGAGTGCACTATTATCAGGACGCGCCGGTGGACACCAAAGTACCGGGCTTGATGCACGTCAACCTGGGGGGCTATCATATTGGCGATATTGAAATCGTTGCCGCCTTTGACATTGACAAGAACAAGGTCGGCAAAGATCTCGCCGAAGCCATTTTCGCTGCTCCCAACAACACCTACAAGTTCGCCGATGTTCCGCTCACCGGCGTCAAAGTGCATCGCGGGATGACCCACGATGGTCTGGGCAAATATCTGTCGAAGATCATCGAAAAAGCGCCGGGTCCCACCGATGACGTGGTCGGCATCTTAAAAGCCACCAAAACCGATGTGGTCATCAACTATCTCCCCGTCGGTTCAGAAGAAGCGACCAAGTGGTACGTGGAGCAAGTGCTTGCGGCAGGGTGCGCGTTCGTCAACTGCATTCCCGTTTTCATCGCGCGCGAAAAATACTGGCAAAAACGTTTTGAAGAACGCGGCTTGCCTATCATCGGCGACGACATCAAATCGCAGGTGGGCGCCACCATCACGCATCGCGTTCTGACGCGCTTGTTCGAAGATCGCGGCGTGCGGCTGGAGCGCACCTATCAACTCAATTTCGGCGGCAACACTGACTTTTTGAATATGCTCGAACGCGAGCGCCTCGAATCGAAAAAGATTTCCAAGACGAACGCGGTCACTTCGATGCTGGGTCACGAATTGCCCGAAGAGAACGTGCATGTGGGACCCAGCGATTACGTGCCGTGGCTCACCGATCGCAAATGGTGCTACATTCGGATGGAAGGGACCACATTCGGCGATGTGCCCCTCAACATCGAATTGAAACTCGAAGTGTGGGACTCGCCGAACAGCGCGGGAGTGGTGATTGACGCGGTGCGCTGCGCCAAGATCGCGCTCGATCGCGGGATGAAAGGCGCGATCGTTGCGCCCAGCGCGTACTTTATGAAATCGCCGCCGCAACAGATTCCCGATGACAAGGCGCGCGAGATGGTGGAAGAATTCATTCAGGGGAAATAACAATCATCGGGGCGAAGCGTTGCTTTGCCCCACAACGAACAAAAATGTCGGATAAACTGCGTGTACTTTTTCTGTGCGTTCACAACTCGGCGCGTTCACAACTGGCAGAAGGATTGCTGCGCGCGCTCGCGGGCGAGCGCGTGCACGTCTTTAGTGCAGGGAGCGCGCCCTCGTTCGTGCATCCGCTTGCGCAGCGCGTGCTGCGCGAGCGTGGCATTGATGCGTCGCAACATCGTTCCAAAAGCGTCAACGAATTTGCGAACGACACCTTTGATTACGTGATTACTCTGTGCGCGGAAGAGGTCTGTCCCATCTTTCTGGGCGCGCGCCACAAACTGCATTGGGCGTTACCTGACCCCTCCGCCGTGCAGGGTGATGAAGCCACACGCCTCGCCGCGTTTCGACAGACTGCAGACGAGTTGGAAAAACGCTTGCGTCAATTTCTACAGGAGACGAACCTTGATGCACATTCTGGTAACGAATGATGACGGCGTCACCGCGCCGGGCATTCTGGCGCTGGCGCAAGAGATGCGCGCGCTCGGTCGCGTCACTATCCTGGCGCCCGATCGTAACTGGTCGGCATCAGGGCACGTCAAGACGCTGGATCGTCCACTGCGAGTAAAAGAAATCACCCTCGCCAATGGGACGCTGGCGTGGGCGTGTGATGGTGCCCCTTCGGATTGCGTGTCACTGGCGGCGCATGGCTTTGTCGAAGAAAAGATTGACCTCGTCGTTTCGGGAATCAATGCGTACGCGAACGTCGGACACGATGTCACTTATTCGGGCACTGTCACTGCCGCGATGGAAGCGACGATCTGGGGTATTCCTGCGGTGGCATTTTCGCTCGATCAGCCCGAAAGCAATACTGCGCCGGTGGATTACACGCCTGCCGCACGAATTGCGCGGCGCGTCGCGCGCGCGGTGATACGCTACGGATTGCCACCCAATATTTTGCTCAATGTCAACATCCCCTTTTTGCCGCTGGAACGCATCAAAGGATTTCGCATCTCGCGGCAGGGCATGCGCGTCTATCACGACAAACTCGATCGGCGCACCGATCCGCGCGGGCGACCGTACTACTGGGTCATCGGCGAATCGCCGACCAGTGTGCCCGAACGCGGCACCGACGCCGGCACCCTTGCCGAAGGTTACGTTTCCATCACGCCGATTCAACTCGATTTGACCGCGTATCAACTGATGCCAGAGATTGATACGTGGGATTGGGACGAGACTGCCGAGAGCAATGACCAAACTCTTGCTCGTTGAGGATGACCAGACGCTGCGCGAAACACTGGCATACAATCTGACGCGCGAAGGATACACGGTGATCGAAGCCGATAACGGCGTCACTGCACTCGATCTGGCGCGCGCACAGACGCCCGATTTGATCGTCCTCGATGTGATGTTGCCAGGCCTCGATGGGTTGACCGTATGCCGAACGTTGCGGCGCGAGATGGATGTGCCGATCGTCTTGCTCACCGCGCGCGGCGGCGAAGTGGATCGCATCATCGGGTTGGATACCGGCGCGGACGATTACATCGTCAAGCCGTTTTCGCTGGGTGAACTGCTCGCGCGTTTGCGCGCGGTGCTGCGGCGCGGTCGTCGTGAACCAGAAACCCGTTTGCAATCGGGCGATCTGGTGCTCGATCTGGTGGGGCATCGCGCGTGGCGCGGCAATCAGCCGCTCTCGCTCTCGCCCAAAGAATTCGATTTGCTGGCGGAACTGGTGCGGCACAAGGGCGCGGTGCTGACGCGCGAATTGTTGTTGCAACGCGTGTGGGGGTTTGACTTTGGGGGCGATACGCGCACGGTGGATGTGCATATTCGCTGGCTGCGCGAAAAAATTGAGGACGATCCTGCCAATCCGCGCCGCATCGAAACCGTGCGCGGCTTGGGCTATCGGTTCGAGGGATGATAGATTTTTCGTTCGTGCTCATCGGCGGCGTTTTGTCTGCGCTGCTCATCTGGTGGTTCAAGCGGCGCGGTGATCGCGCGCGGGCGGCATTGCAGCGCGCACAGCAAGAACGGGATGCCGCGCGCGCCGAGTTCGAACGACTGAACGCGCAATGGCAAACGGTGATGCAACACATCAACGAAGGCATCCTGCTGCTCGATGCGCGTGGTCACATCGCCTTTGCGAACGCGGTGGCGGAAGCGCTCTTGAACGCGCGGGGCATCGTGGGACAATCGTTCGAGCAATTTGCGTGGGGCTTGCAAACGCAATCTCTCTTGACCGATGTGCTGACTCGGCGCGCTGAAACACTTTCGCACGTTCTCACCAAAGAAGATCGCACGCTGCGGATTGTCGCGCACGCGTGCAACATCGGTGACGCGCGTGGCGCGCTCATCGTGCTGAGCGACATTACGGAATTGCAACGCCTGGGACGCGCGCGGCGCGATTTTGTCGCCAACATTTCGCACGAATTGCGCACGCCACTCACGTCGCTGCAAATTCTGGTGGACACGCTGGCGAATGAATTGCTCCCCACCTCGCCCGCGCAAACGTGGGTGAACAAACTGCAAAATCAATTGGACGCGCTCCATCAACTTGCGCAAGAATTGATGGACCTCGCGCTCATCGAATCGGGACAGATGCCCATCAAACTCGTTCGCACCTCGGTCGCCGAGTTGGTGGCAAATGTCCTCCCCGTATTTCAACCGCAAATCGAACGCAAAAACCTCACCTTGCAAACGGACATTCCCGATACCCTCCACGTCTTTGCCGATCCCGCAGGCGCGCAACGAGTGCTAAGCAACTTGATTCACAACGCCATCAAGTTTACCCCCAGCGGTGGGAGCATCACACTGCGCGCGCGGGCGGTGGACGAAATGATTGAAATTCAAACGCAAGACACCGGCATCGGCATCCCCGCCGAAGCACTGCCGCGCATCTTTGAGCGATTCTACAAAGTGGATCACTCGCGCGCGCAGGGCAAAACGCGCAGCACGGGCCTGGGACTTGCCATCGCCAAACACCTCGTCGAAGCGCATGGCGGCAAGATCTGGGCAGAGAGCGTCGAGGGGAAGGGTTCGACGTTTTATTTCACCTTGCCTGCGGCGAAATAGTTGCGAACAGAGAAGCAATTGCCTCAGCCCACTTGACCGCGCGCGTTGTCAACACGATGCTACCGCCAAAACCCACCTCCCGTTTGAACTCGACGCTGCGCGCGCCCAGCGTCATCCTGGGATTGCCAATCTCACCGACGCGATACACGATGCGCGTGAACGGACGGCGCAAGCCGCGCGCCGAGAACGCGCCGCCGGTGTGATACAAATCGTCCACGTGCTCCGGCGCGACCAGCGGCGGCGGTACGCCGCGCGGATCGGCGAACGTCACCGCCGTCTGAATCAGCACCCCATTCTCCGTCACAAATTCCTCCACCACGTCGAGATCGAAAAGTGAGTTGTGCCACGTCAACGTCATCGGCTCCCCGTCGCGCACAATCGTTGTCAGGATGACACGCGCACTCACACCCTCCGTCAACTCGATGCGCGTCAATCCCGGCGCCTCAAGACACAATACTCCTCCCCCTACCAGCATCAGCGCAAAGAGGATTACAAAGGGACGAAGCAATCCCCACCTTTGCGGAGATTGCTTCGTCACCTCATTCGCCTGGACTGACCAACAATGCACTACACTCCTTGGTCTTTCGTCTTTCGTCCTTCGTCTATTTGAGTGCGCCTTTCTCCTTGAAGAACCTGGCAGAACCGGGATGCAACAACTTTTGCGCTTCGGGTCCCAGTTGCGCGATGGACTTGTCCGGCGTCAGCCCTTTGACATCCTTGGCGACTGTCGCGAGATCGTCCATATTCGCAAAGAGCGCGCTGACAATTTGATAGAGACGATCTTCTGGGAAGGTGTCCATCACCTGAATCACCGCGGTAATGCCGATGGTCGGCACATCCGCATCTATGCCGGTGTAGGCGCCCTTTTTGAACGCGGTGGTGTGGAAGACGCCGGGATTCGCCTGCATAATCTTGTTGGCTACGTCGCCGCCGATGGGCAACAAGACCATCTTCAAGCCGGGCGTGTTGGAAAGGTCAATGATCGAACTGGTTGGGACCGCGCCACTCCAGAAGAACGCGTCAATCTTGCCATCCTTGAGTGCCGCCACACTCTCCGAAGCGCCGAGTTTCTCGCGCTTCAAGTCCTTGTCCCAATCAATACCGATGCCTTTCAAGACATAGCCGGCTTGCTCTTCCGTACCGCTGTTCGGCGCGCCGGTGGAGACACGCTTGCCTTTGAGGTCATCCAGTGTCTTGATACCGGTGCCCTCTTTCGTGACGACGTGCAACGGTTGTTCGTAGAACGCCATCATGATACGCGTGTTGAACTTGCCGGTGATGCCCGGCATTTTGCCTTCGTTCAGCCAGCCAGCGTGATAGTCGTATGCGAATGCCATCCCGGCTTTACCCGCCGTGAGCAGTTTCAAATTGTCCGTCGCGGCGGTCGTAGATTCCACCGTGATTTCGGTGTTGGGCACGGCTTTCTTGACGACGCCGCTGATCGCGCCACCAAGGGGATACCACACACCCCCCGTGCCGCCGGTGGCGAGACTAAATGCCATTGGCTTGGGAGGTTCGGTGGGGCGTGGAGTTGCCGTTGGCGTGGGAGGCACCGGCGTTGCCGTTGCTGCGGGCGGTTTGGTCGGCTCGGGTGCTTTGGTCGGCTCGGGCGCTTTGGGTTCGGGAGGTTTGGGGGTAGGGGGCACCGGCGTGGGGGTTGGTGCCGGCGCACACGCTGCCACCAGCGCGATGAGCACAAACACGAACACGAACGTTCTTAGCATAGTTTCTCCTCCTTAAAGATTTTGTTACAGGGATTTTGGGATTATGGCGTTGCAACAACTTGGCGACGATGGGTGAAATAATTGTGACCAATCAGAATCAGCGCAATCATCACAGGCAATAGCCCTTGAACCGTCAAGTCAATCGGGTCTAAAACCATCACGCACGCAATGACGATGAGAATGGCGCGCACCAGCCAGGGCATCTCGCCCCGGAAAAAGCCGATGATACCAATGGAAAGGAACATTAACGCGAATACGGCGGTCAGCGTGGCTTCGATAAAGCCCACGGGATTGGCTCCGATAATCAACAAGTTAGAGCCAACTTTGGTGGCAGAGAAGAAAAAGGGCACCAGAAACGCGGGCAAAGAGTACTTCCACGCTTGCATCATCGCGGCAAACGGATTACCCCCTGTGACCGCTGCCGCTGCCGACGGCGAAAGCCCGACCGGCGGCGATACCTCCGATAGCACCGCAAAGTAGAACGCGAGGAGATGCGCCACATGCTCCGGCACGCCCACTTTGACGAGCGCGGGCGCAACCATTACAACTGTCATAATGTACGTTGCTGTAATCGGCAACGACAGTCCAATGATGAACGAGGCGACCAGCGCGAGCAACAGCGCGAGAATCGTCGAGCCGCCGCTCAGCGACATAATGATATTGGAAATTTTCAAGCCCAGCCCGGTCAGAGAGAACACACCTACGATTAGCCCTGCGGCAGCCAACAAGACCGCAACGGGTAGCATATTCTTTGCACCTTCAATCATCGCGTCCCAGACGCGCCTGGGTGTGAGCCATTCGCTTCGATCCTTGCTCAGGAAACTGGTCAGGATAACAGTGATAATCGCCCAGAGCGCGGCATCTTCCGGCGAGCGTCCCATCACCAACACGCCGACCAGCACAAGGATCGAAATGAGATGATAGCCGCGCGTGCGCATCACCTCAACGAAGGTCACGGGGACAGAATCGGGCGGTGCAAAGCGGCGCTTGCGCGCTTCCATTTCGACCATAAAAAAGGTGCCCACGTAATACAGCACCGTCGGCATAATCACCATCACGATCACGTCGAGGAACGAGACGTGCAAGAATTGCATAATCAAGAACGCGGCAGCGCCCATCATCGGGGGAGAAATCACGGCGCCGATACCGCCTGCCGAGACCAGTCCCGCTGCCATATCGGCGGTATAGCCGGCTTTTTTCAGGATGGGCCACATAATCGGCGTCACCGACATTGTGGTTGCCACACCACTCGCTTGCGGACCGCCGAGGAGCGCGGTTGTCATCACCGCGCCGCGTCCCGCGCTCCCCGATCCGCGTCCCATCAATGCCAGGGACATCTCTAACCAGAATTTGCCCGCGCCCGCCGCATCCATCATCACGCCGTACACCACAAACAGCATTACGAACGAGACACTCACCGAGAGTGGTACGCCAAAAATTCCTTCGAGCGTCATAAACATATGCCCCACGAGGCGATCCACGTCGTACCCTTTGTGAGCGATCGGACCAGGGAAATAAGGACCGAAGAAAATATAGAGGATAAAGCCGATTAGAACGATCGTAAAGACGTTGCCGACCATACGTCGCGAGAGTTCGATGAGCAACAGGATAGCAGCGAGACCAAAGAACAGATCGGGAGGTTCGGGGAGGGTAGAGCGGCGAATAAACTTGTCGAGGTCAACGACAGCGTACGCAATCGCAAGGACACCTAAAATCGCGCAGGCAATATCGAGCCAGCGAGTCCAGCGATCATGTTTTTGAGAAAGGGGCTGTGTCAAAAAGGCCAGTGCATAGATGAATCCCAGATGCACCATCCGAAACTGATACGTTTCGACCGGAGCGACGGCACCGTACAGTGACCAGCCAACAAATCCAACGTAGATGATACCGATGAGGATGGCAAGTGTGCCTCTGAACTCGTGCATTCCCTCCTCCCGTGGGGCGATAAGAATCTTACTCTCAAGTATATCTTAAAAAGAAGAAAAGTCAAAAAATCCGTTGGACTTTGGTGGAAAGCAATTTGACATTTAACATCAATGCGGTAATAATATGCGTGTCCGTTTGCCGTAGCAGTAAAAAAATGTTTCTTACCGTGACTATCGGAACACTTGAAATGTAACCAAGGAGGTGTTTTGATGAAGTTCTCACGATCTTTACTCCGTTGGTACTTTGCCTTCGGTGTCGTTCTCTTAGCATCGTTCCTTATGTTAGCGCTAACACCCCGTGCTCTGGGCTATGAGACGCATATCACGACTGGTAGCATTCGTTTTGATCAGGTGCAGAGTACCGCGACGCTTACACCCACCAGTGAGTCCACTGTTGCGATGACCGTCACACCTGTCGTCTCTCCTACCGCTACAACTCGACCTACGGCTACGCCGGTGCCAACTCCTCGTGGCGATACCCCAGCAACGGCGCGGTTTCCAATGTATGTTAAACCCCCCTACTGTATCGAAATGATGTGCCCGGGTTCGCTGACCGCGCCAGCGTGGGATGCGCCAGGCGAGTGGACCTGGATCGAGCCGCACTCGAGTACCTGGTACAAAATTCACGGTGGTACTTTGCAGATACTCGTTTGGCTGTTTGCACACGGTCAAAGCGGAATGTCCTTTGATGTCTATGCACCAGATCAAAAGGATCTGTATGGCACACCGGTCGGGCGCGGGTCTTTTAATCCGTCTCAACGCCCTGCCGATTTGTTCTACACGGGGCGCACTAAGGCGGGTGGAATCTGGTACGTGCGGGTCAACAATCACAATCCGTTCCCGGTGTCGTACTCGCTTCGCTTTACCGCCTCTTTGCCGTCGCTGGGTAACGTGTGCGATGATTGTCACGTTCCCCTGGGTGATCTGATGTTCGATCGCTGTGTGAGCGCACCCGGTTCGACCTTCTGTGATGACTTGAGATGGCTGTACGATCAGAATCCTACCTACTATGATCATTCGATTCCGGGTAGATAAACGCACAGCGATTGCCTGCCCCACCTGCAATGACAAACTGGCGTGACGAGGCGACAAGAGTGTGAATTCTTGTCGCCTTTTTTCATTGTAATTGCTCAGCCGTACATCAATGGCGAAAAGCCCCACCCCCTTGCCCCCTCCCTACGCTGCAGAGCGACGTGAGGAGGGGGAATCAGTAAGAGAAGGCTGAGATTAGCAAATTTTTCAGGAGGCGGTCTTGAGTCATACTCGCACGTTTCGTCGCGATGCCATCGTTCTAGTGCTCTATCTGCTCCTTTCCCTCGTATTCACCTTTCCACTAATCTTTCATCTGGACACGCACGGTGTGGGTAGCGGCGTGGATGACCCAGCCCAGACGTGGAGTTTGTGGTGGACGCGTTATGCCTTGTTGCATCTCGGCACCTCTCCGCTCCAGACCAATCACGTCTTTTATCCTGTGGGAATCAATCTGGTGGCGTACACCCCCACGTTTTTGAATGGCGTCCTTTCAATTCCCCTGCAATTGTTTTTCAGTGTGGTCATTGCGCAAAATATTCTTGTGCTTTTGGCGTTAGCCCTCGGTGGTTACGGCACCTATCTCTTTGTGCGTGAAATTCTCGCGCGGCACAACATTCAATCCGACGAAGCGGCGGCGCTTGCAGGTACCTTTTATGCATTTGGCGCGTGGCATCTCAACTATGTTGCCGCCGGGCATTTTATGTTGCTGCACAATCAGTGGCTGCCCTTTGGCGCGCTCTATCTGATTCGTATGGATCAAGCACGCTGGAAAAATGGTGCGCTAGCGGGAGTCTTTTTTGCTCTGACCGCGTGGACAGAACTGACGCTGGCCTCGTTCCTCGCACTCTTTGCCGCGCTCTATTGGTTGACGCTGTTGGTGAGGAAACGAGACGCGATTTTATCCACACGCTTTGTGTCGAATTGCATTGCTCTGACGGTTGTTGCTGTCACCAGCCTCGTACCGCTGGTAGTGAACCTCTGGCAAGATTTTCTACGTTATGGCTATTATCTCACTGCCGGGGTTGGACGGATTTATATCTTTTCCGTAGAACCGATCAGTTTCTTTTTCCCATCACCGCGTCATCCCCTTCTGGGTCAGTGGTCGCAAACCATCACCAACGCCAACACCAGTTACGCTTTTATCGGGGGAGCAGTCCTCGTTCTCGTTTTTCTTGGTCTGAGCACCTGCCGCAGTGCGCGTATCTGGGCGCTGCTCGCGCTGGTCTTTGCGCTATTGATGTTTGGACCCACCTTGATTATTGCCGAGCAGAACACCGGTATCCCAATGCCTTTTGCGCTCTTGCGCGCTATACCGCTGGTCAACGCCAACCGTTATCCCGTACGCTTTAACGTGTTGCTGATGCTGATGCTCACCCCGCTCCTTGCTTTGGGGGCTGTACGATTACGGCGAACTCTGCGCGGAAAGATGGTGTTGGCAGTCTTGACCGCGCTGCTTGTTTTCGAGCAACTTGTTGTGCCAATTCCACTGGCTGATTTGCGTGTACCTTCGGTCTTTCAAACGATGGGGGCTGAACCTGGCGACTTTGCCATCCTGCACCTGCCCCTCGGTTGGCGTGGCAGTGTCTTTGTCGAAGGTCGGCAGGATGATAAGGCGCAATTCTATCAGACGGTGCACCACAAGCGTATTCTGGGCGGCATTACCTCGCGCGTCCCGCGTTTCAAAGTGCAATATTTTCGCGAAGCGCCGATTATCAACTCGTTGATTGCACTGGAAAAGGGCTACTCTCTTGATCCGCTTCGCGTCGAGTATGATCGCCAAGTGGCACCGGCGGTTTTGTACTTTTTCGATATTCGCTACGTCGAAGTGAATCACGCGCTGACCGATCCGGGTGTGCTCGCGTATGCACAAACGGTGTTAACCCTCAGCGAGTTCTATCGTGATGCAGAGCGGACGGTGTATCGCGTGCATCTGGCGCAAGTGCCGCAGATAGATTTGAACGCGGAAACAGCGCGCCTGTACTTTGACGATGGCTGGGGACGCCCTCAGTATCATGACGATGGTTCCACCTATCGCTGGGCAACGCGTGCCGAGGCGTTGTTGTGGATGCCTCTGGAACGTAAAGATCAAACCCTCGTATTCCGATTGCGTGGTGTGCGCGCGGCGCAAACAATGACCGTGCGCGTGAATGCACACCCGGTTGCACACCTCACGCTAAGCGATGACTGGCAAGATTATGCGATTGCCCTTTCACGTAACGTGTTGCGTGAAAGACTGAATGAAATCGTCTTTGTTACCGAAACAGTCGCTGTGAATGCCACGCGTCAGGACAATTATGCGATTGGCGAGACCGGGGTAGTCTCTCCAGTGGACATCGCCGCTATTGGTGCAGGTTTTGATGCCGGTCGCTTTGGAGAAATCTGGGTGGCTGGTAGAAACGTCATCGAAAGCAAGCGCGGTTATCATCTGGTCGTGATTCATCCGCGTACTGGTGCGGTGGAGCGGATTGGCTCTTTCGACACGTTTGCTGATGTCAACGAATCGGTACGCCTGGCTGAATTTATCGCCGCGTTACCCGATGGTGCTATCGTTGCAGGTGTAGCGGTGGATGACGTGTCAAAGAATTTACACGCATCGGCGATCCAGGCGTTACACACTCTGGGGGTGGCGAGCGATTTGCGCTTTCAATTCAGGATGGGGCACGCGTTTATCGGCGTAAAAGGAGCCACCATCGGAGAAGCGTTAGAGCACGTGGAGGGACGATTGCCAGCGAATGTGTATGTTGGCAAGAATGTGGCAAGTGGGCGCGTGGCATTTGCACTCGGAGGGATAGAAATCCGCTGAGGGAATGAGAGCGTGCTGGATTCGTTGACGTATTGACTCAACGGTTGATCGTCACTGCCCAGATGCTATACAGTTGGTTGTCTGATGCGGTCGCGAATTGTAGCAGCGGTTGAAATGTTACAGCGCCGCGCGTGTGCGTTTCAAAACGCGCCAGGTACGGATATTTGGCTCTGGCAAAGGCGTTGCCCACAGGGTAGATCACAAATTGAATTTGATGGTCAATGATGTACCGCTCTGGATGCGCATCGGGAGCAAAGCGGAATTCGGCAAGTTCGAGTTCGATGTCGTATTGACGTGCGAACATAGAGAGCGCGCCAAAAGTTCCGCCATAGGCAAGCACATTAACGCGCTGATGCTTTGGAAAAATCGCGGCAATTTCTTCCGCCATCTGGCGCATTGAGATTTGACTGTTGTATACGAAACGCATTCCCGCATTACCTTGTTGATAACTTTGTACGAGTAGTGTCACCACGAGAATGCCAGGAGCACCACGCGCAAGGAGTGTTGCCACGCGCGCAACCGCAGGCGTCAAGCGCGCTGTAGAGAGACGATCCACCAGCGACCAGAGAAACGACAGCGCGACACCCGCGAAAACGATCAGGGCAAAGCCAGGGTACATCAAGAAACGTGTTTCCAGCGTGGTGTAATTGAAAAATACGAGCAGTTCAAAGAAAATCACATAGAACGTTGCCGTCAACAACAAGAGTAGCGTGGTGCGCGTACGATGCAAGCGCAACGCGATGGCGGCACCTGCCACGCCTAACCCGACGAGACCCATCGGCAAGAGCGCAGGATAGTTGGTGATAAAAAACGCCGCGCGTTTGAAAAAGTCGCCGGGCGCGAGAAAGCGCAACCAGATGCTTGCCATAGATTGCGCGCCGATAAATTGCAGTGGATTGCCAGTGGCTACGAGGCTGGCACTGATGAGCGTGAGCGGAAATGCCAGCACACAACTTGCCAATACCAACCAGTCGTCGCGTTGAAACCGGCGCGCTCGTACGTCACGGATCAAGAGCATCACCACGCCTAACGCCATCAAGACCACACCTTCGTAACGTACCAGAGCGCCGAGTAGTGCGAGCACTGCCGCCAGCCGATAGCGCGAGCGCGCCAGCGCGAACAGCGTGGCGATATAGAACACAAAGAACAAGGTAGAAGAGAGGATTGCTACGCTTTCCCACAGAAAGGAGGGCGCGAACGCAAGGAAGAGCGCGGCGCACCACGCGGCAGGTTTATCAAAAAACTCGCGGGTCAGATGAAACAGCAAAACGACCGCGATGCAAGCAAAGAGGGTAGAGAGAACTCGCGCGGCGAGGTAAAAATCGAGCGTGGCAGGAATGAGAATACGCCACACGCCCAGCACCAGCGTATACAATGGATGCAATAACGCGCGGTCGAGTAACTCGCGTGGCAACGCGGCTATGCCGTGCGTTTGCCAGATCGTCAATGTGCGCACCGCCTCAAAACCATCCTGTGACAGTTCCACATCGTACACGTGCAACAGATAAAGACGTGTGACGAGTGTGACCACTATCAGCACACTTGCTTCCCACCAGGGCGTGAGATAATGCTTGACCGTCTCCCAGATTTCTCTTTTCACGGCGTCACCACTACTGTCCCCAACTGAATGTAATCCCCCTCACGCGTTGTCAGGCGTGCTCCTGTATGCGTGTGATACATCCCCACCAGCAAACGGTAATTGCCCGACGCGATGTCGTGTGCGAGCGCGAGCGCGTATTCGTCAGCGATGATTTCACCGACATCCCAGAACGATGTGGGATACGCGCCGCGCTGCGGCGGCGCGTCGTCTTGAGCGATGATGTTGCCTGTTGCGTCAACGAGATGCACAAACACGGTGTAGTCTTCGGCGATGGGCAGCAGCGCGCGCCAGTATAATTTTAACACCAGCGTCGAACCGCGCGCAATCTGCTCTGGTCGGGCGTAACCAATCAACGCGATGTGATGACCAAAGGTGTATGCGACCGCATTTTCGATACGCGGCACCTCCTGCGCTTGCCCGATAATCTTGAATCGCGCCAGCGTCGGTGTGACGATCGTGCCATGTGGATCGCGCGCGGTCAACGTCTCCAGAGGGACGCGCCGAAACAATCCCACCTCGATTCGCCCGACCCCCGCGCGCGCGTCCGGCGGAATCGGCAGGCGATAGTCGTCCGCGACAATTTCACCCGGCTGCCAGACGCGCGTCGGATACAAACCGCGCCCGGGAAAGGCATCCCAGCGTGTGATGATTTTGTTCTCCGCATCGAACAAACGGACGTACACCGAGAAATCCTCGTGCATTGGTTCGCGCGCGCGCCAGAAAATCGTCAAGGGCAAAGTCTCCCCCGGCGCCACGCGCGCGCGCGGCAACGCGTATCCCACCAATTCAGCCTGATCGTTGAAGGTGATGTGGACAGGATTGGGCACGCGTGTCGTATCGGTAAAGCGCGCCGGCGGCGCGTAGGCGGGAGCGATGATGGTAAAGGGTGCTAGTGCAGCAAAAGCGAGCAGGAAAATGATGAATGACAAATGAGCAAATGGCAAATGAGCAAATGACAAATGACAAAGGATTGGCGATTGGCGATTGGCGATTGGCGATGGGTGATTCGGGTATGCAAACGGCAATCGAAAATTGACAGACGGCAATCGAAAATTGGCGATTGAAAATGGCGCCAGGCCGTACGCGTAGAGCACCGCGACGGCCGCAATCGCTGGAAAAATCAAGCGTCCTTGTGATGCCATCGTGAGCCAGGTCCAGCGCACGAGCAATGTCAAAATGAGTACAAGCCAGAAGGCAGGTAGCCACAAGAGGGACGGCAAACTGCGGCGCACCAGTCCAATCATCAAACCAATCGCTGCAAGGAGGGTGAATGCATCCAGCGCGAGGTAAATCCATTCGGGCGCAATCAGATTGACGCCACCAAAGTTGCCCCAGAACGAAATCCGAAACCCCTGAAACTCGTTGAGCAGACTGGCAAAGGTCACCGGGGTTCGACGGCCGCCGGCAATTTGCAACCATACATTGAACGCGAGCAAATCGTCGTACAAAATCCAGTTGCGCGCGTACCACCAGAAGGCGATGAGGACGACGATGATCGCGCAAACGAGACTGCCTCGCACAACGTCGAGTAGATGAGTGGGTGAGTGAGCGAGCAGGTGATTTTCTGCCTCTATTCCCCTCTCCTGTTCTCTCACTCTGCTTTTCCACAACAAGTACGCGAATACAACCGCCGCGACGATCAACAACCCCAACAAACTAATCTTGGTGAGTGCACCCAGTCCCAGCACGATACCGAGTGCGCCAAAGCGCGCGAGCGTCGCGCCGCGCGTGACAAGTTGCGCGAGGAGCAACAGCGCGAGTGTCGCGAGCATCGTGGCGAGATTGTCGTTGTTGACCGATGCACTGATGAACAGAAACATCGGATTGAACGCGACGAGGGCGGCAGCGCACGCGGCAAGGGTTTTGCTGTGGTTGTCATTGCGAGGACGGTCTTTGTCCGCAGCAATCTCCAACGAGTGATGTGGAGATTGCTTCGCTGCGCTCGCAATGACAAAGCCACTACTCATTTCCAGCGCGAAGAAATATGCGAGTGCGACCGTGATAGTCGAGAGGAGAATCGAGAGGAAACGAATGAGATGAACCGCGAGTGTTGTGCCTTGCCACGGAAAATTTTCCGCGCTCGTATGCACAATCAGGTTCTTGTTCCCATAGTCGAGTGGGATGCCGATGCGTGCATGCGGGTTACGCCACAAGCGCTCTGGCAAATCGCGCGTATCAATCCAGAATGTGGTCAGAGCGGCAAGGGCATAGTATAACGGCGGCTGTCCACCCTCTTGTTTCCACAACGTTTCGACGTTCGGGTCTTGAATCGGTAAACCGTTGCCGCTGGCAAGATGTTGCACGAACGGATAATGCCAGATTTCATCGCCGGCTTCAAAGACCGGCGTGACGATCGAGTACGTCGTGGCGAGCGCGAGGAAGATGAGGATGATGAGGAAGAGTGCGCGATGTGATTGAATTGAATAGCGGATGGTGCTAGAAAGATTCATTTCTTGTCCACGAATAGCGCGAATCTGCGCCAATGGTAACTGCTCAGCCCGGGTTCACTCGCTGTCAGTGAGAAACCGACGGCTAGCGTAAGCCGATGACTGAGCCTGAATTTCGCCGTCGTGCCCCGGGAACAACCCCACTCATCCCCCT
>Ga0129299_1001406_pt1 | contig 16071 bp, 13 predicted proteins | sample ConPoolayeCmetaG_FD_94477 | JGI IMG/M metagenome (GOLD analysis project Ga0129299, IMG submission 94477) | Hot spring microbial mat communities from California, USA to study Microbial Dark Matter (Phase II) - Cone Pool mat layer C metaG ... | reverse complement strand
GGATTGTTGTGTGTCTGGCGGGCGCGGCCTTCGCGGGACAAACGACATTTTTTGTCGATTGTAATCAACACAATTTGTCGTTTGAACAGCGCGACGGGATGACGATTGTGCACGGGGCGGAGCTGGCGCGGCCTGGCGACGAGCCGGGAACACCGTGGGTGCCGGCGCGGTATGTCAACGTGCTCATACCGGCTGGCGCGGTGGCGACGGGTGTAGAGGCGAAAGGCGCGGAGGAGGTGCTGGCACGCGGCGTGTTGCTGGCGCCGGTGCAACCACCGCAACGGCGCAACGCGCCACGCCGGGTGCCGGTGCCGCCAGACGCGGTGGCATATGCGTCAGACGAGCTTGTGCCTGCGGCGCCGGCGGAGCTGTGCGGCACGCACGAGATGCGCGGCTATACGTTTGCGACGGTGCGCGTGAACCCGCTGCGCTATCGGGCGGCGCGGCGCGAATTGTGGTATACGCCGCGCTTGGAAGTGACGGTGCACTATAAAGAAGCTGCCACACAACCGCTTGTCACGGCCGGGCGGCATGATGTGTTTGGCGGCATGGCGGCGGCGTTGGCGGTTAATGCGGGGCAGCGCGCCGCGTATGCTCCGGCGGTACGCACGGTCAAAGCGGGTGACATTGATTATTTGATCATTACGTCACAGGGATTGTCGAATGCGTTTGCGGCGCTGGCGGCGCACCGCACGGCGCGCGGGCTGTCGTGCGCGATTATGACGACCGAAGCGATCAGCAGCGGCTACAGCGGCGCTGATCTTCAGCAAAAAATCCGCGCGTGCATCAGTAATTACGTGGCAAGCAAAGCGACAACGTATGTCGTGCTGGGCGGCGATGACAGCGTGGTACCGGTGCGCGGGTGTTATGCGTACTGTGCGGGAGAAACGGAGTTGGCGATGCCGACAGATTTGTACTACTCGGATTTGAACGGCACGTGGGACGCGGATGGCGACGCGCGCTATGGCGAAACGACGGACGGGGTGGACATGGCGCCGGATGTGATTGTAGGGCGCATTCCTGTGCGCACGGCGCAGCAGGCCACGGATTACATCAACAAGGTGATTGCGTTCGACAACAACCGGCCGCAGGAGCTGATGCAGAAGATGCTGATGATCGGGACGGAGACGTGGGACACGTACAGCGGCACCCAGCGCCCGGCGGATTTGCTGGGCGATGGGCATCCGGAATTTCGCGCGGCGAATCATCCGTATGTAAGTGACGCGGAAATTTGGACGCGCCGCATGTACCGGGACGGCATTACGCAATATTGGAAAGCAGCGGAACTGAAATATTTCTTTGACACACTGACGTCGTGGGACGCGGCGACGGCGGGCGATTACCTGCAGAGCGCCGCCAATGTGCAGAGCAAAATGAATTTGGGCTGGGGGCATGTGTATTTTTCTGATCACGGGTATGAATCCGGCTGGGGTCTTGAAAGCGGTAATTACACCACCAGCAACGCCAGCACGTTGAACAACCGGGTGGTGCTGGTCTACACGGATGCGTGTTTGAGCGGGCATTTTGACGGCACGCCGGAGCCGTGTTTCAGCGAAGCCATGCTGCGCAATCCTAGTGGCGGCGCGCTGGTATATCTTGGATGCAGCCGCTATGGCTGGGGCATTCCGGGCAGTTATGACGGCGGGCCGTCGAGTGTGTACGCATACAAATTTTACCGGCGGCTGTTTGAGCCGCGAAGTGTGGCGGGCGGCGCAGCCTTTGCACAGCACAAGGCCGACATGATCGCACAGTGCGGAGCGTACGGCGCAGAGCGTTGGATTCAATTTGGTTTGAATTTTCAGGGCGACCCGGCGATCATGTTCGGGCTGGTGGAAACCAACCAGCCGCCGGTGATCGCGCCGGTGGGGCGGCAAACGGGGCTAGCGGGCGCGCCGCTGCAGTTCACCGTGCAGGCCAGCGACCCGGCGGATGCCGACGTGATCACGCTCAGCGCAGCAAATGTACCCGCGTGGGCTGTATTTACTACCGTCAGCAATAAAGGCAGCGTGAGTGGCGTATTCAGCGGCATACCTGTGCAGCCGGGCGTGGCGGATGTGACGTTCAGTGCCAGTGACAAAGATGGCGCCACCAGCATCACCGTGCGGATCATGACGGGCGTGGCGGGGGTGTGTAGCAGTTTATTGATTTCAGAATACGGCGAAGGTACGAGCTACAACAAATATATCGAATTATTCAATGGGACAAGCAACGCGATAAACCTTTCTGAATATAGCCTTCGCAAGCAAATTAATGGCGCCGGTGTCTATACAAATGATCTGCCATTAAGCGGCACGTTGCCGGCTGGTTCAACCTACGTAATTGTGTATAATCAAGCAGAGGCTGAATTGCGCGGGAAGGCGGATTTGCTGACGGGCAGCGCGTGTTTGGCATTCAACGGCAATGATGCGGTGGGGCTGTTCGAGACGGGGAGCGGGGCGCAGGTGGATGAAGTGGGGGAGTATGGGAGTGCAGGGTATTGGGGGCGGGATGTGACCATGCTGCGGCTGCCGGAGGTGACCATGCCGCGCGTACCGTACCAGGCGGATCAGTGGGAGCGGCACGCCGCGGACACGTGGGAAGATGCCGGCCAGCACATAGTCATGCCAGAGCCGGCGGTGTGCGGCGTGCTGGTGATTGCAGGCGTGCTGGCACGGCGGCGCGTGCGCAGCACCGTCCTGCTGTGAGCTTTTAGTCAGCGGCGTGGCGTGGATGGCCAGCTGCTGCGCCCGGTTCAGTATCGCTCCAGCACCACTTCAAAATGCGCGCGCGGATGGCTGCACACCGGGCATTTTTCGATGGCCTTTGTGCCGTAATAGACGTGCCCACACTTGCGGCAGCGCCATTTGACGGTTTCAGCTTTTTCGAATACACGGCCCTCTTCGAGTTCCTTTAAGAGGGCGGCAAAGCGCGCTTGATGATCCTGCTCGATTTTAGCGATGCCCTCGAAGAGCTGCGCGATGTCTTCAAAGCCTTCTGCGCGCGCTTCGGCGGCCATGCGTGGGTACATCTCCTGCCATTCGTGCTGTTCGCCGCTGGCGGCCGCCTTGAGATTTTCGAGCGTCGTGCCGATGCCCTGCAGGAACTTAAGATGCTGCTTGGCGTGCATGCGCTCATGGTCGGACGTTTCCTGGAAGATTGCGGCGATGCGTTCGTAGCCTTCCTTTTTGGCCACGGCAGCGAAATACGCGTATTTGCTGGAGGCTTGCGATTCACCAGCAAACGCGGCCAGCAGGTTTTGTTCTGTTTTGGTGTTGGTGAGGTCTGGCATGGAGGAATCTCCTTATGATGGTTAGATGATGTTATGTTACAACTGGTTGTGGGACACGTGTATCGCGCCACTTGCGGTGCATCCACAGCCACATGCCGGGAGCGCGGCGGATTTCTGCTTCGAGCATGTTCATCAAGCGCTGCGTGGCGGTGGCGATGTCGCGGGCAGGATCGGCCGTGCAGGGCACATCGAACGGCGGGTAGATCACAGGATAATGAGAACCGTCCGGGCGCAGGTGGTCAAACGCGGCGATGAGGGCCGCGCCGGTTTTGCGCGCGAAAGCTGCCATGGCGGGCGAGGTGGAGGCCGGGCGGCCAAAAAACAGCGCAGGCACACCGCGCGCGCCGGCATGTTGATCACCAACAAACCCAACCATTTCGCCTGCCCGCAGGCGCTGCACCACTTCGGCGCTTATCTCGCGTTTGTCCAAGATGCGCACGCCGCTGGCGCAGCGTAACTTCAGAAGACGCCGGTAAATCCACTCGTTGTGATACGGCCGGGCGACACCCGAGAAGGGATAGCCCAGCAAGCCGCAGCCTAGGGGAAAGATCTCCCAATTGCCGAAATGGCCGGTGAAGAACACAATTGCCTGGCCGCGCGCGCGCACGGCTTCAATGTGTTCAAGGCCGGCGGGATGGACGATGTCAAAGAAGTGGCGGGCGAGACGGGGGAAATCGAGCACTTCCAGCGCGAGCATGCCCAGCGTTTCAAAGCTTTGGCGCGCGATGGCGGCGCATTCTTGAGGTGTTTTTTCGGGGAACGCCGCGCGGAGATTGGCGAGCGCGATGCGGCGGTGCGAGCGCGCGAGATGGAATGCACCGCGCCCCAGCGCCCGTCCGAGCTGCATCAAGCGCGCGCGCGGAAACAGGCGGACGGCGCCTTCGGCCAGGCGGTACAGCGCGTACATGACGAGGCCGTTGACCAGCACAATTAAGATAATCACGATGATCCAGCCCAGCACGCCCGTGGCGGCATATTTTTCGCCGTACAGCCAGGTGGGACCCGCGCCGGCCAGCGGCGGCTCGGGATATTTCCACACTTTGCTGGTGGCCTTGATGGCGAAGACCCAGCCCGTGTGCAGCCCCATAGCGGCCCAGAGGGTACGAGAGCGCAGCGTGAGCTCAGCCAGCAGCCAGCCGGCCAGGAACAGCCCGACAATGCCTGGGAGCACCACCTGCGGCTCGCCCAAAGGTACGAAAAACAAGCCGATCAAGCGCAATCCCGCGCACCACTGTGTGCCGTCGAGCTGCACGTGCTTGATGGGGCGCAGGAAATGATCAAGTGAAAACAGATGCAGACAGGCGAATACCGCGCTTGAAAGAATCAGCGCGCGATAGCGCGTCATGCGTTCCGCCAGGGCGTGCAGCAAAAAGCCGCGGAACGCCAGCTCTTCGACCAGCCCGACCCCCACCGCGCTCAGCAGCCCGAGAACGGCATTGAGCAGCACGGTGCTGGCAGGCGGATGGCGATAGATGCGCAAGCCGGCGTACACTTGGGCCAGCACGAGGGTTGTGATGCAGAGCGCGCCGATCACCAGCCACACAAGATAGCGCGACACGGCGCGTTTGAAGCGGAACAAACTGCGCGGGCGGAACCAGATGCCGAGCCAGCGCCAGCCCAGCGCCATGCCCGCCACCACGCACACGATGACCACACGGTTGAACACGCGCCGAAACGGATGCGCGCACAGCAACGGGATATGCTGAGCCATGCGATACACCCACGGCGCGGCCAGCGCGGCCAGCAGCACGGCACCGCCAATGACGATGAGTGCGCGTGTGAAGGACGCACAGCGGGCAACACGGTATTTCTTCGGCAAAGACGGTGGCATGGTTAGGGATAACAAATGCGCGTAATACAATCAGTAAAATCTTCCTCACCGGATTTAATCTTGATGGCGACTTTGAGATAATAGACCGGGCAGGGAAGAGTGGCGCTGCCGGCGCGGCGCGGGAAGCGCACGGAATCTTTTTCGGTGATTAAAATGGCATCCGCGCACATGCCGGCCGCCGCGGCGTAAATCTCTTCGATTTCCGCGCGCCGGAAGCGGTGATGATCAGGAAACGTCATTACGCGCTGGACGATCGCACCCAGTTCTTTCACCAGCGCCACAAACCCATCTGGCTGTGCGATGCCGGTGACGATAAACGCGTTGCGGCCGTTGATTTCGTCCAGAGGCACATGCGCACCGGTGTGCAAATTGATCAGTGCCGTGGGCTCGTAGTAGCAGGCGATGATTTCGGCGGTTGGATTAATGGTGCGGATGCGTGCCACGATTGGTTGCACATCAACGTCGCGTGCTTTGGTGATGAAGATATGGGTGGCGCGCCGCAAGCCTTTAAGCGATTCCCGCAGCAAGCCGCGCGGCAGCAGATAATCAAACCCAAACGGACACGTGGCATCAATTAACACAACTTCAATTTGGCGCTGCAAGCGCAGATGTTGCATGCCATCGTCGAGGATGATGGTATCGACGCCGAATTCTTTGATGGCAAAGCGGCTGCCGCGCACGCGGTCGGGATCGGTGATCACGACGACGTTGTCAAGGTTGCGCGCCAGCATATAGGGTTCGTCGCCGGCTTCGCGCGCGCCCAGCAGAATCTGTGTGCCATCATGCACCACTTTTGGGCCGCCGCCCCAGCGGCGGTTGCGCCAGCGCCAGCGCCAACTCGGCGCGCGGGCTTTGTAGCCGCGGCTGATGATGGCGACTTTTCTGCCGCCACGCGCCAGGGCGCGGGCAAACGTCTCCACTACAGGGGTTTTGCCCGTGCCGCCCACCGTGATGTTGCCCACGCTGATCACCAGGCAACCAGGCCAGAAGCGCCGGAAAACACCGCGTTTGTACAAAGATGCGCGCAAGCGCGAGGCAATGCCAAATAGTGCCGCCGCGCCGGCCAGGACGACGCGCGCAACCCGCGCCGCGCGGTCGGTGCGTTTGCCGGAGATAATCTCGCGCCACGTCTGTTCAAGATTTCTGCGCGGCACCGCGAGCTCCTTGTGAAGACGCCGCCCTGTGAGCACACATGCGTTCCACTTCGCGCACCAGCAGCCGTGCCAGGGCGTGCTTGCCGCAGCGTCCCAGATCACGCACACGGCCGTCGCGATACAGTAGCGCCGCGCGCAGCGCTGGCTGGCCAAAGCCTGCATCCGGCGCGCTCACGTCGTTGGCAACAATCATGTCCAGATGTTTTGCTGCCAGTTTGCGCGCCGCGGACGCCAGCACCGCGTCAGTTTCAGCCGCAAAGCCCACCACGATCTGCCGCCGCCGCCGCGGCAGCGAGGCCAGAATGTCGGGCGTGCGCACAAGGCGGAGGATCAGCACACGGCCGGTTTTGTGCAGTTTGGCCGTGCGCGGCCGCGCCGCGTGATAATCGCCAACGGCGGCCGTCATAATCAATGCGTCACAAGATGAAAAGTGGGTGCGCAGCGCAGTTTGCATTTCGTGCACGCGCTCGACATGCAGAATCCGCACCCCTGCGGGCGGCGTCAGCGCCACGGGGCCGCTGACTAGCGTGACGCGGTGTCCAGCCCGCACGGCAGCTGCGGCCACGGCGTAGCCCATCCGGCCGCTGCTAGGGTTTGAAATGAAGCGCACGGGATCAATATATTCACGTGTGGGACCGGCGCTGACAAGGATGTGCAGGCGGCGCCGCGTGGGCAGTGCGTGGCGGCGCGCCTTCATGCTGTCCGCGGCTGGGCTGCCACCGCCTGTTCGACGGCAGCGAGAATAGCCGCTACTGGCGCCAGGCGGCCCGCGCCTGTGGTACCGCACGCCAGCTCGCCGTGCTCTGGCTCAACGATCACCGCGCCACGCTGCCGCAAGACTGCCAGATTCGCCCTGGTTGCGGGGTGCGTATACATGCCACTATTCATTGCCGGCGCAATTACGAGCGGCCCGCCGTATGCCAACGCAACCGATGTCAGCGCGTCATCGGCAAGACCGCAGGCCAGTTTGGCAATCACATTGGCCGTGGCCGGCGCGACGCACAATACGTCGCCGCGGTCGCTCAGCGCGATGTGCCCGGGCTTCCATTCTTCAATTTGGTCATACAAGCCCTGCGTCACGGGGTTGCGCGACAGCGTTTGAAACGTCAACGGCGTGACAAACGCAGCCGCGTTGGCCGTCATGAGCACATGCACGTCGGCGCCACGCTTCGTGCATTCGCGCACCAGTTCGCACGCCTTGTACGCCGCAATCGAGCCGCTCACACCCAGCAATACCGTGCGGCCTGCAAGCGTCTGTGGCAGTGGGTCAATCATAGCGGTTAGAGTATACCAAAAACCCGGCTTAACGCACAAGCGCCACATCCGGCCTAAACCCGTCGGCGAGCGACATAGGCATGGAGGGGCAACGGCCTCGTTGCCCTTGAGCCCTGCAGCCATGAGGCCGCCGGGCCGGCGGCCCTACCTGCGGATTAGCTAGCGATACCGGTAGCGAGAACTGGAGGGGCAGCGGCCTCGCTGCCTTTGTGCCCCGCGCGCACAAGGGCGCCATGGCCGGCGGCCCTATCTAGTCGCCGGATCTGGGGCTTTTGCGAGCGTTGCAATTTGCGGCCGCTTTGCTATAATATCACGTTAAATAAGCGGCATGCGAGCAGGAGTCGCCGCGCCGCAAGCTTAACCGACAACGAGGACGCGCATGCGCAAAGAGTATCTGTATACGCCCGGGCCGGTGACGGTGCCGCCGGAAGTGTTGTTAAAGCTGGCCGAGCCGATGTATCATCACCGCTCGAAACGCTTTCAGACCATCTTCAGCGAAGTTAACGCGAAACTGAAGCAGGTCTACCGCACGGCGAACGACATTATTACATACACGGCGAGTGGCAGCGGCGCCATGGAAGCAGCCATCGTAAATTTCCTTTCACCGGGCGACAAAGTCATTACCATCAATGGCGGCAAATTTGGCGAGCGCTGGGTGGGCTTGGCGAAGGCGTATGGTGTCACACAGTACGAAGTAAAAATCCCGTGGGGCACGGCGCCCGATCCGAAAGAGATTGAAAAATTGCTGGCGCAGGACCCGGCGATCAAGGCCGTCTATACGCAACTCGTTGAGACATCCACCGGCACGTTGTATGATGTGCAGACACTCGGTGCGGTGGTGGCGAAGACGCCGGCCATCTTTGTTGTCGACGCGGTTAGTGGCCTGGCAGCGGATGACATTCCCGTGGATGCATGGCAGGTGGATGTGTGCGTGACGGGGTCGCAGAAAGCCTTGATGATCCCGCCGGGGCTGAGTTTCATGAGCGTTTCGGAGAAGGCATGGGCGCTGGCGGAAAAAGCCACCCTGCCGAAGTACTACTTTGACGCGCGCAAAGCGCGCAAGGCGCTGGCAAAGAACGATACACCCTACACGCCGGCACACACGCTGATCGGCGCGTTGAATGTCAGTCTGGACATGATTTTGAAAGAGACGATCGAAGCCGTCGTGGCGCGGCATGCGCGGCTGGCGGCGGCGGTGCGGGCCGGCGTGGCGGCACTGCAGCTGCCGCTCTACTCCAAGCGCCCGGCCAATGCGTTGACGGCCATTGAAACACCGGGCATGGACGCTGAAGTGATCAAGAAGGAACTGGACAAGGATGGCATTCTCGTGGCAGGCGGCCAGGATGAAGCCAAGGGCAAGATTATCCGCATTGCCATGATGGGCTATGCCAATGATGCGGATGTGATGAATGCGTTGTCGGCGTTGGAGACGGTGTTGAAGCGCGTGGGCTATGCGTTCACGCCGGGCGCGGGCGTCGCGGCGGCGCAAGCGTCGCTGCTTGGGGCCTAGTAGCGGGGTGCGGCACATGCCAGAGGCGTCTTGCCAAGCAGTTTCGATTACCGGCGGGCAGCACGTGGCTTATGCACGTGACAAACGCACACACAGCGCACCTTGCAGTCCTAAAAATATGATCTCAAAAAAGGAACAAGCGTTGACAACCGCGTTGCGCAAACGTCTGACAGGCGCGCCGCGTGCCGTGGCAGATTGGTTGTTGCAAGACCCGGAAGTCAAGTACCTGCAGGACTACGCCAATACCGTATCCATCAAACTGCTCGGCTTCAACGATCACGGCCCGGTGCACATGCGCGCGGTAGCATTGAATGCGTTAACCATGCTTGACTTGCTGCGCGCGGCGGGCGTGCAGCTCAGTCTGGAAACGGAAGAAGCAGGGACCTTCGAGGACAGTGTTTCAGCGATACTAATCGCATGCCTGTTGCATGACATCGGCATGTCGATTGGCCGCGAATTGCACGAGCGCAACGCCGTGACACTCGCGCGGCCGATCATTGACCGGCTGCTGGAGGATGTGTATGGCGCACAGTTGCAGCGCCGGGTGGTCATTCGCTCGCTGGCCATGGAATGCATGCTGGGCCACATGGCCACGCAACGCGTGCATTCCATTGAGGCTGGGATTGTCCTGATTGCCGACGGCTGTGACATGGAGCGCGGCCGTGCGCGCATTCCCATGCTCCTCTCCACAGAGTCGCGCGTGGGCGATATTCACAAATACTCCTCCGCAGCCGTGCGCGAAGTGGTGATTGACAAAGGCGCCAAACGGCCGATCCGCATCACCGTACACATGACTGACACCGTGGGCTTTTTCCAAATCGAAGAAGTCCTCTTCAAGAAGATCGAGCGCAGCACGATTAAGCAGTACATCGAGCTGTACGCAGGCGTCTCGCACGCGCAGATGAAGTGCTATTTGTGAGCCGTGCGAAGCCGCCGGCCACGGCGGTCTGATGCCCGTCGTGTTCTAAGCAGTGAGGCTGTTGCCCCATAAGCGCTAAAATAAGCACACAACGCGGCCGTAATTGACCACGAAACATAGGAACCACACGACGTTTAATCAGCTTTCTCCCAGATCCGGCGACTAGCGGCATAGGCGTGGAGGGGCAGCGGCCTCGCTGCTCTTGTGCCCTGCAGCCATCAGACCGTCGTGGCCGGCGGTCCTCGCTAGTCGCCGGATCTGGGCTCTGTGACGTCTGCAATCAGCACGGCCTGTCGTGTGGGAGGTGGTAATTAACTGTTTCAGCTCTGTGCTCTGCAAATTGCAAATTGTAAATTGTAAACACGCTTAACTTGGCGCGTGTAGGCTGTTGCCACTCCATGTTCATGGGCGCCGCAGGGCGCCTGGTTCTTCACGTGCTCTTCACGCGCCGTTTATCCGCACGTTATCCTTCGTGTGTACGCTCACGAGCTGATTTTGTTATACTAGAATGCAGGTATTAACTACCGGATCACACTGCATGAAAAAACGCATTGCTGTTGTGGATGATGAGCAGGACATTGCCGAGCTGGCGGCCTTGCATTTGCGCAAAGCCAATTTCTCCGTGCGCGAATACCACGATGCCGGGTCGTTCATGTCGTCTTTGCGCAACGAGACACCGCACGTGATTATTCTTGACTTGATGTTGCCGGACGCCGATGGGTATGAACTGTGCCGTGCCATCAAGGCTGATGCCAAGACCGCGCACATTCCATTGATCATGCTGACCGCGAAATCAGAGGAAGCCGACAAGGTGCTAGGGCTGGAGCTCGGCGCGGACGATTACATCACCAAGCCGTTCTCGCCGCGGGAACTGGTGGCGCGGGTCAAAGCGGTGTTGCGCCGCCAGATGTCGCAGCAGGAAACCAACAAAATTGTCCGGCTTGGTTCGAGCGTGGTTGTAGATGCCAACACCTATCAGGTTCTGGTCAACAATAAACCGATTGACGCCACCACAACCGAGTTTCGGATTCTGCATTTGCTGTGCCAGCGCAAAGGCTGGGTGTACTCGCGCGAGCAGATTCTGGATCATCTTTGGGGCACACAGAAGGCGGTGCTGGACCGCACTGTGGATGTCCACATCAAGAATCTGCGCGAAAAACTCGGCCCGGCCGGCGAGATGATCAAAAATGTGCGCGGTGTCGGCTATAAGGTGGATGAGTGATGCGTTCACTGTTTGGCCGTGTGTTTTTAGGGTTTCTGCTGATTCTGGCAATATTTGCGCTCGTATCTCTGTGGGTCTCGTTCAGGACGATCAGGCACCGCTACAATGAGTTGGTAGCGCGGCATTTGCGCGGCGTTGCCAGTGCCGCCGGCACGGCTGTGCTGGGCGGCGCGTGGCGCGAACCCAGCCGCGTGATGCAGGCGGACATTGCTGCCTTAGGGCAGGCTACTGGTGTACGCATCACGATCATTGACACGAACGGCATAGTGCTGGCTGATTCCAGCGCCGATCCTGCCAGCATGGACAATCACGCCAGCCGCACCGAAGTGCGCGCGGCGCTCGGCGGCCGTGCCCACACCGAATACCGCTTCAGCAACACGGTGCGTGAATACATGCTGTATGTCGCGCTGCCCGTGATAGACAACGGCCACGTCATCGCTGTTGCCCGTGCCAGTGCGCCGCTTAACTCCATCACCCATCTGCTGCATCTTGCCTTGCGTGAACTGGCCATCATCCTTGCTGTCATGATCATGCTGTCGGTGGGCGCCTCCGCGGTGTTGGCGCAACGCCTTGCCCGCCCCGTGCGGGAACTGCGTGCGGCTGCGCGGAATGTTGCCACCGGCAATTTTGACACCTATCTTGATCTCAGCGGCACGCGTGAATTCGAGGAATTGTCCGCCGCCTTCAATCAAATGACCCGCCACGTGCGCGACGTCGTCGCACAGCTTACCAGCCGCAATGCCGAACTTGATGCCGTAATCAGCGCCATGCGCGAAGCGCTGGTGGTGCTGGATGAACAGGACCGCATTGTGCTGGCCAACGCCAGTTTTGCGCGCCTCAGCCTCGTGCCGCCCTCGCGCCAGACGCATGTGTGGGAATGCATCCGCGTGCCCGCCCTGGCCGACATGGTGCAGGCCACGCGCGCATCCGGCACGCGCAGATCCGGCGATGTGCAGATTAACGACCAGCATTTTCTCTGCAATGTCACGCCACTCAACGGCTCGCGCGAACTGGTCGTTACGCTGCATGATGTGACGGAGCTGAAGCGCGTCGAGCGCATGCGCCGCGATTTTGTCAGCAATGTCTCGCATGAGCTGCGCACGCCGCTCACCGCGATCAAGGGGTTTGTCGAGACGCTGGAGGAAGATGCCGCACTGCAACATAACCGGTATCTGGAGATCATCCGCCGCCACACCGACCGCCTGATTGCCATTGTCCAAGACTTGCTCACACTGTCCGCGCTCGAACAACGCAGTGAAGTGCAGCGCGAACCCACCGATCTCCACGCGCTGGCGGCCAATGTCGTCAAGATTTTCGAACCGCGCCTGCGCGCCAAAAATCTCGTCTGCCGTGTTGAGGCAGAACCAGACCTGCCGCTCATCATGCTCGACCGCTTCCGCTTCGACCAAGTGCTGGTCAATTTGATTGACAATGCCATCAACTACACAGAACAGGGCGGGATTACAATCCGCATCGCACGCGCAGATGAGCGCGTGCGCATCAGTGTCCAGGACACTGGCTTGGGCATCGCGCCGGAACACCTGCCGCGCATCTTTGAGCGCTTCTACACCGTTGACAAATCGCGCGCCCGCAAGTATGGCGGCACCGGCTTGGGGCTTTCAATCGTCAAACACATCGTCATGCTGCACGGCGGCACCATTTCGGTCGCCAGTGAAGTCAATCACGGAACGACCTTCACGATCGAACTCCCGCTGGCCCCGCCCGCCGCTGCCTGACGCTGCCTGCTGACTAGATGATTCGAGCCGCTCATCTTACATACATACTTGTCCAATTTTGGGGATACCACAACGACGAGGTTGTCATTCCGGCTGGTGCAGGTGTTGGAGCGGGCGTGGGAGGGTGAAAATATGACGGTGGCGGAAGGCTGGAGCGGTTGAGCCAGTTGTGCGTCACAGAAGTGAAAGTGAACAGGAAAGTGGCAGACTGGACGATACCAGAGCCGCGCGCAGACGTGCAGCGGTTGCTGGAGAAAGCGGGGGTGAAACTACCGAAGCGGCTGGCGCCGGACGGGCGGCGTGTGCACACAAAGACGCCGCTGCGGCGGAAGCGTATAAGTCGCTAAATAAGAGCAATTTACGCGCCGATAACGGCTCCCTTTTTTCCGGAACGTCCGTTAAACTGTTCAGCCCGCCACCCAAAGACGCGCATGGACGGTATCTGTTCCACGAATCGGCGCCGCCCCGCTGATCCTCGTTTAAAAGTTGCTCAGCGGCTGACTTCCCGCTCGCGCGCGTGGATGCACACGTCGTTCCACACCCGCTCATAGATGTGCGCCGCATACGCCTGCAGGCGTTCGCCATGGCGCGCAAAATCCGCCGCAATATGACGCAGTTCAGGCTTGCCGGCCGTCCATTCTTCCAACAATTCCTGCGTCATTTCCACGTGAAACTGCAGCGCCAGCGCCGTGCCTAACCGGAACGCCTGATGCGGGCACGCCGCCGACGTAGCCAGCAACACCGCCCCGTCCGGCAGCAGCGCCATGTCTTCGTGCCATTGCAGCACCGTCATCTCCGCGGGCAACCCGGCACAGGCGGGCTCATGCGCCGCCGCCGGCGTCAACTGCACAGAATACCAGCCCACTTCCGCCTGCGGCGATTTGATCACCGGCGTGTCACACGCCCGCGCAATCATTTGCGCCCCAAGGCAAATGCCCAGCACCGGCACCCGTGCCGCCATAGCGTCGCGCACCAGCCGCCGCTCGGCCGCCAGAAACGGATACCGCTCCGTCTCGTCCACGTTCATTGTGCCGCCCATCACAACAAGCAAATCAAAGCGGCATGGATCATCCGGCACAGGCGCGCCGTCGTAAAGTGGCAGCATAGTCACGCGTGCTTGTTGCCGCGCAAGAAAGGCCGCCAGCGAGCCGGGTTTTTCTGTCGGTGTGTGCAGTAAAACGGCAACATGTGGCGTCATACGTGCTTCTCTAACTACATCATCCCACCCACCTGCCCTACACCCAGTATAACACAAAACACCCGCCGTGTCAATAACGCTGAACCCCCTAGATCCGGCGACTAGTGACATAGAATTGGAGGGGCAGCGGCCTCGTTGCCCTTTTACCCCGCACGCATCAGGTCGCCGAGGCCGGCGGCCCTCCAGAAAACATGGAGGGGCAACGGCCTCGTTGCCCTTTTACCCCGCGCGCGTCAGGTCGCCGAGGCCGGCAGCCCTCCCAAGTCGCCGGCTCCAGAACGACGCCGGAGAACGGCGCGGGCGGTGTGCTGCGTTGCAGGCGCTGCTCGATGCGCGCCTGTTCGTCTGCCAGCCAGGCCAGGTTGGCGTACAGGTGGTCTTCGGTGAAGGGCGCGGTCTGCAGCACGGCGCAGGCGGCGTGGGTTTCGACCAGCCGCACAGGGCTCAACCGCTAGCCGTGTTCGAGCGTGCGCGCAATGACCTGCCACAGCGCCAGGCGCCCGTCGCGGCCGGCGCCCAGCGCGGCAGTGATGCCTCCGCGCCCGGCCAGCTCCTTGAGCAGCCAGACGGCGCCGACACTTGGGCCTTGGCGCAGCTGGACAAGCTGCGAATTTAGCGCGTGCAATTCGGCCAAGGTGCGGCAGTGGCGCAGGGCGAGTTCGAGCGCGGCAATTTCCTGCGGCGAACAATCGGACAGATTGGCAACGACGCGGTGTGTAACCTTCTTGCCGATCCGCTCGGAGCGGCGTAGGAGGATGCGGGTATAGGACGTGCCGTTAATGGTAGTTGTGCAGCGGTCAATATACATAGTGAGCACATTGAATCGAATAAGATTCTTTTTGTAAAAGGTTATAAGTATATTATTAGTGTGCACAAAAGGAGCGAGAAAATTACGTAAATTATTCTTATTAAACAATTTACGTAAAAAACTGTCCGGAAGATTTGTTGTGTCGCACCGTGTGCTTGTACGACACCTATACGCCGTGCAGAGGATGTGTGAACGGGTGCATTAGTCAATTCCGCAACCAGCAAGGAGGCCACATCTTCGTGATCGCGTGCGAGAGACATGATGCGCTCCATGGCCATGGTTGCCTGCGCCACAATTTGACGCGGGCGGTCATTGGCCGAGTAATCAGTCACTGACGCGAGCATACGTATATCGTGTATCAACGCCTGCGCCTCGTCCATTGGAGCAGCGCTGCCGATAAGCGTCCCGATTAACAGGACGAACACTGAGCAAGTAGTAGTGTTCATGTCTTTGCCCCTCTTGTCGTGTTAAAATGACGGCAATAAGCCATCCCATTCGGGAAAGTTGATACCGCTTGCAGGCAGGGTGCGCGCATGTCTTTTTTTCTGGAAACCGGCTGCGCCGGGAGGCAACATTTCCGTGCTCAAATTCATTGGCTCTCCCGCCCACATTTCCGGTATGCTGGTGATTTCAACACCGTCGCGCTTCAATGTAATTTTCACCTGCCAGAAGTGGAGCTGGCTTTCTTTGTGTTCGCCCCGGCAGCCGGTCAGCGTGAACTTCCCAGTTACTTGGTTGGCGTAGCGTTATTTGAATAACGTTGTACCACAATCAATGCGCGCAGGCAAGCGGTGAAACAGCGTCACCGCCGCGGCTCATGTTCTCACGCAGGCAGCGGCGAACCATGCAGGCGGAATACGCGCTCCACACCCCTGGCTTCGGACGAGTGTTTTACACTAGTGTTCCGGCACGGCAACGTCAGTCCAGCGGAAGCGTTCCATCTCTATCAGTCCGTCGAGAGAAAGGTGCGCTGCGCCGTTAAGATACTGCTTGGCGCGCTGGAGATGGGCACGCTTGTCGCTGCCGGGCGCCATGGCGCGCGCCAGATGCCGCACGGCCTGCACAATATCGCTTTTGTTGGTCGTGTTGAAACTGTTGACCAGGTATTCTTGACGTCGTTCATCTGTTTTGCGATCCCATTCTGTAATCT
>Ga0129299_1001403_pt1 | contig 16089 bp, 11 predicted proteins | sample ConPoolayeCmetaG_FD_94477 | JGI IMG/M metagenome (GOLD analysis project Ga0129299, IMG submission 94477) | Hot spring microbial mat communities from California, USA to study Microbial Dark Matter (Phase II) - Cone Pool mat layer C metaG ... | reverse complement strand
CCGCATGGCCCAGGCGCTGCGCAAACGCGTCGACCCCGACGGCGTCCGCAACCTGGTCTGGAAGCCGCTGGGCGACACGCGTCTGGAGATCCAGATGCCGCTGTCGGCCGGCTCCGGCGAATCGCGGCAGGCCCGCCTGGCCTTCGCGCAGGCCCAGGAGGAACTGGAACGCACCAATGTTTCCAGCGCCTCGGTGCGGGCGGCTCTGGAGCTGAGCGATCCGGCGACCCGCCAGGCGCGTCTGGAGGCGCTGGCCATGAACAGCGAGAAACGCAAGGCCCTCTTCCAGCGCTATGGCGAGCTGCTTGAAAAGCTGAAGGCGGCAGAAGCCTCCGGAGACTTCAGGTCCCTGGTCGACACCCGCGACGAGATCGCCACCGTGGAGGCGGCCATCGAGGCCACCAACGTGTCGGCGGCGCAGTTGGCGGCCGACCTGGAACTGCTGGCCGGAGCTCTGGAGCGGGCGCGGGGACCGCGTCGCGAGGAGGTGCGCCAGCAGCGCGAGGCGAGAATCCAGGCGGTGCGGCAGGTCGATGATTTTCCGGCGCGGCAGGCCGCCATCGACAATTTCCTGCGGCGTCACGAGGCGTATCTGAAAGTGAAGGGCACGGTGGACGATGCCGAGGGGCTTAAGCGCCTTTTGCGTGGCTCGGGGGTGTTGGAGTTCTACATCACGGTCACCGATCCGGCGCTGATCGAACCGATGGTGCAGCGGCTGAACACCCAGGGTCCCGGGGCGCTGCCCGGCGATCAGATGCGCTGGTTCGAGGTGGAGCGCCCCGAGGAGATGACCGGGCACCGGCTGTATCCTTACGCAGAGAAGATGTGGCTTCTGCTGTGGACCACGCCGGACAAGTCGCTGGTTCACCGGGCGGGCATCCGACCCTGGGGCCTGCAGCGCGCCTACCGCGACTACGATTCGCGCACGGGCGAATACGTGGTCGCCTTCCGCTTCGATCCTCAGGGCGCCGCACTTTTCGGCGAGCTCAGCGGGAACAACATCGGCGAGCACCTGGCCATCGTGCTCGACGGCCGCGTCATCAGCGCCCCGGTCCTCCGCTCGCGCATCGAGGGCCAGGGCCAGATTTCCGGCCGCTTCAGCGACCGGGACATCGACTACCTGGTACGGACGCTGAACGCCGGTTCGCTGCCGGCGCGGCTGGACGACGAGCCGATCATGGAGCGCACCGTCTCCCCGACCCTGGGTGAGGACAACCTGCGGCGCGGCCTTTACTCCGCCTACCTGGGGGTAACGGTCGTCGCCCTGTTCATGATCGCCTACTACTACTACACGGGCCTGGTAGCCACCGTGGCGGTGGTGATGAACCTGATCATCAACATCGGCGTTCTGGCGATGTTCAACGCCACCTTCACGCTGCCGGGCATCGCGGCCCTGGCCCTGACGGTGGGCATGTCGGTGGACGCCAACGTGCTGATCTACGAGCGACTGCGCGAGGAGCAGCTCCGCGGCCTGTCGCTGCGAATGGCCATCCGCAACGCCTACGACCGGGCGTTCAGCGCCATCGTCGACTCGAACGTCACAACCATCGCCACGTCGCTGATTCTCTACTGGTTCGGCTCGGAGGAAATCCGCGGCTTCGGTCTGACGCTGACGATCGGCATCATGGCCTCGATGTTCACGGCCCTTTTCGTGACGCGCACGATCTTCGAGTTCGGACTGGACCGCCTGGGGCTGCGGCGACTGCGCAGCTTCCCGCTGAGCGTTCCCCGCTGGGACAGGATGATGAATCCGAAGATCGACTGGATCGGCAAGGCGTGGATTTTCTGCATCTTCAGCGGCATCCTCATTGTTGCCGGGCTCGTCGCCTACTTCTCCAGGGGCCGGGACATGTACGACATCGAGTTCGTCTCGGGCACCTCAGTACAGGTCACGATGAAAGAGCCCACCCCGATTCAGCAGGTGCGGCAGCTCCTCGGCCGCGAGCCTTACTCCAGCATGCTGCCCGCCGTTCAGGTGGTGGCGGTGGGCAGCGAAGGGCGCGAGTATCAGATCGATACCTCCAACGAACGGACGCAGGAGGTGCGCACGGCGGTTATCGAGGCGCTCGACGGGCTGCTTCAGGTGGAATGGCGGGCAGAATTCGCTCACTTCGACAAGCCGCTGACGGACCCCGCGGTGGATGGCATCGTCGTTCAGCCCATCAAATCCGCCTCGTTTGCCGTGGATGGCTATATGCCGCCCGAGGCGGCCAACTACATCGGCGGGGTTGCCATCGTGCTGCGCGATCTGACGCCCGCCATCTCGCCCGACCAGATCAAGCAGCGGCTGGACTGGGCGCGGGATGAGCAGGGACTGCCCTACCGCAACACCAACGTCAGCGCTCCCGGCGGAAACCAGAACGTGACGCGCTTCGCGGTGGTGATGGTCAGCGATCCCAGATACAGCTTCCTGCGCGACCAGACGGCCTGGCACGACCAACTGGCACTGCCGACATGGGAGCTGGTGCGCCACGCCGTCAGCAGACAGCCGCCGCTCGGTCGCGTGACCAGCTTCGGCGCCCAGGTGGCTATGGACACGCTGATCTCCGCAGTCACTGCGGTGCTGATCGCCGCCGCGGCCATCACCGTCTACATCTGGACGCGGTTTGGCAATTTCAAGTACGGCTCGGCGACCATCGTGGCCCTGGTCCACGACGTGCTGGCCACCGTGGGGATGATCGGGCTGACTCAGTATCTGGGTCAGATCGACTTCTTCAGGAACTGGCTGCTCATCGAGCCGCTGCGGATGAACCTGACCCTGGTTGCGGCGGTCCTGACCGTGATGGGTTACTCGGTGAATGACACGATCGTGGTCTTCGACCGCATCCGCGAAAACCGCGGCCGGCTTGGGCACGTCAACCGGGCCGTCATCAACGACTCCATCACCCAGACTCTCAGCCGCACCCTGCTGACCGGCCTGACCACCCTCAGCACGCTGTTCGTCATGTACGTGTTCGGTGGTCCGGGCATACACGGCTTTACTTTTGCAATGCTGTTTGGCATATTGGTAGGCACGTATTCTTCGATTGCCATCGCCTCGCCGATCCTGCTGCTTGGCCGCGGGAATGAGCCGGCGGGCGTGGCACAGAAGATCCCGGTCGCGCAGCCGCTGGGCGCCGGACGGTCGGCTCCGGGCCGGCCGCACACGGCGACCTGAATGACGGTCGGCGGCGCAAGCCCGCTGCGGCGGCGCGACAGACATCACCCGATTTGGGAAAGGAGTCCCGCAATGCGCAAGGACGTGAGACTTGGGCTGGCCGTCGGAAGCCTCCTGTTCATCTTCGTTCTGGCCTATGTGTTGTTCTTCACGGGCGGTTCACGGCCGCCAACGGAAAGGGATGGCGGGCCGTTTGTGCCGTCGGCCGCGCGCGATGCCACCGCCGATGCCGGCGGCGACGCCTTCGTCGAAGTGCCGCACCAACAGACACAACTGAGCCAATCGCCCGGGCAGCGCTGGGGCCCCCTGGTGGATGCCACCGTGGAAATCAGCGGCGGCAACGACCTGCCCGATACTCCCGCTGATCTGCCCGAACCGGCCGCCGCAACCGACTGGATGAGCATCCTCTACGGCGGCGCCGAGCCGCTGCGCACCCAGACGCCCTTCGAGTCGGCCGCATCGGGCGGCGCCGCATCGGTCAATGACTGGTCGTCGCGGCTGGCCGGCACCGAGGCTATGGCCAATCTTCCCGGCACCGGGCGATCAACCGGCGCCGGCTCTACCGCGAGCGCCGGCACCTACACGGTCAAGGCGGGCGAAACGTTCTGGTCGATCGCCCGTGAGGTCTACGGCGACGGCTCCTACTATCCGCATTTGGTTCGCGCCAATCCGCAGGTCGATCCGTCGCGGCTGCGCGCCGGCATGACCATCACCCTGCCGGACCGGGGCCAGGTGGCTTCGGCGGCCGGCACCAGCGGCACGGCGGCAGTCGGCGATCGTCCGCTCGACCCCAGCAGTGAATACAGGGTGCAGGCGGGCGACAGTCTTTACAGCATCAGCCGCAAGCTCTACGGACGCGCGGACCTGATGAATCAGCTTTACGAGCTGAACAAGGGCGTGATCGGACCAAATCCGGCCGCGCTCAAACTCGGCACGGTGCTGAAGCTGCCGCAGCCCCCGTCGGTGGGTGTCGCCACGAGCGGCGTTGGCGACATTCGGTAGTCGGCTTGCGGGAGAGCGCCGCATGCCTGTTCCAGGCGGCGCCGGCGCGCTCAGGTGAGCGCGTCGCCGTGCAGTGCGGCTTCCCTCAGGACAGCAGCAGTTCCAGCTCCTCGCGGCCCAGCGTGCGGATCAGGCTGTTGTTGGCGGTGATGATGGCATCGGCCAGGTCGCGTTTGCTTTCCTGGAGTGCGACGATCTTCTCCTCGACGGTGTCTCTGGCAATGATGCGGCAGGCATAGACGGGCTTGGTCTGTCCGATACGATGGGTGCGGTCGATGGCCTGCGCCTCGATGGCCGGATTCCACCACGGGTCCAGCAGAAACACATAATCGGCGGCGGTCAGATTCAGTCCCAGCCCGCCGGCCTTGAGGCTGATGAGAAACAGGCGGCAGTCGGGATCGTTCTGGAACCGCTCGATGCGCTGCTGGCGGTCGCGCGTCCTGCCGTCGAGGTATTCGTAGGCGGCCCCCCGCGCATCGAGTCTCTGGCGAACGATCGACAGCATGCTGGTGAACTGAGAGAAGACCAGGGCCTTGTGGCCCTCGTCCATCACCTCGGCCAACTGCATGAGGAGCAGCTCGAGCTTGGCGCTGCTGTCGTCACGGCGGGCCGGATCGAGCAGCCCCGGATGCAGCGCGGCCTGGCGCAGACGCAGCAGGGCCTCCAGAACCTGCATGCGCGAGGCGCTGATGCCGTGGCGGTCGATGTGGCCCAGGAGGCTGCCGCGATAGTGGTCGCGCAGCTCGTCGTACAGCCGCCGCTGCTCGGCCTCCAGCTCGCATGTCAGCGTCTGCTCCACGCGAGGGGGCAGCTCGGGGGCCACCTGTTCCTTGGTCCGGCGCAGGATGAACGGACGCAGCGCTTTGGCCAGCAGCGTGCGCGTCGAGGGATCGGGGTTGCGCAGGTTGCCGTTGGCCGAGAACAACGCCGCCGCGCCCATCATTCCCGGATTGAGGAAGTCGAAGAGGCTCCACAGCTCGCCCAGATGGTTCTGCACCGGCGTGCCCGAGAGGGCCAGCCGATGACGCCCGTGCACCAGTCTCACGGCCTTGGCCGACTCGCTGGCGGCGTTTTTGACGGCCTGGGCCTCGTCCAGCACGACATAGTCGAACTCGACATCCTTGAGAAACGCCGCGTCGCGGCGGAGGGTGCCGTAGGTTGTCAGCACCAGGTCGTAGTCGCTCAGGTGTCCGCCGCTGCGCAGACGGTCCATGCCGGTGTGATCCAGGACCCGCAGCGCGGGCGTGAAACGTCTGGCCTCCTGCCGCCAGTTGAACACCAGAGAGCGGGGCACCACCACCAGCGACGGCGCCCCCGCTTCGCCGCGCGCCGCCCGCTCGGCACGGCGTGCCTCCAGCAACGCCAGCACCTGGATGGTCTTGCCCAGGCCCATGTCGTCGGCAAGGCAGCCGCCGAAACCGAACCGGCGCAGGAAGGCGAACCATCCCAGCCCCTCTCTCTGATAGTGGCGCAGCTCGCCGACAAATCCCGCCGGCGCCTCCATCTCCCGCACGCCGTCGAACTCGCACAGCGCCCGCCGCGCCAGCTCAAACGCCTCGTCGCCGGTGACCTGGGCCTGCTCCGACAGGAGCAGGTCGAGCATGCCGAGCTGCGCCCTCTCGAAGCGGACCCAGTCGCCCTGGGCGCTGCCGATCGCCGCCGCCAGACCACACCGCCGCAGCCAGTCCTCTGGCAGCAGTCCGACGCTGCCATCATCCAGCATAATGGTCCTGGCCCCGGCGCGTGCGGCGGCAAGCAGCGCCGGCAGCGCGACCTTCACCCCGTCGAAATCCGCCTCCCCGCGAAGCTCGAACCAGTCGATGCCGCTGGTTACGGTCGCGCGCAGGCCGTTCCACCGGCGGTAGACCTGTCCGGCCGCCTCCACCGTCCACCCCGCCTCCACGAGGAGCCGGGCAATGCGTGGCAGATGGCGCGCATTGAACCACAGCTCGGGGCCGTCATCGCCCGTCGCCGGCACCGGCCGCAGACCCAGCTCCGCCAGGCGCCGCGCCGCCGCCGCCTCCGCAGCCACATCCCGCAGGATCAGTCGCCGCTCCTGCGCACGGTAGATCGGCGGCGGCCGTTGCGACGGGGCGACCTGGGCGCCGTCGTAGTCGAAAAGCAGAATGGCCCGCAGGCGCTGCGGGCGGACCTCATCGCGGCGGGGCTGCCGCACTCTCAGAATCGGGCGCGGCGTCGTCCGCACCGTCTGCACGGTCAGGTCATCGGGCAGATCCAGCCGTGGCAGCACCGGCACGCTGAAGATCGCCTCCAGCATCTGCGGCCCCTGCGCGATCGGGACACTCAGCTTGCGGTCGCCGCGCAGCACGGGAATCCAATCGAAGGCGCCCCCGTCTTCCACAGCGAAGGCCGTGTCCTGGAGGAATGCCACGGTCCCTTCGAGCACCGCCAGGGGCCTGCTGAGCGGCATGCGCCGCTCGCCGCAGCGCAGCGCGCCGCTGAACACGTAATGCTCCAGGGACTCGTCGCGGCGCCCTTCAAGCCACAACTCCCATGGCTGAGGCTCCCACCGGAGCGGCGTCAGTTCGCTGGCATCCCAACTGGCGCTGAGCACGGCGCGCCCGGTCGCGCAGATCGACTCGACAATGTGTCGTCGCAGCGGCGCGGCCACCGCGAACACAGGGTCGTAGCTGGAGAGGGCCAGACTGCCTGCGCTGGCTCCCCGCAGCAGCGCCACGATGCGGCGGTCGTCGGCGTCGGGCAGGTCCAACAGGTCTGGCAATGACACCCCGCGCATTCTGGGGCGGCTCCATTGTCCATCGGCTCGGGGATCGCGCAGGGCCAGTCGCACGACAAGCGACGCCTCCTCGATCGACGCCTGGAGGTCAACAATGTAGATGACCTGTCGCCCCGGCGGCCATGCCGCGGCATCGCTGCGGTGGGCGGCCAGCGTCGCTTCACGGATGCGGGTGAGTTGCCGCTGCCAGGTCGGTCCGGCCGGCTGATGCCGCACCTGCGGCCGGGGGTCGTCGCGGTCCATTGCCCTCAGTTCGCCTGTGGGCGAGAGCCATCGGTGCGCGCCTGTGCTGCGCGGCCGGGCGGGCGGCTCATCGGATTCCTTAAGCATCCCCAGCGCATCGGCCACCAGCGCCGTCGCCACCACATGCTCGCACGCCTGCCGCGAGTCGCACCGCCCGCATGAGCAGCGGCCGCGCACTTTGCCATCAACGCGGTCCAGTACCGTGCGCGGTCGTCCCGCGCCCAGCAGGACCGTGCCGATCACCTCATCCTCGCCGCGTGCGAAGACCCTCACCCGCCCGGCGGCGGCAATGGCCTCGCCTTCTTCCCTGACCTGCGGATTGACACCTTGCAGCAGTCGTTCCAGAAGCGACATCGAGCCTCGGTTGAGCCAGATCACCACGCGCCGGCCGCACCGGCCGCATCACGCATTGTACCACATCGGCAAACACGTGGCGCGGCCAACTTCGCACCCTGGCCGCGCACCCCCGCACGATGCGTGACAGTCTCTGCGTTGGATGGAGCCAGGATGGCCTGGGCAAACGCTGAAACGCGGACGCAAGGCAAACGCCGGCAAGAGTCGGGGGCAGAGGCGGCAGGGGCGGCACGGGCGAGGACGCCCGTGCTACGTTGGGCGCCGGCGCGATGCCAGACCGGCGGCCATGGAATGTGTCACGCCCCCTCGCACACCCCGCATCACTCGGCCAGCATCGCGTCGCCGTAGCTGAAGAACCGGTAGCGGTGGGCGATTGCCTCGCGGTAGATTTGCCGCTGCTGCGGGAGCCCCACGAAGGCGGCCACGAGGGCGATCAGCGTGCTGCGCGGCAGGTGGAAGTTGGTGATCAGCGCATCCACGTGCCGCCACTGGTATGGCGGATGGATGAAGATGTCGGTACGGCCGTCGCGGGGAACAAAGGCAGCCCCGGGCGGCTGGCTCTCCAGCACCCGGGCAACAGTCGTACCTACCGCCACGATCCGCCGGCCCTCTCGCTTCGCCGCGTTGAGCGCTTCGGCGGCCTCGGCGCTGATGCTGTACGCCTCGCTGTGCATGGTGTGCGCCTCCAGGGTGTCGGCCGTCACCGGCTTGAAGGTCCCCAGCCCCACGTGCAGCGTCACGCGGGCGCTGCGCACGCCGGCCGCCTCCAGCGCCGTCAGGAGGGCGGGAGTGAAGTGCAGGCCGGCCGTCGGCGCCGCGATGGATCCGGCTAACCTGGCATAGACGGTCTGATAACGTTCGCGGTCCAGGGCATCCCGCCGGTCGTGCAGGCGCTGGCGGCGGATGTAGGGCGGCAGCGGCATCCGCCCCAGACGCTGCAGCAAATCCAGCGGGGCTTCCTCAGCATCCACCTTCAGAAGGTACTGTCCATCCTCGAGCTGGCGGACCACCTGCGCGGCGATCGAGGGCGCATCGGCGAAGGTCATCGACCGGCCGGCAGCGCGCGGGCCGGCGTTGCGGAGCATGACGCGCCAGTGGCCGTCGGGCTCGACGTCAATGAACAGGCCTTCGACCAGTCCTCCCCCCTGCTTGCGAAGCGCGAAGCGCGCGGGGATGACGCGCGAGTCGTTGAAGACCAGCAGGTCGCCGCCGCGCAGCAGAGATGGAAGGTCCGAGAACCGGCGATGCGCCAGAAGGGCGTCGGCGCGGCGGTAGTGCAGCAGTCGGGCCTCGTCGCGGCGGTCGGCCGGGACCTGCGCGATCAGCTCCGCAGGGAGTTCAAAGTCCAGCTCGTCGGTTCGCATGCGATCGTGATTGATGGCGCCATCACCGGGAGTTGCCCGGAGGCAACATCCCGCATAATCGGAAGTGCACCCGGTGCGCGCCGCCGGCGACGGATCATATGATTGCCAAGGCGATTCCGCACGTCTTGCCCGATGAGCGGCGCGGCTTTATCGGAGGCACCGTGGTTTGCTGTACAGCCGACCGTGGCCGCCACGCCGCCCATCAACGCCATCATCGCCACGCTGGAGCTCCAGCTTGTGCGTCTGCTGCGCGGCGCCGGATGGCCGGGTCCTGCGGGCGGGATCGGGCGCCCCGCCGATCTTGCGACGGTGCGTGTACAGGTTCAGCCTCGCAGGCGCGTGCAGCCGCCGCCGCTGATCGAGCCGCGCCCGCACATCCAGCCCGCGCCGCGCATCGAGCCGCGCCAGGTTGTGCATCCGCGGCCTGTGGAGGCGCCCGCGACGGCGGCGCCGCCACCGCCGACCGAAACGCCCCGCCCGATGGGCAGCGTGATCGAGCCGCCCTGGCGGGTGCTTCCGTGGGAAAATCCGCCACAGCCGGCACCAAAGTTAAAGGTTGTCATTCACCAGCCCGATGTTCCACGTAAGGGGACAGTGCTGGATGTGTTCATGTAGGCTGCCTGGTCGGATCTCTCCACGGCGCCCCATCCGGAGCCTCGAACATGCTGGATGCAACCCAGGTTGAGGAACTGATCTGCATCGTATCGGCGATGGACCGCGACGCCGTCATCGACAAGCTCCTGACGCTGCGCGCCGGCTTCCCCGTCGATTTCACCGCCGCTTTTCTGGACCGCACCCCCCTCGACCGCCTGCGCCACATCCTCATCGCCTTGTGCATGCAGACCAGCCAGCTCCCTGTGGATGAAGTCGCGGCGGGCGTATGAGGCGCGATGAAGGGCTCAGGGTTCAGGGTTCAGGGTTCAGTGACGGAGGGTTCGAGGTTCAGGGATAGGGGGCGGTGACGGCGTTCCGCCCTCGGCATTCGACCTTCGTAATTCGTCATTGATTCGGGCTTCGGGTTTCGCCCATTCTTCATTCCGCGGCCGCGCAGCCATCTACGCCGCCTTCACCGCGCCCACCAGATCCAGCACCGCCTTCTTGCCGTCGGCGAAGTACATGAGGCAGTTGTCGGCAGCGAACAGGGGGTTGGGAATGCCGGCGAAACCGGGGCTGAGGGAGCGCTTGATGACCACGACCGTCCGCGCCTTGTCGACATCGAGGATGGGCATGCCGGCGATGGGGCTGGAGGGGTTCTCGCGAGCGTCGGGGTTTACCACGTCGTTGGCCCCGATCACCAGGGCCACGTCGGTCTCCTGGAACAGCGGGTTGGCCTCCTCCATCGACAGCATCCGGTCGTAGGGGATGTCGACCTCGGCCAGCAGCACGTTCATGTGCCCCGGCATGCGCCCCGCCACCGGATGGACCGCGAAGAGCACCTGGGTGCCGCGTTCCTCCAGCAGCGCGTACAGGTCACGCACGGCGTGCTGGGCCTGGGAGACCGCCATGCCATAGCCGGGCACGACGATCACGCGCCGCGCATCGGCCAGCAGCATGCCGACCTCGTCGGCGGTAGCGCTCTTGACCTTCCCGCCGTAGACCTGGTCGGCCGACGCCGCCTTGGCCGCCTCGATCCCGCCGAAAAGCACGTTGGCCAGCGAGCGGTTCATGGCATCGCACATGATCTTGGTGAGGATGATGCCGCTGGCGCCGACCAGCGCCCCGGTGATGATGAGCATATTGTTGCTGATGACGAAACCCGTGGTGGCGGCGGCCAGGCCGGAGTAGCTGTTCAGCAGCGAGATGACCACGGGCATGTCGGCGCCACCGATGCGGTTGACCAGGAGCACCCCGAGGACCGACGCCAGCAGCGCCATTGCGAAATACAGCAGCCCCGCCCACGACGGCCAGATCACCAGCATCGCCCCCAGCGCCAGGCACGCCGCCAGCAGCGCGGCGTTGATGAGTTGCTGGGCGGGCAGCGACCACTCCTTGCGGAACATCTTCAGTTCCTGGAGCTTGCCGAAGGCGACCAGGCTGCCCCAGAACGTGACGGCGCCGATCAGACCGCTCAACGATATGGCGATCAGAGCCTGGTAGCCCTCGGCAACGTTGCCGGCCGACTCGGCGGCGTTGAAGTCCGCCAGCGCCGTAAGCGCGGCGATCCAGGCCACCAGGGTCGATGCGCCCCCGCCAAAGCCATTCAGCAGCGCCACCATCTGCGGCATGGCCGTCATCTCGATTCGCACGGCCAGCACGACCCCCACGATGGTTCCGACGGCGAGTCCGGCGATGACGATCCACCAGTTGAACTGCGCCCAGTAGAGCGTCGCCGCGATGGCCAGCAGCATGCCCAACGCGCTGATGAGATTGCCGCGGACGGCGGTGCGGGGGTGGGTAAGGCCGCGGATGCCCCAGATGAAAAAGACCGCCGCCAGCAGATAGACGGCGTTGGCGATAGGGGAGCTTTGCACGGGCTAGCCCTTCCTCTTGAACATCCCCAGCATGCGATGAGTGACCAGATAGCCGCCTACGACGTTGATGGTGGCCAGTGTCACGGCGAAAAACGCCAGCGTTCCCCCTAACCACCCGGGGTGCTCGTGAGCGACGATCAGTGCGCCCACGATGGTGATGCCGCTGATGGCATTCGAGCCGCTCATCAACGGCGTGTGCAGCGTGGGCGGCACCTTGGTGATGATCTCGAAGCCGACGAAGATCGCCAGCACAAACACGGTCAGGAGCATGATGAACATGCACGACTCCTCGGCGGCCGCGGCGCGACCGCTACGCGGCCGCTTCAGCGGACTTCTGATCCATCGCAGCACTTGCGCCGCTTTCCAGCGATGGCAGGCCCATCGCCTGACGCACCAGCGGATGCACGATCTGGCCATCGCGGCAAACGAGGCAGCTGCGGACTATCTCATCGGCGGCATCCAGCCGCAGACCGCCCTGTTTATCGGTCAGATGCTTCAGGAGGCTGGCCACGTTGTTGGCGAACATCTGGCTGGCATCCAGCGCGATGGTTGCGGGAATGTTGTCGTGGCCGATGATGGTCACGCCGTGGCGCTGCACCGTCTGCCCGCGCTCGGTCAGTTCGCAGTTGCCGCCCCGGTCAGCCGCCATATCGACGATGACCGAGCCGGGGGCCATGGCAGCCACCATGGCCGCCGTCACCAGAATCGGTGCCCGCTGCCCGGGCACGGCCGCCGTCGTGATCACCACATCCGACTCGGCGACGGCCTTGCTCATCAACTCCCGCTGGCGGCGCACCTGCTCCTCGCTCTGCGCCCTGGCATAGCCAGCGCCGTCCTCGCCGGCCGCCTCCAGCGGCAACTCCAGAAACCTGGCGCCCAGGCTCTGCACCTGCTCCTTCACCGCCGGCCGGACATCGTAGGCGCTGACGGCCGCCCCCAGCCGTTTGGCCGTCGCGATGGCCTGAAGCCCGGCGACTCCGGCGCCAATGATGAACACACGTGCCGGGCGGATGGTCCCCGCCGCCGTCATCATCATCGGCAGCATCTTCGGCAGCGCCTCGGCCGCCATCAGCACCGCCTTGTATCCGGCCAGACTCGCCTGGCTGGAGAGCACGTCCATGCTCTGGGCGCGGGTGATACGCGGGATCAGCTCCAGGGCCAGAAGGTTTATGCCGGTCTCAGCAAGAGCACGCACCTGCGCGTGGGCGCTGAGTGGCTCGGCTAGACCGATCAGCGTCTGGCCGCGGCGCAGGAGTTCCAGGTCGCCCGTGCCGGCCTGGGGATTAGCGCCGAAGGTTCGCACCTGAAGGATGACCTGCGCGCCGTCGATGGCCTGCTGGCGCGTGGCGACGATGCGGGCGCCGCGTTGGGCGAAGCGCTCGTCGGGGAATCCGGCGGCGAGGCCGGCCCCGGACTGCACGCGGATTTCGTGTCCGGCCTTGACGAGTGGGCCGGCCGCCTGGGGTGACATGGCGACGCGGCGTTCCCCCGGAAGTGTTTCACCCAGCACGGCAACGATCATTCGACGATGCTCCTTCCAGCCCACGCGTTTGACGACACCGCACCACAACCAGCGGGCGTTGGATACAGGGTACAAATCGTACGCTATCAGGCAAGTGACTGCACACCACCCCCAGTGCTGGGCATCGCCTTATTGCACAGTTCGAGCTGCCCACGTCATCGCCACCACGCCGTGAAAGCCACCCACCCCTTCGCTATAATCCGCCCCCATGGAAGATTCGATCCGCAGCCAGCTTGTCCCCGGAGCAATCGTCGAGGTAACTCAACAGATCGCCCGCCGCGACCAGGCCTGGACACACACCGTGCGCGGAAGGGTATTGGCCTTCGAGCAGCAGCCCACGGGCAGTTGGTTCGCCCACGCCCGCGACGATCGCCTGTGGCTTGATCGTCTGGTCCTGCAACTGGATGACGGAGAGATCATCAGCCTCATTCTCGACGACTACAGTCACATCACCATCAAAACGCCGCCAGCCGCGGCCCAGCCGGCCGTGCAGCAGGCCACCTGAGAGGACCCATGGATGCAGCCATCTTCGGACTGATCGTCGCCGACGTGATCGCACAGCCCGTGAACCTGCGCCCGCCGCCGGCGCCCGGAGGGCTGGTGCTGGTCAACTCCATCACGCTCACCACCGGCGGCAACGTCTGCAACATGGGGCTGGCCATGGTCCGGCTTGGCATGAGCGTGGCCGGCGCGGGACTCGTCGGCAACGATGTGCTGGGGGCCGCCGTCATCGAGCGCATGCGCCAGGGCGGCATGGACACCTCGGCCGTCTTCACCACCGACAAGGCCCAGACCAGCGCATCGGTGGTAGCCGTGGAGCCTGGAGGAGAGCGCTGTTTCTTCCACACCCCCGGCGCCACCCCCCTGCTCGATGCCGACGCCTTCCGCCGCTGCTTCCCCATCTTCAAACGTTGTCACTACGTCCAGATCGGCTACTTTGGACTGCTGCCGGGACTCACGCCAGATCTTCCGGACCTCCTTCAGGAGCTGCGGGCGGCCGCCCCCGGCGTGAAAATCGCCCTGGACACCGTAAATCCGCCGGCGGAGTGGAAGCTGCTGGAGCCGATTCTGCCCCACCTGGACATCTTCGCGCCCAGTCGCACCGAGGCCGCAGCACTGCTGGGCGAGAGTTCGCCTCAGAACATGGTGGCCAGGTTGCGCCGATACATGCCCGGCGGACTGATTGGCATCAAGCTCGATGCCGACGGATGTTATCTGGACGACGGCAGGCATTCGGTGCTCGTGCCGGCGGCCAAGGTCAACGTCGTCGACACGACCGGCGCCGGCGACACCTGGTTCGGGGCGTTGATCACGGCCCTGCACCACAACATGAATCTGGAAGAAGCCGGCCGCTTCGCCAACCGTGCGGCGGCCGACTGCTGCTCGGCGATCGGCGCCTCGGCGGGCGTGCGGTCGTTCCAGGAGACGCTGGAGCGGATGTAGGCGCGCCGGCGGTAGCCAGTCGGAAGGACACAGCCGGTGCGCGTTCTTCTCAGGGCTGAGGCTCGAGTGTCAGCCGCAGGATCAACGTTTCGCGCCAGGCGGCCTCCTCCCGCATGCTGCGTCGCAAATCTGCGAACCCCATGGCGCGGCAGAAGGCGCGCGTGTGCTCGTATGGCTCGCTGGGCACGCCTTCGCCCGGCACTTGCACGCGCAGCTCGCCGATGCCGTATCGCCTCAGCTCGACGATCAGCCGCTGGACCAGTCGCCTGCCGATGCCCCGGCGGTGAAGTTCCGGGCGGACGCCCATCCACGTGATCCAGCCGATGCCGTCGCGCACCACGAAGGCGACGAAACCGACCACACGCCGGCCCAACAGCGCCATGAACCCGCGCGAGAACGGCAGGTCGCGAGACATGCGCTCCATCGCGGCATCGGTAAACCAATGCGGCAGCGACTGTGCCACGGCCATGATTTCGGGCAGGTCACTGCGGCCAAACTCGCGGATGATGGGGGCATCGCCGCCGTGGGCCGGCACGCCCGACCGTGATGCGGCAAGGCCGGGCGACAAGCTCGTCTGAACCCACTGAAGGTACAGCCCATGTGCCGGTGCGGTCGGTCCGGCCGCCCGGCGGTCTCGCGCCTCCAGCATGTGTCGCACCTGCTGGGGTGAATACCGGCCCAAACCCACCTCCACCAGCGTCCCCACCATGATCCGCACCATGTGCCACAAAAACCCGTTGCCCGCGATGCCGATCACAATCCGCGGCGGGCGATGGGCCACATCGCACGCCCTCACTGTGCGCACCGTGTTCTCACGACCGTGGCCCGGCTTGGCAAAGCTTGCGAAATCATGCTCGCCTACCAGCAGCGCCGCGGCCTCGGCCATCGCGGCACAGTCGAGCGGGTGCCAGCGGTGCCAGGCCAGGTCGGCAAACAGCACGGGGCGCTCGGCGGCGTTCCAGATCAGATACTGATAGCGCTTGGAGGTCGTGCACGAGATGGCATCGAAATCGCCGCCGACCGGCTCGATCTCGCGGATGAGTATGTCCTCAGGCAGGCGCGCGTTGGCCGCCCGACGCAGACCTTCCGGCGGTATCTGCGTCTGGTCGGTGTCAAAGTGGGCCACCTGCCCCTTGGCGTGAACGCCCGCGTCGGTGCGGGATGAGCCGACTACCTGAACCGGATGCCCCACCACCGACGCGAGCGCCGAGCACAGCGCCTCCTGGATGGTGGGCAGTTGCGCGCCGGCGGCCACGGTCGGTCCGCCATAGGATGGGCCGGCGGCCTGGCGCTGCCAGCCGTGGTAGCGCGTGCCCCGGTAGGCGATGGTCAGCTTGTAACGCTGGGTGGGCATGAAGCAGAACGATGCATAATCCCCGTTGGGGGCACGCCTCCACTTTCTCCCCCGGTACTGGGGAAGGGTTGGGGGGCCGTGCGGCGCGGCGCCTTTTGCCACGGCGCCCGCGCGCATCAGCGGCGTTTGCGCTTCCCGTTGCCCGCCGTCTCAACCGCGGCGATATGCAGGATCGACACGAACGCCGCCCGCTCCGGCAGTTTGCCTCTGCCGCCCAGGCCGATGTACACGCCGTTGCGGATCGGCCAGGCCATCTCCGGATGGCGAACCTCATACGCCTTGCCGCTGCTGGTGATGATCGTGAACCGCTCGAACGGCCGCCGCGCAAGCAATTCCTGGATCGTGTCAAGCGTCATACAAACGAGTATATCACGGGTCCTCGCCTTGGCCACGCCGACCGGCGCCGTCCGCGTGCGAGGGG
>Ga0129299_1001402_pt1 | contig 16093 bp, 13 predicted proteins | sample ConPoolayeCmetaG_FD_94477 | JGI IMG/M metagenome (GOLD analysis project Ga0129299, IMG submission 94477) | Hot spring microbial mat communities from California, USA to study Microbial Dark Matter (Phase II) - Cone Pool mat layer C metaG ... | reverse complement strand
GGGTTTCAAGTCACGGTGGATCACGCCCCGCTGGTGAGCATGATGCACGGCGTGGCACAGCTTCACCAGCAGCTCGATCCGCATCCGATCGCTGAGCCGGTGCTCGGCCGCATAGACCGCCAAGGGCTGCCCCTTGACCAGCTCCATGGCGAGGTACGGTCGCAGGCTGCCGTCAGGCGCTTGTTCCTCCCCGGCCTCGTGGATTCGCACAATGCTGGGGTGCGACAGGCGGGCCAGCGAATCCACCTCGCCCTGAAACCGCCGAAGGAGGTTCGGCGTGGTCCGCCCCGGGTGCATGACCTTGACGGCCAGGGGACGCCCGAGGGACTCCTGCTCGGCCCGGTAGACCACCCCCATGTTGCCCGAACCCAGCAGGCCCGTCACGCGGTAGGGGCCGACTCGCTCCGGCAAGGCCGCCGCGTGTACCTCACCCAGCGCCGCGACCTGATGAATGTTGAAGCCCGTGCCGAAGATCGGGGAATCCAACGTCGAGCGAGCCGGCCGGTCGTGGGCCAGGAGGGATTCCACCTCAGCCCGCAAGTCCGCATCGGCCCCGCAGACGCGTTGCAGATAGGCGGAGCGATCGCCCGCGGGCAGCACCGCGGCGGCGCTGAAGACCTCGGCGATTCGCTCATGTCGGCTTGGTGTCATGGCTGGTGTCGGCCGGTGCCAGGGTGCTCGTCGCCGCCCATCTCCCGCAGCAGCCACGCCCGGGCGAACCGCCAGTCCTCCTGCACGGTCCGTCGGGAGACGCCGAGGGCTTCCGCCGTTTCTTCTTCGCTGAGGCCCCCGAAAAAGCGAAGCTCGACCACGCGGGCCTGGCGACTGGACAAGGCCGCCAAGCGGTTCAGGGCTTCCTCCAGCTCCAGGGGATCCACACCCGGCTTGGCGGTGCAGAGCAATGACGAGTCGAGGTCAACTCTGACCGCCACCCCGCCGCCTCTTTTCAACGCCTTCCGGCCGCGGGCGTGGTCGATGAGCACGCGGCGAATGGCCCGGGCCGCGGCCACGCAGAACTCGGCCCGATCGGCGTAGGGCCGACTGCCATCCTGGGCGAGCCGCAGGTAAGCCTCGTGCAGCACCGCAGTCGTCTGGAGGGTGTGCCCGGCCTGCTCTCGGCGGAGGTGCCGGCGGGCGATGGCCCGAAGCTGATCGTAAACCGCCGGCAGAACGTCGAGCAAGCTGCAAGAAGAATCCAGGGAGTAGCCGCCGGGGCCGGTCTGGTCCTCCCCAGCGACTGGAGAATACAATGGATCAGACATTGGCCCGCCACCGTGTGCCTAACCGGGCCGCACCCGCGGCGGCTTCGGGTAGTCGTCGATCCTCCGCATTATACCGGCTCACGTGTCTGGAATGATAGCCAAACCAGCGGGCGTTGCAGCCGGACGGCGAGGTGCGGGATCTCACGCACTTGCCGGTTCCCATAAGGCCACGGCCGCGTCAGGAGGCGACCCGCCGGCGGCGGAGCCGGGGCGAAGGGCTGCCCCTCCGGTGGTTCAGGAAGCCGGGGACAGCCACGCTTCCTCCACGATCTGCGGTGAGGCCGCCTGGAACTCCTGCCAGGCGTTGCGGCCGGCCTCCACTTCGTCGCCCGGCCGGAGACGGCATTGCTGGAGCCAATGCCCGACGGTTTCCAGGCAAGGAGCAGGAAACGCGATCACCAGGACGTAGCCGCGGGGACCATCGCCGGACTCCGCGAGCTGCATGTGAATGGGGCAGGGCGGCGGCACCGCGGAGGCCGCGTCGTGCAGGGCGGTGAAATCCCGCCGGGCCAGGTCGGCCGTCCGCCGTCGAAAGAGGATGGCCTCTTCCGCCCGGAAGGCTCGCGGGGTGACGCAGACCAGCTCCATGCGGCCCTCTTCGGTCACCCGGTGAATACGGTAAATCACCACGTTTTCGCCGGGGTTCTCATCCAGGAATCGCACGGTTTCGGCGGCGGTCAGGCCGGTCCACCGCTCGCCGCCGGTTTCGAGGATGAACCGACCCACGAGCAAGCGGCGATCCGATGGAGGAGGGTTCATGTGCCGACTCCGCGACGCGGGAGGAGGAGGCCCACGCCGCCCGGGAGGCAACGACTCCGATCGGGCCGGCGGGCACGGCGGCAGCGGCTTGAGCCTCACGCCAGCCGCAGCCGCGCCGCCTTGCGTTTCCCAACCTGCACGACCATGCCGTCCGCCGCCGCGACCTTGGCGTTGGGGTCGGCCACCTTCTCCTGGTTGACCGAAACCCCGCCGCCGGCGACCAGCCGCCGGCCCTCGCTGGTGGACGGACACATGCCCAGGAGCTTGAGCAGTTTCGGCACCCAGATGGTGCCGTCGGCCTCCAGTTCGGCCCGCGACACCGTCGTTTCGGGCAGGTCGTCCCGCAGGCCGCCCTCCACCATGACTTTCTGCCAGAGCCGCTCCTCGCGGTCCGCCGCGGCCGCGTCGTAGTATTCGGCGACGATCGTCTTGGCCAGACGAATCTTGGCCTCGCGGGGATGCGTGCGCGCGGGATCGACCAGGAGGTCGATCTCCTCTCTGGGAACGAGCGTCAACAGCGTGTACCACTCGCGCATCAGGGGGTCGGCGATGCTCATGGTCTTGCCGAACATCTCCTTCGGCGGGTCGGTCACACCGACGTAGTTGCCCAGCGACTTGCTCATCTTCTCCACGCCGTCCAGCCCGCGGAGGATCGGCATGATCATCACCACCTGCGGCGGCTTGCCGTACTTCTCCATGAGGTCGCGGCCGACGAGGTTGTTGAAGGTCTGGTCAGTGCCGCCGAGTTCCACATCGGCGTCGATCGCCACCGAGTCGTAGCCCTGCATCAGCGGGTACATCAGCTCGGTCATGACGATCTCCTTGTCCTCGGCCATCCGCTTCTTGAAGTTCTCGCGCTGCAACATCTGGGCGACGGTCATATGGCCGGTCAGCCGCAGGATGTCCGCCAGGTTCAGCGGGGCCAGCCACTCGCCGTTGTAGCGGATCTCGATGCGATCCGGATCCGTGAGCAAGACCCGCCCGGCCTGCTGAAAGTAGGTTTCCGCGTTACGCCGGATGGTCGCTTCGTCCAGCATCGGGCGGGTCTTCGACCGGCCGGTCGGGTCGCCGATGCGCGCGGTGTAGTCGCCGATGATCAACACCGCCTTGTGCCCGAAATCCTGAAACTGCCGCATCTTCCGCAAGACGACGGTGTGGCCGAGATGCAGATCCGGCGCGGTCGGATCCATGCCCAACTTGATCCGCAGCGGGCGGTTGGCGAGCCGGCTCGCCTCCAGCTTGGATCGCAACTCGGACTCGTTGTAGATGGCCTCGCAGCCACGGGTCAGGACCGCCATCTGCTCCGCTACCGTGGGAAAACTCATACCGCTACCTTTGGGACGGTTTCTTGGCCGCTGATTTCCCCGCCGCTTCCGGACGCGACGGATCCGCCGTCGAGGCCCGGCCGGGCAACGGCGGGTATCCGAATTTCACCTTGCCGCCGATCGGGACCACCAGCCGGGCCACATAGAGCCGTTCGAAATCCCAGGTCTTCGCCGCCTCCGTCAACATGACTCTCAGATCGGGTTGGATCAGCCCTTCGTAAAGCTTCTTCTTGTTGCGAAAAACCGTCACCGGTTCCCGTAGGTCGAGCATCTGCTCGGAAATGAGGACGGTGACATGGCCGCAGCGGCGGGCGTTCAGCCTGAGGGTCTGACCCTGACACTGGGCTTCGATCATCCCCAGCCGGCCGATCAGCCATTTTCGCTCGGCCGCCCGCGGGTCCTCGCCCGCCGCGATGGGAATCCGCAGCCGCCCATCCGGCAAGGGCTCGCCCAAGAGGCGATCCGTCGAGACCCAGTAGGCGTCGCTCTGGTCGGGCAGGCGGAAGACATGCCGCACCCGCGACGGGAGCCGCTCGCGACGAAAACCGAGCAACGCGGCCAGACGGTCGGGCGGAGGTTTGATCCCTTCGTGTCCGGCGTCGGCGATCTCCACGGCCTCGAAATGCCGAAACCCGAGGGCGTTGATCACCGCGGTCATGCGGCGATTGCCGGCCGCGTTGCCTCCGCCGGGGTCGGGCTGCCCGTCGCGGCCCAGGGTGTCCTGTGCTCCCCAGCAGAACAGGACCGCGACGTGGCGAACGTTCTGGAGGAGTTCTTCGTAAAGCGTGTCGCCGGCCACAACTTGCAGAGGGGAAGCCAGGGCAATCAAGCCGGCGAACAGGTCGGCGTGCATGATCGCCGTCACCCAGGCGTTATGGCTGCCGAGCGAATACCCCAGCAGGAACACGCGATCATTGTCGAGATGAAATTGCCGCCGCAGCGAACAGACCAATTCCCTGGGCCGGGCCACCAGGTCGACCGGCTGAGTCAGGCCGAGCCGCCCGATGTCCTGCGGTGCGGCGATAATGAACTGCTCAGCCAGCTCGCCCAGGGCTTCGCGGGCGGTCCGCAGCATCTCCTCCGCCCGACCATTCGCCCCGTGCAGGGCAATGAGGAGCGGCCAGCGTCTGGCGGGATCGTAGTTCTTCGGCACCGACACCCAGACCGCCAGTTCCGCGGCCTCAGCGCCACGAAGGCGGACGGACAGCTCATAGACGCCCACAGGCTGTTTCCGCCACAGCTTCGCCCGGCGAATGGCGGCCTCCAGCTTCTGCGCGGTGATCCCCGGCGTGGCCAGAATCCGCTTCTCGGCGGCCTGACGCTGTTCGGCAGACTTGGCCAGAAAGTAGGCCCGCACGGCCTCGTCCAGCCCTGGTTTCTCGGCGGGCTGTCCGGGACCGCCCAGGAAGGATAAGCAGAGAAGCGTGCCGATCATGGGTCAGGCTCACAGTCCGCCGAAACGTCGCGACCGCGCGGCGTAATCGCGGAGGGCGGCGTCGAAGGCCTCGGCGTGAAAGTCCGGCCAGTACACCGGGGTCACGTGCAACTCCGCATAGCTGATCTGCCACAAGAGGAAATTGCTGACCCGCATCTCGCCGGAGGTGCGGATCAGCAGGTCGGGGTCGGGCAGATTCGCGGTGTACAGGGAGGCGGAAACCGTCGGCTCGTCGATGTCCTCCGGGCGCAGTTCACCGGCGGCCACCCGCGCGGCCAGCAGGCGAATCGCGTCCACGATCTCGGAACGGCTGCTGTAGTTGAGGGCCAGACACAGAGTCATCCGGCGATTCTCGCGGGACATCTCCACGGAGCGATCCAGCTCGCGGAGCACCTCGGGAGGCAGGCCGGCCCGGCGTCCGATCTGCATGAGCCGGATGCCGTTTTCCATGATCTCCTCCCGTTCCTTGATCAGATACTCGACATACAGCCGCATCAGGTGGGCCACCTCGCTGGCCGGCCGTCGCCAGTTCTCCGTGCTGAAGCTGTAGAGGGTGAGGCACCCGATGCCCAGTCGGGCGGCGTGGGTGACGATCTCGCGGACGTTGGCGGCGCCCGCCTCGTGGCCTTTGACCCGCGGCAGGTTCCGCTCTCGCGCCCAGCGGCCGTTGCCGTCCATGATGATGGCCACATGGCGAGGCAGGCGCTCGGCGGGAATGCCGAGGACGAGCTGCGGATCCAAAGCCTGTACCGCTGACATCGCTTCTTCCAATGACGCCGGGACGAAGGCGAACGATTACTCGCCGGGCCGGCGGTGCAGCGTCGCCTCGCGATCCGCCCCGACACTCACCAGCGTAATCGGGGCCTCCAGCAGGTCCTCGAGCCTCGACACATAACGCCGGGCCGCGGCAGGCAGCTCCGCATAGCTCCGCACGGAGCCGACCTCCTCACTCCATCCGGGCAGCATTTCATAGACCGGTTCCACCTCGGCCAGCACCTCCACCTCCGCCGGGAAGATGGGCAACAGGCTCCCCCGGTAACGATAACCCGTGCAGATGCCGACCTCCGGCAGCGTGCCGAGCGTGTCGAGGTGCATGACGGCCAACTCGGTGATGCCGCTGAGCCGCACCGCGTACCTCACGGCGAACGCGTCAAACCAGCCGCATCGGCGCGGCCGACCCGTGGTCGTGCCGTATTCATGGCCCCGCTCGCGGATGGTCTGGGCCAGGGGATCGGGAAGCTCCGTCGGAAACGGCCCCCCGCCAACCCGGGTGGTGTACGCCTTGATGACTCCCACATAGCTCCGAATCGCCGCAGGGGGCACGCCCGCGCCAGCAGCGGCGCCTCCCGCCAGGCAAACGCTGCTCGTGACGAAAGGGAACGTGCCGTGGTTCACATCCAACAGAGAACCCTGGGCGCCCTCAAACAGGATTCGGCGGCCCGCTTCCAGGGCCTGATGCAGGATCAAGGTCGTATCCGCCACATAAGGGGCGATCCGCTCGCCGTACGCCAGCCATTCGGAAGCCATCGCCTCCGCATCGAAAGGCTCGGTATCGCCGTAGAGCGTGGCGAAAACGGTGTTGCGATCCGCCACCACGCCCGCCAGGCGACGGCGGAAAGTCTCAGGATGATACAAGTCGCATACTCTGAAAGATGGGAACCGCAACATACGATCGGCGTAGCAGGGGCCGATGCCTTTGGCCGTTGTGCCGATCCTCAGCCCGGCATCGGCCCTCGCCTCTGCGAGACGATCCTGCTTCTTGTGGTACGGCATGACCAGATGGGCGCGGTTGGAAATGAGTAAGTTCCGGTCAATCCGAATGTTGCGACGCCGAAGACCGTCCAGTTCGGCCAGCAGCACCTCCAGATCCACCACCACGCCGGGGCCGATGAGGCAGGTGACTTCCGGCCGAAGGATCCCGCTGGGGAGCAGGTGCAGTGCAAAACGCTCGCCGCCGATTTGCACGGTGTGGCCGGCGTTGGCCCCACCGGCAAAGCGGACCACCACGTCGAAATGCTCCGTAAGCAGGTCGACGATCTTGCCCTTGCCCTCGTCTCCCCACTGCAAGCCGACCACGCAGGTGTTGTCCAGAGCTTCGACGTTCATCGCATCCTCGGCCGGCTTCAGCTCTCACGACGGCCACCGCCCTGCGGAGGCAGTCCCATGCCCGAAAAGGTGGAGGCCACCCGCGTCGGAACCCGGCCTGAAAGAGAAAGTTATACCCTCATCGGGGGAAACCGCAAAGCCACGCCTGACCCCGGAAACCCGGTGCGGATTGACAATGCCCTGGCTCCACCATAATGTTTCCGGACGGGGCTAACCCGCTCGACGGGTTGGCTCAAGCATCCCCATCAGGGAGGTAATCTCATATGAGCAAAAGGACTTACATCCTGACTTCGGCATGGCTTTTCGCGGTGGCGGTCCTCGCGGCCTCGCAGGCCCACGGTCAGCAGCCCAATCCGGCCTCTCAGCCGGCGAATACCGCGACCCCGACGGCGGAAACCCCGGCATTTCCCTTCGAGGGCGAGGTCTCCGGCACCAATGTCTATGTCCGCAGCGGTCCCGCCGTCAGCTATTACCCGACCACGAAGCTGAACGCCGGCGATCGCGTGCTGGTGCTGGGTGAGAAGTTCGGCTGGTATGAGATCGCCCCGCCCCCGCGGAGTTTCAGCTACGTCGACACGTCGGCGGTGGAGCGGTCTCCCGGCGCCAAGACCGGCAAGATCATCAAGGAACAGGCCTACGTCACGGCCGGCAGCGAGTTGGAGCAGCGGAAGACATCCACGCAAATCACGCTCCCCAAGGGAACACCCGTGGAGATTCTCGGAGAGGCCGATGGTTTCTATCGAATCGTGCCCCCCAAGGGCGCCAAGCTGTACATCTCCCGCCAATATGTGGAAGTGGTGCCGGAGAGGCTGCAAACCGGCCTGCGGGAGCAATACGAGGGCGGCGAAACCGTCATCGGCGGCCGTGGTCGCGTGCCGGCCGGGACAGGTCCGACCGCTCCGGGAGCCGCGGCCTCGACGCGCGGCGAAGGAACCGCGGGTACAGCCTCGCGCGGCGTCCCCGCTGAGCAACCTCTGCCGCTCGACAGGCGGCTGGGGCCGGGCAGCAAGCCGGCCGGCCCGGCTGCGGATCGCGACAAGCCGGCGGAACCCAGCGGACCGCTCTCCGGGCGCTATGCGGCGCTGCTGACCATCCTGGAAAGCGAGTTGCAGGGGGCGTTGAAGGACCCCATGAAGGAGATCGACTTCGCCTCGCTGAAGTTGCGGTACTCGGAAATCGCCAACCAGAAGCAGGAGCCGGTCGCGGCCCAGATCGCCGAAATTCGCATTCGACAGCTCGACGAGTTGGACACCTTCCGGAAAAGCCGGGAGGAGATCTTCGCGGAGGAAAACGAACTCGACGACTTCCGCGCCCGCCTGAATGAAGAGCGGGCCAGAATCATGCGGCGACGAGCGGAGGAGATGCTCCAGAAGTTCGACTTCGAGGGCGAAATCCGCCAAAGCAAGGCCTTTGCCTCGGAGAAGCATCGCTACCGCCTGGTCGACCCCGTCAAGGGCACCACGGTCGCCTATGTGGATGTGCCCCCCGCGCTGGGTGTCCGCATGGAGAACATGATCGGCCGACTAGTGGGCATCCGCGCCCAGCGGCAGTACTTCAGCCCTTCCGCCCGCGTGCCGATCGTGGTGGCTTCCTCGGTGGTGGACATCAGTCTCCGCACGCCACCGCCCGCCGATCAGCCCGAGACGCCGGCAGCGGGAAATATTCAGGCCGGCGGCGACAAGTCCACAAGGCAGCCTTCGGCGGAGAGGACCACGCGGCGGCCGACGGAGCGGCTGGCCGGAGACGATCCGGAACGAACGCCCTGAGACGCCGTGCTGCATCGCTTCGGTCCTGCCCCGCGCCGCGAAGACTTGAACAGCGGTGCTGTCAAGTGCAAGCGGGCTTTCAGAGGTTTGTCGCGCGTAGGCTCGGCCTCCGCGGGTCGCGAGTAAACTGCGGTGTACTACTTCGTCATTGCCGCTGATGGAGCGCGATACGGCCCCGCCGACATCGATACGCTCGTACAATGGGTCCATGAAGGCCGCCTGATCGGCTCCACGGTTCTGGTCGAATACGGGACGGACAAAACGCTGCGGGCGGATTCGCTCACTGCGGTGGCCGCGGCCCTTCACCGACCAGCCGCCCCCCAGGCCGGCGTGGTGATCGAGCGTTCCGCCGCCGAATCGCCGATGGCGGAGATTCCGCCGCCGGTCGGCCCGGCCGGTGAGCCGCGGAGAGCGGCCCCGCCTCCGCCCGTGCCGCCGATTCCAGAGGCCAAGCAGGTCAGCGTTTCTCCGCCATTTTTCCCGTACGCGACCGGCGGATCCGTTTCATCCAAGAGCAAGGTCGTCGCCGGCTTGCTGGGCATCTTTCTCGGCGGGCTGGGTATTCATCGCTTCTATCTGGGCTTCACCGGCGTCGGCTTGGTCATGCTCCTGCTCAGCGTCGCCTTCGGCAGCGTGCTTCTGCCCTTCATGGTGCCCGGCGCGGGGTGCGGAGTGATCTGGATCTGGGGCTTCATCGAGGGCATTCTCTGTTTGTGCGGAAAGATGCGGGATGCCCAGGGCCTGCCGCTTCGTGACTAACCCGCCGTCTGGCGGGCCACGTTGCCTCGTCCTTGCGTTGAGCAACGCCCGACCCGAAGCAACGCGAGGGCGAGTGACAAGGGTCGGCACCCTCAGCGGCCTTGATCCCAGGGATCGCCGCGGAGGGGCTGTCCAATTTCCGCATCCGAATTCAGCAGATCGACGAGATCGTGTCCGGCGGCGGCCCTCGACGCCACGGCCCTGAGCATCGGCCCGTAGATCTTGAGGGCTTTGTTCAGGTCGGGCAGGCCCGCCGCCGCGGCCACCCGCAGCGTCATTTCATTGGGAGACTGCCCGAGGCCCACCGAGAAGACCATGCCTTCGCAGAGGTCCGCCGCCTGGGTCGCCCCGATGGCAGACCGGGGCCGCCCGCTCCGGCGGCGACCCTGGCCAGCCGTCCGACGTGGGCGACGAGCAGTATGCTGCCGTCCTTGGGCAGGTTCTCGATGACTCCGCTCATGATTGGATCGTTAAGAATGGACCCGCCTCTCGCTTTCGTCTGGATGATGTTCTCCTGAAGTGCGACACTCTCGACAGGGACCAGACGCTGCCCGCCTTCCCCACCTTGGGAGAACGTGGTCCCGCAGGATATGGGTCGCCTGGAGCGGGTTATTTACCGCAACGCAAATCCGCCAGCGAGCCGGTGGACTGTCCGGCGATCGGAGATACGAAGATAAAACAAGTCCTCAGTGTGGTCGGCGAACACGGTCCGAACCGGCTGAAGGCCGCCCGGGTGGCGTCCGATCCGCAAGAATTCCCCCGAAGCAATCCGCCTTGACACCCCCTGAGGCCAGGCTAAACTGGGCCGTCTGGTTTTGGCCCCTAGTGTAACGGTAGCACGACAGACTCTGGATCTGTTTGTGGAGGTTCGAATCCTCCGGGGCCAGTAGGACGTTCCCGGTCACGACACCAAACCCCGGCTCGTCCCGCAAAACGGGGTATTACCCTTCTGAGTTCCTTTCCCGCTTGCTTGATTCCAGGTGTGGTGCATGCCGAAAATTGCGCCGCGATGGTCTCCCAGCAGGGGCGACCGATCTGGCTGTCCGGGCTTGTTCCGAGGCGGGCTGCGGCCGTGATTCCGCCAAAGGCCGGGCCAGAGCCTCATGACGGACCTGACCCACCGCCACGGTTCCGAAAGGCCAGAAGTGCCTGCCGCAGCCAGGGCAATTCCAAGGCCCGCACCTTCGGATCGTCCACGAAGACGGGGACATCCTGTCGAGCCTCTAACCTCACACCGATCTCATAAATCCCGTGCGTGGTGTAGCGGCAGTGGACGGCGACACCTCCAAAGTACATCGCCGAAGAGCCGGGTATCACGATGCGGATCTCCATCGGCGCGCCCGGCTGGACCATGGACCTGGCCAGCAGGCCTATTCCCCGTTCCGAGATGTTGCGGGTCACCGCCTGTCGGCGGACCAGACGGGCTCCGCCTTGGGTGTAGAACCACATCTGGCACGGCGTGCAGAGCTTTCGTCGTGGTCGAGACCGGCGGCACTTGAACTGCCCCCGCTCGCCACGGATCAGGATCTCCCACTGCCTGGAGAATTCTTCCAATTCTCGCAGCACCTCGCGAATCGGCGTCAGTTCTTCAAGGGGATGCGACATACTGGCACGCTGAGTCGCTCAAGAGAAGAAGGAGCGGCCGCTGGTTCGCCTGCTGCCCTGTCTCTTATGGTCCCACAAAGAACCCAGACGACTTCGATATCGGCTTCGTGCGTGCGGGTGTTGCGTTCTCAGGTTGGTCAATTCGCCCAACAAGCGGAGGGTCAAGATAAGGCGGGGAAGCGCCGACGGCGGCCGCGAAGCCGCCGTCGGGAAAAGCAAGGGTGATAACGAGGCTGACGGGGCTCGAACCCGCAACCTCCGGCGTGACAGGCCGGCGCTCTAGACCGATTGAGCTACAGCCCCGGGAAACCGGGCCTCCACCGCGAACACAGCCGCCGACGGAGAGTCGCAGGATAAACTGCCCGGAAACCAGTGTCAAGCGGTGCCGACAAGGATCCTGTGGATCGCGGTCCCAGGTTCAGCGGGCGGAACGGACAGCCGCGGTGTTTTCGGCCTTTCCGGCCCTCGGGGGACCGTTGAATCGCCCCCGCCGGGCGGGAGTGCCCGGTCAAAACTCCGGCAGGCCCTCGCGAATTTCCGCCACGGTCGCCTGCGCTTCAACCTCGACGAGCCAGCCGGGCCGACAGACCGCGGCCGTCACCACCATGAGCGGCACGGGACCGAGGCGGTCGCTTAATTCCCCTCGGACCCGCTCCAGATCGCTGGGATCGCGGACATAAGCCGTGAGCGTACACAGGTCGCCCCAATCGGCGGCGGCCTCCTTGAGCAATGCTTCAATGTTGTCGAGCGTGCGATCCAATTGTCGAGCCAAGTTCCCCGGATGCAGCAGGCGGCCCTGATGGTCGATACTGGCCGTCCCGGAAATGAAAACCTGCCGGCGATCGCGGTAGTCCACCGCCAGTCCACGCTCGAAGGTGACGCCGTAGAGGTCCGTCGGGCTGAGATGCTCAGCCGCCTTCAAATAGCTGATCTGTTCGGGCTGGACTCCGCCGATGGCGTACGCGTCCAGCGTCACGCGGGCTTGCGGTTCCCCGGCTCGCCCGCCGATGCCGGTGCTGGCGCAGTAGTGGGTTCGCGGCGTCAGACCCCGCGCGGCGAAGAAGAGCCGGCGAGCCTCGGCCATCGCACCATAATCGAGGTCGATATCCCGCAGGAAGAACCAGGTACGGATCAGATGATCGGCCAGGGACAATCCCCGCTTCTGCAACTCCGCCTCGTAGGCGGTCAGAAGTTTGTCGGTCTGGAGGGATGCAGCCTCTTCACTCGGGACGTTCATCCGACAGGACCAATGGTGCTGCAACGGGCCTCGCCGCCAGGTGAGCGTCGGGCCGCGAAGTTCGAGGTCGAGACCGCCGGCGGGATCCCGAATCGCCAAGGCCAGGAGGGCCAGCTTCGCCGGGGGCCTCGGCGGCTGCTCGATCCAGGAGACGGCGGTGCGGCTGCTCAGTCCGTGGGCCGCCCGCCGGGCCAAAGCCCGGCCCTGGTTGGCAAGGTCGCTACAGGCATAGCGAAGCAGAATCGGCTGGGCATCGCCGCCAAGGCTCCTCAGCGTCTCAGCCAAGGCGGCGTGCAGCCAGTCCAATTGTGTTTCGAAGTCCGCATGTCTTATGGGGGATGCGGCCAAGTGGATCTCTTCGACGCCGCTCGCCCCGACAAATCGCGCCGTCTCCACGCTCACGGGAACGCAACCCGCCTCCTGGTGAGCGTGACACACGCCATTCGGCCTGATCCGGGGTGCATTCACGGTGGAACAATCTCGCAGGCAATCGCCGGCAGAACGCCCAGCGAGACTCGTTGCTTCCGCTGACCGCCGCCCTTGCGATCGTCGCCACGCTCCACCTCCAGGAAGGCCTCGACGATCAGATTGTCGGTCACGCCCGGCGTCGCCTTGCGGCGATCCGCCGTCAGCTCGATCGACAACCCCTCGCGCGATGACGCGATCTGGCGGAGGGTCACGCCGGGCGGAGGCTGGTCCAGTTCGAACTTCAGGGAGCTCAAGCGGGGGTTGTGTGCAACTGGGATTCGCAGCCGGGCCGTACCCCCCAGCGGTATGCGAACCGCATTCGGCAGACCCGACCGCAGCGGCTGCCGGCCCAGGCGGCGACCGCCGACGGTCGCGACCACCAGCTCCTGGGACGGTGCAAGGTGCCGATACAGAAACGCCTGCATCACATCCTCGGCAGGCACGACCGCCCGCCGCACCTCTCGCGCGGCGATCCACGCCCGTCCCTCCAATCGCAGGGAGATCGGCCCCTCCACGGTGTCGAAGCCGCTAAGCGTGGCCCGCACGGAGTCGCGGCCGGCGGGGATGATCGCACCGGACAGGACCAGGCCTGCCGGCGGGTCTTTGAGCGTGACCTCGATCGGCCCGTTGAAGCCGTCCTTGCGCAGGGCGTACAGACGAAGCGGAGCGGCGAAACCCCCGCGGAGGGTGAGGCTGGACGGCGTCACGCGAACCTCGAAGTCCGGCTGCGGCGGTCCGATTCGCAGCCGGTAGGCGTGGTCCTCGCCGCCCTGGGATTGGGCATCGGTGATCTGGATGAAGTAGTCGCCATCCCGCGGCAGGGTCGCTCGAAGATAGGAATCCGCCTCGTGGGTCAGAAGCCCGGCGGCGGTGTGCAGAAAGCCGTCCTTGTGGTCATGGTCGTCGTTCCAGGCCAGTACGGCCCCGTCCGCGTCCAACAACCGGAGGAGCGAGTCGACGGGCGAATGGAGCCGCCGGGCCGTCACCTCGGCCACGACCTCCTCCCCCGCGCGACCCTGGAAGCGGAACAGATCCATGTCGCCGGGGCGATCGATCCGGCCGTCAATCACCCGTGGCAAGGGCACCTTCTGGGCCTCAGCCGGGCTGTCGTTTGGTTCAGTCTCGGTGCGAGCAGGCAGCGGGCTGACCTCATAGGGCACGACATTGGAGAGGGCCGAGCCGCGTTGCAGCGGCTTTTGCAGGATGCCGACTTCCTCTTCCCCCGGCGGATCAAGGTACAGGCGGCCTTTCGACACGTTCCACCCGTTGACGGCAACGAATCGCTTTTGTCCCGCTCGGCAGCCGAGCGGGAAGATCGAGGTGACATACGGCCGCTCGCCGAGGGCGATGCGGTAAACGAAATCCTCGCGGCCCCGATAGAGCGAGTCACGGATCTCCAACTCGTACTCACCGTCTTCCGGCGGCGCCCAGAACAGCACGGGGTCGGGGCAGAACCGGTAGTCGTCCACGAAGGCCAGCTCCCTGCCGGCCGCGTCGCGGAGCGTCAGCGTGGCCTGGAACCAACCCGGCACCGCGTCGGCGAGATAGGGAATCAGGCGGCGGGCGTGCGTTTCGATGACGAGCCGCTGTCCCTTCCTGGCGCGGAAACGGAAGCGGTCGATGTCGCCCGGCATGATCTGGCCGTTGAGCAGGACGGGCGGTTCCAGCGGCGGTTCCGGCGAAAGCAACCGGGCCGGCGGACCATCGCCCGTCTCCAACTCGCTGACTTCCCGCCAGCCGCCGACCTGGAACACGACCGGGTTGGTGAGGCCCAGTGCCGTTTGCAGCCGCAGCTCGCGATCGCCCGGCGCCGCGTCACGGTCGATCGTCATTTCCAGCAACACGCTTTCGGCGATTTGGGAGTTGCGTTGCGCCTTCTGTTGGTTGCGCAATTCATGGAGGACATGCAGCAACTCGCGGAGGCTCTTTTTCTCCAGTTCGTACAACAGGGGATGCTCGGGGAGCCGGCTGCTGTTTTGCTGCCGATCACCATCGGATGGCCGTTTTTGTTCAGCCTTATTCCGCCCCGCGCCCCTCGCGGCGGCCGGACCCGGCGGCAAGGGCTGCTCCACCTCGCCGGCCTTCGCCGCCTCGGCCCAACGCTCCTCCAGCAACTCACGAAGACGACTGAATAGGGCGGCCCGCTCCTCCGCATCCAGGTTGCGCATCGGAGGAAAATGCTTGATCACCGACGCGCGAACCCCTGTCCCCGTCACGTGGGCCTCGCCGACGCCGCGGAGCGCCTGGCCGCCGACCACCACGCGAAACGTGGTCTGCTGCCGTCCGCCAGCGGGGTAGACGTAGCCGATTTTCGGATCTCGGCCCGACGGCTGGCCCAGGGCCTCCGTCGAACAGGCCAGCGCCAGGATCAGGATGGTCAGTCGAACGGCCTTCATGTCGGCATGATCTCCCGGAGAAGACCGGCACCAGGCTCCCCCTCCACCGCGCCCGGCAGCAGGCGAACCGACAGCCCTTTGTTGTTGGGCAATTCGCCCTCCGGGTCAATGCCGAGCAGTTCATAGATGCTGCCGATCAAGTCCTGCGGATAGACCGGCCGATCGGCCACGTTCTCCCCCCTGGCGTCGGAGGCCCCGACCACCTGCCCGCCTTTGAATCCCCCGCCGGCCACGACCGCGCTGAAGCACTTGCCGTGGTGGCCCCGCCCGCCGTTCCACGGCGGCTCCCATTGCACCCGCGGAGTGCGGCCGAACTCGCCGCCCCACCACACGATGGTGGTGTCGAGCAGGCCGCGGTCGGAGAGATCCTGAAGCAGCGCCGCCAGGCCCTGGTCCATCTCCGGCAGCCGACGCCGCATGATCTGGAAGTGCTGTTTATGGGTGTCCCAGCCCTTGTAGTTGATGGTGACGTAGGGTACGCCGCTCTCCACCAGCCGGCGAGCGACCAGGCACGACTGGCCGAAGGTGTTGCGGCCGTAAGACTCGCGCGTGGCGTCCTTCTCCTGGGAGAGGTCGAAGAGCTTGCGGGTGTCCCCGAACATCATCTCGTACGCCCGTTCCTCGCACTCGTCCAGCCGGGCGAACCGCGGGTCGTCCGGCGCCGCCCGGCCCAGGGAATCAAGGGCGTGAAGCAGCCGGCGGCGACGGAGCTGCCGCTCGTCGGAAAGGCCCTGGGCGACGAGGCCCTCCACGGCGAACCGCGGCTGGTTGGGATCGCCGCCGGTGGCGAAGGGCTTGTAGCGTTGGCCGAGGAAGCCGGCTTCGGAGAACCGCCCCTGCGGCTCGGTCAGCACGATGTAGGGCGGAGCAAGCCCTTGATAGCCGCGGTCATATCCCTTGAAGACCGCCACCACGGCGCCGACCGAGGGAAAGACCAGCCGGCCGGGCTGACGGCCGGTCTGCACGAGATAGGAG
>Ga0129299_1001401_pt1 | contig 16093 bp, 14 predicted proteins | sample ConPoolayeCmetaG_FD_94477 | JGI IMG/M metagenome (GOLD analysis project Ga0129299, IMG submission 94477) | Hot spring microbial mat communities from California, USA to study Microbial Dark Matter (Phase II) - Cone Pool mat layer C metaG ... | reverse complement strand
GTAGATAACGGACAAACAGGATGAGAGAGCTCAAGTAGAATAAGGCTACAACGAGTTGAACAAAAGCGCTAATCCACACCAGTGGTCCCCAATCGGAAAAGTGGGCGAAGTGCAATACAAAAACGAAGCTCGCACCAAACGCTATTTCAAAGCGCCGTGTCACAAGACAGATCAATCTATATACTAACAGACTATTGAACAGGTGAAGGAGGGCATTCGCTGCGTAATACCCTTGTGGATTAGGGCCAAAGGCCTTGAATAAGCCCCAAAAGACGAGATTCGACAGTGGGGTCGTCCAGCCGCCTGGACTGGGTTGCAGTACAATATCCGATGCATAGCCATAACTATTGACAAAGTCAAGCCATGAGAAGTCATCTGCCATGAAATATGAATCAAATGTCGGGTAAAGTTGGAATAGCATGAATGACAACAAGAAAACAGGGACAATCAATAGCAGTAAGCCTTTGTCAGACTGCAATCGCGAGAGGTAATGTGTCTGATGCACGATTATTCTGCCCTCCTTCCGGACTCTTGCCGCGTCACCTGTTCTAAGCTTACCAGTCCGCCCAAAAAGAACCATCCTAGGATAGCCGAGCGAAAACCGACAAAGCCAATGTTGTAAACAAACGGCAACACCCAATCGGCCAGCATGCCGGCTGCCAGCGTGCCCGCCAGCCCGCCCAGCGCGCCATACACGTAGGCCTGAGCAAACCCCTCCGGCGCCCGCCCCCGCAGCCGCCAGCCCAGCCGGCCCGTCTCCCAGGCGAACCACAGAAAGCAAAAGAGACCCAGCAACCCCGTTTGAGCGATGATGTCTACATATTGGTTATGAGAGTTGAACTGTACGTGCCAGCCCAGGATGGGGAAGAGGGGCGTGTAATAGTAGTAGTTGGCTGGCCCCAGCCCGAGCAGCGGATTGACCTTGACGATCTCGAGCACGATGCGCCAGGCTTCCAGACGGGTGAGCCAGCTATACTCCTGGCCGGTCATAACGATGTTGACGATCTTGTGCCAGTTCAGCACGGCCGCGCTGCCGGCGATCAGCGCGATCGGCAGGCCCAGCCGCGGCGCGCCGGCCCAAAGGGTGACGGTGACGGCCACCAGCGGCGGCAGCCAGCCCGAGGCCCAATCCCGACTCTGCCACCCCAGCCAGAGTGTGGCCAGGGTCAGCCCGCCCAGCACCAGCCGCCAGGCCGGATGCAGGCGCCGGTTGAAACGCGCCTGGCTGAAGGCCAGCGCCGCCAGCCAGGTCCAGAAGAGGCTGCCGGTGGCTCCCCGTTGGAACAGGCGGCTGGTGAGGCGGCCCACCTCTGGCGCCAGCCGACCGGCCATGTAGAGCCCGCCCAGGGCCAGGAAGAGCCAGGTGAACGCCTGCAGCCAGCGCAGATCCCGCGCCTGATGGGCCACCAGCAGGAAGGCCCCGGCCGAAAGCAGGTAGACGGCCAGCCCGCCGAGTTGGGCGCGCAGCGGCGCGGTCTGGGCAAAGAGCAGCCAGGGCTGGTTGCCGACGGCAAAGGCCAGGACCGCCACGCCGCACAGGGCCAGCAGGGGGGGGATGGGAGGAGAAGGAAGCAAACGCAGTTCCTTGCCGCGCACCATCTCCAGCAGCCACAGGCTGAGGAGCAGCGGCAACAGCAGCACCGTGGCGTTGAGGCTGGTCTGGGTGCCGGTGCCGATGGCAAAGGGCACCACCAGGCTGGCGACGATGAGGGTGGCCAGGCCCAGGGGCGGCCAGCGCAGAAAGACCAGGGCCATGCCCGCGCCCAGGAGCAGGATGAGGTAACGTTGGGAAGCGCGGGGGCCCAGGTAGGCGCTGGCCAGCAGCACGCCGGCGACGACTAACAGTCGGAGTAAGAGCTGTGTGTTTTCTTCCAGCCAACGGCGTGGCACGCTAATAATCAGCAGACGGCTGGTCATGGCACCTCAACAGGGCCGTACTCACGAAATCCTTGCCGGTACCCACGAAAGATGTAGCCGCCGATGATCCAGCGGTAGAGGGGGCGGAGCAAGGTAGGTGATGGGTAGCGCTGCTCCAGCACGCGCACGAGCTGTTCCAGGCTCCACAGCGCCGGGCGGCTGGAGGCCACGCGCCGCGCCAGCTTGCGCAGGATGAGCCCGGGCCGGTCCTCCCGCCAGGCGATGGGGCCTTTGTCGCGGAACATGGGTATGAATTGCACGAGTTGAGGGTGCTTTTGAAATAGCAACACCGCTGCCTTAGCAGCCCGGTGTATCCGCTGACAGTACGTTGCCAGATCACGGAGAGCGAAATCGCTGTGATAGCCAATAGCGATCCGGTTTCTCTTGAAGGAGAATCCCTGTAAATGAGCCCGGTAGCCTAACTCAACATCACACCATACGCTTGATCCTCTGTTTGTGACAGGCTGCATCATGCCCAGACGAAGATAATCATCACGCCTGATGGAAAGGATGCCACTCAGGCACGCTGTGAAATCCACCTTTCCGTCAAGGTTTGCCCCTGCATTCTGAACATATAGCTTTTCAAAAGGGCTATTCCCACCATTTGTAGCCGGCCGCAGTGTCCCGGCAACCACAAGTCGTTCTTGTCCCTGATGCTCCTTTACCATACCGGCAATAAACTCAGGGACCACCGTAATGTCGTCATCCAGGAAGATCAACAGATCTCCCCTACTCTCTTGAGCGCCGAGGTTGCGGGCAATAGCGTCTCCTTGATTAGGCTGTCGCACATATCGCAAACTGAAAGGGTATTTCTCTCTTACAACTGAAGGAGTATCGTCCACAGATCCGTCGTCAACCACGACGACCTCAAAGCGGTCGGCCGGGTAGGTCTGGCGGCTGAGGCTGTCCAGGGTGCGCAAGAGCGACGCCTTGCGGTTGTAGGTGGGGATGATGACGCTGACGAAGGGCGATGTTTGGTCAGTTGCGGGTAATGACGGCGTCATTCAAAACTGCCTTTCACTTCGTCCGGTTTTGCCGCGAGCAAAGTCGAGCAGGGCCCAGCACAGGGCATTTCGTTTGCCTTTGAAGTGCTTCCACTTTGGATTGATGCTCCAATTAGCAATCCAGACCACGCAACGGGCAAGGCTTTTCAGAACGGATTGCCAGCCCAGGTGGTGCTTTTTCAAGAAAAGCAGATGGTTGCGAGTTATGTAATAAGTGACCAGGCCGGACGTTTCATCCCGGCGTCGTGTGTCGGGGTGCCAAACCCGCGCGCATGGGACGGAAAGGACCCGCCACCCGGTCCGTTTGGCTCGAAAGCACCATTCTGTGTCTTCGTGGTAGGCGAAAAAGTCTTCATCGAGCAGGCCAATAGTTTCGATAACTTTTGCGTTGGCAAAAAGAGCACATCCCGACAAATAATCCACATCCAAAACGTTCGCATATTGGCCAATATCCATCTCGCCCAGTCCGCAATGGATTGGTTGCCAGCCGCCTACGAGCGGTCCCCCAACCGAGAGGATACGGCCGGGATCCTCCTTGATGTACACTTTGGGTCCCAGGAAGGCCGCATCTGATGTCTGCCGGGCAACTTCAATGAGCTGGGAAAGGGAATCGGGCGCAACGATGATGTCATCGTTCAACAACCAGATGTATTCGGCGCCGTGCGCAAGCGCATGCCGGATGCCCACGTTGTTGCCGCCAGCATAGCCCAGGTTGGCGCCGGTCTCGATGAGCGTCACGTCGGGATAGGCGGTGCGGATGCGGGCCGCCGAGTCGTCGGTGGAGCCGTTGTCCACGACGATGACCTGCAGCCGTTCGGCCGGATAGTCAAGCGCGGCCACCGAGCGCAGGCAGGCCAGGGTGTCGGTTGGGTTGTTCCAGTTGAGGATGATGATGGCGACGGTGGGGACCTCAGTCACGTTGCATCTTCTGCCAGGATCCGGTCGTAGATTGCACGCAAACGACGATTGTGGACGTCCACCGAGAATCTCTCATCAAAAATGCGCTTGCTTTCCCACCTGATCCGCCGTAACAGGTCAGGTTGAGCGGCAAACCGCCGCATGTGCTCAACCAGATCTTCAAGCGAGTCCGGACGAATCAAGAAACCGTTCCTGCCGTGCTGAATGATCTCGGGCATGGCATAGGCGTCAACACCAATCAGTGCCAGATTGCAGGCCATGGCTTCCAAAAGCACCAATCCAAACCCCTCGGCCTTGCTCGGCAGCACCAGTACATCAGCCTGTGGATAGATGCGTTCCAGCAACTCCTGGCGGGGCAGGAAAAGGTGGTGGGTAATGTCTGGCTCCACAATTCGCTTCCTGTCCACAGGCCTGCCGACCAGGATCAGGCGCACGTTTGGGTGTTCGGCGTGTACCTGGCGAAAGGCTTCCAGCACCAATCGCCCGTTCTTCCGCTCAAAGTTGCCGCCCACAAAGAGAAAGGTAACTCTTTCAGAGCTACAGTGTTCCTGTCTGACATTCCCCCGCCATGGCAGGCCCGGATAGAGCACCTCGATCTGGTCGGGACGCACATAGCCCTCCTCCAGGTGCAAGCGCTTCGAGAACTCTGACCAGACCAGTACACGTGCGGCCTTCTCCGGCCGTTGGCTGGAGTCGTGAGCGTCAATTATGCGCAGGTATTGTCGCTTGAGCCAGCGCGCCCGCCAGATGCGACTGTCAGGCCAGCCCAGGTAATACTTCAGGTCGCTGTAACTGCCGGTGCTCGTGCCCAACACGATAGGAACCTGCTTTGCGGTCTTGAAGCGCACGACAGCCGAGAAACCAATGATATGCAGGATATCCGGTACAAAGTCGCTGACCAGGTACTCGGCCCACAGATCGGGGGGCAGGATGCCCCACTGGCGTAGCCGTGGGCCGATGCGATAGAGCCATTTCATCTTGCGCACCTGCCCGGCGGTCATCAGGTCTTCATAGTGATGGTAGCGCACACCCGGTGGGGGATTTTGTAGCAGGGTGTCGGTATAGGCGTTGTCGCCAGCGTAGCGATGATCGGTCGGTGACAGACGGGGGCTGACCAGCAGGACGTTGATCAACTGAATTTCCCCCGAACCAAGGAATGGTACAGCTCACCCAACTGCTGTACCTGGTTTTCAATGGTGCGATCTTTGACCGACTCTTGCGCTGCTTGGCGGATCATACGACGATCCGTTTCAGAAAGGGTAAGCGCCTTCAAGATAGCCTGAGCCAACCCAGGTATATCGTCGCAGTCCACCAGGAAGCCATTAACGCCATCCTGGATAATCTCGGGCGTGCCGCTGTTGCGCGTTGCTACGACCAGATCACCCACCGCCAGCGCTTCCAACACCGTGTTCGGCAGCCCCTCCGGCATGTCGCTGCGCGAGGGCGTCACCACCACGTCCAGATCGGCCAGGATGTCGGGAATATCGGTGCGGAAGCCCGTGAAAGTGACCCGGCCGTCGAGCCCGATCTGGCGCAGATGCTCTTTCAGCCTGCGCACATAAGCCCCTTGCTCCCAATCTTCACCGACAATCACAAAGTGAACGTCGCGTTGTTGGCAAGAAATGATCTCAGCTGCCGCCAGGAACTCCTCGATCCCTTTCTCCGGCACCACCCTCCCGAGCACACCTACCAGCCGGGTCGTTGCCGGCAATCTCAGCTCTTGGTGTAATATCCGAGGATGCCGCGCATTCAAGAGTCTCGCAAAATCGAGGCCATTGGGAATGAGATGCAGGCGGTCTTCCGGGATTCCTGCCGTGTGCAAGGGCGCGAGAACGGCATAGGAGACACCTGCGATGGCATCTGCTTTCATCAACCAGGACAGCAATGGCGCCAGGTCTTGCGATTGCAGCAGATTGCGAATATGGCAGACTACTGGCCGATGCGAGAGTCGCCCCGCCTGAACTGCGAACTCCACCAGACACTGGTGATTGAGATGGATTACGTCGGCTTGAAAACGAAGAACGTGGATCAACAACGTGCCAAGCGTTTGCAGATAGCGAAAAGGATTGCGCCATCGGAAGGAATAGTACGGGACAAGGCCCACTGGCACGCCTAGAGACTTGACCGCTTTGACCAGCGGCCCATCTTGGGGTAGCAAGACCGCTGTAGAAACCTGTTTAGCGTTCCATGCTTGGAGTAACCGTAGCAAGTTGTTCTCAGCGCCACCGATAGAAGCGGTGTGGGTTAAGTAAAGAATTCTGCCATCCATATACGCAACCAACTATGCTACCTGGGGGTGATACGCGCCAGAAAATCCTCCACCTGCGCCGCCTCAGGCCATACATGCCCTTCGACCCAACGGAGGTCTCGATCCCAGTAGCCTTCGCACCGCTCTACGGGCCAGTCGAGATAGGTATAGCTGATTTCAGTAACTACGGGGCTTCCACTTTGATCGATCAGGAAATCGTAAGCCATGCTTTGACATCCTAGTTTGGCGGATATCTCATGGGCCAGCCGGACACACTCGAGGTTTATTTGACTGATATCCCAATCAATTCGTCCACTCCCAGAAGCTCGAAAGTCTCCGGGACGATTGAAACGCCGAAAGGCAAAGGCCCGGTGTCCGATGACTGTAACCCTGGTATCAAAAACGTTATCTGGTATAAAGTCCTGAAAATAGATGTAGTTCTTCTCCACTGACCACCAATACCGGGGAGGCAGATCTGGTAGCCTGTCCTTTATGGCCCAACGCAGTACCGCTTTCCATCGGCGCAGAAAGTCTCGCCATTGCTGGAGATTTCTGGGAAATCCGTAAAAACTGCTGACTTTGTTCAAAAATTCGTCCGGGTACACACCTGGCCCAAACATGAGATCAATCAGCGCCAGGGCCTCGTCAGCCGAGGCGACGATGCGAACAGCGGAAGAACTGGCGCCGGTAGCAAGTTTGAACACCTTCGGATACGTGGTGATCCGAGCCCACTGCCTGGCTGGCTCATAATCCCAAAAGATCCAGGTTCTTGGCGTCGGAATGCCTAAAGTCTGGAATATATAGGCCTGGGCAATTTTGTCATCGTAGAACCAGGCCGTGCGATGATCCGGGAATACCGGGATTTTCAGATAGGTCTCGATAGCATGCAGGATGCGATAGGCTACCTGGCGCTCGTGGGGCATGAATTCCCAATGCCACATTACACCCGAGCAGTCTCGAATCTGATTCAGACCATCCGGCAGGCGCAGATTGACCCGCCGGACTTCCACGCCAGCCTGTTTAAGATACTGTGCCCACCGGTCAGGGTACGGGGTTGGTGCATTTGGGTCCACGTGAATCGCGACCACTGTCATATCTAAATCTCCCTTGGTTGACCCAGAATTGTCCTGTTCAGTCGCCCTTGAGTCTTTCAATATATGCCTTCAACGCCTCCCGCCAGGGTCGCATCCAGTTCAGGCCGCGCAGTTCGAGATGATAGTTGACGGCGGCTTCCATTCTCGGGCGCGGTGCGGGTAAGGAGAAAAGGGCAGAACTGACCGGTATCAGCCGGCAGGTAGCGATGCCGGCATATTCCAGGATGGCCTGAGCCAACTCAAAGCGGCTGCAGAAGCCGCCGGTGTTGACCATGTGATAGGTACCATAAAGGCCAGTTTCCAGCAGGCGAAGAATACCAGCCGCAAAATCCACGGTGTAGGTGGGAGAGCCGAACTTGTCGTCCACTATCTGCAAAGTGTCGCGCGTGCGCGCCAGTTCGATGATCTTGGCGACGAACTTTTTGTCCTCCGCCCCTCCTCCAAACATCCAGCCGGCGCGTACGATGTAATGGCGCTGTAGCAGACGTTGCACGATCAGCTCAGCCTGGTATTTGGAGTTCGCATACACGCTGGCTGGTGCAGGGATATCGAACTCCGTGTACGGCTCACATTTGCTGCCGCCGAAGATGCTAATGGTACCGATATAGACGAGTGTGGCCCCGGATTCCAGACAGGCCAGAGCGACGTTGTGCGTGCCGACGGTGTTGGTGCGATAAGCCTCCGCCGGCCGCCTCTCGCACTCGTCCACATCGGTCAGCGCCGCCAGATGCAGGACCACATCGGGCCTTATGTCCAGGATGCTTCTGCGCACAAGCTCGTATTCACGCACGTCCAGGTCGTTGATGTCTGTCATGATGCATTCATGCCCGGCCTGGAGTACCACTTCTCGTAGGTCGCTGCCCAGCATACCCCGACCGCCCGTGACCAGTATTTTCACTTTGTACTCCTTGTGGTAGACGAATACCCTTGGGGGGCGTGGCGTCACTTGCCGACAACGAGGTCGCGCAAGCGAGAATAGTTATCTGCGCCGATGATAACCTGGCCGATCAGGCGGCGGCCAAGAAGGAGTGTTCGGGGATTGTAGCATATTAGCCGGACAATAGCCCTGAGAACCAACCCTCGCTGACCTTGTTGGCGCCAATGGTCCAACCGGATCAAGAAACGTTTTGTGATGTCATCACGTATCCATCGAGCAAGGGCTGGTTCTTCGTTGGCGCTGTATTTAAGAAGAAAACGGTCCGCGACCTGATGGATAATATCTATTGCTTTAAGCAACTCTCTGGGGTCCGCTGGACCAACTATCCCTCTATAGTAGATGTGGTGAACGCGACCCCAGGTGGCCTCATCAATCTCGAATCCCAGTCGCCGGATGTTGCTATAGCTGGTACGTAGCCCCTCCAGTTCCCTGGTCGGTTCTGGAAGAGTTGAGGAGGTTGCTGCGGGATGCACACGCCAATGATTAAGCACTTCTGGCAGATTGGCGATGCGGCCATCCCATACTATCTTGGACCACAGATTATAGTCTTGCGAGTAGCGAAATGTGGGGTCATACCCCCCATAGCATTCGAGCACAAAGTCGCGGCGAAACATCACGCTACTGTGGAAGATGGGGCATTCGGTGAGCAGCAGCCAGTGCAGCCGCACGTGATCGCTGGGATAATCGAAGGCAAACACTGCCTTCCCGTTGCCATCAATCGCCACAGTTTGCGCGCTAACCAAGACGATTTCAGGGTCTTGTTCCAACAACGCTACCTGCTGGGCCAGGCGAGTCGGAGCCGATAAATCGTCTTGATCCTGACGGGCAACATATTGCCCCCGGGCGAGCGCCAACCCACGGTTGAGGGTTGCCGTCTGGCCCAAATTGGTCTCATTCATAACGAGGCGAATGCGAGGATCGCCGAAGCTGCGCACAACTTCGGGCGATCCATCGGTTGACGCATCGTCAAGGATCAGGAACTCGAAGTCGGTATAGCTTTGATTCAGGATACTCCGAATACTGGCTTCCAGATAGGGCAATCCATTGTATATAGGCATAAGTACTGTTACCTGGGGCATCAAGACCTCTCAGACTTGTCGTTTCCTGATCAATTCAACCACCACGACAACACCCACCGCCAGGAACGATGCCAGAGCGCCTGTCAGTATTGCAGCACCAGGCGAAGCCGCTGCCGATTCCTGGTCTGACACGACAGGAGGCCGGAGCCCAGGCACCCGAGTCGGCGGTGTAGTAGCTGCAGGTATGGCTGGCGTAAGCTGTTTGCGGGCCATTGGCTCGGGAGCCGGGGTCGGATAGGCAGGCACCTGGATCGCAGGTGCAGCGGCAAATCCGCTGGCATACCAAACGTCATGGGTCTCCATGACATTGGCCCATATGGCATGCAAACGATTCCCCGCTGTGATCACCACCTGATGCGCTTCTGCATCTCCTATGGACGGATTGATCTCAACTGGTACGGACCAATTGCCTTGTGCCAGAGAGGCATGAAATAATCCCCCACCCATCCTGCCAGTTACCAGATGCATAACGCCGGCGCTATCTTCCGCCAGCCTGTGGGGTCCGGTAATGCCGCGATGCTCAGGCCATAACTGCGAATCCTCCGTCCAATTACGGCCACCATCGTCTGATCGGCGATAGTGGCGTTGGCCAGCAGGTGCGCCGAACCAGATCAAATGCAAGCGGTCAAGAGAATCTAGGGTCAGGATTACGCTAATGATTCCATACGTTTCCGAGTATCGCTCATCTTTTTTGTCCAGGGTTAGAGGATCCGACCACGTCTTGCCATGATCGTCAGAAAACGCGTAGTTCAAGAAGTAGCCATAGCCGCTTCCGGGACCCTCCAGTACCACTGAAGTCCATACTAAATGCAGCCGATCGTTGCGGTCTATCACCAGGTCGAATTGCACATACTCTCCAGGTTTCTCGGCGCTTACTATCAGCGTCTCATCAGACCAGGACGCGCCGGCGTCATCAGAGAAAGAAATATATCCCTCCCCTAGAGTCTTGCGCAGCGCATACCAAGCGCCAGCAGCATTTTGATAGACAGCTCCCGGCACAGAGATAGATGGAGATCCGATCCAGGCTCTGGCATTGTCCGATTGAGACCAAGGAACTGTTTTAAGATAAAAATCCTGGTTCTCCTCGACTATGGTTAGGTGCAGATTATCGTTTTCATCAACGAAAGCACTCACCGGATAAGCGGTCTCGGTAGCCATGATGTCCCGCACCTCGACCGGATCAAGCCCATTGCTGCGAGCATACATAATGACGCCGGGCTCGCTCATCTCGCGCCAAAAGATGTGGACATAGCCATATTTGTCTGTGGTAACCTGGAGTGGAGCGTAGAAAAGCGAGCCGGCCACTTTGCCCTCCGCCGTAAGCCGGACAGGTTCTGACCATGTGACTGAGCCGGCTTGCGCATGGACAATAGAGCCAGGGATTGCAGATCGCAGAACGAGAATTCCAATGCCTACCAGCGCGATCACGCAAACGAGCCGATATGCGCAGAGGTGTGGCTGTTCTCCCGGCGATTTGCTACGCTGTTGATGATACGATGGCATGTCGATCTGGCCTCTTGAGACCAAGCGCTATCTTGAGGACTCCTCGATTCATCAACCATCGGGCATCGTGGAAGATGGCATTTCGCATGAACCGACGTGCTCCGCTAAGATCGCTGCGCTGAAAACAGACAAACCCGGCAGCAATGTTGCATTTTGCCTTGATTTGCTGCTGGACAAAGAGAGGTATAGGTAACTTTTCCGTTCGGCGAGAGAAGAGTGTAGATAGGAAACGATTGACTTCGCTAGGCGATAGAGACTTGGAGGAGTTTCGCACCGTCTCCACAATGAAATACTCGCACGCTTGCCACAGCCCGCTTATTATTCTCTTCTGATGTTTTCTGCCAAGATGCGCATTCAGTTCCGCATACATGTCAAATACCGCGATCAACCAGTCCAGCTTGTTGGATTGAGAATAGAGGCTATCTGTGTGTATGCGGTAAGCTCCCATCACCCCATCCACGTATCCAATCTTCCCATGCTGCGCATGCAACACATGCAGCGGCCAGTCACCCATACGTAACCTGAAGAACCATTCCGGCAGTTCCTTGACCAAACCCCAACGGTACATCACTGAACAGGTGGGGATAAGATTCCTCTCTAAAAGGTCTTCAAGGGTCGAAATCACCTTCTGATCGGGAGGACAATAATCACGCGTTGGACGCGACAAATTTTCATACACCATCTTCACATTATGAAAACACAGCGAGCACTCCGGATGCGCCTCCAAAAACTCCATCTGCTTCTGCAACTTGTGCGGATCGGTCCAGTAATCGTCCCCTTCCAGGAGAGCGATATATTTGCCGGTGCACGCCTTAAGCACAGATACCAGGTTGTTCTTGCCTGGACTGTGTGCGGGGCCAAGGTTGTGAGGATGCAACAGGGCTTTGACCTTGTCGGGATACCTGGCAGCGTACTCCTGCACGATGGCGCGCGTGCCATCCGTCGAGCAATCCTCGCCGATCACCAGCTCCACCGGGAAGTCGGTTTCCTGCATCAGCACGCTCTCGATGGCTTGGGCGATGAACCGCTCGTGGTTGTAGGTGATCATCGCCACGCTGACCTTGACCTCGGCCGGCGTCCCCTCTGTGATGCTCATGGTTGCCCATCCCTGGTTTTGGCTGCCAGATGCCGGCGCACCTCCCCGCTGTGCGCCACCGCCAGCCGGATGATCTGGCACACGCTCGCGATCTCCTCCGGCCCCACCGCCGTGCCCGTCGGCAGCGACATCACCCGCTGCGTCAGCCGCTTTGTCTCCGGCAGCAGCAAGCCGGCATGAGGGAAATACGAGCGGTACGGCTCCATCTCATGGCAGCCAGGATAGAAATAGCGGCGCGCCAGGACGTTCTCCGCATGGAGGATATCCACCAGTTCGTCCCGGCTGAGGCCGGCTGTCGCTTCGTCCACCTCGACGATGATGTACTGGTAATTGCAGCGCTCGCTCTCGTCGTATGCCATGAGCCGAATGCCGGGGATGCTTTGCAGCCCGTCCCGATAAGCCAGGTAGTTGCGGCGGTTGGCGGCGATGAACTCGTCCAGCGATTCCAAGCCCGTCAACCCCATCGCTGCGGACACCTCGCTCATCTTGCCGTTGGTGCCGACATAGATCACCGTGTCGTAGCCGGCAAAGCCAAAGTTCTTCATCAGGCGCATTTTGGTTGCCAGGTCGTCGTTGTTGGTAACGACCGCGCCGCCCTCGAAGGTGTTGAAGAACTTGGTGGCGTGGAAACTAAAGACCTCGGCTGCGCCAAAGTTGCCGATCATCCGTCCCTTGTACGAGTTGCCAAAAGCGTGGGCAGCGTCGAACATCAACTTTAGCCCGCGCCGCGCGGCGATCTCCTCCAGCGCCTCAATCGCGCAGGGCCGGCCCCAGACGTGCACGCCGATAATACCTGTGGTGCGTGGGGTGATCAGCGCTTCCACTTTGTTAGGATCCAGGTTGTGGGTGGCGGGATCCACGTCGCAAAAGACTGGCGTGATCTCCTGCCATTGCAATGCGTGGGCGGTGGCAACGAAGGTGAAGGAGGGGACGATCACCTCGCCGTGTAGCCCCAGGGCGCGCGTGGCGATTTCCAGCGCGATAGTGCCGTTGCACATCGCGACGCAGTGCTTCACACCCAGGAAGTCGGCGACGCGGCGCTCAAACTCCTGCACGAACGGCCCGTTGTTGGTGAGCCAGCGGCGGTCAAGCAGGTCGTTGATGCGCGCCAGCAACCGCTCACGGTTGCCGATGTTGGGACGGCCAACGTGCAGCGCGGACGCAAAGGCGGGCTTTCCCCCGAAAATCGCCAGGTCTGCCAGGGTGTGCTTGTACTGCTGTGGCAAGGCGGTCTCACTGCTCTGAGTCAAGGACTGCATAGCCCACCCCCGATCGGCCAAAGCCATTTCCATTATAAAAAAGATAACGTTTACCCATGTAGTCGAAGACATACGGATACTCGATCATTTCCGAGTCCCAACCGCTTTCTGAAACGTCTATGCCCACACACTCATCTTGTCTTTTCCAGACCAGTCCATCTTTAGACTCGGCATAGCCGATTCGGTAGCTGTTCTTGCCGCGAGTTCGATAATCCTTACCGCCACGATATGAATACCACATGCGATACAGACCGCCGTCTTTGATAACACACGGTCGCGAGATCCCTCCCTCCTCCGGCGATTTGAAGTCAATGCAGACCTTCCCCTCCCTTCTCCAGGTTATTCCATCCGTTGACTCGGCATACTTGATATGATAGTACGGTTCTGGTCTGCCATCATGAGTTTTCCATCGCACCGTGGAAAGATACCACATGCGCCAAACACCGTTCTCAACCAGGACACACGAACTACCTGTAAAGTGAGGCTCAACATTCGTGCGGTCCAGTATCGGTCCTTCAAAAGCTCTTGCAAAGGTCAGCCCGCCATCAACACTGATGGCTAATCCAATCGAGTTTCGATAGGGTACCGTGACGCCTACATTCCAGCCGATGTAATAGAGCCACTTTTCGGAACCTCGGTTTACTATCCACGAGGGCATTGCTCCACTGTCATCGAAGCACCCGAGTTTGCCAAGCCCCAGCACCTGTCGGTCATGGACGTAGAGAACGGTGTTGGGCTCGTTTGCATCAACCTCTATAAAAGTAACGGTCGTACGATTCTTGGTATCTCTGGTTCCAAAATATATTCTTAACTTCTGGCCATCCACTTGTTCCACAATTGGGAGCTGGGCGTGAGAAACCATCCACGGAAAGTGATGGTCTGGTTTGAAAATCAAGCCCTTCTTAATCCATTTCACGTTCATGGTTTATCCTCCGGCTGGCTCATGGGCGATCAAAAGTCCAGGTCCTTGCTCAACACGTCTCCCTTCTTGGCTGGCACTCCCTGGTAAACTCCCCACGGCTCTGTGTCTTTGGTAATGCAGGCTGACATAGCGACCAGCGTGCCTTCAGCAATATGCAGCCCGTCTCGAATGGTGGCGTTGACGCCAAAGAAGCAATACGGCTCGACGATGCAATGTCCCGACAGAACCACGTGGGAAGTGAAAAAGACGTGATCCTTGATTTGTCCATGATGACCGATGTGGTTGCCGCTCCATAACACCACATTGTTGCCGATGGGGGTGAAGGGTTGGATGGTGTTGTCTTCCAGAATGAAGCAGTTCTCGCCGATCTGCGCGCCAGGAAAGACAGTGGCGCGCGAGCTGATGTAACTGATGAGAGAATAGCCTTTGGCTTTGGCTTGGTTGTAGATCATCTCTCTGAGTCGGTTCATTTTACGGTGAGACATGGGAACAAAGAACGAGTACTCCGTCGGAGGATAGATTTTCTCGACTTCCTCGAAGGGCACAACAGGAAGTCCCTCGAAAACGGGCTGATCGGGCATATAGGATGCTGAAACCGAGAATGCAACCACCTCATGCGGGCTATCGTGCCTGAGGTAGAAGTGGGCCAGCGAAGCGAAATCCTGAATGCCGAAGATGACAACCTTTGCCATGTTTAGCGCCTCCGATATACATAGGTTGTGTATTCATAGAGCCCATAATCGTTTCTGACTATAAAGTCTCTACTGAGCTCTTTCGTCACAAAAGCAGCCATCGTGTCAAGTGGCAGATGAAATAGATCGTCTCGTTCCCAATCCACATGGGATGACATCACATTGAAAGCCAGACCGATTCTTGTCTTTTCGTAGACCTTCCTGAGCACTTGAAAGAAATAATCCAGCATCTCTGAATAGGAGAGTGAGCGTTTTTCGGTAAAGACCCCGTTCATAACCACATAATCAAAATCGGGAAGGGAATCCCCTTCTGTGAGAATATCCATGCAATAGTAGCGTATTGAAGGAAACTTCTCTCTACATAGCGCAATGAACTTTTCAGAAATATCTAGACCGGTGTATTCGATATATGTTAAGCGATTTCTCTGAATATATTCGTACAAATGAGAGGTGCCACAGCCAAAATCCAGTAAACTCACTTTAGATGAGGTATCCCTTATCACCTCAAGCATCACTCGATATCTGATATCCACGTGCTCTGGTCTAGGCCAATCAACGCCGAGATGTGTATCACCGTACTGGGCCAGACATTTTTCATAATGGGCGACGATTTCCAAGTATTTCTTTTCCGACATCGCTCAAAACTCTCCATAACGGTATAGAGGGAAGTAACTTACTTGAGATAGGCCGCCTCGGCGAGAGATGATCTCTTGATACTTTTTGCGATCCAGAACGCGACCACAAAGGTAAGCCAAACGCGTGCCATTTGACCATCCTCGCTTGAATCGGCTCAAACCGTCATCCGTCGTTCCGTGAACTCCAGCCCCTGCTCCCAGATTCAACCATTTAACTCCTATCTCTGCAAAATAGGTAATGGCATGCCAAAACAAGGCGAACGACGCTCGTAAGTCATAGCCCATCTCATTATATGCGCCGAGGTGGTAATAACCCACGTTGCCCATGACGTACCACAGGAGCATGCCGACAGTCGCGCCCTCTACGCTTGCCCGGAAGACCACCAGGCCGGGCACTTGCATTTGCCGGGCAAAAGACTGCCTGGAAAAAGCCGTGATTCCTCGAATCTGATGTCTCCGAATCAGCACATCGTATAGACTTACCCACTCATCTAACAGAGCTAATGGATCTGGGCATACCTCAACAGACACCTTTTGTAACGCTTTGCGAGCGTTGCGCTTGTGGTGGTCAATGACAAAATCGTGGGGTGATTGTCTCAGGTCTACAACGTAATGCTGTTTGAAGGGCATCATCACATCGGGAAAACACGCCTTGAGGTAATCGGCACTGTAGTCGCCAAAAGGGTCTGCCACCAGCGTCATGGTGACCCATGAGCGATCTATCGTCTCAAGATCCAAACGCAAAGCTGACCAGTCTTGACACATGAACAGAGGATAGCAGCCCATAGC
>Ga0129299_1001400_pt1 | contig 16100 bp, 14 predicted proteins | sample ConPoolayeCmetaG_FD_94477 | JGI IMG/M metagenome (GOLD analysis project Ga0129299, IMG submission 94477) | Hot spring microbial mat communities from California, USA to study Microbial Dark Matter (Phase II) - Cone Pool mat layer C metaG ... | reverse complement strand
GGGTTGTGTTTCATCGCCGACCAGAACGCCGGTCGAAAGGGCCTCTTCGTGGACTTCTTCGGCCGACCGGCATCGACGTACAAGAGCATCGGACTCCTGGCGATCCGGCACGGGGTCCCGATCATCGTCGGCTGTGCCCGCCGCCTGAGCGATCGGTTCGACTATGAGATCCACGTGAATCGCGTGATCCGTCCCCACGAATGGGCCGGACAATCCGACGCGCTGCGATGGATCACGCAGGAATACACACGGGCGATCGAGGAGTTGATCCGGGTCGATCCCGGGCAGTACCTGTGGGTGCATCGCCGGTGGAAGACCCGCCCGAAGGACCGAGCAACTCCGTCACCGGAACCCGTCACGGAAAGTGGGCATGGTTCAAAAACGGGGACTGGCTCCGAGCCAACCCTCGACTACGACCCAGAAAACGGGTTCCGGCGAGGTGCCTGTCCCCGTTTTTGAACCATGCGGGAAAGTGTCCGTCGGGGTTCACTTGACCGACCACTGGGCGTATCGTAGGTTCGCATCGGATGGTTGCCCGCTACGGGACTTTGGGGGCCACGGGGCGCGACGGAACGTCATGATCGAACCACCGACCGCTAACCCAACCACCGGCCCGTCGGAAGGACCGCTCATCGAAGCCCCGAGCCCGCTCCCCGACCAGGCGGAGACGGCATCGCCGCCCTCCCCGACAGACCGCCCGGCGACGTCCGTTCACAGTCCGATCAACCTGAGCCTGGGCGTCCAGGTGGGGACGCTGATCGCGATGACCCTTTTTGCGGGGCTGTACAGCCTCTTTTCGCCCGCCCTGCGGATTTCGGTGGTCATCTTTGTGGCCGGCGTGACGCTGGGTCTGACCGGTGGAATGGTGACCACACTGATTTGCGATGCCCACCGGTCGGCCAGACCAGGCGACCCCTCCGGGAGTTCGGACGACCCACCCTCCGCGTTCTGGTGTTCGATGTGGGAAGGGCTGGCTGTTGGACTTGGGATTTTGTTGGGTGCGCTGCCGACGTCGCTGGTATGCTCTCTGTTGCGCGAGCACCGACACCTACCCGTAATCGTCTATGCTTTGGCCGGAACAATGCTGACCGGGACGGGTGTGATCCGGGCCCCTTCGCGGCGCGAGATGCCGAGTTCGGTCGCTTATGCTTTGCTGCCCGGCTTGGCCGGCATTTTGATCGCCCACCTGATTGCGGATCGGCTCGGTGAACTCGCGCTGCCGTAAGCGCGGCCCGGGAGGCGGGCATTCGGAGGCGAATCGCCCGTCGGCAGGAGGTCGGGCGCATGCCCAAACGGCTCTGGGTCTCGTTGGCGATGGGATCGGCCGGCCTGTTGCTCGTGGTCACGAGCGTCCTTTGGTCCACGGGCCGGATTGATCTGCCCGGGCCCTTCAGGACCCTGCGAACGGTGCCCCGGGACGACCGGAGCGGCGAAATGGGCCCCTCCTCAGCGGTCTCCGTCCCGGATCGCGGAAGGGAATTCCGCGAGCGGTTGCTCGCTTCGATTTGGCGCGAGCAACTGATCACGGTCACGGTCCACGTGGCCCTGTGCGACAGCCGCTTGAGCAAGGTGGCCAACCCCAACCAAGGGCGCGGCGACAGCTTCCGCGAAAACCTCTACTGGGGAGCGATGTACGGTGTCGAGACCTTCTTCTCGCGGCAGGGCGATTGGAAATTCGTCCACGCGGACGCCGGGCGAGACCCCCACGTCCTGCGGCGCGTGGTGTTCCTGCGGCGGGCGAGCCCGACCGAGGAATGGCGACAACGCGGTGTGACCAAGCCCTTCGACATCTGCCTTTTGGCCCAGGCGTGGGCGGGACCCTACGCGGCCGACGCCATGCGGGCCGCGCTGAACGACGGACTCGGTGCGAAGCCACCCGTGGTCATCGAAATCGGCAATCGAAGGATCCCCTTCGGATCGGGCAGCCACCTCGTCGGGTACGTGGGGTACAACGCCTTGAAGGACGGGCATACCATCCTGCCCAATCCCAACGAAGACCTGCCGAAACCCGAGGCGCGGGGAATCTTTTACATCTGCGCCTCGAGTGCGGATTACCTGGCGATTCCCCTGCGGCAACTGGGGCTCTACCCCGTTCTGCTCACCACGCAGCACATCACCCCGGAGGCCTATGTCCTGCACGGGCTGACGGAGACCCTGGCGAACGGGCAAATCGAAACAGGATTTGCCCTTCAGGCCGCCCAAGAGTACGCCCACTACAATCGGATGGTCCCCAACGAGGCCCGCAGGATTTTCGTACAATAGCTCCCGGAAGCCTGTGCCCAACCCGATCGAGCGCCGGCAGGGGGTCCCGCAGCGCCGAAGAAGCACGACGGCCGGTGCCTTTGCCGGCCGTCGCACCCTCCCCGCGCCAAGATTTCAACCACAGGAATTCCGACTCGGCCGCCTACCCCTGAGTCGCTAGGACCTTGATCAGCGAGACCACCCCCCGCACCACCAGACTCAGCAAGAGCAATAGGAGTAGGACGCCCACCGAGAAGCTCAGGACGGTCCAACTTCCCCGAACCACGCCCGCCGTTCCTGGCGCCGCCGACCCGATCCCCGCGATGAGGACGCCGACCAACAGGATCGCCCCCAGCGAACCGCGAACGTTCCCCGGCAAGGGGGCCATTCGGACGGTCAGGCAGATGACGAGGTAGAAAAACAGGAGGGTCTTCCAATGAACCAGGTTGGTGCGCAGCACCGCGTCCACCATCCGCTCCAGGAGCGTGATCGTGTCTCGCAGCATGCCCCAGAAGGCTCCAAGCGATTGCGGAAGCTGTTGGGCCACCCCCTGCGTCGACATCCAGCCGACCACCTCGCCGCCCAGCTTGGCGGTGGTCAGGTAGACCCCCACGGCGCAGGCCGCCAGCGGAAGCATCGCCACCAGAACCGGACCGACGATCGGGATCTTCGGTCGAGACTTGCTGTCCGCGACCGGTTCACCCCCCTCGTCATCTTTCATCAGCGTCGTATTGTTGACCGTCCCCCCGGTGATCAGTACGCCGAGAACGCGCCCAAGCTGGGCCAGCAACGTCCCGGGCAGGAGAATGGAGTTGACCACCCGCGGTTTGACCAGCCCCGACCACAGTTGATGCACACCCCAAGCCGATAAAACAACGACCAATAGCCAAAAAGTCATGGCCGCGTACAGCACGACCGTCGCCTCCTTGTCCTTTGGACAGGGATTAACCCCCCTCGCTCTGTGATGGGTTATCGGCCGTGGAAGGTGGTTGAGTTGAACGCCTTTCTCGGAGACTCGCGCTTCGCCCCGGGGCACCCAACGAGAGCACCCCCCGTAGGGATGGCAGGAGTTTCGGTAGGGTGCAACGCACGGAACAGCAGATCGGTGGCCGCCGCTCGGCTCGGTTCTTTCCATTTTGCGAGTGGGGCATTGAACCATGCGGAATACTGAACCAAGCGGGAATTTCGGCCTGGTTCAAAAACGGGGACAGGCACCTCGCCGGAATGCGTTTCCCCGCCGGTTGACGACGGTTGGCTCGGAGGTGAGTCCCCGTTTTTGAACCATGCCGGAATTGGGATAATGGGTTCGATATGAATTTTGACATACCTTGCTCGCGCGCCTACAAACTCTCAGGGAGGAGCAACAGTGCGCCGCGTGTCTCCTCTGGTTTGGGCGTTTGCGGTGGGAAGCCCCGTTGCGGGAATGGCGGCCCCCGTAACCCTTTCGGAGGCCCCTGCCTACCGGTGGTATCACGGGTGCGGGCCGACTGCCGCCGCCATGGTCTTTGGCTACTGGGACCTTCACGGGTACCCCAATCTGTTCCCAGCAGAAGGGGAAGACGTTTATCTCACAGAAAACGTCCAAGACCAGATCTCCAGTCCCGAACACAACGCCAAGTACGACCCGAAACCCGACGATGCGAACCTCCCCGATCCGCCGATGACCAGCATCGCCGATTGGTTCCGCACCTCCGTGGACCCGCTGGACTACGGATGGAGTTATCTGTCGTACGCCGACGACGCCTTTGTCGGATATGCGGCATATCGAGGATACCAATTTACCTCATGGTATGAATCGGTGGCCTCCGGGAATTTCACCTGGGAGGACCTGATGGCGGAGATCGACGCCGGTCGCCCGATGATGTTCCTCGTGGACTCCAACGGCGACGGGGCAACAGACCACTTTGTTCCCGTGCTGGGTTACGTCGATCGTGGGGTAAACGGGCTGTGGTACGGGCTTTACTCCACGAGCTGGTTGGGCGAACTCGAGACCATCATCTGGAAGCAGTTCCGGCCCATGAGCGATACGTACACTTGGGGCGTTGGGTGGGGCATCTTCGCGCATCCCGAGCCGATTCCGGAACCGGCAAGCGGGATGGTCATCGGGTTAGGAATGCTCCAGCTCATCCGCACAATCCGGGCAAGAACTTCCCCCCGCCGTACCGCACGTCGCTGATCGCAGGCCTGAGGAAGAACGGGCGCCTTCAACCCGGAATCATCCATCTACAGCAGGAAAGGCTTGCGGGCAGACCGGCACGGTTCCTGAGTCGCGTGCGGAAATGTTTGAACCATATGACCGAGCACGGCTTGCGACAACGTGCCCCCCGCACAAGGACGATACGTTGTCGCAAGCCGTGGCACCAACTCGTCGGTCTTTCTTGAGAACCGCTCGGGTGGCCCGTGGAAGACTTACCCCCCACTGAAGATGTCCACCGTGGCTCGGCCCGCCTGCGCGTAAAAGAATTGTCCGATCATGTCCATGTAAATCGGTGAAATGTCGGGATCGATGGGGAGTTCTCGCCCCCCCCGATCCCCGCTGCCCCTCCGAGGAAGCCAGTCGCGGATCAGCTCGACGTGGCCGTCATACATCGCCACCGACCCGGACTTTCGCATGTCGTCAGTCGCCCACCGAGTGCCCAGGAAGCAAGCCCCCCTTACCGCCGTGCCGTGGTAAGCCCCAATGAAGGAATCCGCGATGTCCATCACGGGATCGCACTGATCCCAACTGAAACTCATCGTGCCGTAATATCCGATGTAGGCGAACCAATCCTCATCGACCACAATGGGGAGTTTGGAGGCCGCGTACGGCATGCTCATCCTGCAAATCGGACCGTTGTATCCGATCCCGTACGGCGTGACGCTATCTTGAGTGGAGATATCGTCCAAGTTCAGACGGGCCATCCGTCCCAGCGAGCAACGGCTGTAGTTGAACTGATTCTGGACGTTGTCCTGGTTCTTGACTCGTTCGAACTCCGGGCAGCGGTACAACGCCTCGAAACGCGTGTAGGAAAAAATCCATCCGTTCTTGGCCCAGTTGGCGGGCCAATCCGCCTCCGGATGGTCCCACAGGATGTTCAACTCGTCAGGACCTGCCAACCAGTTCTCCCAATTGGTGATCTTGTCGCCGCAATTCGGGTCACCGGGTACCTTGCCGCGGCCATAGCAAATGAAGGGCGGGGTCTCCGAGAAGTCATCGGAGTAGATGACGAAGGCCTTGGCCATCTGTGCGATTCGAGAGGAACAAAGCGTCGTGCGGGCCTGGGCCCGCGCCTTGCTCAGGCTCGGCAAAAGGATCGAGATCAGCAGCGCAATGATCGCTACCACGACCAGCAGTTCGATGAGCGTGAACCCGGACCGTCTACCGGGGGGCTGTTGGGTGAACCCGACCATCCGGCACCTCCTTGGCACATCCTCAAGCAGGACGAGTAGGAGCAGGAAGTGAAACACCGAAACTGCCTATGTGCATTATACGCCCATTACCGGACACGGGCAAATGCTAGTGGAGGCTAACATCTTGTTAACGACGGAGTTACGCTCCTGCGGGCCCGCAACCACCACGGCGGTCCCACGACGTGGAGCCCCCCGGTCCTTATCCTCTCAAACGGACCGATTCGGGTTGGCGCGACCGTTTCGCGCGGGATGAATCCCGCGGCTCGGGCGAGAAGACGTATGGGGTGTGCGGCACCCGGGCCGCGAGATTGATCTCGCGTGGAACGCATAACCTCGGGGAAAAAACAACGCGTTCTCATCGGAAGTGACGCCAAGAACGGTCAGTTTGAGTTACCCTGCCTCCCCTTCATCCACGTGGACCACCAAGCCGTCATGCGCGAGTTGGATGCCCGCAGGAAGTCGGTCATTGGTGGGCTCGTGCATCAGCTCGTGAGCGATATGGGTGAACAGCGTCCTGTGCGCCCCGATCTGCCGGGCGTGGTGGACCGCCTGTTCCAGGTTGAAGTGGGTGGGGTGCGGTCGGACCCGCAAGGCATCGAGGACCAACACGTCGAGACCGGTTAGCCGGTCCATGGACTCGGTCGGGATCGCACTGCAATCGGTGCAGTACGCGAAACGACCGAAGCGGAATCCGAGGACAGGCATCTTGCCGTGGAGCAGGGGGATCGGCACCACCCGCCGTCCGAACAGTTCAAATTCCCCCTCGATGACCCGCTCGACCAGGTGGGGTTTGGCACTGGCGTACTCCGGATCGTGCCGGAAGGCGTAGTCGAACATCTGCTTCAGGCGATAAAGGGTGGCCGGCATGCCGTAACATTCGATCGGCCGGGCCTGGAGCCAGTTAAACCGCCGCAGATCATCCAGGCCCACGATGTGGTCGGCGTGGTGGTGGGTGAACAACACGGCATCGCATGTCCGAATGTTGTTGGCGACGCACTGGAGACGGAGTTCGGGGCCGGTGTCGATCAGGATGGAGTGCCCGTCGTACTCGACGACGATACTGACGCGGGTCCGCTTGTCCCGCGGATCGGCGGAGGTGCACACCGGACACTCGCACCCGATCATTGGAATGCCGTGAGAAGTGCCGGTGCCCAGGAAGATGACCCTCACAAACCCTCCTTCCCGGCGTCCCTGGTCAGCGAAGGGACAGCTTGACTCTCCAGGCCGCCCGTAGGATTTTCCACAGGCAATCCAGTGTGACGCGGATGGTCCGACGTTTCCAGTCTCAGCCCACCAGTTCCGCCGGCAGGGGTTTGGCATTCCGGCATTTGGGGAAGGCGCTGCAACTGAGAAACCGCCCGTTCCGACTCGCGCGGATCACCATCACCGAGCCGCACTGTTCGCATTTCAGGTCGGTCGGTTGGGGCTTGGGTCGCGGCGAGGGCTCACCAAGTTGTGCCTCGGCCTGCTCGACAGCGTGGCCGGCCAGTCGCCCGGTGATTCGACACTTCGGGAACCCACCACAGGACAAGAACGGTCCCCAGGGTCCTCGCCTCGGTGTCATCGGGGAACCGCAACTCGGACAGAGGACGGGTCGATCAAGCGATTCCACAACGAGCTTGCCACCCCGGGTGGTCCGCACGGCCGTATTGCCCTCGTTGTTCGTGACGGTACCCGGTTCCGAGGAGCCGTTCGGCACCGTCTGCGAGGGGCGGGTCTTCTTGGCCTGCGAGGTCCTGCCGTGCCCTTGCCTGCGGACCTCAGAGTCTGTCGTGGCCTCCGACGAAGGCGCGTCCTGCTCGTCGGACGGCGCGGCTCGGGAGGAGGAGGGGCTCGCCGGGGTGCCCGCGGACCTCAGCTCGTCGAGCCGAGCAATGGGTTTGGCGTTGCGGCACTTTGGGAACCCGCTGCACGAGATGAACCGCCCCCGCCGGCCCTGACGGATCACCATCGGCCGCCCGCATTGGTCGCAGTCGAATCCGGCTGGTTCCGGCGCCGCTTTCGGCGGGGGCTGGAGGAACACCCCACCCGGCAGCGGTGCGGTCTGGCGGCACTGCGGATAGCCGCTGCACGCCAGAAAGGCGCGGCGACCCTTCCAGCGGACCACCATTCGCGAGCCGCACGCTTCGCACTTCTCGGCAATGTCTTCTTCCTTCACCAACTGGAGGGGATTGCCGGACTCATCGCAGGGGAGGGTCTGGCTGCATTCAGGATACCCCTTGCAGCCAAGGAACGGCCCCCTACGGGATCGGCGCAGGACCATTGGGCCGCCACACCGCGGACACTTGTGGTCGGTCGTCTTCGGCTGGAGCGGATTCCCTTCGGCGTCCACGTTGAGGGCGCCCTCGCAGGCGGGGTAGCCACTGCAAGCCAGGAAACGCCCGTTCCTCCCCCACCGGTAGACCATCGGCTTGCCGCATTCGGGGCAAAGGTGGGGGCTGGGTTCGGCGCGGACCTTCTCCATTTCCTGGCCGGCTCGGGTCAGCGCCTCGGCAAACGGCTCGTAGAACTCCTTGAGGACGGCCACCCAGTCCAGATGGGCCTCTTCGATCTTGTCCAGCTCGTCCTCCATGCGGCCGGTGAACTTGATGTCCATGATGTCGCTGAAGTGCTTGACCAGCTTGTCGGTCACCACCTCGCCCAACGACGTGGCGTACAGGCGCCGATCCCGTTGCTCGACGTAGCCTCGGTCCTGGATGGTCTGAAGGATCGGCGCGTAGGTACTGGGACGACCGATGCCCTCCGACTCCAAGGCCTTGATCAGCGAGGCTTCCGTGTACCGTGCGGGGGGTGAGGTGAAGTTCTGGGTCGGCTCGACGGCAAACGGGACCAGCTCTTGGCCCTCCGCCAAGTCCGCCAGCCACTGTTCCCCGCCCGATCCGCCCATTCCCGCGATTCGAAGGAACCCGTCGAACACCAGCTTGCGACCGGTGGCCTTGAACGTCGCCTTGCCCGCGGAACTATCCGCCTCGATGAAAGCCGTCGTGCTGTCCCACTGCGCCGGCGGCATCTGACAGGCAACGAAGCGCCGCCAGATCAAGTCGTACAGCTTCCACTGTTCGGCCGGCAGCCGCCCGTGGAGGGACTCCGGCGTACGGTTGGGGTCGGTCGGGCGGATGGCCTCATGCGCCTCCTGGGCGCGCGCGCCGCTCCCGTAGCGATTGGGTTCCGACGGTACATAGTCCGGACCGAGGTTCGAGGCGATCCACTCTCGCACGCTTCGCAACGACTCGTCCGACAAGTTCGTCGAATCGGTGCGCATGTAGGTGATCAAACCGACCTGACCCTCATCGCCCCCGATATCGACGCCTTCATAGAGCCCCTGGGCGATCCGCATGGTCCGCGACGCGCCGAACTTGAGTTGAACAGACGCCGCCTGTTGCAGCGAGGCCGTCGTAAACGGCGCCGGGGGACGACTCGTGGTCCGTTTGGTCGTTACCGACGTGACCCGGTGCCGGGGGGCCTTGGAAGGGTCCGTCAGCCCTTTTACCACGATCCGCTTCAGATCCAGGTGCGCGTACTCGTTCCACGGCTGCTCGGTTCGCTCGGTGCAGACAAACCCAAGCGCCTCGGCCACCCGAAGGGCCTCGGCGGACTGCGCCGGCTTGAATTCAACGCCGTTCAGCTCAACGAGGTCCGCACGAACGCACCGGCGTTCCGCCAGCCAAGCGGACTTCTCCTTCTCGGTGCGTTCAGTCTCCGGGGAAGGAGTCCGAGTGAGAAATTCCATCCACTGTCTGCCCAGTTCCCGGGCGCGATCGGTCTGTGCGGTGAAGCACCCCGTGATCCGCCAGTACTCCTGCGGGACGAAAGCGCGGATCTCCCGCTCTCGATCGACGACCATCCGAACCGCCACGGACTGGACCCTGCCGGCCGACAGCCCCTTTCCGATCTTCCGCCATAGGAGCGGGCTGAGCTGATACCCGACGATCCGATCCAGAATCCGTCGGGCCTGTTGCGCGTTCACCTTGTCCAGGTCGATCTGGTGCGGGTTCTCAAAGGCGTGCCGAATGGCCGAACGGGTGATCTCGTTGAAGATGACGCGCAGGACCTTTTCACGGGGCAGTTTCAAGGCCTCGACCAGGTGCCACGCGATCGCCTCCCCCTCTCGATCCATGTCGGTCGCCAGATAGACCTTGTCGGCCGCCTCGGCGGCCTTCTTCAACTCGGACAGGACCTTTCGGCGAGTCGGCAGAGTCTGATAGGTTGGCTCAAACCCCTTGGTCAGATCGATGCCCAGCTCCCGGCTCGGGAGGTCGCGGACGTGCCCCATCGAGGCCTTGACCTGGTAATCGGAGCCCAGGTACCGGTTAATGGTCCGCGCCTTGGCGGGCGATTCCACGATGACCAATGCCCTGCCAGACGGCGTCTTGCCGTGTGGACTGCTTCGGGTTCTTGCCGCACGAACCATCTCTGACACTTCCGCCCGGGTTTCCGGGAAAGACCCGGCGCCCGGGAAACCTCTTGACCTATATCGGTCTGCCGGTCCCCGCACTGCACAGGATTATAGGACGCCTTGTCGCGCTCGAGCCTAACCGGGGGGCGAAAGCTACCTTCCGAATCCCCGTGGTGTCAAGTGCGACGGAACCGCGACGCCCCCCCACAAGCCCCGCACCCGAATTGGCCTCCCGTAAAAATAGCACGTGCCCGGCGGCTGTCTATCTGAGATGATCGACGCGAATGGACGAGTGGTTCCAGGCATGGCAAGGGTTGCGGCGAGGTGATCCACAGGCGTACGAGTTCCTACTCGAACGGCTGGGCCGAGGCGTCTGGGCGTACGTGCGGAGGATGACCGGCCATGACGACCTCGCGGACGAGTTGTTCAGCCGCACGTGGCTTCGGCTGGTGGAAACGGCCGGACGAATCCGCTCGCCCCAGGGCATCCGGCAGTACCTGCTGTCGATTGCGCGCCGGCAGTGGATCGATGAGATGAACCGGCGGCGGCGCGCTCCGCCCGACCCGCTCGACGAGGCCGAGTTCGACGGGACGGCCGACGCCACGCCGTCGCGTCTCGAGGGTCTGGCTCGGCAGGAGGACATCGGCAGGCTTCGAGAGGCAATCGATGAACTACCCGAGCCGTTGCGCGAGGTGGTCGTGCTGCGGGTTTATGCCGACCTGCCGTTCGGGCAGATCGCCGAGGTGCTGGGGATCCCTCTGGGGACGGTGCTGACGCGGATGCGATCGGCGACGCACCGCCTGGCCAAACGACTGGGTGATTGAAAATCGAAGACGGGTGTCCCCACGGCTTTTGCGATGAGGGACACGAATCCGATCAACCCCAAAGGCATGGAAGACGGAACCGGGCACAGAATGAGCGAACAACGTCATCAAGACAGCGGCGTCCCGGGTCATCCACCCGTTCCGGATGACGACGTGATCCTGTATGCCGCCGGCGAGTTGTCGCCCGAACGTTCTTCGGAAATCGAAAGGGTGGCAACAGGAGATCGGGGAACGCGGGCAGCTATTGAGGCCCTGCGTCAATTAGGCCGACTGGCCGGCAGAGATCCGAGCGGTCCGACCGACGAGCTGTTGGCCGCCACGCAGGTCTCAATAGGAATCGCACTGAACCGGCAGAGACATCGCCGACGCATCCGGCTCATCGCCGCCGTCGCGACGGCGGCTGCGGCGGCAGCGGTCGCGTTGATCCTCGGCCGATTCCCACAGGAAACGACGCCGATTCCCGCCGTCGTCGACGCGTCGAAGCCGATTGCTTCGCAGCCGTCGCCCTTCGGGTTGAGCGACGAGGACCGGCACGTCATCCGCCGGGTCGTCGTACGGATGCACCAAGAGCGGGATTGGCAGGACACGCTTGATGACGAGGTCGCACAGCTACGACAGCGTGTGAACGCGGCCCGTTCCTCGGCGTATCGGAGCGATTCCGTGCCGCGTCACTATGTCATCCTGCGCCAGCGTCTGGAGCAACTCGCCGGCGATTCGGCGGACATTCCAAGGTCAACCCAGCCCGGGAGCTCGAGTCGCGCCCCGGCCCATGCGAAGGAGCATCGCCATGCATAGAGTTACGGCACTCATCGCGATCTTTGGGGTCTGTTCCGTGGTCTGCGCCGGGGCTCGGCCGGAGGTACCAAGGACACCCGGCGGAATGCGGGCGGCACCCGCCTCTCATCCCGCCCTGAGGGATTTCGATCGCGAAATCGACGAGATTGTCCAACAGTTGCACGCCCTGCGCGAGCAACGCGAGGAACTGCTGATCCACAAAGGACCCGACCACCCGGAACTCCGCGAGGTGATCGCTCGAAGGGATCGACTCATCGGCCGACTTCTGGATCTGAGGGCCAGACCGCCCCACCGCGAAGGGCCGGAGACCTTCGTGCCGCCCGGTCAAAGGCCCCCCGGACCCCATCAACCGCCGCCTGTTGAGGACGTCCTGATGCGGCTCCGTCAGGAGAGGCCGGAGGTCTACGAACGGTTGATGGTCCTGCGCCGCGAGCACCCCGAACGCTTCCAAGAGGAGCTGCCGCGAGTCCTGCGGTCGGCAGGGGCGTTCGAGGTTCCCGTTCCGCCCCCCGGCCCGGAACGCCGGCGGATGGAAATGGAGGAGATGCGGGAGCGCGATCCGGAGCGGTTCAAGCTGGTGCAGCGTGACGAGCAATTGATGGATCGCGCCGTCGAAACGGCGGAGAGATGCCGACGCACCGCCGAGCCGGAACGCCGAAAAGAGCTGGAGGCGCAGCTCCGCGAGATACTCAACCAGCAATTCGATACGAGAATGGAGATCCGGCGTTTGGAGGTCAAGGACCTCAAGCAGCGCCTCGACGACCTCACGGCAGGGCTTGAAAAACGGGCGAAGGACAAACCCAACCTTGTCGATCGACGCCTGAAGCAGATGCTCAACCCGGACGAAGCGGAATGGTAGGGCGGCGATTGCGGTCCGCCACCCGATGAACGGGCACAATCCGGCAGGTGCCGAACCCCCGTGGTCTGGAACGACGCTGAAGATCCGGTACCTACCGAAAGCTGCCGAGATCGTCCAGCGGATACGTCGCCACGCCGGCGGTGAAGTCGACCGGTTCGGTGGCCTTACCCAGTCGGTGCATCTTGTAGACGCACGCCCCCGCCCCCACGGCGGACAGGAGTACTCCGACCTGTGCAGCCGCCAGCAACATGCCTTGCCCCGCAGACCAGGTTGTGGTCATTGCGACCGCGCCGACAACCAGGACCACCCCGCAGGTCAGTCCCATTCGACGGTATCGGCGGAGATCTCGTTTCACGGCATGTCACCTCATGGAGCCGGAAGAGACGTGTCGGGCCGGCCAGTAGTGTTGATCGGTTGGTGCGGGGTGCCACTTCAATACAAACTCGCCCATCGGCAGTGAAGAACGATTCTCCGGCAGGCGTTACGGGTCGAGTTACGACGGGCGGCGAGCGACCATGGTCAGGACGTCGAGGAGGTTGACGGCCAGGTCCATGTTCGCAAGCCGACACGCGGAGACGACGCGCGGAAGATACCCGACGGGTCCCCCCAACACGTCGGCAAGCTTGTGGGCCATGTACCCCACATTGGCCAGGACGGGCCGGTGGGCCATGTGCTCCACCGTCATGCCGCATCGGGTCGCCATGTGCCGCAGCCCCGTTCGGCTGAAGAAGGTCAGGTGCTCGGGCGGTGTCATCAGATGCCACCACCGCCCGCTCAGGCGGCAGACCAGGCTGTCGGTATCTCCCGTCGTCAGCACCGCAATTCCGCCCGGCACCAAGAGTCGGTGAACCTCGGCCAGAACCCCACCCGGTTCGGGGACGTGCTCGATGACGTCGAAGAGGGTGACCACATCGAACGTGCCCGGAGGCAGATGAAGGGCGCGCAGATCGCCCTCGTACGCCTCGACGCCCAGTCGGTCCCGGACGAAGACCACCGCCTCGGGCGACACGTCCACGCCGCAGCACGAGTACGTTCGGCGGGCAACGGACAGGAATGCGCCCACCCCACATCCGACGTCCAGGAGACGACGGGCCCTCGGTGCGTATCGTCGGATGAGCGGGAGTCGACATCGGGCATTGCGGACGGCGGCCCGCCACACCGCAGCACCCGGCGATCCCCCGGCGTGTCGCATAGGACGCCCTTCAAAGTACCACGCATCGTAGATCCCTTGCAGTTGGTCCGGGTCGGGTGGATCAGCCACAAACCACGTGCCGCACGACCGACACGCTCGGATGTGCCATCCGTCCTTGACGAACAACGGGGCTTGCCGATCGCTTTGACACGCGGGGCAGCAACGGATCATGGATGGTCCGGACGAACCGGTCCGGCTCCCCAACACCTCGTCGCCGCCGGAACGCCGCCTCCAGTGGGTCATGGATCACACGAGGGGCGCATTGTATCGCGCCGGGAATCGGTGTATAGGATAGAGGAAGGCCGAGGACGCGTGCTTCTCCCCTCAGACGGGGTTCCAATCATGGACGTCGCGACACGGCGCCGATTGCTCGAACTGGCTCGCCGGTCGGTCCGGGCGGCAGCGCGACGGGAACCCCCTCCCTCCGCAACGGGTGCCGCCGGTACCGACGAAAAGTTCTTCGGCGTTTTCGTTACGCTTCGCAGGCACGGTCAGCTCCGAGGATGCATCGGGACCTTCTCTCCGACGGGCACTTTGCCCGAAGCGGTGATCGAATATGCTCGCCATTCGGCCATCCACGACTCGCGATTCCTGCCGGTCACTCCATCGGAGGTCGACCAACTCACGATCGAAATCAGCGTCTTGTCTCCGCTCGAGCGAACGCTCGACCCGGGCTCGCTCGAGGTGGGAAAGCACGGGGTTTACATCAAAGCCAAGGGCAACGGGCCGGAACGGACGGCGTGTTTCCTCCCACAGGTGGCCGTCGAACAGCACTGGAACGCCGAGCAATTCCTGTCGGCCCTGTGCGCCCACAAGTGCCGCCCTCCCCTGCCGCCCGACGCCTGGAAAGACCCGACCAAGACCGAGGTCTACCTCTTCACCGCCGAGGTCTTCAGCGAAGACGAAACCGCGCCCGAGGAACCCCGTGAACCCGCAGAATAGTGGACGGGATGCCCCGTGGTCCGGCGGAAATGCCCGCCGAACCGACGTGTTCCCATCTCGCCGAGGATGCGAACACACCCGACCGGAGGTGTGACCCCGCGGAGGGGAGCGGGGCTCGGGGACCCTTTCATCCGGCTCGTATCTAAACCGCACCCCCTCCGCAGCCGATAACGTACGAGGGCACGCGATGCGCAGGGTCCCCTCCCGCCGAACGGCGCGGCAGGCCGATGCCCCTTCATGCATAGGGTACGAACATGTCCACGAGGATGTTGCACCAGGAACGCCGCACGGATCCGCGTTACCACATCGACTGGCCGATTTCCCTGCTGTCCGATTCTCAGGGCCGGACGTACAACGGGCGCGGGCAGAACCTCAGCCGTGGCGGCGCCCTGGTCGTTCTGCCGTTGTCGGCCCCGCTATGCCTTGGACAACAGGTCCGGATGAGACTCCATCCGATATTGAAGGGCACCCACAGGCCTTCCGGATCGAGGGCCGCCGAGGTCCGGCCGGCCAAGGTCGTTCGGGTGCAAAGGGAACCCCGATTCCTCGACGGCCTGCAACTCGTGGGATTGAAGTTCCTGGAGCCCTCCTCTCCGACCCGAGCCCCGCGCGGAGATGTTTGAAGGGTGCGCGGGTACCCCCCTTCGCAAAACGACCGTGAAGGACAGGACACCCCTCGCTCTTGTGCCACTGCTCTTGAGCAGTGGCGCGTGGCCTACCTTCGCCGCACCGTGAGCAATCCGATCAGACCGAGCGCCGCGGCCAAGACGAACACCCCCGCACCGCTGCCGCATTTGAACACCGCCGTGACGTACTTGTCGGTGTCCATGACCAGCACCAACGGATTGTTCGCGTCGATGATCACGTGGTTGTCGTCGCCCGGGTAGTTCGGGTCGTAGATCTCCCAGCACCGAAACGCCTTGCCTTCGATCGGCGTGGCGGTCAGGGTAACGATCTGATTGGGCTCGTAGATCGTTTGATTCGGGTCCACGCGGACGGTGCCCCACGAACCGTTCACCGTATCCAGGACCAGGTTCTTGCGACTGTCCAGGGCGGTCCACTCCAACTCGACCCGGGCCGTGTATCCCGGGTCCAACCGACCGTGGAACCAGATGGTCATATCGCGCCGGCCGCGGTAGGCAATGCTCATCTTGTGCGCACCGGTGCTCCCCATGATGTCCCAATGGCTTTGGAGTGTCGCGGTCTGGTGAGCGTTTTCGAGGTCCTGGTAGTACTCGGCCATGAACTCGCCGCCCGAAGGTGTGTACGTGCCGTCCGTCTCGCTGTTGGTTGTGATCAGGACGTCGCCGCCGAAGTACGAGGGGTGCGGTTTGCGAAGCTTATAAAACGTCGGCTGAGGGCTCCGGCGACACGTGATGACGGCCCCGTGTCCTTCGGGCACATAGTAGTTGATGAAGCTCCGGGTCCCGGCGTTGTAGTTCTGCAGGCGAGAATAGACGG
>Ga0129299_1001399_pt1 | contig 16102 bp, 11 predicted proteins | sample ConPoolayeCmetaG_FD_94477 | JGI IMG/M metagenome (GOLD analysis project Ga0129299, IMG submission 94477) | Hot spring microbial mat communities from California, USA to study Microbial Dark Matter (Phase II) - Cone Pool mat layer C metaG ... | reverse complement strand
GGCCACGTGCTCATGGCCAGCACGGCCGTCTGCCGTAACCAGGCGTTCCGCTTCAAACAGCGCCTCTTTGGCTTCCAGTTTCACTTCGAGATGGACCAGACGGGCATCGAGGCCATGCTTGCCCACGGCCGCGAGGATGTGCTGAAGGTGCTCGGCCCGGAGGGCGAATCGCGGCTGCGCGAGGAAACGGCCCGGTATCTGCCGCGCTACCTGCGTCTGGGCGAGCGCATCATCCGCAATTTTGTGGAATACCTCAAGCTGTACTGAAGTTTGCCCAGGCCGCATCGGCTCCTGCAGATCAAGGATGCCCCGTTCTCTCATCCGGTGCTGGCCCGATTCGCCTCTGACGGCACGTTGAAGATGCTGGCCTACCTTGTGTTGCTGTACGACCCCTCACCGCCGCCGTTCATCGGTATCGAAGAACCGGAGAACTTCCTGCACCCCCGCCTTCTGCCGGAGCTGGCCGAGGAGTGCCGTAAGGCGACCGATCGAACGCAACTGCTCGTCACGACGCATTCGCCGTTTTTTGTGAACGCACTTCGTCCCGGAGAGGTTCGGGTGCTGTGGCGCGACGAGCGGGGATACACCCAGGCCGGGAGGGTGTCGGACATTGCGGGTGTGTCCGATTTCGTGGAGCAGGGGGCACTTCTCGGTCACCTCTGGATGGAGGGCCACTTGGGCGTTGGCGATCCGCTGGCGAATCAGGGGATGCCAACGACGACCGGACGGAGGGGCCGTGACCAATGACACAACACTTCGAGATGCTTGTGGAAGAACCGCAGATAACCGACGGTGGCGCGATCTGGTCGCTTCAAGAGCCTGTGTGGTGGCCGGCGGATCGTGGAGCGGCATGTGGAGCATTTCAGCGGCGTGCGGCTGCACAGCACCCCCGGGTAGGTAACGCCGGCCGACACGTCGCCGGCGCCGCCGGCCGCGGTTAGGCCGTCTTCGCATCGCGCGGGCGGGGGATGGTGAAACGGAAGGTCGAGCCTTTGCCCACAACGCTGGTCACGTCAACGCTGCCCCCATGGGCCTGGACGATGTGCTTGACGATGGACAGGCCCAGTCCCGTGCCTCCCATCTCGCGAGAGCGCGAGCGGTCCACCCGGTAAAACCGCTCAAAAATCCGCGGCAGGTCGGCCGCGGGGATCCCGATGCCATTGTCGCTGACCTCGACCAGAGCGCCGGCGTCGGCCTCGCGGGTGCTGACGATGATCTGGCCTCCCTCCGGCGTGTACTTGACGGCGTTGTCGATGAGGTTGGCGATGGCCCGTTCCAGGTAGTCGGGATTGCCCACGACCACCGGCACCCGTGCCAAATCGGCCGTAAGCGACTGGTTCTTTTTCTGGGCCGCCGGCATGAGCAGGTCCACGGCCTTGCGTGCGATGGCCGCCAGGTCGACGCTGACGGCCCTGGGCAGGTCGGGCTGGCTTTCCAGGCGCGAGAGTTCCAGCAGGTCGTCGACGAGGTTGGTGAGCTGCTGGGTGTGGCGCTCCACCGTTGCCAGATACTGCTGTGCCCTCTCCGGCTCCTTCAGCGCCCCGTCGCGAAGAGTCTCCACGTAGCCTTTGATCACGGTCAGCGGGGTGCGCAACTCGTGCGAGACGTTGGCGACGAACTCCTTGCGCAGCTCCTGATAGCGGACCGACTGGGTCATATCGTGGGCCACCAGCACCAGCCCCTGAGGCGCGCCGGCCGCCGGGAAGGGGCTTACGCACACTTCCAGGTAGCGTCCGCCGACAAGCCCAACCTCCAGATTCATCCGCTGCGGGCTGCGGAGCACCTCGCCGGCGGCCTTGATGATCCGGTCGATGCGCACAACCTGCCAGAGGGGCCGGCCGACCGCGGTGGCGTCAAAGCCGAAGAGTCTTGCCGCCGACTCGTTGTGCACCGTGATGTTCTGCTGAGCGTCGGTGGCGATCACGCCTTCGCTCATGCTGGACAGGATCGTGAGCAATTCGGCGCTGTCCTTGCGCGACTGGGCCAGCAGGCCCTGATAGGAGTCGGCCATGCTGTTGAGGGCGCCGGCCAGCGCGGGCACTTCGCCGGGACCGCGCAGGTCGCTGCGGGCGCCCAGGTCGCCGGCGGCCAGCGACTGGGCCAGCCGGGTGAGCTGAAGAATGGGTTGCGACTGGCGGCGGGCGATGCGGAAGCCGATGGCGCCGGCCACGAGAATGGCGCCGAGGGCGAAACCCGCGATTCCGCCGTACAGCAGGCGCAGCTCGCTGTTGAGCTCGTCAAGCGGCACCGCCAGGCGCACATAGGCATGACGGTTATCGCCGATCTCCACCCGGCGCGCTCGATAGATCATCGTCCGCCCCACACTCTCGCTGTGTCGAACGCTCTGTCCCTCGCCCGCGGCGGCCGCCTGTGCGATCTCGGGGCGGTAGAGGTGATTGGACATCTGGGCAGGCTCACTCCAGTTGTCGGCGAGCACCGTGCCCTCCTCGTCGACCAGGGTGATGCGGCAGCCGGTCCCGGCCCCCAGGTCGGCGACCAGACGCCCCAGCTCATCAAGCCGACGCGCGGCGGCCGCATCGCGCAGTATCTCCCAGACCAGGGTCAGCTCGGCGCCCAGAGCTCGCCGGCGTTCGTCCAGAAAGGCTGATCGCAGCCGGGTTCCGGCGAAGACACCCATACCCACCGTCGCCGCGCAGATCAGCAGAAAGTAGGGGACAAACAGCCGGCGAAAGAGTGTGCTTCGAAAAAGGCGCATCAGGCGTTGCCGGCGGCCGCGACCGCGGTCCGCTGGTCGCGGAACTTATACCCGAAGCCGCGGACGGTTTCGATGTGGGCCGCGGCCGCTCCGAGCTTGCGCCGGATCGCGGTGATGTGCACATCCACCGTGCGGTCGAAGACGTCCGTATCGCGGCCAAGGGCAGCGTCGATGATCTGGTCGCGCGAGAGCACCTGTCCGGGCCGGCTGGCCAGATACTGGAGGATACGGAACTCGGTGGCGGTGAGGTTGACCGGCTTGCCGGCGCAGGTGATTTCATGGCGCCTGACGTCGATGATCAGATCGCCCTGGCGGATGACTTCCAGCGGCTCCTCCTGCTGGACGGCGCGGCGCAATACCGCCTTGACCCGCGCCACCAGCTCGCGCGGGCTGAAGGGCTTGGTCACATAGTCATCCGCACCCAACTCCAGTCCGATGATGCGATCGGCCTCCGTCGCCCGTGCCGTGAGCATGATCAGAGGAATGCGACTGCTGCGGGCATCGCCGCGCAGCCGCCGGCAGACCTCCAACCCGTCCAGCCCCGGCATCATCAGGTCCAGAACGATCAGGTCCGGGCGATGTTTGACGGCAATGTCGACACCCGACTCGCCGTCACTCGTGCAGATGACATCGAAGCCCTCTTTCTCCAGGTTGTAGCGGACCAGCTCCAGAAGGTCCTTCTCGTCGTCAATGACCAGAATTGTTCCTTTGATCGTTGGCATCTTCACCTCCGTGGGCGCCGACGGCAGCCGGAACAGCACCGGCGGGCTCGGCAATGCCATGGCCCGAATGCCGGATGTCGCGCCCCTGCACCATGTATATCACTTCCTCGGCGATGTTCGTCGCATGGTCGCCGATGCGTTCCAGGTTGCGGGAAATGAGGATCAACGACAGGGCACGCTGGATGGTGCCGGGATCGGCCATCATGTAGGTCAACAGCGTGCGGAAAATCTGGTCGCGAAACGCATCGACCTTCTTCTCCTCCTCCAGCACGTCGTTGGCCAGCTCCACATTCCGTTCCACCATCGCCGTAAGGCCGTCGCGGACCATGCGCTGCACGATCTCGGCCATGATCGGCACATCCACCATGGGTCGGATGGGCGGATGGGCCAGAACAAAGCCGGCATTCTGGCATATGTTGATCGCCTGGTCGCCGATGCGCTCCAGCTCGCTGGCGATGCGCGAGGCCATGAACAGGAAGCGCACATCGGCGGCCACCGGCTGCTGCAGCGCCGTGAGCTTGACCGCCATCTCGTCGACCTCGATCTGGAGCCGGTTGACCTCGTTCTCCTTCTCAAAGACGGTTTTCGACAGCGATTCGTTGCGCTCGATCAGGCAGCGCACGGCCGACTGGATCATCGACTCGGCGGTGGAGGCCATGAGCACGATCTTGTGCAGCAGCTCCTGAAGTTGTTCGTCGAAATGGCGCATGGGGCGATCCGCGTGTGTCAGCCGAAGCGTCCCGTGACGTAGGCCTCGGTCTCGCGACGGTGGGGATTGAGAAAGACGCTGTTCGTCGGGCCGTACTCGATGAGCCGACCCAGATACATAAAGGCGGTGTAGTCGCTGACGCGTGCCGCCTGCTGCATGTTATGCGTGACGATCAGGACGGTATAGTTGCCGCGCAGGCCGTGAATCAGCTCCTCGATCCTGCCGGTGGCGATGGGGTCCAGGGCGGAGCAGGGTTCGTCCATGAGCAGGATCTCCGGCTCGGCGGCGATAGCGCGGGCGATGCACAGCCGCTGCTGCTGCCCGCCGGATAGCGACAGGGCGCTGCCGTGAAGGCGGTCCTTGACCTCGTCCCACAGCGCCGCGGCGCGCAGCGAGCGCTCCGCCACTTCCTCGAGCACGCTGCGGCGGCTTTCGCCGTCTATGCGCAGGGCGAAGACCACGTTCTCGAAGACCGACATCGGGAAGGGATTGGACTTCTGAAAGACCATCCCCATGCGCTTGCGCAGCTCGATGACGTCGACATTGCTGGCATAGATGGGGTCTCCGTTGAGATACATGTTGCCGGTGATGCGCACGCCGTCGATCAGGTCGTTGAGCCGGTTGACGCTTCGCAGCAGTGTGGACTTGCCGCAGCCCGACGGCCCGATCAGCGATGTGACCTTGCCGGCGGCAACTTTCATGTTGACCGAGTACAGCGCCTGCGTCTTTCCATAGTACAGGTTGAAGTCATCGATACTCAGCACGTGCCGCTCACAGGCCACTTCCGGGTGCGTGTCCGTCTGGAAGGCCTGGCCGCTCTGGATGATCTGCATGGCCGAGAGTCCCTGACTGTCGCGATTGCCGGGGCCAGGGAGGGGCGGCTGGGTCTGCGGGCCGGCGGCGGGCCTGGGCGGTGGTTCGTGGACGGTAGCGTATGTCATGATGTGGCGCCTCGCTTACATGTTGACTAGAACTGAGCTCCCAGAAAAGCCCGCCTCAGCCGGGCGCGGATGAGCATGGCCCCCATGTTCAGGACGATGATCAGGCCGATCAACAGCAGTGTGGTGGTGAAGACCATGGGCTTGGCCGCCTCGGAGTTCTGACTCTGGAACCCCAGGTCGTAAATGTGGAACCCAAGGTGCATGAAGCTGCTCTCGATGTGGACGTAGGGGGGAATGCGGTCTATGCGGCCAGGAAGTTCCGGAGCCAGCTTGACGGCGCCCACGAGCATGAGGGGGGCGACCTCGCCGGCCCCACGGGCCATGGCCAGGATCATGCCGGTCATGATGCCGGGCATGGCCCGGGGCATGACGATGCGCCGAATTGTCTGCCACTTGCTGGCGCCGCAGGCGTAGGCGCCCTCGCGCATCGAAGAGGGAACGGCCGCCAGCGCCTCCTCGGTAGCTACGATCACCACCGGCAGCGTCAGCAGTGCCAGCGTCAGCGACGCCCAGATCAGACCGCCCGTGCCGAACGTCGGCGCCGGCAGTTTTGCCTGAAACAGCCCGTCGAAATAGGGATTGTGGCTCACCAGCAGCAGCAGCAGTCCAACCACGGCCAGCACCCACAGCCCCACCAGCAGACCCAGGTATCGGCCGACGCCGGCTCGTTGCCGCACCGAACGCAGCAGGGTGAACCAGATGGCGGGGCCGGCCACCGCCGCCGCCACCGTCAGCCCCAGCGCCGCCAGCCATGCACTCCGCGGCCACGGCGTGATCTGGATGTTCCGCGCCCCGCCGTCGATGTACGCTCCCACCGTGTAGCTGAAGAAGCCCAGACCGAAGACCCCGAACACGATGCTGGGCACGCCGGCCAGGTTGTTGATGGCGATGCGCACTGCGCTGACGATCGGCCCGGCTCGCGCGTACTCCCGCAGATACAGCGCCGCCAGCACCCCGAAGGGCACCACTGCCAGCGACATGAGGATCGTCATCAGCATGGTGCCGAAAATGGCGGGAAAGACCCCGCCTTCGCTGTTGGCCTCGCGCGGCTCGTCGCTGATGTACTCCCACCAGCGCGAGAAGTAGATACCCAGCTTGTCCGAGAAGCTCAGACGGTTTGCGGGATAGGCGCGCACGATCTGGTCCAGCGGCATGACAACTTCGTTGCCCTGGGCCGTGAGCAGCACCAGCTTGTATCGCTCGTTGTCGGCGTTGAGCTGCTGGATTTCGCCGCGGATTCGAGCGAACTGCTGATCCGTTTGCTCCAGCACCTGCGCCTCCCTGGCCAGTTCCCGCTGCTGTTCGGGCGAGCCGGCGCCGTGGCGAAGCTCCGCGGTGCGCACCCGCAGCCGGGCGGCCTCGCGCTCGGCGTTGACATGCCCGATATCGCGACTCTCCAGCCGCCGGCGGCGATCGCGCCTATCAGCCACGGTCGGAAAATGCTCCTCGAACAGCGCCCAGGCCGCCGCCGCATCCGACGCTACCTCCCGCCCGTCAAGAAGGAACTTCACGGGTTCGCCATAGAACCGTCCCCACTGCAGCCGCTCGATGGTCAGCGCCCAGGGCGGGCGGCTCTCCTGGCGGACGACGTTCTCGGCGACCCAGTGGAAGTGGGTGCCGGTCAGCTCGAAGTTGCCGGTGCGCACCAGCCGCCGATACACGGCAGTTGACTGGTCGGCGGCCGCGGCAGCGGCCCCTTCGGCCTCCGCGGGCGATGCGGTCGTCGTGTGCGGCACGAAATACTCGCCGCGTGTCACCTCGCCCATGACCACGCCGTCCGCAGTCTCCAGCCGTACCACCGGCACGGGCCAGAACGTCGCGATCCCCTGGTAGACTACCAGCGCCAGCAGGCCGACGATCATCAGCAAAGCAACGGCCAGTCCCCCGCCGATCAGCCAGATCATCGGTTCGCCCTGGGCGTATAGCGAGCGGGCGGGCCCGCAACGCGACGGACGGGGAGGAGACGCGGCCTGGGTCCCGGTCACGGTGTTTGAGGTGGCGAGGTTGTCCCTTATCGGGATCATAGCTCAAAAGCCCTTCGGCGGAAGCGCAGCCGGATCACCTCGGCCACCGTGTTGAGGACGAACGTCATGATAAACAGCGTCAGAGCTGCCAGGAACAGCATGCGGTAGAGCGTTCCTCCCTTTGGCGCTTCGGCCAGCTCGATGGCGATGGTCGACGCCAGCGTGCGCATGCCGTTGAAAATGTTGATGTCCAGAAGCGCAGTGTTGCCGGCGGCCATCAGGATGATCATGGTCTCGCCCACGGCGCGACCCAGGCCGATCATCGTGGCCGAAAACAACCCGCTCATGGCCGTCGGCAGGACGATGCGCATCGCGGTCTGCCAGCGCGTCGCGCCAGCGCCCAGCGCAGCCGCCCGCAGGTGCTCGGGAACCGCCGACAGCGCGTCCTCAGAGATCGTGTAGATGATGGGAATGATGGCGAAGCCCATGACGAAACCGACCACCAGCGCGTTGCGTTGGCTGTAGGTGTCGATGATGTTTCCCCGCGCATCCCACCCCGGCCAGAGGGTAAGCCCGAAAACCTGCACGTGCCGCGTGATCAGCCACGCAGCGAGCAGCGCCATGCCCAGCGTGAACAGCACGCCCACGACGAACTTCATAAGGTCGATGACGGCCGCCCGGCGCCTCGACCAGCTCCCGGCCGTCTCCCGAAGCCGGGGTGTGACGAACCGCGCCATCACCAGTCCGGTCAACAGAGCGCTAAGCGGAATGAACAGAATCAGCCACCCGCCGACCGGGCTTCCGAAGTTGCCGTTGAGCCACATGCGAAGACTCGCTACCGTCTGCAGCGTGCCATCGCTGCGCGGCACCTGGCCGGAGAACAGCAGCACCTCGACGAGCCTGCCCAGCGCCGGCAGTTGCAGCACCCACCCCAGTCCGACAGCAGCCGCGGCGCGGTCCAGGCCGATCAGCTCAAGCAAAGGACCCGGCCCCAGTGCCGCCATCAGACCCAGCGGGATGGCGCTGAGGATGAATACGAAGCGGAATCGCTCCAGGCGCAATTTCTGTCCGTGGGGCAGAAGCTGCCACAGGTAACCGGCCAGCAGCAGCGTCAGAGGCACAGTGACGAACGCCATGAGCACCCCCACGACCACTCGCTCGACGAAAACCGAGAACACCAGCGCCGCCAGAAACCCCAGCACCACGCTGGGCAGGCTGGCCATCATCTCGATCGTAGGTTTGATCCGCGCCTTGGCGCGCGGATGCATGAACTCGCTGGTGTAGATCGCCGCCAGCAGTGCCAGCGGCAGCCCGAACAGCATCGAATAGAACGTCGCCTTGAGCGTGCCGAAAACCAGCGGCCACAGACCGTACTTCGGCTCGAAATCGTCTGTCCCGCTGGAGCTCTCCCATTTGAAGATCGGGGCCGGATACCCCTCGTAATGGACCTTGCCCGACACCGAGGCCAGCGTCACCGCCGGATGATGCAGCTGCAGGTCCCAGGCACGCAGGCGCGACGGCCCGGCCGCCACCAGGCGATCGTCGCGGGGCGCCAGCCGCACCGCCAGCGCCGGCTCGCCCGTCCCCAGCGTCACGTCGGCCAGAAGCTGGTCGCTGGTGACATGATAGAGCCGGGCATGACCGTCCTCATGGCCCGCGACCACGAGTCTGCTGCGCATGGAGGCGGAGATTGACCGCACCGGTGCGCCCCCCGTCCCCAGAACATGGCCACGGATCAGCTTTGCGCCGTCGCTGGTCTGGGTACCTTCAACCCGCGCACGCCACCAGGTACTCAAAAGGCCGCTCGAATCGCCCACTGCCAGTGTCGTGCGGCCAATGAGGAAGCTCATGGCCGTGATGGCGTGCGGCGGTTCGGTCAGCCGCAGTTCCTCGGCCACGCGCGGGTTGGAGCGGTCACGCGTATCAAAGCGCACCATCAGCCCGTCCCGCCACGCCAGGTAAACCGTGTCACCCAGCCCGGAAATCAACAGATACTGCGGCTTTACACCATCCGCACGCGGCACGTAAGGCAGGCGGGTTTCTGCCAGTGTGTACGTTGTCTGACGGGTGAGTACGTTGCGGCGGGCGATTGCCTCGTTGTAGGTGAGCGTGCCGTCGGCCGTCAGGCCGACGATGAAGATCGACCCATTGCTGAGGACGGTATGCGCCACTGCATCGACCTGACCTTGACCGGGCAGGTCCAGCGGAGTCTGGAAGCTCACCTCCACTTTCAGGTGCCGAAATCCACCCTCGCGCGTCAGTCGGAGAACGCCGTTGTCATACACGACCGGCTGATCGATGCCCAGCCCATGAAACTCCTGGGGCACCTGCTCCAGGGGCAGGAACGTGTTGAGGTATTTGATCGCGCCAAGCCGCACCGTGCCGTCGGCAAAGCCAAATGCCATGTCCTCGGTGTCGGCCAGGAACGACCAGGCGGTGATCTTCTGACCCGCGAACAACTCCCGTCGCTCGATCAGCTCGCCGGTATCGGCGCGAAACGTGCGCAGCGTTCCATCGGCAAAGAGCGACCAGCCCAGCAGACGATGCTCGTCCACGGCGATCTGGATGGGAACCTGATCCGCCGACCACGGCGCTGCCACATCGACACGCTGATCAACCTCGGCAGCTCGGAACAGCGGCAGGACCACGAACACCAGAAACACGCATACCGTGGAGACCGCGACGATCGTGCCCACACCCCCGGCGGTGATCAACGTCCGGGCCAGCGCATCCTTGACCTTCACCATGCGGCTGGTCTTTCGCCGCCGCACTCGGCCTGTGATCGTGCTGGACGTTCCCTGGCTCATAGATCTCCGCCGCGGATGGCGCTACTTCCCGGCCGCCAGATAGGCGTCGAGGGTCTCGGTGTCGGGGGCGATGATCGTCATGCCATTGGGGCCGGCGCCGATTCGCCGCACGCTGTGAGCCGGGAACCCGGCCTGCTGGAACTGGGCGAACTCCTTGCTGTCGGTCTTAAAGACCCACAGTCGTCCCTGTTGCTCGTAGGTCGCGAAGCCCGGCCGATTATGCTGCGTCGCCTGTGCTGGCAGTTTCGGAGCGGGAGCCGCGGACGATGCCTGTGGGGTTGGTGCGGCGGCCGCCAGATAGGCATCGAGGGTCTCGGTGTCGGGGGCGATGATCGTCATGCCATTGGGGCCGGCGCCGATTCGCCGGGCGTTGCGAGCCGGAAACCCGGCCTGCTGGAATTCGGCGAAATCCTTGCTGTCCGTCTTGAAGACCCACAGGCGGCCCTGGTACTCATAGGCCGCAAAGCCCGGCCGATTGTATTGAGTTGCCTGCGCCGGCAATTTAGCTGCGGGGGCCGCGGGCTTGGCGGAGGATGCGTGTACCGGTGTGGTGGCCTGGGCAGGCGTCGTGGCAGAGGCCCTGGGCTGTTCCGGGGATTTTGAAGGGGAGTTGGACTGGCATCCGACCAGCATCGCTGTCGCCAGAACGATTCCGCCGTACGCTGCCATCTTTGCGTTCATGTGTCGTGTCCTTTCCGTTTGGGGTGAGTGGACGTCCCCCGGCCCAGGCCATCCCGGCGCGGTCGCCGGGATGGCGCTGGTTCGTGCCTGTCAGAAGTCCGGAGTGATGCCCACCGACTTGAGCGCCTCACGCGCCACGTCCGCGTTCACCGGCAAGTAGTTGTCGCGGACCACGTCCATCTGCCCATCTCTGCTGAAGATGTACTTGATGAACTCGCGGCGGAGCGGGTCGAGCTGCGAACCGGGTTTGTAATTGACGTAAACCCAGAGCATGCGGGCCAGGGGATAGTCGCCGTTGTAGGCATGCTGGGCGATGGCCTCGTAGTAGGGCTGTCCGGCGGCGCGGGCCAACGGGACGGGCCGCACGTCCGCCGTCCGATAGCCGATGCCGCTGTACCCGATGCCGTTCAGTTCACTGGCGACACCCTGGACCACAGCGCTGCTGCCCGGCTGCTCCTTGACGGCCGGCTTGAAATCGCCGCCGAACAGGGCATGCTCCTTGAAGAAACCGTACGTGCCGGAGGCAGCATTGCGGCCGTAGAGGCTGATAGTCTGATTGGCCAGCGGCCCGGTCAAACCCAGCTCGCCCCAGGTGCGGATTTCGGCAGGCGCGCCGCCGCGACGGGTGCTGGAGAAGATCGCATCCACCTGCTGCAAGGTCAGACCGCGGATGGGGTTGTCCTTGTTCACATAGACCGCCAGCACGTCCACGGCCGTGGGCAGGGCCACAGGCTTGTACCCGTAACGCTGCTCGAACTGGTCGACCTCACGGGCGGCCATGTCGCGGCTCATCGGTCCGAAGTGGGCGGTGCCGGCGATCAGGGCCGGCGGAGCGGTAGAAGAGCCCTTGCCTTCGATCTCGATGGCAACATTGGGGTAATGGCGCCGGAAGCCTTCGGCCCACAGCGTCATCATGTTGTTCATCGAGTCCGATCCGACGCTCTTGAGGTTGCCGGAGATGCCCGCCACGGGGCGATACGCCGGCAGCTTTTCATCAACCTGCACGGCCTGAGCGAACGTCAACGAGGCGAGGGTCAGCACTGCTGCCGCCGCCGAAACCTGAGCAAATCTGAACATGCGTGACCTCCTGAAAGATGGAGAAACCGATCTCCTGTGACTCTTGTCAGAAGGATGTTAGAACTCGGTTGTTAAAGATGGGTTAAGCCTGCGCTAAGTCTCGCCTTTGCCCCATTCGCTCCGCCTCATGTCCCCAACAGCGGCAGTTGGACCTTCATCGAATGGTCCGGCTCGTCGTCCAGACCGGGGGCCGAGCCGATAAACTCTCCGTCGATCCGCCGAACCTTGCGAACCGGCGGATGCTCCAGCGGCCGCAGATCGGGCGATTCCGGCCCATCGTGGCGACGGATGACCTTGTAATACTGGTCGCGCTGGGCCGGCACCCACCCGGCATCGCGGATCAGCCGGCAGATTTCCCGCTCGTTAAGTTTGTACGTGGTGCCCGCCGCCGACACCACGTTCTCCTCCATCATCACGCTGCCCATGTCATTGGCCCCGAAAAACAGGGCAAGCTGGCCAATCTTCGGGCCCATCGTCACCCAACTGCTCTGGAGGTTGGGGATGTTGTCCAGAAACAGCCGCGCGATCGCCAGCATGCGCAGATACTCGCTGGCCCCGGCCATGCGAACCACCCGGCCGCGCACGATGTCCTCATTGGTCGAGTCGTCGAAGGGACCGTACGTGTCGGGGTCCCATTCCCTGGCCCGGCCGAGGGGGGTGTTCTCACGCTGGAAGGGCCAGTGGATGAAGGCAGTGTAGCTACCGGGATTTTCGATTTTCGATTTTCGATTTTCGATTGAAGAGCGCGCGAAGACACCCGGCCAGCGCGACCGGACCCTGCGAATCACCTCGCCCGCCTCCCCACTGAACCCTGAACCCTGAACCCTGAACCCCCCTCCGGAGGGATTTTCGATTTTCGATTTTCGATTTTCGATTGGGCGAGAGTTGCCAGTTGCCAGTTGCCAGTGGCCAGTCGGCATTCGGGCTTCGACATTCGTCATTCTTTCGGACTTAGGGCTTCGGACTTCGTCATTTCCCCTCCCCCCTCCGTGGCTTCGTCGCTCCGTCGCTTCGTCGCTCCCCCCTTCCTCCCTCAGCGCCATCGCATAATCCTGCATATCCCTCAGCGCCGCCATGTGCTCGATCCGCTCGCGCACGAACTCGATGTGCCCGATCAGCATCGTGCAGCTCGTGTTCATGCCCTCCTCGTGGGCGACCCGCATCACGCGCAGCCAGTCATCGCCGCTGCACTTGCCGACGCCGATCCGCCGCCGCACCCGCGGGGCGAAGATTTCCCCGCCGCCGCCGGGGATCGTGTCCAGTCCGGCCGCCCGGAAACGCCGGATGATGTCACGAACGTCCATGTTGAAGAAACGCTCGAACTCGACAAACTCCGGGGGTGAGAAGGCGTGAATGTGGATGGTCGGGAACTCGGCCCTGATGTACCGCAGCAGGTCCTCGTAATACTCGATGGGCAGGGCGTCGTTCATCCCGCCCTGCATCAGCACCTGCGTCCCGCCGATGCCCAGCAGCTCGCGGATCTTGGCCCCGATCTGCTCGTTGCTCAGCGTGTAGCTGTCGGCGTCTTCGTGGTCGCGCCGGAAGGCACAGAACGTACATTTGGCCGTGCAGACGTTGGTGTAGTTGATGTTGCGGTCGATGACGTAGGTGCGGTAGTCCTCCGGATGCAGCCGCTGCGTAACCGCCTGGGCCCAGGCGCCCAGGTCCTGAATCGCCGCCTCGTGGTACAGCTCCAGCGCCTGCTCTTCCGTGAGCCGCCGGCGCCCCTCGATGACCGCGTCGATCTGGAACGAAAGCCTGCTCATGCTGCCGATAGTCTATTGCCGCAGGTCGCCGGCGACAAAATGGCCGTGACAAGCGATGTATTGACGGCCATCACCATCGCTATCGCCCATCGGACATCAGTCGATCACTCGTCCGCCGAACTGCTCGCCCAGAATCCGCCGCGCCTCGCCCTCCACCCGGCTGCCGCTGGCGGTGTCGCCGGCGGAGAAATACGAGCGAACCACGGCTTTCTCATTGGTGGCGATGCGCAGATAACCGCTGTACCAGCCGTCGTCCAGCGCCACCGAGCCGGGATCGAGCCTCACCCCCCTGCTCAGGCACGTGCCCTGCAGGTCGATGCCGTCGGGCGTCGCCGTCACCGTGGCGGCACCCTCCCGAACGAAATGCTCGATGACGGCGGCCATGGCGCGGTCGCGCGTGGCGTCGCTGTCGAACTGGTAATTGAACTCCCCGGTGGTGAAGACGCGCTCCTGAAGCGACCAGAGGCGCTGCATCAGGCCGGGATGACGTTTCAGGGCCCGGAGGAACAGCAGCACCGTGAGGATGGAGTTCTCGCCGCTGATGGTCAGCTCGCCCATGCTGATGCGGTGATAGTAATGCCCGGATTCCTCGGCCGCCGCCAGGGCGCCGATCCTCGTCATGTAATCCTTGATCTGGGAGTGGCCGTTGCGGAAGAGGATTGGGCGGGCGCCCAGGCGGCCCCATTCGGCCAGGGCCAGAGGAGTGACTTTGGGGTCGTACAAGACCGGCGGAGGCGAGGGGATTTTCGATTTTCGATTTTCGATTTGCGAGTGAGATGCGCTCGGCTGGAGGCACGCTTCCAGGATGGGAATGAAGGCAAAGCCGGCGGTGAGGATGCCTTTGCGGTCGCCGAAGACGATGCGGTCGCCGTCGCCGTCGATCCCGATTACCGCGTCGCAGTTGCGCTCGGCGGCGAGGGCCACGGCGGCATTCATCTTGCCCTGGCTGGTGGGGTTGGGTGAGCCGGTGGGGAAGTTGCCGTCGGGGATGAGTCGAATCGCCTCGACTCGCACGCCCGCCCGCCGCAGGGCCATGAACATCTCCGGTCCGGCCGAGCCGTTGAAAGCATCGAGGACCACCGCCAGGCCGCTCAGATCGCCGTCCTTGACGCCGGCCGCCGCCAGCGAAAAGTCGATGTACTGGCGAGTCAGGTCCAGCAGCTCCAGCGAGCCGCCTCCCCTGGCGGGTAACTGCTCGGCGCTGTGGTAGATTTCGCGGATTTTCGTGAGCCCCCCCAGCGGTCCGCAGTCATAGCCGATGGCCTGGACGGGGGGCACGGTGAACTTGACGCCGATGTACTGGGCCGGATTGTGAGAGGCGGTGATGCCCAGACCCATAGTCCGGGGATACTGTTGGGACACGTACAACGACGTGAAGTAGCCCTGGGGCGTGCTGATGGGTTCAGCGCGCAGGAACACGCGAAAGCCCATGCCCAGGGCGACCTCCACGGCCAATTGCATCACACGCCCGGCACCAAGACGGGCATCGCGGGTGATGGTAACCGTATCGACGCCGAGGAGACGTCCGTAGGCCAGCGTGGCCTGGAAAAGGCGGCGGACCTGATCGTCGGAGAACTCGTGGACCTCCCAGCGGGCGTCGTAGACTTTGATTGGGTCGGAAGGATGGGACATAAGGATGCAGGGTAGTTTTAGGTTCCCGATCTTAATTCTCGATTTTCGATTCGCGGCTTTCAATCGTTGGTTGTCGCAATTGCCTCTATTCCGTTCCCGCCCGACGCTGGCGACACCAGTTGATCAACCCATTCGTCGAGGAGTCATGCCCGCTGGCCGGCTCGGCGGCGCTCAGCTCGGGCAGGATGGCCCGGGCCAGTTGCTTGCCCAGCTCCACGCCCCACTGGTCGAAGCTGTTGACGTTCCAGATGATCCCCTGCACGAAGATCTTGTGCTCGTACATCGCGATCAGGCGCCCCAGCGTGCGCGGCGTCAGCTTCTGAAACACGATCGAGTTGCTCGGACGGTTGCCCTCGAAAACCTTGTGCGGCAGCAGCGCCTCGATCTGCCCGGGCGTGTGGCCCTCGGCGGCCAGCTCTTCCCGGACCTCCTGCGGTGTCTTGCCCTTCATCAGCGCCTCGGTCTGGGCCAGAAAGTTGGACAGCAGAATCAGGTGGTGCTGGCCGATGGGATTGTGGCTCTCAACCGGCGCCAAAAAGTCGCAGGGAATCAGCTTCGTACCCTGGTGGATGAGCTGATAGAAAGCGTGCTGCCCGTTGGTCCCGCTCTCGCCCCAGAGGATCGGGCCTGTCTGGTAGTCGACTCTCCGGCCGTCGCGGTCCACCCCCTTGCCGTTGGACTCCATGTCGGCCTGCTGAAGATAGGCAGGCAGGCGGTGCAGGTACTGGTCGTAGGGCAGGATGGCGTGGCTCTGGGCCCCGAAGAAGTTGTTGTACCAGATGCCCAGCAGCGCCAGCACCACCGGCAGGTTCTCTCTCAGCGGCGCCGTGCGGAAATGCTCGTCCATGTCGTGCGCGCCGTCCAGCAGTTCCTCGAAGCGGTCCATCCCCATGAACAGCGCGATGCTCAGCCCGATGGCCGACCACAGCGAATAACGCCCCCCCACCCAGTCCCAGAACTCGAACATGTTGGCCGGATCGATGCCGAACCGCATCACCTGCTCCCTGTTGGTCGAGACGGCCACGAAATGGCGGGCGATGGCCGCCGGGTCGCCCGCCCGCTCCAGGAACCATTGCCTGGCGGTGTG